>Ga0163199_1000186_pt1 | contig 40334 bp, 30 predicted proteins | sample PL_2010_150m_FD_113537 | JGI IMG/M metagenome (GOLD analysis project Ga0163199, IMG submission 113537) | Freshwater microbial communities from Powell Lake, British Columbia, Canada to study Microbial Dark Matter (Phase II) - PL_2010_150m | ecosystem: Environmental > Aquatic > Freshwater > Lake ...
CCCAACCCGAACTCCGAATCATTTGCCACCGCAATGGCTTCTTCTTCATCTTTCACTGAAATTATCGAAACTACAGGACCGAACGTTTCTTCCTTGTAAACAGCCATTCCTTTTTTTACATCTGAAAGAACTGTGGGCAGATAATAACAGCCTGGCCGGTTGACAGGCTTACCGCCGAGAACAAGACGTGCACCCGCAGCAATTGATCGTTGAACCTGCCTGTCGATTTCATCAGCTATGTCATTTCGGGCCAGCGGACCGACATCAGTTTGCGGATCCAGGGGATCACCCATTGTAAGCGATTCCAAAGCAAGCTTCACCCGGCTTTCAAATTCAGCTGTGCGGCTCTCCACGACAATGAACCTTTTTGCAGCGATACAACTCTGTCCCTGGTTGATCATCCTGGCTGTGATGGCAGTTTTAACGGCTTTCTCCATATCCGCATCTTCCAGTATGATGAATGCATCCGAACCTCCCAGTTCGAGAACGGTTTTCTTGATGTGGCGTCCTGCCAGCGATGCCACATCACTTCCGGCTGATTCACTCCCCGTGAGTGTTACAGCAGCAATGCGGGGATCTGAGATCACCGCTTTCACTTCTTTTGAAGAGATCATCAATGTCCGGAAGAGGTTTTTCGGAAACCCGGCATCACGGAATATTTCTTCAATGGCGAGTGCACATCCCGGGACATTGGATGCATGTTTTAAAACCACAGCATTTCCTGCCATCAGCGTGGGAGCGGCGAACCGGAATACCTGCCAGAAAGGGAAATTCCATGGCATCACCGCAAGGACGACCCCCAGCGGCTGAAACACGACAAGGCTGCGCGATGCATCCGAAGGAATAACCTGGTCTTTCAACAGCTCTGCCGCATGATCCGCATAGTAGTCGCAGGCATTGGCACATTTCTCAATCTCGGCCTTCGATTCCCGGATGATCTTGCCCATCTCTTCCGTCATCAGGCGGGCATAGATATCTTTTCTTTCACGCAGGATCCGGGCAGCGTTCCTGAAAAATCCCGAACGATGTTCAAAGGAGGTTTCTTTCCAGGTCAGCCATTCGGTGTGTACATCTTCAATGATTTTCTTTACTTCGGATGAAGTGTGTTCAGGATATTCCTTCAGGACTTTATTTGTTGCTGGATTAATACTTTTCATTTTTTAATTAATTTTTTTTAACCGCAAAGGACGCAGAGTTTTATGCAAAGCACGCAAAGAAAATTCTTCATTTTTAATTCTTCATTTTTAATTTCTCTATCAGATAGTTCCCCGTATAGGAACCACTGAAACCGGCAAGTTGCTCCGGCGTTCCCGTAAACACCACATTTCCTCCTTCTTCTCCGCCTTCTTTCCCCAGGTCGATCACCCAATCGGCAGATTTAATGACATCGAGGTTATGTTCAATCACCAGAACCGTATGGCCGTTACATATAAGCGATTCAAAGGCGATCAGCAGTTTATGGATATCATGGAAGTGTAAACCCGTGGTTGGTTCATCAAATATAAAGAGAGTGTGTTTCTCATTGGTACCTTTGGTAAGAAAGAACGCCAGCTTGATACGTTGAGCCTCTCCACCGCTGAGTGTACTTGACGATTGCCCCATTCGGAGGTATCCAAGTCCTACATCCTGTAAAGGTTTCAGCCTTGACAGGATTCTTTTTTCATGTGCCGGGGTTTTGTTTTCATTGTTGAAAAAATCCATGGCTTCATCGATGGTCAGATCCAGGACATCCACGATGGTCTTCTCATGATACTTCACATCGAGAACTTCTTCCTTGTACCTTTTCCCATTGCAGCTCTCGCAGGTCAGGTAAAGATCAGCCATGAACTGCATTTCAATTTTTACAACGCCTTCTCCTTCACATTCCTCGCATCGCCCGCCCTGGATATTGAATGAAAAGTATCCGGGTTTATATCCCCTGACCCGTGAAAGTTGCTGGTTGGCAAAAAGGTTCCGGATCTCATCGAAGGCTTTGATATAGGTGGCAGGGTTTGACCGTGATGACCGCCCGATTGGGTTTTGGTCGACCAGTTCAATAGACCCGATACGGTCGTAATCTCCTGTCAGCTGGTCGAATTTTCCTGTCCGTTCGGCATACCCGTCGAACATCTTTTTCAGGGAAGGAAAGAGGATTTTCTTAACCAGGGAAGTTTTTCCCGATCCGCTCACGCCGGAGATGGCGGTAAATATATTCAGCGGGATCCTGACATCAAAATTTTTCAGGTTATTCTCACGTGCGCCTTTGATTTCAATGAATTCTTTCCATTTCCTTCTGCGGCCGGGCATGGGAATATTCAATCTGTGGTCAAGGTATTTACCGGTCAGGCTCTTCTTGTCCTTCAGAATTTCCTGAAAGGTTCCTTGGAAGATGATCTCTCCACCATAATGTCCTGCCAACGGGCCGATATCAATGACCTGGTCGGCTGAACGGATGATCTCTTCATCATGTTCAACGACAATGACTGTATTTCCAAGATCCCTCAGCCCCAGCAAAACTTTGATGAGCCGTTGCGTATCACGCGGGTGAAGGCCGATGCTGGGCTCGTCGAGGATATACATCGACCCCGTGAGGTTACTGCCAAGTGCTGTGGAAAGGTTTATGCGCTGGGATTCACCACCGGAAAGGGTGGAGGAGAGGCGGTTGAGCGTAAGATAACCAAGTCCTACATCCGTTAAAACTTCCAGCCGTTTGTTGATCTCTTTCAGCAGCCGCTTTGAAACATTCTTTTCAAATTCCGATAGTTTCAGCTTGCAGAAAAAGTCTTTCAGGTTGCCGATCGGCACCAGCACAAGTTCATTGATCGATTTTCCCCCGATCTTCACATACCCGGCATCTTTCCGCAACCGCGTGCCTTTGCATTCGGGACAAAGTGTTTTTCCACGGTATCGCGACATCATAACCCGGTACTGCACCTTGTAATTCTGGCTTTCCACGAATTCGAAAAATTCTTTCAGGCCATGAAAATGTTTATTTCCAGTCCACAGCAGTTCTCTCTGTGCACGAGTCAACTCATAAACCGGTTTATGGATAGGGAAATCGAATTTATAGGCGTTCATCACGAGTTCATTCTTCCACTCGCTCATCTTTTCTCCCCGCCAGCAAGCAACGGCTTCATCATAAATGGATAAATTCTTATTGGGGATCACCAGGTCTTCATCAACTCCGATCACAGTGCCAAATCCTTCACAGGTTTTACAGGCACCGAAAGGATTGTTAAAAGTGAACAGGTTCGCTGAAGGTTCTTCGAATTCGATGCCATCGGATTCAAAGCGGTTCGAATAATATTTACGCATAGTTTTTTCACCTGCAACCTCCACCATGCAATAGCCGTGGCTCTCGTAATAAGCCGTTTGAACTGAATCGGCGATCCTGCCGGCAAGGTCATTGTCGGCTTTTTGTACCGGGAAACGGTCCACCAGCAGGAAGATCTCTTCCCCTGTACATTTTGTTTTGGGATCGATTTCGTCGATCCGGCAGATCTCATTGTTCACCATGATCCTTGTAAACCCCTGCTGAAGCAGGACCTTGCATTTCGCTTTCAGGTCGCCATTGTGATCGGAGAGTGGGATGGGAGAGAAGATGCTGATCCTGGATTCATCAGGTAAAGCCAGGATATGATCAACTACGTCGGTAACGCTGTCCCGCTTAACAACCTTCCCGGAAACGGGCGAATATGTCTTACCTATACGGGCAAACAGCAGTTTCAGATATTCATAAACTTCTGTAGAAGTTCCGACCGTAGAGCGTGGATTAGAAGTATTGACCCTTTGTTCGATGGCAATGGCAGGAGAGATGCCTTTGATGTAATCCACATCCGGTTTGCTCATCCGCCCGAGAAACTGGCGCGCATAAGCGGAAAGGCTTTCAACATACCGGCGCTGGCCATCGGCAAACAAAGTATCGAAAGCAAGTGAGGATTTCCCGGATCCTGACAGGCCGGTTATAACAATAAATTTGTTCCTGGGAATTGCAAGCGAAATATTCTTAAGATTATTGACCCTTGCGCCTTTAATAATGATAAAATCCTTCGGGTCGAGTAAATCAACGTTTTTGGTCATTTTCGTATGTCGTGCAAAGAAAGTTTGCAAAATTAGGCAGAAAATTTGCTTTTAACTTTTATTTGTTTACTTTTGCGATGTATTAATGTACAAATTCTTACGAAATATCGTAATTTAGCATTTTAAACCATAGGAGACCGGCTATCGAGAAAATATCTACCCTTTTTTGACTAAAAAAAGGAGGCCCCATGAATGCCCAAACAGTCACCGACCAGGAACTGATTGGTAGATACTTAGCCGGAGAACAATCCAGCCTTGAGATATTGATCCGTCGTCATAAGAATCGCATCTTTGCATATATCCTTATGATTGTAAAAGAAAAAGAACTTGCGGAAGATCTTTTCCAGGATACATTTATCAAAGTGATCAATACCATCCGTTCCGGTTCCTATAAGGAAGAAGGAAAATTCATCCAGTGGGCGATGCGGATTGCACATAACCTCATCATCGATCATTTCCGGAAATCAAAACGGATTCCCACGATCGAGAACCGTGATGATTATGACATTTTCGAGAAAGTTCGTATCCCGGTCGAATCAATCGAAGAAAAGATCATTACCGAACAGATCCACAAGGATGTGAAAAAACTCATCGACTACCTGCCAAAGGAACAACGTGAAGTCCTGGTCATGAGGCATTATGGCGACATGAGTTTTAAAGACATTGCAGAAGTGACGAATGTAAGTATCAATACGGCACTCGGCCGTATGCGGTATGCACTGATCAACTTAAGGAAACTGGTGGACGAAAAAAACATCATTCTTTCGGTGTAAACGATTCAATTTCGCTTTAAACCCTGATTGCGCTGGTAATACTTGCATAGGCAATCGGGGTTTCCTTTTCTTCGCCGGGGCACGGCGGTTTTTCCATTTTCAAAATATTTTTTTTCACCGGTAAAATATGGCGGTTTTTTGTCCGTTATAAAGGTATTGAAATAACGTAAATCTGCTATTTGCCTATGAAGAAAACCCTAACTCTCTATTCATTCCCATCGTTATCTTCCAAAGACAAATCCGGAGCGAGAACCCGGAGACATCAATTGAGAAAAAAAATGGAAAGAAACGGTGTTTCCCCCAGCGAACAGGTAATCAGGAACCTATTGAGTTATTCCAGTGCATTGGCTGTTTTAAAGACAAGGGGAACAGGTTTTGTGAACCTGGTGTTGAACTAAAAAAAAACCGCCGACGGCGGTTTTTTTATTAAACTCTTTCTTCCCGGATACGGGCTTTCTTTCCACGTAAACCGCGGAGGTAAAATATTCTGGCTCTTCTTACGACGCCCTTCTTATTCACTTCAATCTTTTCAATAAAGGGGGATGACATTGGGAAAATCCTTTCAACACCAATATTCCCTGATATTTTTCGTACCGTAAATGTTTCATTTACTCCTTTTCCTGAACGCTGCAATACTACTCCCTGGAAGTTCTGGATACGTTCCTTGTTTCCTTCCTTGATCTTATATTGAACCGTGATGGTATCACCAGCTTTGAAAACAGGGTTTTCTTTCTTCGGAATAAATGATTCTTCTACAAACTTAATGGTTTCTGCGCGATTCATAACTTCAACAATTATTGTATGGGGTTCTGTCTAAAAAGAGTGCAAATATAGTGATTTTCTCAATTCCTAAACTTCTGACACGAAAAAAATTCAGTAACTGAGATCGGAGGTCGGAGGACAGAGGATGGAGGATGGAGGATCGAGGATCGAGGATGGAGGATCGAGGATTGAGGAGTGAGGATCGAGAATGGAGGATGGAGAATCGAGTTAGGAGGTCGGAGGTCAGAGTTCGGAGGTAGGAAGAAGGAGGATATAGAATAAATTTTAGCAAATGAATGTCGACAAACCGTGCGAATGAAAAACTGCGTAGCAGTGATATTATCTTAGGATGGAAGAACAAAATACCTTTAAACCGCGTAGCGGTGACATTATTCTAAATGGCGAAATAGCGAAATTTTTTAACTCACCAGCTCACCAATTCACCAGTTCACCAGCTTGTTTGATTAAACACTAATCTTTTAAACAACGTACGCTGAATGCATTAATGCGAGAGGAAGGATAGAAAGAGACACTCGGATCGGGATCATTTATTCCATGTGCCCATGCTTTATTATCACTCCTTAATGTTGACGACCAGAAGAAGGTTGCAAATCCCTGGAAGTCCCACCCTCTGTTGATATGTCTTGCTCCGGAAAGAAGGGCATTGAATCCTGAATAACCGGAATACTTCAGCGGACTTCCCGCAAAGCCGTTGTTGATGAAAGTAGCAAACAATGTATTCCAATCATTTTCAGTCGGGATGTGCCAGCCCGGAGGACAGAATCCCTGGTCGGCCGGTGTTTCATCAAACCGCATTACTTCATCCCATTGATACAAGCCACCATGATTGGTACAGTTGATCGGATTGTCATTATAACAATACTTTTCTGCAACGCAGTTGTCTCTTTGATCCTGGGTGGATATGATGGTTGTTCCGAAGTTCAGGTTTGTCGCAAGCCAGCATTGTATTCCGATCTGAACCGTCTGATAGACCTTATTATCTCTCACATCCATGAGTGGATTTCCGCAAGCGAGGATGGAGGATGGAAGATTGAGGATGGAGATTGATTTTACAGCGGTGCAGAGTGCGGCGTTCGTATACGAGTAAGTGATCGTGTGAGTGCCGATGCCGGCCAGCGAGGGAGTATAGAATCCGGTCATTGAGTTGACTCCCGGACCGGAATAGGTTCCGCCCAGCGGAATTCCACCTTTGAGTTTTATGGGTTTGGCATTGATGGTCGTGATGGTATCAAAGCAGGATGTGAAAGTTACGATTGGCGCCAAAGTTCCGTTCATGATAATTTTATTTGAACTTGCCGGATTTCCTGTAACACAAGCAAGATTTGATGTCATGATGCAGCGAACGCTGTCGCCGTCAACCGGATTATAGGAGTAGGTTATTGAATTTGTCCCGACATTGATCCCGTTCACTTTCCACTGGTAAGAAGGAAGTGAACCGCCATTATTCGGCGTTGCCGTGAAGATGACGGATGATCCCGGACAGAAAGGGTTGCTGGTTACTGTAATACTCACTCCTGCCTGCAGACTGGTGTTTTCAACCATTGTGATAATGAGGCTGGATGCTGGATTATTGGATGTGCATTGTTCTGAGGAGGTGAGGATGCATAATACCTGGTCATTGTTTGCCGGGTTGTAAGTAAAAGTGTCCGAGTTTGTCCCTGCATTAAGTCCATTTACTTTCCATTGGTAAGATGGCATTGTTCCGCCAAAATTTGGTAACGCGGTGAATGTTACCGGAGTGCCCGCACAAAACGGGTTTGCTGTGGGTGTAACAGTAACACTGACAGGCAGAATTGGGCTGACGGATACTGGATACTGGATGCTGGATGCTGGGTTATTTGTTGTGCAGGTTTCAGATGAGGTTAATATACAACTCACAAGATCGCCATTTAAAGGAGTGTATGTAAAAATCGGACTATTGGTACCCGCATTAATTCCGTTGACTTTCCACTGGAAGGATGGGTTGAATCCTCCGGATGTCGGGGTTGCCATAAAAGTTATGGAACTTCCCGCACAGACCGGGTTTTGGGTAGGGGCGATAGTAACAACAACCAGGAGGTTGGGATTGACTACCATCGTGATCCCGTTGGATGTAGCCGGATTATTTGAGATGCATACTGTTAATGAAGAAGTAAGAACACATGTGACAATATCACCATTTAGAGGAGTATAATTGAAAGTATCCGAATTTGTTCCTGCATTGATCCCATTTACTTTCCATTGGTAAACCGGAGTTAATCCCGGTTTTGTGGGTGTGGCGGTGAAGATGACCGTTGTCCCTGCACAGATATTATTTGCAGAGGCAGTAATGCTTACTTTCACGGAATCTCCGGGAATGACTGTGACCGGGAAATCCACGGTTGCTCCAATGCAACTTCCGATTTTAGGAGTTATATGATAGGTGACAATTCCCGGTGTTGCAAGGGTATTTGTCAATATTTGATTTATAACCAAGCCTGAATCTGCGCTGAAACCTGTGACATTTCCTGAAGTGAGACTAGCTGTCCAATGAAAGTTTGATCCGGGAACGGAGGATGTTAATGCAATATTGGTTGGTTCGCCCGAACAGATAGATTTTGAAAGAGGGCTGTTAGTTACCTGTGGTACTGGAGAGAGCGTTACCAAAACTGTATCTCTGCCAATACACCCATTAGAACTGGTAACCGTTACCCTGAAATTGGCGCTGGTTTTAGCATTATATGTTTGAGTGTTTGCAATGTTCATCAACCCTAATGTAAGATTGTCCCAGACGTAGGTACATCCTGCACATGCTCCAGCATCAAGCAAGGTTGAATCCCCTTGACAAATCGTTCTATCCAGACCAAGGGTGGGTTGTGGGGTGGGATAGATTGTAACTGTCTGCCATGTCGTATCGGTTCGGTTATCATTATGCCTTACATATAATGACACAGAATAATTTCCAGCAGTTGAAAAAAAATGAGAAGGATTTGAAAGAATTGATGTATTAAATATACCCGATGCAGTGTCTCCAAAATTCCAGAGAATAGTATCCGCAGGAGGGAAAATTACCGAAGAAAAAAATACGGTGTCACCAACGCACACATCGCTATGCTGAATAAATAAATTATATTTTTGAAGAAATTGAGGAATGCTGATACTTCCTGTTGATTGTCCTGTTAGGCTAAGAAAATTTTTCTGAAAATTACAGGCAAATCCACCTAATTCAGGATTTCGTATAACATGCATAGAATCGACAGGACCATAAGGCATAATCACACTACGTGCATCAATATATATTTTTCCGTCAGGGCCCGACTGCATAGCATAACAACCTGTTCCCAAAAAGACCTGACTCTGCTGAAACTGCAAGGAGTCGGTTTTTGTCGCATCAAATTGATACAAACTATGTGGATACAGTGAACCTCCAATTATGTACAAATAATGGTTATTTCTGGAAAATTCAGCGTAACGTGGAGAAGATAAACCGTTACTATCCTGAATTGTGAATCGGAATAGCGGAGAGATTCCCCCTGTTTCATCATTAAAATGATAGAATTCAGAAAAAAAGGACACTCCTGAACCGAAAAATTTTGCTCCATCTGGGGAGATTTTGAGCATACCTGGCTCTGATAAAAAGCTCGGAACTAATGTATTACTTACAACAGGAACAGTATCCAGACCTGAAGCTGTCAAAAGGAAAGACATGTAACGATACTGAGAACTTGGTGGACATGGGCGTTGTTTGGTCACGATCCATACATCACGATTGTTATGATGACGGATACCATATAAATAGTTGTAACTCGAATCCGCAGCGGAAACTGGAATATTTTTTTTGGTCAACACGACATCACCATTTCCACCATTCAATCTCATATCAATAATTGAGTATTCCAGCCCCCAATATATTCCCGAGCCATCATTCCCTACTGTAAACAAATAATAAGTACTATCGTTGGTGAGTGCCCTTACGGCAAATACTGCTTTTTCAGAACCATAGATCCCATGAAGCCCTGTACCGTTAGGCATTAAATTATTATTTCGATCCCAAACCTTCATTCCGTCAGAATAAAATAGCAAATTTCCCAGTGAATCAGAAACACTAATTGTGCCCGCATTTGCAAACATAACATTATTTGCAATTTTTAATGGGTTTCCAGAGTTGAAATCTAAAGTAATATACTGACCGAAACACCATTTATTCCATTCACCCTGACAATAAACAATCAGGGGGGAAACAACCATTATAAGGGTTAGAATCAGTTTGTTTTGTAAACTAATTTCTAACCCTATATGTTTCCCCCTGATTGATTTGGACATCTCTATTGGATATATAGATAAACGGAAAATGAACCTGTCAGTTGACTGGTATTCATCCATCCTGAATATCGTTGATCGCCTGCTACAATGGTAGTGCCCCCAGCTAAACGTTTTACCCCAAGTAGTACACGAAAATCTTGAGTATAAATCAGCGGTAAAAGGGGATTTGAAATATAAAAGGTGGGCATAGGCTTACTCCATGGATTGCCATCTGATGTTTGCCAAGGCCAACCATACAAAGGCGGATTTAATTGGTTATAACCCTGCCATGTTTGAATAATCGAAGTATGGGCAGTATTATATTGAAAAACAATCCAACTGGCTTCATAGGTGTCACCTACCTTTAGTGCTGGTGTTCCTACATCGTCAGCGTTGATCGTCATAGATTGCCCAAATGTCATCGAAGAGATGCTGAATATGAGTAAACTTATTAAGATTACAACATACCTCATTTTATATTTTTTCATTGGAATTACGGTTTAAAGTTAGATAATAAACAAATTATACCTTGTTCTTGGGTCATAATTTGTCTAATTTCTTTTACTCTTCCTTTCACCCCCTGTTCACAGTAAATAGTTCAGAGGAACCTTTTGACTCAATCAGAGCCGCCCTACACCCATGTATTTCTGCTGCAAAAGGGATCCATGGGGTTATTGACTCAAAATTATTTTTACATAATTTGAAGATCCAATGTTCTTTATTAAGACAATCCCGACCATATAAAGTTGTCTGGCCTGCCAAGTACCTATCGCATTCAAAACAAGATTCAAACAAGCAAGGTCCTTTCAAAGTTAAGAAAAGTAATACTTCCGAAAGCATGAATCTAATAATTCCAATCCCTATTCTATTATATGTTAGAATTAACATATGATTTAAGTTATCGTAGAGGAATTTTTTATTAAACCGTAGTAATTATCATTATAATATAGTATGCAAAATTAATGCCATACAAATTGAGAAAATAATCATATTATATGAATAGCTGGATAAACGAGGGATTCAGGAATATGAAAAATTTACGATTGGAAATAAAATAGAAAAATCCAGGGAAACATCCTAATAAAAACGCACATTTGTGAGGAAATGAGCATCGGACATCTAGAACCCTGCCTCATCCAGCAGTCCGGGCCTGCGCTTACGGGTGCGCTCGACAGATTGCTCATGTTTCCACTTTGCAATCTCCTTATCATTCCCGGAAAGAAGTATATCGGGAACCTTCCATCCCCGGAAATCGGAAGGCCGTGTATAAACGGGAGGCGAAATAAGATCGTCCTGGAAGGAATCGGAAAGCGCGGAGGTCTCATCATTCAATACACCGGGCATAAGCCTCACTATGGCATCGGTAAGCACGGCAGCTGCCAGTTCACCTCCCGAGAGGACATAGTTCCCGATCGAGATCTCCCGTGTTATGAGATGTTCCCGTATTCGTTCATCAATGCCTTTGTAATGGCCACAGAGGAGGATGATATTCTTCATACCTGATAGCCGGTTGGCTACCTTCTGGGTGAGCAGTTCCCCGTCGGGGCTCATATAGATCACCTCATCATATTTCGTTTTCTCTTTAAGGCTTTCAATGCACCTTGCAACAGGTTCGATCATCATCACCATACCGGCTCCACCGCCGAAAGGATAATCATCAACAGTTTTATGTTTAGAGGTGGAATAATCGCGGATGTTGTGAAGGTGGATTGTCACCACGCCTTTCTCTTTCGCCCGTTTCAGAATGGATTGGCTGAACGGACCTTCAAACATCTCGGGAAATAATGTCAGGATGTCGATCTGCATGGTTCAGGGTATCAGTTTATCTGCCTTTTCCCGGTCGGCTTGCAACTGTTTCTGCATCTCTTCAGGTGTACTAAAGGTTTTTTCTTCACGGATGAAATTGTGAAAATATACCGTTGCACTCGAACCGGTAAGCGTTTCCGGGGTTTCAAACAAATGGAAATCCACTACGGCTTCAATAGACGAGGCTCCGCGTTTCTTGATGAAACACATCCCGCGGTAAGAATTATTTTCATCGGTTACGCTGACGGCGTAAACCCCATCCGGCGGAAGCAATTTACTCTCTTCTTCGATCTTAATACTGAATATGGGAAACCCGATCGCACCAAGCTTGGGTTTGACTTCCTGTATCAGTCCCATGATGATATAATTGTCGTCAAGGTATGCATTGGCTTTCCGGATATTCCCTTCCAGCAAAGCATTCCGGATCTTTGTTGAACTGACAATTTCATTCTCGATATCCTGTTCCGGGATCTGCTCCACATCAAATCCGTATTCGATTCCCAATTGCCTCAGCGCTTCATAGTCGCCTTCACGGTTATGGCCGAAATGGTGATTGAATCCGATCACGATCTTACGCGCATGGATCTTGTTCAGAAGGATGTTCTTCACAAAATCGACAGAGGTGATTTTAGAAAATTCGAGTGTGAAATCCACGATGATCAGGTTGTCAAGACCCGCTTTCCTGAGAAGTTCAATTTTTTCCCGCTGCGAATTGATCAGGTACAAATCTTTCCCGTAAGTATCGGGATATAAAACTTTCCGTGGGTGAGGGTGGAAGGTGATCAGAACCGTTTCCCCTCCGGTTTCGCCGGCAAGTTTTTTTAAACGCTGAAGGATAACTTTGTGCGCAATATTGACCCCGTCAAATGATCCCGTGGTGACGATGGCATTATGAATGGAATCAGCTTCATCAAAATTCCTGAATATTTTCAATTCTATCCTTCTATTTAAATCGTTCGTCGTTCTTCTTGGCAAAAAATGCCACCTTCTCAAGCGAGGTGATCATGTCATATTCTTCAAGATAGACGTATGGAGAAACATTCAACGGTTTCGGGGAATAGTTCAGGATTCCCTTGGCGCCTGCAATGACAAGCCTTTCAGCGATGCCTGGGGCCTGATCGGCAGGTACTGTGATAATGCCAATGGTGATATTTTCTTTCTTCATGATCTCCGAGATCCGGTCGATATAGTAACAGGGCACCCCGTCATAGATCCGGTCAATTTTATCCGGGTTGATGTCGAATGCCGCTACAATGGTCAACTTGGTACGTTTTCCTTTAAAGTAGCTGATAAAGGCTTTACCCAGGTTCCCAAGGCCGACCACCGCTACTTTTTGTCCTTTTTCGGTATCGATGATGTTTCCTATCATATCGATCAGCTCTTTAATATCATATCCTTTCCGGAGGTTCCCGGAATAACCGATCAGCATTAAGTCACGCCTCACCTGTACCGGTGTTATGTGAAGCATCTGGGCGATCTCATGCGAGAATACATGTGTTTTTTCCTTTGATAAGATCAGCAACAGCGACCTTCTGTACTGGCTCAACCGTTCAACGGTCTTATGAGGAAGTTGTTTTACAATCATGACTGTTCATTTTGGATGTGAAACAATAAAAATACTGCCTTTGCCGGGAATACTGTTGACACCGCTGCGAATCCCGGGTTCATCATCTACAACCAAGTATTTTGAGTGTTGACATAGTCCCATTCTGAGTTCAAAAATAAGCGAAAATCGAATAATATCAGTAAAAAAAAGCTGACTCACATCTGAGACAGCTTTTTTTAAAGGAGTTAAGGCCAGGATCTATCTGCCTTTCGAGGCCAGTTCTTTCTTTTCCTTCCTTCTTCTTTTCCACATGATCACATCATAGGCAATCGGAGTGGCATTAAATACGGAAGAATAGGTTCCCGAAATAACCCCTATCATCAAAGCAAACATGAACCCTCTTAATACTTCACCGCCGAATACGAAGATCACGATCAAGGTCACCAGGGTAATACCCGAAGTGTTGATGGTTCGTCCCAGCGTACTGTTGATGGCAGCGTTGATATTGTTTGCAAGATCTCTCTTGGGGTACAGGTGAGTGTATTCACGGATTCTGTCGAAGATGATAACGGTATCCATAATAGAATAACCGATGACGGTAAGAAGGGCAGCGATAAACGACTGGTCGATTTCCATCCCGAAAGGCAGGATGCCATGGAAGAGGGTAAATGCAGTGATGATAATAAGGGTATCATGGAAAAGTGAAACCACACCTCCCAGGCCATATTGCCAGTTCTTGAACCGGATGGCGATGTATATGAAGATGATAACCAGGGAGAAGAATACGGCAAACACGGCCTGCCAGATCAGTGCATAGGAGATGGTCGGGTCAACCCGCTGGTGGCTGAGCTCACCGATGATCTTCTTGGGATCGTTCGACTTGTATTCATCGAGCGTTATCGGTTTTACATAGGATCCCTTAACACCTTCAAAAACCCGTGCATTCACGATCGAGTCGGCTTTCTCTGTCTTTTCGTTGATCATGAATTTGGTGGTGATCTTCACCTGGTTCCTTGGGCCAAAGGTTTTCACTTCCGGCGCTTCACCGAGCACCTCACCAAGGGATTCGCGTAACTTGTTGGTAGAAACATTCTGGTCGAAACGGACAACATAGCTTCTTCCGCCCGTGAAATCCAGTCCCGGATCAAGTCCGCGGACGAAGATACTGATGACACCCGGGATCATGATGCACAGCGAAAGGATGTACATCTTCTTCCTGAGTCCGATAAAATTAATGTGTGTGTTCTGGAATGCATTTATTGTAAACTTGTTTCCTACCGTGATGTTCATGTTCCGGTCGAGCATCCATTCAAAACAGAGGCGTGCGATAAAAATGGAAGAGAACAATGACAGCAACAAACCGATGACGAGGGTCGTTGCAAATCCTTGCACCGGGCCTGATCCGAATATGTAAAGGACAATACCGGTCAGGATCGTGGTAACGTGGCCGTCGATGATGGCAGACAAAGCATGGTGAAAACCATCCTTGACCACGAGACGGAGTCCTTTCCCCGCCCGAATTTCTTCCCGCATTCGTTCATAGATGATCACGTTGGAGTCGACCGCCATGGCGAGCGTTAACACAACACCGGCGATACCGGGGAGGGTCAGGACTGCACCAATGGAAGCGAGAACGCCGAAAAGAAAAAATACGTTTGCAAAAAGTGCGATGTCGGCAACATGTCCTGCTCCGTTATAATAGAGCGACATATACAACAGTACCCCGATGAATGCGATGATAAAGGAGATAAGACCGGCATTGATGGATTCGCGGCCAAGTGACGGGCCTACTTCTTCTTCTGCCACAATCCTTGCCGGGGCCGGGAGTTTACCGGCTTTAAGGATGTTGGCAAGGTCCTGTGCTTCTTCAACGGTCATTTCTCCCCCGCTGATGGAAGACGAGCCATTGGGGATTTCTCCTTTTACATTCGGATAGGAATAAACATATCCGTCGAGAACGATTGCGATCTGTTTTCCGATGTTATCGCCGGTTAACCTTTTCCATACCCGGGCGCCTTCACCGTTCATCGACATTGAAACTTCAACCTGTCCGTTCTGGTCGTAATCCTGGCGGGCATTTGTGATAACATCTCCTCCCATGGCGGGGGTGCCGTCGCGGGAAGTCACTTTTAATGCAATCAGGTCCAGTATTTCTTTCGAATCAGCCCTGGGTTTAACGATCCAGGCAAATTTCACATCCCTTGGGAAGATGTTTCTCACAAGCCGCAACATGTAGTTCACACGGGAGGTGTCTTTGATCTGCGAACGTCCAACCAGGGCAGTTAGTCCCTGTTCGTATTTCCCTTCTTTATTCTGATAGATGGGAGGATTCAGGTAGGTGAACAAGGGGTTCTTCCTGGCCGATTCTTCGATCGATTTAGCACGGTTGGCACTGATGTCTTTGGATGCGGTGTCTTTACCAAGCTGTTTCAGCAGGGCATTTTCTTTCTTTGTGGTATCGGTTTTGACTTCTTTCTTTGCAGCTACCTCTTTCTTTACTTCTTTTTCTTTTTTGCCGGATTCTTTCTTTTCAGCCAGTTGCGGCAGTTTCCCTGCAGTTGTACCAAGGTTTGTGGTATCTTTCTTCAGGCTGTCGGCTTGCGTCGTATCGCCTCCTGTACTGAGGATGGAAACAAGTTTTTTATCTGCTTCATTGAAGGCTGCAGAAAGATCAGGAAACTGGTAGGTTTCCCAGAATTCGAGCTGGGCAGTACCCTGCAACAACTTACGAACGCGGTCCGGTTCCTTGATCCCGGGAAGTTCGATCAGGATACGGCCGGCGGTCTGCAGCTTCTGGATGTTGGGCTGCGTAACGCCGAAACGGTCGATACGGGTACGGAGGATATTAAAGGTACGGTCGATGGCAGCATTGGTTTCGTCGCGGATAATCTTGATCACCTCGTCGTTGGTGGAATTGTAATTGATCTTGTCTTTTAATTCAACAGTATTGAAGATCGATGCAAGCTTGGCATTCGGATCCGTTTCTTTGAAGGCCTCTGCAAATAAATCGACGAAGTCGGCAGTACTGGTCTTTTCTTTATCAATGGCTTTCTGCAGGGATTTTACAAAGATCGGGTTCTGGCTGTATCCGGATAATGCACGGATGATATCGGGAACCGAAACATCCATGGTAACGTTCATACCGCCTTTTAAGTCGAGTCCAAGGTTGATTTCCCTTTCACGCACATCTTTCAGGGTGTATTTCTTGATCAGGATGTTAAACACCGGTATGTTGGCCATGGAATCGTTGAAATACTCGAGCCTTGATTTTACAATGGAATCGTAGAGGAATTCCTGCTGTAATGAGTTCCCTTTTGCAAGTTTCATTGCCATTTCCCTTACCAACGGGGCCGTTGAATAATTGTCGGCTTTGCTCTGGTAATGGTAACTGATAAAAGAAAAGGAAAGCTGGAATAAACAAACCAATCCAAAAATGATCGCGAAAAATTTGATAACGCCTTTATTCTGCATGAGACTCTGATTTTAAATAAAATAGATCTGTTTCGTAAAACCTTCTTTTTTAGAGCCTGCAAAAATAGAATTTTCTTGCGAAGAAAACAACTAAGAATAGCAGAAATCGGGAAAACAAAAAAGGGAGGGCAGAGGTCGGAGGTCGGAAGTCAACATAATTTGTCTTCCGGCCAGTATCGGTAACTGCGATAACGAATTCCTCAAAGCCTTATGAGGAATATCATAAGATTTCATTCTGTTCATGTTGTACAAATTTTGATTATACAAATATATATATTAGTAGAATAACATATAAAAAACAGCATGTTCAAATTGTAGTCAAGATTTTACAATTATTTAATAGTTACTTAATTCTGGCGTAACCTTGATTGTCAAATTCATTAGTTTATTTGCATCAAATTAATAAAAAAAAGAAACGATATGAAAAAACAGTATTTGAAGATCCTTGCACTGCTTTTAATAGCAGTGTTATTTGGAGTTACATCTTGTAAAAAAAGTTCGGATGAAACCACCACTTCACCGACACTCAGTGTTACTCCCGCAAATCAGAATGTGGCATCATCAGCAGGTACCGCAAATTTCGCAGTTACATCCAATCAAAGCTGGAAAGTTGTCAGCGACCAGACCTGGTGTATTGTTACTTCAGGCGGGGTTGGCAATGGAACGGTAATAGCGAATTATACCGAAAATTTAACCCCAAACCAAAGAGTTGCCAATATCACCATCACAGTTACCGGGCTTGCCCCGAAGGTTGTTACTGTTACCCAGGGAAGTATGAATTCGGTGACTCCTCTAAACCAGGATGTTCCTGCTACACCTGCCGGAACGGTTGATTTCACGGTTTCAGCTTCAGCAGTCTGGACGTCAGTTAGCGATCAGTCATGGTGTACAGTTACAGCAGGCGGAACCGGAAATGGGACCATTACCGCAACTTATTCTGCAAATACGACAACAGTTCAGCGGGTTGCCAATATTACCGTTACCATTACGGGAATTTCCCCGATCATGATCACGGTCACCCAGGCAGGAGGTTCGAATGTAATTCAGGTTTCGGGTGAAATATCCGGAAATGTTAACTGGACTCCCGATCATCAATATCTTCTTTTGGGTTTTGTTTATGTTATAGATGGTGCTGTTCTTACGATTGAGCCGGGTACGATAATAAAAGGCGACAAGCCGACCATGGGTTCACTGATTGTTGAACGGGGCGGTAAGATGATCGCAAACGGAACGGTTGCTAACCCGATTATCTTTACTTCCAATGCTCCTGCAGGTTTTCGTAACCGCGGCGACTGGGGTGGAGTTATCCTGTGCGGAAAAGCTCCGGTGAACTCAACGGATCCCCAGGTTGAAGGCGGTCCCCGCTCTCATTATGGCGGTACTGTTCCTGGCGACAACTCCGGATCCATGCAATATGTCCGCATCGAATTTGCCGGTTACCCCTTCCAGCCCGATAAGGAAATCAACGGTCTGACATTCTGCGGCGTCGGCAGTGCAACTGTGATTGATTACATCATGGTATCCTACTCCAATGACGATTCCTATGAATTTTTTGGTGGAACGGTGAACTGCAAACACATGATCGCATACCGTGGGCTGGATGATGATTTTGATACGGATAATGGTTTTTCAGGGATGCTTCAGTATTTATGGTCAATCAGGGATAAGACTGTAGCAGACGTTTCAGGTTCAAACGGCTTCGAATCCGATAACGATGCAAGTGGCTCGACCAACACTCCTGTCACACATGCAATATTCTCCAATGTAACCGTTGTAGGTCCGCGTAAAGATGCGACCACCACAAATATCAGTGCCAACTTCCAAAGATCAATGCACTTGAGGAGAAATACTGCACTTTGTGCATATAACAGTGTTTTCGTAGGTTATCCTGAAGGATTGATGCTGGACGGGACCCTTGCACAGTCAAACGCCTTCAGCGGATTACTTCAACTTCGCAATGTCGTGATCTCAAGCTGTAAAGATAACGCCAAATATTTCGAAGTACCATCGGGCAGCACTGCATCAGCCGACTCCGTGGCTCATTGGTTCCTGACACCCTCCTATAATAACGATACCATCAGGAATTCAGCTGATCTTCTTCTTACCGACGCCTTCAACCTTGCAGCACCAAATGCAATGCCGATGGCTGGTTCACCTCTTTTAGGCACCGCAGATTTCTCGAATGCCAACTTACAGAATGCATTTTTCACACACGAAACCTTTATCGGTGCCTTCGGATCAACTGACTGGACCGCCGGTTGGGCTAACTGGGATCCACAGAATACATCCTATGGTTTGAAATAATCTTTCAGATTCTGAAGGGAGCAGCAGGAATGTTACTGTTGCTCCTTTTCTTTTTATGTTATGGTATAATTTACTAATTGCTCAAATGAGAAAGTTATTATTTATCCTGCTTGCATTTTATCCGGTCTTTCTGTTTGCCGCGACCGACGGCATTATTAAAGGAGTTGTCAAGGATAAAAAAACCGGCGAGACGCTCGTCGGGGTTAATGTTTATATCGAAGGCACTCAAAAAGGGGCCTCCACGGATCTCAATGGGGAATATGTGATTAATAATGTACACCCCGGAACCTACAGGATAGTATCTTCCATCATCTCCTATAAAAAACTTATCCTGGAAAATGTTATCGTCTCATCCGGCAATGTTATATCTCTGAACATAGAAATGGAAGAAGAGATCAGCCAGATGCAGGAGGTAGTGATCGTTGATAAGCGGGTTACAGGATCAGAAATTTCCATTATAAATACAATAAAATCGACCAGCCTTATTGCCAATGGCATTTCAAGTCAGCAGATCCTGAAAGCACAGGACCGTGACGCATCCGAAGTTATCCGCAGGGTGCCGGGCATCACCATTTTTAATGGCAGGTTCGTGATTGTGAGAGGACTTAACCAGCGGTACAATACAGTGTTCCTCAACAACGCATCCACCCCGAGCGCAGAATCGGATGCACGGTCATTCTCCTTCGATATCCTCCCGAGTTCCATGATCGACAATATCATGATCTACAAGACACCTTCGCCAGAGTTGCCTGCAGATTTTTCAGGAGCCTTCATTGACATATATACCCGTAATACACCGAATAAAAACGCAACAGATGCCTCACTTTCTTTATCCTATAATGATTTAACCACCTTTCATACATTTTATAAATACAAAGGAGGCTCACTTGATTTCCTTGGTGTTGATGACGGAACCCGTGCCTTACCAAAGGGTTTCCCGGGCACAACTGATTTTAAAACCCTCACAAGTACGTATACGCCTGAGGCGGTCAATACTGTAACGGAATTGGGCAGGGAATTGAACAACACATGGACAGCCGGTACGCAAACGACTTTACCGGATTTACGGCTAAACCTTGGATTATCCAGAAAATTCAAGATCGGATCAGTGTTGGGCGGCAATATCACAGCTTTAAGTTATACCAACACCAACCAGTACCTTTCGATACACCGCCAGGATTACCAGGTTTATAATTTTACCGACGATAAGCCCAGTCCTAATTTTGATTTCCAGGATGATGTATATAGGAACACAGCAAAGATCGGACTCATCTTCAACTGGTCATTCGTGCTGAATCCTTCAAATAAAATTTCGTTCCAGAATCTGTTCAATAATATCGGTTACACCCAAACGACTTTGAGACAGGGAGAGGAATATTACAGCTCACAAATGTTGCATGGCTATGAGTATTCATTTAAGAACCGTCTCACTTATTCGGGTCAACTTATAGGCGAACACGATTTCGGGAAGTCGGTTTCGCATTTGAAATGGACCCTTGGTTATTCTTATACAAATACAAATGACCCCATGCAGAAGAGGCTGACAACGGTCCTGAATACCTCATCAGGGGATCCCTTTTATAACCATTACGGGTTGCAGTTCAGCAGCACGCCATCTCCTAAATATGCGGGAATGGTCTATCAAACGCTCTATGAAAATATCGTTATGGGCAAAGTCGATTTCATCCAACCCATAAACATTTCAGGTTTCAAGCCTGAACTGAAAGCAGGAGTCTATTCAGAATATAAAACCCGGACATTTAATGCACGTCTCCTGGGGTTTATTATTAGCAAAGAAGATCTTTTTGATCCTCGTATTGCTTACAAACCATTTGATTCGGTATTCTCATCCCGGTATATCAATTCCACCGACGGGATCAAACTTGCTGAATCGACGAATCCCTCCGATTCTTACACTGCAGATAACACCCAGGTATGCGGATACATAACACTAAAGCTCCCGGTTTTTAAATGGATGACGGTTTACGGAGGCATCCGGGTGGAAAAGAACGAACAGGTGCTCAACAGCTTCAGTTCAGATCTCTCGGCAAAGGCTGTCAAATATGACAAGGACAAAACGGATCTCTTTCCGAGCGGGATCATCACCTTCGATATTAGCCGGAAAAGCCTGGTACGACTTGCCTATGGCAAAACTATTAACCGCCCGGAATTCAGGGAAATAGCGCCGTTTAATTTCTACGTATTTGAGAACAATGCCTCTTTTTCCGGTAATCCGGATTTAACAGATGCTAGCATTCATAATATCGAAGCAAGGTATGAGTTGTATCCTACCCTGGCAGAGATGTTCTCATTCGGCATCTTCTATAAGAAATTCATACATCCCATAGAGATCTCGTATATCAATTCGGGTTCCGGGCTTGCCTATGGACCTATCAATGCAGAAAGCGCAGAAAGTTTTGGTGCTGAGATGGAGCTGCGAAAGAACTTTGAGGTATGGAAGGAAAAGTCAGGCTTCCTGTATTGGATGAGTGATTTCTCTGTCGTACTCAATGCTTCTCTTATCTCCAGCCATGTTCAGTTTGCGCCAGGCGCCCAGGAAAGAAACCGTTACATGCAGGGACAATCTCCTTATATTATCAATGCCGGACTTTACTACCAGCATGTTAAGAGCGGGTGGAACGCAAGCCTGCTATATAATATCCTCGGTAAGCGCATTATCATTGTAGGCCAGCCCAACCAGAACCCGCAGGAAGACATTCCTGATGTTTATGAAATGCCGTTCCATTCGCTGGATCTCACCTTATCTAAAAAATTTGGTGAACACTGGCAGGTGAAAGGAGGAATTCAGAATATCCTTGATCAGAATGTGCTGTATGAGCAAACAGTGAAATTTGAAAAAGCCGGAGAAGGAACTGTTACGCGCAAGCAGCCAACTTTATCGTTCAACCCGGGAAAGTATTATACGCTCGGAATCAGTGTGGTTTTTTAAGCCTTCTCTATTTGAAATCATGCTCTGAGGTTATCTTACCTGTTTCATCCCAGATCGTCCAGTTGCCTTTCTTTTGACCCTTGATGTAGAACATTTTGTACCGGAGCGTTCCTTTTTCATCCCAAATATACCAGAAGTCGTCCTTCTTGCCTTCCTTAAAACGCGCTTCAGCGGTTTTATTGCCGTTCTCATCCCAGGTAATCCAGAGCCCGTCTTTCTGTCCCTTACTGTAAGAACGCTCTTCGTTCTTCACACCACTCTCAAAATACAGGACGGATGTGCCATCCAGTAACCCATATTGAATCGGATCCTCTTCCTTCACTTTTTTATCATCATCCCAGTACGTTTTGTAAGTACCGGTAAACAGAGAGCCATCAGCATTATAAAATTTGTTATCTCTGATTACGACTTTCTGAGAAAACAGGTTTTGGAAGATCAGCGTCGAAACGAACAACAGGAGGATAAGTTTCTTCACAACAGGGTATTTAAGTTTTAATGCAGTAACAAAAATATGAAATTTAACCCATCCTTGAACAAGGGTATGGATAATAAATCATTAAAATTGTTTGATCAGCAAAATTTGAGGGATATGATCAGGGTTCTATTGATTCAAGGCTAACCCGGATCTTGTGATTCTCAGAAAGTTTGACCTTAATATTCATTTTTTGCTCTTTATAGGATATCAGCTTGAAATCTGCCTGGTATTCTCCCGGTTCTAATCCGGTTACGGTAAAATTTCCCTCGGCATCTGAATATAACTTTTCATTCAGACCTTCAATCGTGATCGTTACACCTGCAAGTTTCTCTTTTGAAAATCGGTCAGTGATCTCACCTTTCAATGCACTATTCGGTGCATTTCCTGTTTTATGGTCAGGTGAACTTGCAAATGTTACTCCGTGAGCAACCAGGAAAAGGATTCCGATCAAAATATATTTACTAGTTTTCATTTCTATTCAGGTTTATAGGGCCAAAGATATTGACAATAAAATCCCTCCAGGTTAAATTATCGTTAACAAATTATTAATTAAGTTTTAATATCACAGAAACAAGCACCTGGCCTCCAAAATCCTGCATGTAACTTCAGATCAATTTTATATCTTTATCAAAAAAAATACTATGAAATCCAATTCTGAAATGGAATTAATGTCAACCCACAAAATTGACATATCCCATTGTACAAGCTGCGAAATGTGCATCATTGTCTGTCCCTCTGCAATCCTGGCAGCCCATTCGTTAGGTCTTGGAGCCACGGCCATCGGGTTGATCGGCCCGGCCATCAACCAGAGCAATCCACTCCGCCGGCTTTTCAGGATTCCCGAATGGAATGAGGTAGTGGAATCGATGATCACCGGTTACCCCAAATTTCCATTCAAACGGGCCATTGTAAGGCCAAGAAATAAAGTGACATTTATAACATAGCGCTTCTCATTGCTGATTCCCTTCTTCCATCCATCCGTTTTCCCCGGGGAATTCACATTTACTTCATGCAATCATAACGTTGATTTAACACTCTCGGGCAGGTGTCAGGGTACCTTTGCATCAAACCAATCGTTATGAAAATCAATTCATGTCAATTCAATGATTCGTATTTCCCAATTATGGACGGAGTAGGGATGACTGCTCATAATTATGCCCACTGGATGCAACTGAAACATGGAAAATCCAGCATGGTCGCCCCGGCTGTTAATGACTACAAAGATCGCGTCGATTATAAAGTGATCCGGTTCAAGTCGGTTTTGTTACCCGGAATGAATCCCTACCGGGTTGGACTTCCCATGATCGACTTCAAATTCAAAAAAAAATTGGCAAAAAATAATTTTGACATTCTTCATGCGCATTGTCCTTTCATCAGCGGGCAACTGGCGCTGAAACTCGCGCGTAAACTGGATATTCCGCTGGTCGCAACATTCCATACAAAATACCGCGACGATTTCAAAAAGGCATTACCCGGTGAAATGTTCGTTGAATTCCTTATGACCCTGACTATGGATTTTTATAATAATGTCGACAGGGTGTGGGTTCCGAACAGGGCTACCGGTGAAACGCTGAAAGAATACGGGTTCAATGGTGAGTTTGAAATCATGCCGAACGGAACCGACTTCGATATCCCTGAAAAAGGAAAATACCTTAAATACAGGCACAAGGGACTTGAGGAGATCAAGGCAGATAATGAAGATTTCATCCTGCTTTTTGTTGGACAGCACAGGTGGGAAAAAAATGTCCGGACCATTCTTGATTCTCTGAAGATCCTTAAAGAGAAGAATGAATCCTTTAAAATGGTCTTTGCCGGAGAAGGTTATGCCGCAAAAGAGATGAAAACAATGGCGCGACAGTACGGTCTTGCCGACAATGTTGTCTTCACAGGAGTGATTACGGAAAGATCTTCAATGAGACACCTTTATGCTTGTGCGGATCTGTTCATCTTCCCTTCGGTATATGATAACGCCCCACTGGTAATGAGGGAAGCTGCAGCGTTTGATGTCCCTTCTATTGTGGTGAGAAATACTTCTTCAGCTGAAGGGATTCTGGAGGATGTGAATGGTTTCCTGATTACAAATAGCCCAGCCTCGCTTGCAGAGAAGATCATGGAACTAAAATCTAATCCATCAGCAATAAAGAGAGCCGGAGAAGGTGCCAGGAAATCCATATACCGCCACTGGGAATCCATTGTGGATGAGGTCAACATCAAGTATGAGGATATCATCAACCGGCACAAATCAAAACATAACATCACTTCTTATCTTTCTGATCATGAATATAAAAAAGCACTAACGTATTGAATCTATGTGACTTATTTCTTTCATTATCAGTCAGCAACCAAACAATGAATTCATGAATTTATGCCGGGAAGGATTAACATGCTTAAAACCATACTTGATGAGATCGAAAGCGGATTCATCATTTTGAAGATGATATTCGATAAAAAAACGCTTCCACACGACTTTTCAATTATCGAGGTTAATGTTCCTTTTGAAGAAATTAGCGGAATAATGTTGCAGGAATTTGTCGGAATGAACCATTCAATGGTAAATAAGGATTTGCAATTTCTGGGTTTCGACTGGTTGGAGGAATATGCATCACTCGCAGTCGATCAGAAGTTCAGGAACAGGGAAAAATACCTTGAACAAAACCGGGTATATCTTCGTGTCAGGACCTTTATCCCGCAACCCGGTTACCTGGTCATCATCGTTTCAGATATCACTCCGATAAGAAGGGTCGAAACGGATACCAGGATGGATGTACAAAGGTTCAGGTCACTTCTGGAAAACTGTAATGAGGGTTTCCTGTTCTTTTCTGTCGACCAAATCATCACATCTGCCAGTACGAATATTCCGGAAGTGCTTGGTTACACTGAAGAAGAACTGAAACTGTCACCTGAACTGGTTTTTCTGCCCTCTGAAGATAAGGGGAAAGTGAGAGATGCCATCCAACATGTTCTCATTTTTCCCCGCATTGCATTCGAACTGGAAATCCAGGTGATCCAAAAGGACGGAACACGGCTGTGGTTTGAAGGTACATTCCACAATATGCTTCAGGCAAAAGGAGTGAATTCGATTGTACTTAAACTAAAGGAAATCACCAGGAGGAAAAATGAAGAATTTGAATTTTACCATATTGCGTCCCGATTGTTAAGTAATTACCCAATCTGAATGTTTGGTATTATCACAACAAACCTGATACTAATAAGAAACATCATGGGAAAAATGCAAAAAGAAAGAAGATACAAAACCAATTCTGATGATGTGATTATAGACGGGCTGCTTCCTTTGCGTGGAATGTTCATCTCACCTGAATTTTCATCGGACAATCTGAATCCGCCGGTTTCTGAAATATTGCCAGTAAACCTTAAGGCTGAGGAGCAGGAACTCTCATTTTCAATCCAATCACAAGGACTTCATAAGGATGAAGGTTAATATCATTGGGCTTTAGGTGTGTTCGTTCCGGGCGGTGGGTTGATATAATAACGGTTCCCTCTTCATGAAACAGAGGTGTTATTTTTTTTAACCTGTTTTTGAAATTCAGCAATACCACAATTTTATCATCTCCGAGTATCCTGTCGTAGACAAAAACTCCTCTTTCTCCCTTGTTCACCGGAACCCAATCTCCATATTGCAGAGCAGGCGTGGCATTGCGAAGTGAGATCAGCTTTTTATAAAAGTTCAGGACCGAATCAGGATCCCTGGTTTCAACTTTGACATTCAATTCCAGATAATCCTCGTTAACCGGCAGCCAGGGAGTATGGATCGAAAACCCGGCATTCATTGCAGAGCTCCACTGCATCGGAGTCCGGGCCCGGTCCCTTCCTTTGAAAAAAGGCCAGAATCGCTTCCCAAGAGGATCCACAATCTGGTTTTTCCTTAGCCTTCCATTGGTCATCCCGATTTCTTCACCATAATAAATAAAGGGTGTACCCTTTATAGTCAGCAGAAGAGTTGCAAGGACTTTAGATTTTTCAAGGTGATGCTGTTTTCTTCCGAAACGGGTAATGCTGCGGAGAAGGTCATGATTCGAAAAGACATTACAGGCCCATCCATTTTCAGGAATATACTCATACCATTTTTTTAGACACCTATAATATCTGCCGGCATTCCAGGGTTGAAATATCAGGGAAAAATCAAATGTCATATGGATGGAATCATCCCCTGAACCGAGGTAATCAGCTGCTGTTGCCGGATTACCCGGCGGCAGGGCATAGATCTCTCCAACAGACATCCGGTGGTCATATTCATCCAATAGTTTCCTGAGTTGACGGGTTATCCTCAGGGATTTTGGCCGGTTCCTTGTATACAGATGTTTCTGAATCCAGGGAATTCCGAAATAAATTGGATTGTTCCTGAATTTTTTATCTTTCACGATCAGATTGATGACATCTAGCCGGAATCCGTCAACACCAAGGTCGAGCCAGTACCTTAATTCACTGAAAAATTCCTTTCTCATTTCTTTGTTTCTCCAGTTCAGATCAGGCATTTCCCTGAAAAATGTATGCAGAAAGTACTGTTCCGTCAGTTCATCATATTCCCATGAACTCTTGCCATAAGCCGATCTCCAGTTGTTCGGTTTTTTCCCGCTAATTCCTTCCTGCCAAATATACCAACCACGTTTCGGATTATCTTTTGAAGACCGGGATTCAACAAACCAGGGGTGGAGGTGTGAAGTATGATTCATGACAAGATCCATAACGACACGGATCCCGCGATCGTGTGCCTGTTTGAGAAGACACATGAAATCATGAAGTGTGCCGAATACAGGGTCAATCTTTTTGTAATCCGAGATGTCATATCCACAATCATGCATGGGCGACTCATAGATTGGGGAGAGCCAGATCGCTGTTATGCCAAGTTCAGAAAGATAATCCAGCTTGCGGATAATTCCATTGATATCGCCAAATCCATCGCTGTTGGTATCATAGTAGCTTTGAGGATAAATATGATAAAAGACACCATGTTTCCACCAGACCCAATTCTGTTTATTCATAATTATTTATTCGTCTGGATGATTGCTGCTTGCTAAACCTAATGGTTGAAGGAAACTGCTGATGATCTTTTCTTTATCATAGTCTTTGGCCCGGATCAAGGCATTTTCCCGTAACGTCGTCTGTAATTTCTTATGGGTAAAATACCAGGTAATTTTCTGGATGAACTCAGAGTTAGAATTTACCAGGTAACCGTTTATCCCATCAAGGATGATATCCTTTGGTCCTTTTGTATTATAAGCGATGACCGGCAGTCCGCAACTCAGCGCCTCCATGACAACACAGCTGAAAGTGTCGAATTTTGAAGGCAGGATAAGAATATCGGCCGAAGAATAGATTCCCGGTAAATCATTATGGTCGACCCACCCGAGGAAGATCGTTTCCGGGAGTGCTTCCCTAAGTTCATTTTCTGCTGGTCCTGTGCCGGCAACGACCAATTTGATATCCGGTATCTTTTCTTTGATTCCCCGGTATATTTCCGGTATTTCCAAAACCCCTTTCTCATGACTGACGCGCCCGGTGAACAATACAACCGGATTCCCGGGTTCAATTCCGGCCAACTCAGTTCGTGAATCTTTACCGGGGATAAATATTTCATCCGCCCAGTGTGCTGTTGGATAGACAGCTTCAGGATTGAATCCCATTTTCCTTCCCGTCAGCCATTTTTCCTGGTCCCGGTTCAGAACGAATAACCCGTCGAATGATTTATAATAAACCCGCAACAGACGCCGAAATCGGTTCAGGTTTCCCTGGTCGAGGTTTAATACCTTCTTCGCAAACATGATCCAATCCGTATGCAGGTAAAAATAAGCTTTGACCGAATAGGCATGTTTAAGGTACAAGGCTGCCAGGCCCATCGGCCCTTCCGTGGAACAGATAAGCCGGTCGTATTCACCGTCGTGAAAGAGGTGATGTATCTCAAGGTAATTCGGTATCCGGAGGGGTTGTTCACGATAGAGTGGAAAATGGTACTCGGCCATTGGTTTCAGAACGATGAGATGGGCATCCGGTTGAATGGTATTACTGCAAACAAGGATATCGATCGGTAAGTTCCGCGATTTGATCTCCTGATGTATCGATTTGAGGACCATCGAAACTCCGTTATTGTCGCCAAAAGTATCAGTGAGCCATAGCATTTTCCTGGGATGTTCAAGTTTGCCGATCTTTTCAGAAAATGTTTGCAATAATGGCCGCGTGGTATACAGCACCCGCGCACTGGTAAAATGTGCGGCCAGGATCAGGGCTGAACCCAGGAAAGGAAAGGATAACCCATCCAGAAGGTCGGGAATATTCGGGAGTTCCATACGCTCACCCGGAATCCCCGACATTTTATGGTTCTTGTCAAGCAGGGCCCTGAATTCGCTCGGAATTTCAAAATGGTTGATCAGGTTGTTTATGGTGACATCTTCCGATCGGCTATCCAGCTTTATTTTCTCAAATTTAAGATTCAGCCTGTCGAACAGTATTTCGTTCAGTTTTTGGTTGATAGCGGTGATGTTTTCTTTATAATTTTCAACGATATGGTCGGATGAACTTTTATAATTTGTCGCGATCTTCTTCGCATCATCAAAAACGGCTTTGTATACCTTCGGCACAAAAAGCCGTTTTGTAAATCCGGGCGACTTACCCAGAAATGCATGATGAAACAATTCAATGAAATTCATGGTCACCTTGTGGCGCTGAAGCTCAGCAAAACCGTTTGATACAAGCAAGGCGATAATCTTATCCTGGTCCGTACCTTTATGGAGCAAGATTCTTAACAACCCCGGATCTTTCCTGTAGAGTGCAATCTGACATGCATAATCCAGGAAGGCAATCGTAAGCTTTTCACTGTTCTGGTGTGAGCCATAGGGTGCCATTTTTCCCTGCCTGATTGCCTCCAGTGCAAGTTGCGAACGGCTCCTGGTCTCCAATCTGTTTTTTAGATCCGGAACATATAAGTAAGTTCCTGTCATTCCTGAAAATATTCCCATGTGACTATCGGAGCCGCCTGACATGGACTTTTTGTAAGGATCACGACAATATTTTAATGGATCGATGCCAGTTTCAGCAGCATATCCGTCAATCATTTCAGGTGTGATACCTTCAAGCCACGTTTTTACCAGCATATTCTGCCAGGTATCCCTCTGTCCGTTCAATACTTCGAATCGTTCGAAGATCAGGACCATTTTTGAGAAGAAACTGAATGGGGGAATTCCTTTTAAACTATAATGGTATAAAGGATGTGCCCAGATCGTGGGAATATCATTTTCAAATGCAAATTGCTGGAAAGAGTAGATGTTCTTGCGAAGCTTGATCAGCATTTTCTCCTGTTCCCTGTTAAATCCATATGCAAGGATATGAATACCGATATTGAAATCCGGCACCGTTACACTGAATTCCGCTCCTGTAAGAATATCCATTCCCTTTTCCTGGTATTCAAAACAGGATCTTGCATTATTATGGTTGGTGATGGTGAAGGTATCACAACCATTTTTGTTTAGGGTTTCTAATTGCTGTTCGGTGCTTATCCAGGTTTCGGGAAGATTCAGTATTCTTCCGAGAAGTTCATCCGGAACATCGCTGTTATGGTCATGGCAGTGGAGGTCAATCTTTAAGGTCTCTTCCGGGGGGAATGCTGCCCGCTGTGAAGTAAGGAATTTATCCAGTTCCACCTTTAATTCACCCTGAAACGTATTTACCTGTTTTCCAGGAAGTGTCATTATAGCGTCAGAAATTATGAGTGCAAAATACGTAATATGGTATTAAGTGAATGTGAATAAATAGATAACAAATCGTTAAACCGTATCGGACAGGATAAAAGAAATTTATCCCGGTTTTTAAATCTTTATCTGTTATTTAAATATATTTGTCTTGCCTGTCGTTTCTTCAGAGGAAAAATTAACAATAAATTAATGTTAGAGTGTTGATGGTTAGTACAACCAAAAGACAAACTTTCTATTTTTGCCTCACCAATTTACTAACCTATGTTTGGACTTGATACCATCTTTACTCTTTTTCTTATTTTATGCCTCCTTGCCGCTGTTGCATTTGAATTCATCAATGGGTTTCATGATACCGCAAATGCGGTAGCTACGGTGATTTACACACATTCCCTGAAACCCACGACCGCTGTCATCTGGTCGGGGATCTGGAATTTTATCGGGGTAAATGTGGGTGGGATAGCTGTTGCTATTGGCATTATCAACCTTCTTCCTTTAGATGTTATCATCGACCGGAACCTGGCGCATAATGTTGCGATGGTTTTTTCACTAATTCTGACTGCGATTATCTGGAACCTTTCAACATGGTATTTCGGCATTCCATGTTCAAGTTCGCATACACTTATCGGTTCGATTTTCGGTGTAGGGATTGCATTCATCCTACTGCCCGGAAATCATGAAGTTGCTTTGAACTGGACCAAGGTTTTAGAGGTTGGCCTTTCCCTGCTCATATCACCAGTCTTTGGCTTTGGCCTGGCTTTACTATTAATGTTGCTTCTGAAGAGACTCATAAAAAACAAAGATATTTTTAAGGAACCTCAGGGCAAAAAACCGCCTCCTCTTTGGATCCGCAGCATCCTTGTCCTCACCTGTACCAGTGTAAGCTACGCCCATGGATCAAATGACGGCCAGAAAGGGGTGGGTTTGATCATGCTTATCCTGATCGCTTTTGCACCCGCCTATTTTGCACTGGACCGGAATCAACCGGCACAAAAGCTATTCATGGATGCAAAGAAAATTGAATGGACCTTGAAGAAAATGGACACCCTTGCCCTGACAGAAAAGGGACGAACGGAGTACAGCATTGTTCATTCGAATTTGTTATTTATTATCAGTCAGTTACAAGGAAAGACATCGCTTAAACAGGTGGGTAAAGAGGCAAATTTTAATATCCGTAAATCGATCTTCCTCATATCAAAGAATGTTGATTTGATTATGAAAGAATCTGACAAAAAAGCCATAGCCTCTTTGCGGCCGGTAGATAAAGCTATCCTCAAATCCAACATTAAGAGAATCAAAACGCATACTGAATATGCGCCTAGATGGGTTATTCTTTTAGTATCGCTTTCACTGGGATTGGGGACGATGATCGGATGGAAAAGAATTGTAGTTACGATCGGTGAAAAGATCGGGAAAACGCATCTTACTTACGCCCAGGGAGCAAGTGCGGAACTCATTGCTGCCAGTACGATCGGGATTTCTACCGCATTCGGGCTACCGGTGAGTACCACGCATGTACTTTCTTCCGGTGTTGCAGGGGCGATGGTTGCAGGAGAAGGGAGACAAAACCTCCAGATGAATACCATAAAAAATATTCTTGCAGCATGGCTATTCACACTGCCGGTCACCATCGTACTCTCCGGCGGACTTTTTTTACTGTTAAGGTTGGTACTTTAATGTACTATTCCTGATTATAAAGAGTTAATATTATTCCCCGAACTGAAAAATGGAAAAAGAAGTAAACCATAATACCCTCACATTCCTTGAAACGATCGTTCTGCTCGCATTGAATGATAAAGGATGGTTCGGGAATTCCGAACAGCGGATCAAATTCGGACTTGCCGGTGCTGTTTTATTTGAACTGGTTCAATCAGGGGAAATCGAGATCACGGGTATCCAGGTCCGTGTGACCGGCACAAAGGAAACCGGGGATAAAGTGATGGACTCGGCGCTGGAACTGTTACGAAAATCGAAAAAAGACCTTACCATTAAAAAATCGATCCAGCGGATTGTCTATAAGAGTGGATTGAAATGGAAAATAATTGTGAAAAACCTTATCAAGAAAAACATCCTTAAGAAAGAGGAATACCGGTTCCTCTGGATTTTATCCCAGGAAAAATATCCATTGGTGAATTTAGAAATCAAAAAGCAGGTACTCGCGGAATTGTATTCGAAACTAACGGGCGGGCAGGAATTGTCGGTGAAAGACCTGATGTTACTGGCAATCATGCGAACCTGCAGGATGATTGATAAGAATTTTTTACTTCAGGAACATTTTCTTAAAGTTCGGTTAAAGATCAAAGAGATCACAGAATTCAAAGAGCCGTTAACGGAAACATCCCGGAAGATCAAAGAAATACAGGAGGCCATCCGGCTGTCGATCTTATCGTCAAATGTCAGTATGCATATTTAGGCAATAGGCATAAGGCAATAGTAATCAATGTTATTCTGATATCCATCCTCGATCCTCCCACTTCACAATTATTTAACACAACGGTAATACACCGTTAACACCGGCTGTGGTTAATGGGTATACTTTTGCTGCATAAAATATAAATCTCATATGAACATGAAAAAAATATCTCTCTCAATTTTATCCCTGGGAATGCTGGTTTTTCTGGCACCGGTCCATTCTGCAAAGGCGCAAAGTCCGACTGACACACTGGCGCCCCAGGTTTCAACGCTCCGTGACAAGATCTCCGGCGTGGAAGAAAGGCTTGCAACTGCTGAAGCAGATCTGGCAAAGCTTACCAAGATCAAGTTTTCAGGGTATGTACAAGCCCAATGGCAGCACTTTGAAGCTGCGAATGTTTTTCCAAGTAATTATCTGACGATCCGCAGGGCAAGGTTTAAACTGCAATATGAACCGGCTAAGGGGGTTGCTTTAGTTCTGCAGCCTGATTTTGAACCTGGCAATTTTGTTGTTAAAGAAGCTTATGCAAGGTTGAATGAGACCTGGATGAAGACCTTCTCCTTATGGGCAGGGAAATTTAACAGGCCTAATTATGAGGTCGAATATTCTTCCAGTGACCTTGAATGTCTGGAACGTTCCCGGGTGATCAAGGCACTCTACCCTGGCGAATATGCAATCGGAGCTAAACTGGAAGTCACACCTCCCCGCATCCCGCTGAAATTCCAGTTGGCGGTGTTTAACGGAAATGATGGCCAGACCATCCCTGATTACAATGGCACAAACCAAAACAGTGCTGATAATAAAGATTTCGACAATTACAAGGACCTGATGGGCCGTCTTACTTATGCATTTAAACTCGGCAGATGGGGCGGACTTACCCTCGGCGCCCATGGCTATTATGGTGCAGTAAGAGCGACAACCGATACCCTTCTGAAATCGGATTATACCAAAGATAAAGTTGTAAAGGTGGGTTCTGCCCTAAGCCGTAACTGGGTAGGTGCTGAAATGCAGTTTTATGCAGATATTCTCGGTGGTCTGGTTCTGAAAGGCGAATACATCATGGGGGTCAATGCATTCCCCGGTTTCAATAATACAACCAGTTCTACATCATTTACAAGCAGTGTGAACGCTACCAAGGATACCGTGACCCAGACTTTTACCACTACAAAGACCACCAGCATCGCCCCGAACATCCGGAAAAATTTCACCGGTTTCTATGTTTACCTTGTCAAGAATATCGGCAAGCGTAATCAGTTCGCCATCCGTTACGAATCCTACGATCCGAACGCAAAACTAGGTGGTGGCGACCTGGGTGTAAAAGCATATAAAGCCAATTCCAATACCTCTACAACAACTAAAAATACAATTGGTGCAGCCGGGAATGTACTGGTGAATAAAGTGGTCAACAGTACTGTCGTGAATAACGCCCTGACCAGCGGCACTGCTGATCTCGCCTACAGCCAGATTACCCTTGCCTGGAACTATTATTTCGACGATAATATCAAGATTTCCCTGGCCTATGAGATCCCGATGAATGAGAAAGCCGGTACAGCAGGCAAGGTCATGTCCGGAACCTATTCAGCCCCGGGAGGAACCCCGACCAAGTTGGATTACAGTAACCTTATTCATCAAAACATTCTTACCCTTAGGCTCCAGGCAAAATTCTAAAATGTCAATTATAAAGTTTTAATTTCCAAAAAATAAAAATCAAACTCATGAAAAAATCAAACACAATAAAAACGATAGCCGGTGTTATTCTCCTTGCAGTCATCACTGTCTCCTTCATGCCGGCACCAAAGAAAATAACCATAAAAGGATCCGATACCATGGTGATCATCGCTCAGAAATGGGCAGAGGTCTACATGAAATCACATCCTGAGGTCACACTTCAGGTAACAGGAGGCGGTTCGGGTACGGGTATATCTGCCCTGATCAATGGCGCTACAGATATCTGCAATGCCAGCCGCCCGATGAAACAGAGTGAGATCGATAAACTGAAGGAACGTTTCGGTTCTCTGGGTGTCGAGATCCGCTGTGCCAAAGACGGGATAACGGTTTACCTGAACGAGTCGAACCCGCTAAAAGAACTAAGCATTAAACAACTGGGCGGGATCTATACCGGGAAAATCAAGAACTGGAAAGAAGTCGGTGGTCCGGATGAAGCCATCAAACTCTATGGTCGTGAGAACAGTTCGGGAACTTATGTTTTTTTCCAGGAGAATGTGGTAAAAGGCGATTATGCAGCCAGTTGCCAGACGCTCCCCGGAACTTCCGCCGTAGTGAATGCCGTTAAAAATGATAAATATGGCATTGGTTATGGCGGAGCCGCATATTCAAAAGGAGTGAAGCACTGCCTGGTGAAAAGGGATGATAAATCACCTTCTTATGCACCCAGTGCTGAAACCATAAAAAATGGAACTTACCCCATCAGCAGGTACCTGTATATGTATGTCAGGAACAGGCCGACCGGGGAGATGAAAAACTACATTGACTGGATCCTTGGACCGGAAGGACAAAAACTTGTGGTCGAACAGGGATATTTCCCGGTTAAGTAGCGGTTAGTAAATGGTTCCGGAGCAGCGCTTAATGCGCTGCTTTTGGATTTTTTTAGATACAATAATGGATACAGAGAATACCACCCAACCATCGGAAGAAAGAAGCGATAAAACAGTCAGTCAGGAAAGTATCACGGGGCATCAACATGCCCGGTTTGTTTTCAGCAACGACAGTCTGAAGAAACGGAGAAGACCAGCGGAATTTTTTGCCGAGAAGACCATTACCGGTGTGGCGTTCCTTTCCATCGCCATCATCATCCTGATCTTCTTGTTTGTTTTCCGTGAAACCATCCCAATCTTTTCAGGAAAGGCAGAATCCAAAACAGAGGCAGCAGCTCAAAAGCAGGAAAATTATGGAAATGCGGCAGGGGATCAGAACGCTAATCAACAGGAAGTGTACGGAGGCAGTGAACCGTCAACTAAGCCGGCAAAGCAGGAAGTTTATGGAGCAAACCCCGACACAACAAAAGATACAGTAGTTCCCGGTGAAACCGGCGTTTCTTCCTTCCGTGAAACCAGTTCCGAAGCAGAAGGCCGGGTTACTATGAAAGGCCTGGCAGGAAAAGTATGGATGCCGGTATCCGCCAATCCCAGGTATGGGTTGCTTCCGCTGATCATTGGCACATTTAAAATAACGATCATCGCGATCCTTTTCGCCGGACCGCTGGCCATTCTTGCAGCCTTGTTTTCAGCTGCTTTTGCACCACGGTGGATGAGGGAGATCATTAAACCTGCCATCGAAATACTTGCTGGTTTTCCCTCGGTGGTCATCGGTTTCTTTGCGCTGATCGTGATGGCTACCTTCTTCCAGCACCTGTTTGGATATGAGACCAGGCTCAACGCCTTTGTCGGGGGAGTTGCCATGGCCCTGGCTGCCATCCCGATCATCTTTACAGTGACCGAGGATGTCATGACAGCCGTTCCTTCAACATACAAGGAAGCCAGCCTGGCGCTGGGAGCTTCGAAATGGCAAACTGCATTCTTTGTCACATTGCCGGCAGCGGCTCCCGGTATCTTTGCCGCCGTGTTACTTGGTATCGGGCGGATCTTCGGTGAGACCATGATCGTATTGATGGCAACAGGCAATGCCGCGATGATATCTATGAATCCATTCGATTCGGTCAGAACCTTATCAGCAACCATCGGAGCGGAAATGGCAGAAGTGGTTTTTGGAGATACCCATTACAGCGTTCTGTTCCTGATAGGCACCCTGTTGTTCGTTTTTACCTTTGCACTGAACGCAACGGCTGAATTTTATGTGAAAGGAAAATTAATGACCCGGTTACAGGGAAAGGTATGAAAAAAGTTCAGAAAATAACCGGGGGAATCATGATGGGGGCCACCGGGTTGTCGGTGATCCTGATCATAGCCGTCATTGTCATTATGCTTGTGGTCATTGTGATCGGGGGAAAAGACACGATATCCTGGAAGTTCCTGACTACCTTTCCGCAGGATGGCATGACAAAAGGAGGCATTTTCCCGGCATTGTTTGGCACGGCCCTCATGGTGATCATCATGTCGGTGGCGGCGGTTCCATTCGGCGCGATAACTGCGCTATACCTGACCGAATATGCAAGAGAATCTTCCTGGATTGCCAAAACGGTTCAGTTTGCGGTAAGAACCCTTTCGATGGTGCCCTCTATCATTTTCGGCCTGTTCGGGCTGGGATTCTTCATCAAGTTTGTGGGAGGAGGGATGGATAAGGCATTTTTCGGCGGACAGCTGATCTGGGCACAGCCTAATATCCTCTGGGCCAGCCTTACGATGGCGCTTCTTACATTACCGGTTGTGATTGTTTCGGTCGAAGAATCGATACGTGCAGTTCCGCGGGATTTACGGGATGCCAGCCTGGCACTTGGCGCAACGAAATGGCAAACGATCCGGAAAGTGGTTTTGCCGGGTGCAAGATCCGGGATCCTCACGGGGACCATTCTTGCAGTTTCAAGAGGGGCAGGGGAGGTGGCACCGATCCTTTTTACCGGCGCTGCGTATTACCTTGCAACGTTGCCACACTCCCTCAGCGACCAGTTCATGTCACTCGGGTATCACATCTACATCATGTCAACCCAATCGGTCAATGTCGATCAGACCTTGCCGATACAATTTGCCACCACACTTGTATTGCTCCTGCTGACCTTCATCCTGAACTTTGTTGCAGTTCTGATCCGGTCAAAGCTGAGAAGAGCTCATTAAGAATTATTAAAAGGTCGTTAGAACCCGATGAAAGAAATAAAGATAAAAACCAGAAACCTTACACTTTACTATGGAACCAAGATGGCGCTTAATTCTGTTTCCATGGACATTCCACACAAACAGGTAACCGCACTGATCGGTCCTTCCGGCTGCGGGAAATCCACCTTCCTGAGAACCCTTAACCGGATGAATGACCTGATCCCGAGTGTGAGGATCACCGGGGAGGTGCTGGTTGATGGTTTCAATATTTATGATAAAAATGTGGATGCTGTAAACCTCCGGAAGAAAGTCGGGATGGTATTCCAGAAATCAAATCCCTTTGCAAAATCCATTTTTGAGAATGTAGCTTATGGGCCTAAGATCAACGGAATCCATGACCATAAGAAATTAAAGGAGATCGTGGAGGGTTCATTACAACGTGCAGCGATCTGGGATGAAGTCAAGGACAGGCTGCACGATTCCGCACTGGGACTATCCGGCGGGCAGCAGCAACGCCTCTGCATTGCGCGGACACTCGCTGTCGACCCGGAGATCATCCTGATGGATGAACCGGCCAGCGCACTCGATCCGATCTCCACCTCGAAGATCGAAGAGCTGATCTACATACTGAAGGAAAACTTTACCATCATCATCGTAACGCATAATATGCAACAGGCTGCCCGCGTTAGTGACAATACTGGATTCTTTTACCTCGGCGAGCTGATCGAATTCGGAAAAACAAAAAAAATATTTACCGTGCCGGAGAAGAAGCAGACAGAGGATTATATTACTGGGAGGTTTGGATAGTAGAATGCGGAAATGCAGGAATGCGGGAATGCGGGAATGCGGGAATTTTTATTGAAAGTCACAGAGTAACGAAGTCACAAAGTATCAATAAAAAATCCAGCATCCAGGATCCAGCATCAATCTAGTAAAAGATATAATATATAAACACAAACCATGGAACGACATTTCGAACTCGAACTTGAAAAATTAAAGAAAAGAATCCTGAAGATGGGGAACCTTGTGGCTTCCCAGGTCCATCAAACGATGGTTGCGCTGGTCAATTGCGATGTTGAAGCAGCCGAAGAGATTATTGAAACCGACAATGCGGTGGATGAGTTGGATGTCAAGATCGACAAACTCTGCCAGCGGATCTTTGCGCTGACACAGCCTGTGGCGACCGACCTGCGACTCATCATGGCATCGCTGCGGATGAACAATGATCTGGAGCGTATGGGCGACCATGCAGTCAACATTGCCAGGCGGATTGAAGGACTCAGTGATTACAAGGATATCCTGCAGGAGTTAAAGATCGATGAACTGGCCGAATCAACCGATGCAATAGTCAGGGATGTGATCACTATTTTGAATTCAAGAAATATCGTGTACATCAAGGATATTTTTGACGATTCGGAAATCATCAAAGAAAAGATACAGGTGATTTCTGAACAGATCATCGAGCAGATGGCAAATAAGACGGATGTAGTGGTTGTCGCGACGAACCTGATGATCATCCTCTCACAGATCGAACGTATTGCAGATTATTCCCTGAATATTGCAGAATCAATTTTTTTCCTCGTGGAAGGAAGACTGGTTAAACACTCGAAAGGATTCTGGGATCTTGGTACTGCGACTAAAAAGAATCTGGAAACTAAAATTGAAGAGAATGAGGACACTACGACTGAAAAGAGTCTGCCTTCTGAAGAGTAAAAGCAAAAGTGGTTCCAACGCCGATCGTACTTCTGACATTAATAGTTTGGTGATGGGCTTCGATGATGTGTTTTACAATGGCGAGTCCCAGTCCTGAACCTCCCTGTTCGCGCGACCGGCTCTTGTCGATCCTGAAGAACCGTTCAAATAACCTGGGGATATCTTTTGAATCGACACCGAGTCCATTATCGGTTATTTCGATCAGGATGTTCTCATCCATATCAAAAAAGCTGACCTTCGTCTTCCCGCCATCAGTTCCGTATTTAATACTGTTATCCAAAAGGTTGATCAGTACCTGGCGGATGCGTTCTTTATCGGCTCTTACAAACAACGGTTTTTCATATTCCCTTGTGACGTTCAGGCGGATGTTTTTCTTTTTCGCTTTTACTTCCAGCAGCTCGATGACATCGGTGGCAAGGGCAACAATATCAAGATTGAGCATGTCGAGTTTCAGTTCCCCGGTTTCAAACCGGGAAATCACTTCAAGGTCTTCCACGATGCTGATCATTCGTTCGATATTCTTCCCGGATCGCTGAAGGTATTCCTTATTGATGGAAGGATCATCAAGGCCCCCTTCGAGCAAGGTAAGAATATAACCCTGGATGTTGAAGAGCGGCGTTTTCAGCTCATGGGAAACATTCCCGAGAAATTCCCTGCGGTAGGCTTCCAGTTTTTTCAGTTCTTCAATCTCCTGCCTCCGGTCCTGTGCCCATTCAGTCACTTCTTCGTTGACTTTGCTTATAATATCCTTATCGAGGGTAAGGTTCATTTCTTTAAAGGAGATCTTTGATTTCAGCGTATGGATCGTTTTATAGATCAGTTTTATTTTGCCGTAAATGAATTTTTCGAGGATGTAGCGGTAGATGAAGAAGGAGAGGAGGAATACTCCGGAATCGGCGATCAGTAATGGAATCCAGAGGATACTTTCGTTCAGGATGATTGATGATCCGATATAAAGGAAAGAAAGGACAATGACGATGGCAGCCGAGTTGATCAGCATCCATGTGTTTGGACTGATGTTTCGGTCAGGATTCATATTTATACCCCACGCCTTTAACCGTTTTGATGTTGTCGGATGCGAGTTTCTCGCGGATCCGGCGTATGTGGACATCGATGGTGCGGTCGCCTACGATGACATCGTTGCCCCAAACTTCCTCAAAGATCTGTTCCCGTGTGAATACCTTATCCGGCTTGGAGGCCAGCAGTTCGAGCAGTTCGAATTCTTTCCGGGGAAGATTGATCTCTTTCCCTTTTTTCAGGATGATGTATTTTTCCCGGTCGATGATGATATCCCCGAGAATGATCCGCGATTCACGGTCAGGGGCTTCCGGTGACCTTCTAAGTAAAGCATTGA
>Ga0163199_1000191_pt1 | contig 39478 bp, 37 predicted proteins | sample PL_2010_150m_FD_113537 | JGI IMG/M metagenome (GOLD analysis project Ga0163199, IMG submission 113537) | Freshwater microbial communities from Powell Lake, British Columbia, Canada to study Microbial Dark Matter (Phase II) - PL_2010_150m | ecosystem: Environmental > Aquatic > Freshwater > Lake ...
AGCCCGACGTCATCTTGGCCCAGCCGTTTCCGATTGGGCGTATCATGTTTCATTACCGGTGGGGCCTTTCCCTGCTGTCCGCTAGATTGGCGGGGGTCGTTCTCGCCGCCGAGCGGATAATCGGCAGGCTGGTTGCGACAGATCGGTGGGCGTACATGATCGTCACCGCCGTCAAAATTGCCGCCAATAAGCCGGCGATGGAAGAGAGCCTGTAGGGCCATGAACCGGTATTACTATCGCCACCTGCAGGCGTTCGTGCAGTTTGTAGTGCCTCCCGGTCAGCGTGTCCTCGAACTGGGATGCGGGACCGGGGACCTCCTCGATGCCGTCAAGCCCGCGTTTGGGGTCGGGCTCGACATGCGCTATGCGATGCTGGCCATCGCGCGGCAGAAGTTTCCGCATCTGCATTTCCTGCAAAGCGATGCGCACTGTCCCGGTCTCTCCGGGACGTTCGATTACATCATTCTCTCGGATTTGGTCGGTGACCTGGAAGATGTGCAAGAGGCCATGATGCGCCTGAGGCCGCTCGCCAGCCCCGAAACCCGCGTCATTGTGACCTATTACAACTATCTCTGGGAACCGGTGCTTAAGCTGGCGGAACGGTTGGGACTCAAGTCTCCTCAAAACATCCAGAACTGGCTTCCCGTGGAAGACCTTGAGGGGATTCTCTCTCTCTCCGGATTCTCCGCGATCCGCAAAGGATACCGGCTGCTGTTGCCGGTCTATATTCCCGGACTGTCCTGGTTTTGCAACTATGTCCTGGCGTCCTTGCCCGGCGTGAACCGGCTGTGCCTGACCCAATATCTCATTGCCAGGCTCGCCCCGCACGGTGCCGGCCAACGCGACTACCGGTGCACGGTTGTCGTTCCGTGCCGAAATGAGGCGGGCAACATCGAGGAGATCGTCAGGCGTGTGCCGACCCTCGGAGCCGGCACCGAGCTGATTTTTGTCGATGGTAATTCGGCTGATGGCACGGTGGAACAGATCCAGAAGGAAATCGCACGGTACCGGGGGCCGCATACGATCCGTCTTCTCCACCAGGGGGAGGGAATTGGGAAGGGTGATGCGGTGCGGAAGGGGTTCGAAGCGGCCACGGGGGACATCCTGATGATCCTGGACGCCGACATCACCGTGGATCCCGAAGCGCTCGCCAAGTTTTATCAGGCGATCGCCGACGGGCACGGCGAGTTCATCAATGGAAGCCGCCTGATCTATCCGATGGAACGGCAAGCCATGCGGTTTCTCAACCTGCTCGGCAACAAGGTCTTCAGCATGATCTTTACCCGGCTGCTGGAACAGCGCCTGCGCGATACGCTCTGCGGGACGAAAGTCTTGCGGACTCTGGACTACCGGAAGATCAAAGCCGGCCGGCATTATTTCGGCGATTTCGACCCGTTCGGCGATTTCGACCTGTTGTTCGGGGCGGCCAAGCTAAACCTCAAAATCGTGGAAGTGCCCATCCGCTACCGTGACCGGACATACGGCGAAACTAAAATCAAGCGATTCCGGCATGGGTTTCTGCTCTTGCGGATGTGCTGGATCGCCTACAAGCGGTTCCGAATATATTGAGGGATGGTCTGACCGAATGACGCAATCGGCAAGATAGGCGCAAGCGGATGGTGGGCTATCTGAAAAGACGAGTGGACCTGCTGGGGCTGTTCGTCCTGGCGGGGATCGCCCTCGTATTGGGTGGCCTCAAGGCTCTCGGTCTGCATCCGTTGCGCCTGTTGCTCGCCCGACGCCTTCCGGCTGCGCGTCGTCGAGTGGTCCTGTTCATACCCAGCCTGGGCCTTGGCGGGGCGCAACGGCAACTGGTGTGCTTCCTGAAGCATTTGGACCGGAATCAATGGGACCCGGAGTTGGTGACGCTGGATATGCCGGACAAATTCTTTGAGCCTGAAATCCGGGCGCTGGCTGTGCCGATCACGCACCTGAATTCCTGCCCGGACTTCTGGATGGTGGCGGTGGTGTGGCGGCTGTTCCGTCACTTGTCCGCCAGGCCGTGCCATGTTCTGCACAGCTGGATGCATTATGCGGCGGCGTTCGGCGCCATTGCGGGCGGTCTGGCCGGTATCCCCACGATCATCGGGTCTCTCCGGGGCCAACGGCCGAGTCGTCTCCCCTGGTCGAATTCACGCTGGCAACGCGGGATCGATCTGCTGACCGTCCCGTTGAACACGTTCCTGATCGCCAACTCTCAGGCGGTCCGGGAGGATAATCGGCGGTGGGCGTTTATTCCCGACCGCAAACTTCTTACCATCTACAATGGAATTAACCAGGACGAGATGGCCGTTCTTGACGACGTCCAGAGGAACAAGCTCAAGGCGGAGTTGAACCTGCCGATGAATGCGCCGCTCGTGGGCATCGTCGGCCGGCTGTACCCGGAGAAGGACCATGCCACGTTCTTGCAGGCCGCTCTACGGATCGGCCGGGTACATCCGGAGACGCGCTTTCTGATCGTCGGCGCGGGCCGCCTCCGCCGATGGATCGAAGAAGAGATACAGCGGCTGGGCCTGGTCACCCGAACGCACATGCTCGGGGAGCGACGAGATGCACAGGCGATCATCCAGCTTCTGGATGTGCTGGTGCTGGCGTCGATCAGCGAAGGACTTCCCAATGTCCTTCTGGAAGCCGGGGTGGTAGGGACGCCGGTCGTCACGACCGCCGCCGGAGGGGCTCCGGAGGTGGTCGTTAATGGGGAAACCGGCTTTGTCGTGCCGTGCGGGGATGCCGAGGCGATTGCGCAGAAGGTCCTGGCGCTCCTCGACGATCCCGCCTTGCGGAAGCGGTTCATTCAAGCCGCTCGGGAGCGGACGAGGAAGGTATTTTCAGCCCAGCAGGCGGCTACCGCGATCCAGGACTGTTACGTCAGAGGCGGGGCAGGCCATGTCGCTGAGCGGAACGCGCAGCAGCCCTTGCGCGTGTGCTTTATCTCCACCAACGCCTACGGGTTGCTGCGGCCGTCTTCCAAGCTCCCCTTTGGAGGCGCGGAAGTCCAGATTTGCCGCCTCGCGAGGGAATTATCGCGCGATTCCAGGTTTGCGGTTTCCATCTTGACCGGCGCTGGGGATCGAACAGGAAACGAGCAAGAAGGCCTGGTAACCATTTCGCTCGATCCTTTTTTGGGCAGGTTCCCACAGGTTGAGAAAAAGACGCGAGTACCGGCCGGCTGTCCGGCGGGGGTCGCTGCCGTCGTGCGCTCGTTTATTCGCGGAGCCTACGCATGCCGAAAACGGGTCCTCACGCTTCCTCTTCTGCGTGGGCTGGTCCAGCGTTATCGAGATGGCCGAGCTGTACTGGCCTGGCGCCGGATACTTTCGGCCGTCAAGGCGGATATCTATGTCATGCGGTGCGCCTGGGTCCAGGTTGGCTATGCCCAGCTTGCCTGCGCGCTCCTGCGCCGGAAGTTTGTCTACATGGTCGCGCATGATATGGATGTCTCGGGAGAATACGCCAGGTCCTTGGGAGCCAGTGCAGCTCTTTACGAAAGCGGCTTGCGGCACGCCGATGCCATCGTCTGCCAGCATGCCGACCAGGTCGATGTCGTCCGCTCGCGCTATCAACGAGACGCCCGCTTAATTCGATCCCTTTGCCCCTATCCGATGGCTCACCAGGCGGCCATCCGGCGAAACACGATTCTGTGGATGGCCCGCGTGGATTCCTGGAAGCGGCCGGAATTGTTTCTCGATCTCGCCGGCCATCTCCCCGAGCAATCCTTCGTCCTGGTCGGCCCTCCGAGTCAAATCGAACCGGAGAACCTTCCGCGTCTGCTGGAGCGAGCGAAGGGCATTCCCAATCTGCGCGTTCTGGCCGGAGTGCCCTTTGCCGGCACCAAGACTCTCTTTGAGGAGGCGATGGTCTTTGTCAACACGTCGTCGGCGGAGGGCTTTCCGAACACGTTTCTCCAAGCCGCCGCAAGCGGGACGCCGGTTGTTTCCTGGGCGGTCAACCCGGAAGGCGTCTTGGAGCGCTATGAGATGGGGTATTGCGCCAACCAGGATTGGACCAGGTTGCTGGGGTACCTTCATCTCCTCTGTCGAGATGAGGCGTTGCGGAGGCGGTTGGGAGAAAATGGCCGTCGCTATGCGCAACAGGTTCACGACCCGGGCGCCATCACCTGTGAATATGCCGATCTGTTTTGGAACTTGAGGAGTGGGTCGGCTGCTGGTCACGTGGAAGCAGCGTCAGTCACCCGATAGCAGGAAGGCTGGTCGGGACGGGCGCCCCGGCTTTTGGAAGAGGACGAAGATGTGCGGGATTGCCGGACAAGTAACGGCGGACCGTCGGCCGGTAGAGCCACGGCTGATCGCCGCCATGGGTGACAGTCTTCGGCACCGGGGACCGGACGACCATGGCGTGTACGTCAAGGGACACGTGGGGCTGGCGCACCGGCGCCTGAGCGTCCTGGATCTCAGCCCGGCCGGCCACCAGCCGATGTCGAACGAGAACGGCACGGCGTGGATAGTCTTCAACGGCGAGATTTACAACTATCGGGAGCTGCGTGACGGGCTCACGTCCCGGCACGCCTTCCGGTCTCGTACGGATACCGAGGTGATCCTCGGTCTGTATGAGGAGCATGGGCTGCGGTGCGTCCCGATGCTCGGAGGCATGTTTGCCTTCGCGATCTGGGACGAGCGGGCCCAGCGGCTGGTATTGGCCCGGGACCGGCTGGGCAAGAAGCCGCTCTACTATGCGGTGACGGACCGCGGCCTGACCTTCGCTTCGGAACTGAAGGCCCTGCTGGTCGGCGTCCCCACGCCCGCCATCGACCCGCTGGCGCTGCACCACTACCTGACATTTCAATACGTGCCCGCTCCGCTGACGATCTTTCAAGGCATCCGGAAACTCCTCCCCGGCCACGTGCTGGTCTACGAGGACGGGAAGATTTCCGAGAGCGCCTATTGGTCGCTGCGCTACACCGACAAGCTGTCCGGACGGACCGAGGCGGAATACCTGGAGGAGTTCCGTGCGTTGCTCAAGGAGGCGGTCAGACAGCGGCTCGAGAGCGACGTGCCGCTCGGCGCGTTTCTGAGCGGAGGCGTCGACTCGAGCAGCGTGGTCGCGCTGATGAGCGGGCTGATGTCGCAGCCGGTCAAAACCTTTTCGATCGGGTTCAAGGAAGAGGCGTTCAACGAGCTGCCGTATGCCGGAACGGTGGCGCGGCTGCTCAAAACCGACCATCATGAATTCGTGGTGGAGCCGTCCGCGGTGGACATCCTGCCGACGTTGGTCCGCGTGTACGACGAGCCCTACGCGGACTCCTCGGCGATCCCGACCTATTATGTCGCGCAGCTCAGCCGGCGACACGTGACGGTGGTCTTGAACGGCGACGGCGGCGATGAGCTGCTGGCCGGCTACCCGCGGTACGATGTGACGGCGTTCGACCGGCTGGCATCACGCTACCTTCCGGATGGCGTGCGCGAGCGCCTCCGCGGCCTGCTCGCGCGCGTGCCTGCCGGTCTGCCCGGCTCGGGCCTGTTCCATCATCGCCTGGCGCGTGCGATCGCGCCGTTCAGCCGCACGTACCTCGGACGCATCTGCTACTTTTATCCCGAAGAGAAAGAGCGGCTCTATACGCCCGAGTTCGGCGGGACGGTCCGCGGACAGGATTCCTACGATCTGCTGGCGCGCTGGTTCAAGGAGGTCCCGGCGTCCGATCTGTTGGACCGGATGCTGGGCGTCGACACGCGGAGTTACCTGCCGGATGATCTGCTCGTCAAGGTGGACCGCGCCACGATGGCGCACGGCCTCGAGGCCCGGTCTCCGTTTCTGGACCACCGGCTCGTCGAGTTTGCGGCGTCGCTGCCGGTTGATCTGAAGGTCCGTAACGGCCAGGCCAAGTACCTGCTCAAGACGGCCATGCGCGGCATCTTGCCGGACGGCATTCTCGATCGGGATAAAATGGGCTTCGGAGTGCCCATCGCCCGCTGGTTCCGACAAGACTGCCGTGAGTTTCTGCGGGACATTCTCCTGTCGGACCGCTGCTTGAGCCGGGGATATTTCAGGCCTGAACGCGTCCGGCAAATGATCGATGCGCATCAGCAAACGGAAACCGATTACGGATACCGGCTCTATGCGCTGCTGATGCTGGAGCTCTGGCACCGCGAATATGTGGATGGGGCGCGCGCGTGACGATCGCCGATTTCAAACGCGCGGCGCGTTTGACCATGAGCCTGGCCTGGTACGAGCTTCTCACGCAGCGCAAGGAGAGTTTTCTCGGCCTGGTCTGGCCGCTGCTGCAGGCGGGAGGCCTGCTGCTGGCCTTCAACCTGTTCCGCGGCGGCGCCGGCGGCCTCGAGATCATGCTGTCGACGTACCTCGGCGTGCTGGTCTGGACGACCGCCTCGACTGTCCTGATCAGCAACCTCCGGATCCTGCCGGCGAACCGCGAGCTGATCACGCATATCGTGTTCTCGCATGCCATCCTCTCCGTCGTCGACGTCTCGGTGAAGTATCTGTTTTTCGTGGTGCAGGTCCTCATTGGCGTGGCCGTCTGGCTGGCCCTGACGCACAACGCGCACTGGCCGCTGGTGCTTGCCTATTTGCCGATCTACCTGCTGGCGTTCTATCTGGCGCTCCTGGCCATGGCCTGGATAGCGTCGATCATTGGGGCGGCGCTGCCCGACTTGTCGTTTCTGCTTCCGCCCGTGCTGCTCTTGCTGCTGGCGCTGTCTCCCGTGTTCCAGCGCACCACCGAGGCCGTGCCGTGGGCCGTCCAGCTCTTTAATGAGGTCAACCCCCTTTCCCTGTGGGTGGACGCGTTCTATGCCACGATCGACGTCACCAGAACCGGTCCGACCGCGCCGCTTGCCTTTCTCGCGGTGGCGCTGGCGGCGGTGGCGCTGGCCCGGTTTCTTGTCAACGTCTGTTATCGCGAAATCACCAAGGTGATCTGATGATCGCGAACGGCGAGCCTGTGATGCTGCCCCCCGGGACGATTCAAGTCGAGGACCTGGTCCTGGAGTACCCCGTGTATCGCCACCTGGTGCTGGACCGTTGCCGTGCGTTGCTCGGCGCCTTACTGCCGTGGCTGAACCCGCCTTTCCGGCGGGTACTGGACCGAATCACGCTCGCGATCAAGCCGGGCGAAGTAGTCGGCATTGTCGGCTTGAACGGGGCCGGAAAGACCTCGCTGCTGAAAGTGATCGCCGGCCTCGTGAGTCCCACAGAGGGAGCCGTGCGCGTAGGCGGACGGGTGATGGCTCTGCTCGCCATGGGCGTCGGCTTCCGGCCCGCGTTCACCGGCCGCCAGAACCTGTTGATCGGGGGACTGTTGCTCGGGTTGGACACGCGCGATATCACGGAGCGCATGCAGGAGATCGCCGAATTTTCAGAACTCGGGGAGGCATTAGACCAGCCGTACTTCACCTATTCATCGGGCATGCGCGCGCGTCTGGCCTTCTCGCTGGCCACCAGCGTGCCCGCCGACATCGTGATCCTCGACGAGACGCTGGCGACCGGCGATGCCCGGTTCATCTCGAAGTGCTACCGGCGTCTCAAGGAGATCCGGGCCTCCGGCAGGACCATTCTGTTCGTCTCCCACAATCTGGGCGAAGTGGCCCGCATCACCTCGCGGGTCGTTCTCCTGGATCGCGGCCGTGTGGCGTTTGACGGCGATGTCTTCGAAGGGCTGAAAGCCTACGTGGACTCCTTTGCCGCTGCGAGTCCGTCCGTCACGATGGACCCTGTCCGGTCAAGCGATCTCGATGTGTCGGTGCGCGTGCAGGACGAGGAGGGGCAGGCCCTCAAGGTCGTCGAGCTGGGCCGGCGGATCGCGATTGAGATGCGGATCGCCTCGCGGCTGGAAATGGGGGAGTCGTTTGTCTTTCTCCGGATCATCAGGATGGAAAGCAACGAACTCTACGCCTATCTCAGCGCCCGGCGATGGGACGCGCTGCGTGAGACTCCCACGCGGTGGGACAGTGTGTACGTCAGTGCGGGCGTGACAACCATCACCTGGACAATTCCGTACTGGACGGGCGGCGAGGGGGGCTACTTCATTGATGCCTACGTCGGGCCGGCCTGTCCTCCCGAATCCCCCGATGTCGCTGAAGGACGGTTTTGGCACAAGGTTGCGCGCATCGAAAGCAGCTACGGGAACGCGTACTTGCGGGGAGCAGGCTCGCTGGCCGAACTGCCAGTGGAACACGTGACGGTCATGGTGGCTGCCTCGTCCGTTTGCCCGAAGCCGGGAACCGGCGAACGGCCGTAGGAGACCGGAAGTATGGGCAAGCCAATTCAATGGACGCCCGACCTGGTGGACCGGTTCTGGTCCGGCGTCGCTCAGCCCAGACTTTCCCAGCCGACCACGCTCTTATACATTGGAACCCCTCGCAAGGGCTGACTGCTGGACTGCATGTTTAACAAAGAATTCCTGCATGTCGTCCGTGAATATGAAATCGAGAAGATCATTAAACATTTCACTCCCGGTGCGCGGGTCCTCGAAATTGGCGCAGGGACAGGCTATCAAGCCAAGCAATTGACTGATCGCGGTTTTTCGGTGGAGGCTATAGATGTCGCCGCCTCCAATTATAAAGAGGGCCGTGTCTTTTCCGTCACCGAATATGACGGCAAGGTCTTTCCCTTTGCGGACGCCACCTTCGACGTCGTTTTTTCGTCAAACGCTCTTGAGCACATCGCCGACCTCGCGCCGCTCCATCAGGAAAGCCGCCGCGTCCTCAAAGCGGGTGGCTATTGTGTCCACGCGATGCCAACAGCCGTGTGGCGTTTCTGGCAGGGGGTTGCGAGCTATGTCGAATTGTGTCAGCGATGGGCCGACCTCCTCCCATCGCTGTTTCCGCGAGGCCTCAGCCGGCATGAGCTGAGGCGCGCGGTGAATGCCTTTCGGGAAATGATTCGTCTCGGCGGGCAATACGCTGTCGTGCCTCGGCATGGCGAAGCCGGCAACGCGCTCACGGAACTATGGACCTTCAGCCGCCGCTACTGGCTGAATCATTTCCGCCGGCATGGCTATATCGTGCTTCTCGCTGAAGAGTTGGGGCTATTTTATACAGGCCACATGGTGCTGGGTCGCCACTGGTCGTTCCGATCGCGGGAGCGGGTTGCGTTGGTTTTGGGCAGCGCCTGCATGTTGTACAAGGTCAAACCGGGCTCCCCCGCTGTATGAATGCGGCTGAAAGGATCAGAGGGCTCCGCTGGGCCGACGCCGCGGCCATAGGAGTGGGACTGCTCTGCTCCTCGCTGGTTATGTTCTGGGGGCTGCCGGTTCCCCAGGCGTGGCTGTTCAATCTTGAAGCGTTTGCTTTTTGGTTCATGGTGGCGGTGGCGTTTCTCATGGCGTGCTTGCCTCTCCTCCGTCGTTTTCCGTCTGCCCTTCCTATGGTTGATCTTTTGCCCGCCGGCCCGAGTGTCTTGCGCCCACGGCGTGGTACGCTTTCGCTCGAAGTGATGGGCCTGATCGCCGCTTTCCTGGTGTTCTCCTTGCCGATTGCCTCCCTCTGGTCCACCGGGAAAACGACGTATTTTCATTTGGGAGGCCTTCTTCCGTGGTCTGACCCCTCCGGCTACTATTTCGGGGGACGGCATCTTCTGAATGAAGGGCACCTCGATTATTGGAACATGCGCCGACCGCTGAACGCCGGGTTTTTAGCCGCACGGCTGGCGCTTGTGAATCAGGATTTTCAGTTGTCGTTAGTTCTCCAGGTGTGGCTCGTCGCGTTAACGTGTTTCCTGGCGGCTCGCGTGGTGGCCTGGAGTCATGGCGCTGCAAGCGGGCTCCTGGTGTTCGCCCTGCTGTACGAGTTTGCAAGACCTTACCTTGGGACAACACTGTCCGAATGCCTGGGGCTCAGCTTTGGCTGCCTGGGTTTTGTGGTGTTGTGGTCGGCATGCCGGCAAGCGTGCCCTGGGCCACTGATTGCAGCCGGCGTGATGTTTCTGACCTTGGGACTGAATGCGAGAGCGGGAGCGTTTTTTGTCTTGCCGGCGCTTCTCCTGTGGGTGCTGCTTGCCTTTCCCGGAAACGGTTTGCCGGCCTGGCGTTCGGCTGGGTGGGGCGCGGCCGGCCTTTGCGCGGGATTCCTGCTGAATGCTCTTCTCTTGTGGACTGTAGGGACTGACCAGAATATGGCGCACTCCAATTTTGCCTTGACGCTATACGGACTGGCTGTCGGGGGCAAAGGATGGTCGCAGATCTATATTGACCATCCGGAAATTAGGGCGATGGGCAGCGAGCGAGTTGTGTCGCAATATATCTATGAACTCGCGATGAATGAAATTTTGACCGAGCCCGCGCGTTTCATTTCGGTTTATCTCGATGGGCTCCAGTATTCCTGGCATCATGCTTTTCAGTTTATTGAAGAGATCAACTCGTATGGGCATGGAAGTGATTTTACGGATACAATGCTGATCCCGGCGTTTCAGGCATTGTCGTTCACTTTCGTCATTGCCTTCCTGGTGCGTGCCAAGGACCGCTGTTCTCGGCAGCTTCTGGTGGCGATGGTCGGGGTTTTCGCATCCGCCCCGCTTTTGCGAGATGGTGGTTATCGCGTATTTGCCGCCACGCTTCCTTATTTTGTTGCGGTTCCGGCCGTGGGGCTATCGTTTCTGGCGAGTATCCTGGGGCCACGGGATGCCGCTGCCGGAGTCTCGGCGTCAGCGGTTGAGGCGGCGAATAGGACTCTCTACACGCCACACATAGCGGTTGTTGTGGGCGTCATTGTGGCTTTTTCCTCCGTTATGGGGCCCCTGTTGGCGGGTATCCTTTATGATCGGCCGAAGTTCGATCAACCGGTCTGCGAAAGCGGCCTGCACCCAGTCGTCTTTCGGCTTGGAAGCGGATCCGCCTTTCTCAGGATTCTTCCGGAGGGCAGTAGCGCACGAACCCATGCGCCGGATATACGCTTCGAGGATTTTAAGGCTGACCCCCGCTTCGGCGGTAATGAGATCCTGTCCGTTTTACGAAAGGTGCGACCAGGGATGTGGATCGTTAATGGCTATGACTTGCGTCCAGACCTGCAAGAGTACGAGCGTCTTGTATGGCTGGTTGCAGACGAGGGAGTAGACATCCCGCCACTGGGAAAATATGTCCAGGCTTGCGGTTGGCAAGATGCACAGGCAACCGGTTTTAGGGTCATCCGTGTGCAAAGCGCCAGAGTCGTGGAGCCGCGCCGGTGAAGGTCTGTTTCATTTCGCCGCTCGGGTATGGCTTGTACCGGCCGGACAGCGGGTATGCTTTTGGCGGGGCGGAGGTACAGTTCTATCTGCTGGCCACCATCCTTGCTGCCGATCCGGCGTTCGAGGTCGCTGTGCTGACGACGGTTCAAGACGATCCAGGGATTGAGCGATATGGCCTGGTGACGGTCGTGAAGCGGCAGGGTTGGAATCGGCTGGCGCGCGGCTCGCTGAGAGGGTACGTGTCCGCGTTTCTGGATATGCGACGCGCTCTGCGAGAGATCGATGCCGATGTCTACCTGCATGCCATGGCCGGCGTCGAGGTGGGGGCGTACGCCTTGATCTGCCGCTTGTTGCGTCGTCGATTTGTCTACGTAGTGGTGTCGTCGGCCGATCTCTGCGAGCCCAATGGGCTGGTGCAGGGGCCGTTGGCGTGGCTGTATCCCTTGGGCCTGCGCATGGCCGATGCGATCGTCTGCCAGACGCGTGAGCATCTCGATGCGCTGCGGGACCGGTATGGGCGTCGCGGAGTGCTGATTCGAGCCGGCCATTACCTGGTCCCCTCCGCCCATCAGGAGAGGACTACCGTGCTGTGGGTCGGGAGGCTGCATTCCTTGAAGCAGCCCGGGATGTTCCTGGCCCTGGCGGAGCGCCTTCCGCAGGAACGCTGCGTGCTGGTCATGATGCGAGACGATGCGCATGACGATCTGCTGCGATCGGTCCGCGATCGAGCCGCCGGACTGCCGAACGTGACGATCCATGAGAACGTTCCGTTGCGCGAGGTGGGACGGTTTTTCGAGCAGGCCAAGCTATTCGTCAACACGTCCACCTATGAGGGGTTCCCGAACACGTTTGTGCAGGCCGCCTTGCAGGGGGTCCCGATTCTCTCATGGCGCGTAGATCCCGACGACGTGCTCACCCGACAGGGGATCGGGGTGTGCGCGCAGGGCTCCTTCGACCGACTGGTGGCATCCGCTCAGCAGTTGTGCGCCGCGAAGGACCTGCGCGCTGAATTCGGGCGGCGCGCCGTAGAATACGCCGGCGAGTACCATGATCTGAAGCGGTCGGCCGCCGAATTGAAGGCGCTGGTCCGTTCGCTGACCGGGCAGCCTCGGCGGGAAGGGGCACAATGAGGGCGCTTCGTCTGTGCTTTATCGGGCCCGCCGACAACGTGACCACCAGACGGTGGATCGAGTGGTTCGTTGCGCGTGGGCATGATGCGACGGTCCTGACCGTCGAACCGGCGGAGACGGCGCTGCTCCACGGTTGTCGCCAGATTGATCTGAGCATGTCGTTGGGGTGTCGAAAGACGGGCCGCCTGGCTTCCGCCGTCCGGATGGCCTGGACCCTACGCCGGCTCAAGCCTGATGTGGTACACGTACACTATACGAGAGGGCTGGCATGGGGCATGCTGCTCACCCGGTTTCACCCGTATGTGGTCATGCCGTGGGGGAGCGATGTGCTGGAAGAACAGGGCGCCTTTCGTGAATGGTACAGCAAGCGATTGACCTGTGCGGTGCTCGGTCGGGCGGACCTGTTGGCGATTCCCTCCGAGTACCTCGATCGGCGGGTTCGCGCGCTGCTGCCCGCGGCGCCGCCCATCGCGCGGATCGGTCCGGGCGTCAACCTGCGCCTGTTCCGGAGCGGTCTGGATGTCCGGCCCCTGCGTGATCGGTGGGCCCTCACGGAGAGTCGGCGGGTCATCTTCAGTCCGAGACTGGCCCAGCCGTTCTACCAGCACGACCGGATCATTCGGGCCCTGCCCGCGGTGCGCGAACAGGTGCCCGAGGCGGTGCTCGTGGTGACGGAACAGTTCGCCGATCGGAACTATGTCGCAGACCTGCGCCGGCTGGCTGCTGCGCTGGGAGTGGCCGACCATGTGCGGTTTGTCGGCGCGATTCCCTACCCGGAGATGCCGCTCTGGTACAACCTGGCCGACGCCGTGGTCATGGTCCCGCGGTCGGACGGCCTCCCCAACTCGCTGCTCGAGGCGATGGCGTGCGGCGCGGTGCCGATTCTGAATGCGTTGCCCCAGTATGCGGAGATGATCAGTCATGGAAAGAATGGATATCTGGTGGACCCAGAGCGCGGGGACCTCGTGGGCGCCCTCGTCAGGGTCTTGCTGGATCCGGGTCTGAGGCAGCGCATGGGGCAGGCCAACATGGTAAAGGCCACGCGCGTGGCGGACCAGGATATTGAGATGTCCAGGATGGAGGACTGGTATTTCCGCCTGGCGGGACCGGACCGGCACAAGGCGGGCGCCGGAGAGCGTGTGGGCGTGGTATGAACCGGAGCCGCGCCATTGTTGCCGTATTCGCGGGGGCTCTGCTCGTGCGGATTCTGTTCAATGTGTATCTGGTGGGGATGGACAATCCCGGCTTCGCCCTCTTTCCCGACGGGGAAGAATATGACGCGCTCGCCCGTTCGCTCGCGGCAGGCACGGGATTCGAAGTCGACCATGCCCCGAATACCTTTCGCCCGCCCGGGTATCCCTTTTTCCTCGCCGCCATCTATGCGCTCGGGGGACTCAGCTACCCGGCGGTGAAAATCGTTCAGTCAGCGATCGGGGCGCTGACCTGTGTGATCATCCTGCTGATCGGCGAGCGGCTGTTCTCAAGACGCGTAGGCGTGATTGCGGCATCGATTGCCGCGGTGTATCCGTTTCTCGTGGTCTATACCGGGTTTTTGCTGAGCGAGACTGTATTTGTCTTCCTGTCGTCGGTATTCTTGTATGCGCTGGCGCGGCTTCGGGAGAAATGCAGCGTCGGATGGGCGGCGTTCGCAGGGCTCATCCTTGGATTGATGAATTTGACTCGACCGATGACCCTCCTTCTTCCGATTCTGCTCCTGTTCTGGGCGTGGATCGAGTTCGGCGACAAGAGAAGAGCGGTCGTGATCGTCGGAATCATTGCGGGCGTGATGCTGCTCTCTATGGCGCCGTGGGTCCTGCGGAACTATAGGGTCACGAATTCGTTCATTCTGGTGACCGGCCATAATTGGGAACGGCTGTATGCAGGCAACAACCCCGCGATCTTGCGCGACTCTGAGGCGATCGGCGGGTCCATTGATCCCGAGCGGGTGGAGGATTATCGCGCCGCGTATCTGTCGTTTATGGGCCGGTTGCTTCGTCATGAACCCCTGGAGTTGCTGCGGCTCGAAGGGCACAAGCTGAAACGATTTTGGAGCGTCCTTCCGAAGACGTCGGAGCGGGACCGGATTGTCAGCGCCTGTTCGTATGGGCTGCTCCTTCCTCTCTTCATCGTTGGGATGTATCTTTCCCTCCGGAGTCAACAGAAGCCATGGATTCTGTTCGCCTGGATTCTGAACTTCTGCCTGATGGCCCTGATCACGCATGGCTCGACCAGGTTTCGGCTGCCGGTGGAGCCGGCGGTGATTCTCTTCGCCTCGCTGACCCTGGAGCGGCTGTGGCTGACATTCCGCCGTGAAGGGGCAGGCTCGAGCCTGCCGTGCGCGGGGTGATGCGATGTGTGGTATAGCCGGCATCTACAGCATGGTGGAGCGCCCCGTTGACCTCCGGTTATTGGAGCGCATGACGCAGGTCCTCGCGCATCGTGGTCCCGACGGGGAAGGCTATGTCTTGCTCGCCCCCAGGGGCCAGGGCAAGCCGCTGCCGGTCATCGGCCGGCTCTCAGACTCTCTGCGCTCCACGACGCCCGGCTATACGATTGGATTGGGCCATCGGCGCCTGGCCGTGCTGGACTGTTCCCCGCTGGGGCACCAGCCGATGTCCAGCGAGGATGAGCGGACCTGGATCACGTACAACGGGGAGATATACAACTACCTCGAACTGCGGGAGGAGTTGCAGGGCCTGGGACGGCGCTTCCGGTCCACGAGCGATACCGAGGTCATTCTGCACGCCTATCGTGAATGGGGACCGGCCTGCCTGCCACGGCTGAACGGCATGTTCGCGTTTGCCGTCTGGGACGGTGTGCACGACCGCTTGTTCTGCGCGAGAGACCGGCTCGGCATGAAGCCCTTGTACTATCGGGTTGACCGGGAGCGTCTGGCCTTCGGTTCCGAGATCAAGGCGCTGCTGGAAGACGCCGGCCGGCCAACCGCGCCGAACCAGCGCATGGTCCACGATTTTCTGGCGTTCGGATTGCAAGACCATACCGAAGAGACGTTTTTCGACGGCATCCTGCAGCTCCGCCCCGGGCACTATCTCGTCGCGGAAGGCGGGCGTCTGAACGTCGGGAAGTGGTGGGATCTGGAGCCGTCGGCTCCGCAGGCCGCGCCCGACGACGAATCCGCGATCCGGTCCTTCCGCGCGCTGTTCGATGATACGATCCGCATCCATCTTCGCAGCGACGTGGCGGTGGGCAGTTGCCTGAGCGGCGGCCTCGATTCCTCCTCGATTGTGTGCACGATGCGGCGGCTGCTGGCGGCGGGGCCGCGGCTCAAAACGTTTTCCTCCTGTTTTGCAGAGCCGGCCTGCGATGAACGGCCCTACCTGAATCTCGTGGTCGCGCAGGCCGGCACGGAGAGTGTGGAAGTCTTTCCCGATGGCCGCCGCTTGTATGACGAGATGCCGCGCATCCTCTGGTTCCAGGAGGAGCCGTTCGGGGGAACCAGCTACTTGGCCCAGTGGGCGGTGATGCGGGCCGCCGCTGAACATGGCGTGAAAGTCCTACTGGACGGGCAGGGCGGGGATGAGCTGCTCTGCGGCTATCCCGGCTATTGGGGGTCGTACGGGGGCGATCTGATTCGAAACGGAAATATGCGACGATTTGCCCATGAGGCCTTGGCCTATGGAAGGCAACAGGCCCGGCTGCATCCCACCGTGTACGCCAACTTCGCGCGCGCCCTGCTGCCGCTGTCGGTGGTGTCGCGGGCGCGCACATGGCTGAAGGGCCAGGATTTGTGGATGAGTCCGGAGTTCGCCTCGCGGTACGCCGACTCCAGCCGGCATCTGTTGTATGGGGAGCGCTTCCCGAGCGCGGTCGAGAATCACGTCGCGGCCTATCTGCAGAGCCACAGCCTGCCGGCCCTGCTGCATCATGAAGATCGCAATGCGATGGCCTTCTCCATCGAGGCCCGGCTGCCCTTTCTGGATGCGCGCCTCGTGGATTTCTCCCTCCGCCTGCCGACCCGGCTCAAGCTCAGAAACGGGCGGAGCAAATTTATCCTGCGGGAAGCGATGGCGGGCGTGCTTCTCGAAGCGATCCGACAGCGGACCGACAAGATGGGATTTGTCACGCCGCAGGACCGGTGGCTGCGGGAGACTTTGCGGCCCCAGCTGGAGGACCTGTTCAGCACGCGGGCCTTTGAACAGCGGGGGTATTGGGACCCCTCCCGGCTGAGAACGGCCTATCGCGAGTATTGCGAGGGGCGGCATCAGCTCGGCGCCAGCGTGTGGCGATGGGTCAGTCTGGAATTATGGCACCAACGGTTTTTCCCATGACGCCGGTGATACCGGGCACTTCTTCCCGTCGGATCAAGGTGATGCTGCTCACGGTCGGACTGGGCGTGGGAGGAACGGAAGGGCAGGTACTGGAGATCGCGTCACGGCTCGATCGCCGCCGTTTCGAGGTCAGCGTCTGCGCGCTGAAAGGCGCGGACGTTCTCGCCCACGAACTGCGCGCGCGGGGAGTCCGGGTCATCACCCTGGACGGGAAAGGCGCGTGGGACGCCCGGGTGCTGTACAGGCTGGCCCGCGTGATTCTTGCGGAACGGCCTGATGTCATCCATGCGTTTCTGTTCTGGGCGAATTTCATCTCCCGCGTGCTCGGGCGGCTCCTGCGGGTCCCCGTCCTCATTTCCTCATATCGTGATATCCTCCTCTGTGCGCGATGGCGCAATCGATTGTGTGATCGCTTCACGGCCGGCTGGGCCCATGCGGCGACCTGTTGCTCGGAGGCGGTTCGCCGGTTCGCGCTCTCCGAGGTCGGGGGAGACGAACGGAAGTACATCACGATCCATAATGGCGTTGATGTGGCGCGCTTCATTCCCAGCCGGACCGCGACGAAAACGGACGTCGGTCTTCGAGAAGGCATTCCGGTGATCGGAACGGTGGGCCGCCTGATTGAGCCGGGAAAGGGGATCGCCGTCCTCTTGCAGGGGATGGCGCAATTAGCGAACCCGCCGGCGTCGCTTTCCTGCCAGTTGTTGATTGTGGGCGACGGGCCGGCCCGTCGGCAGCTTCACGAGCTCGGTGAAAGGCTGGGTATTTCGTCTCGGGTGGTGTTTGCAGGGATGCGCCGGGATATTGCGGACCTGTTGCCGCTCCTCGATGTCTTTGTCCTGCCGTCCCTGTCCGAGGGGTTCGGCATCGCCATCGTCGAGGCCATGGCGGCCGGCCGCTCCGTGGTGGCCTCGGCCGTCGGCGGCATTCCTGAAATCGTGCAGCACGAGGAAACCGGTCTTCTTGTTCCGCCGGGTGATCCGGTCGCATTGGCGGCCGCTCTTCACGATCTCCTCACGCGGCCCGACAGAGCCCGGACCTTGGGAGTGTGCGGTCGGCAACGGGCCTGCGAGCGGTTCTCGATCGAAGTGGTCGTCAAACGGCATGAGGACCTCTATGAAAGGCTTATGGCGAAGGTGAGCGCGTGAGCCGCGCGAGGAAAAGGCGGTGGCTGCTGTGGGTCGCGGTGATCCTTATCGCGGCGGCGGCGGGCGCCACGTTCAGCCTGGACGCGGTGGGAAGGGCCCTGATCGTGGAGGACCCGCTTCATCAGGCCGACGCGATTCTGGTGCTTGGTGGAGAGACGAGGCAGGGCGATCGCGTGGCGCACGCCGTGAAGCTCTACAAGCGCGGGCTGGCCCCTCTGCTGGTGGTCAGCGGGACACCGATGGGATTCCGCACGCATGAGGCGGAGATGATGCAGCGGCACGCCGAATTCCTGGGCGTGCCGGCGGAGCGCATTCTCGCCGTGAAGCACAACGCCGAGTCCACGCGGGAAGAGGCCGATATCGTCGTGCCGGTGTTAAGAGGCAAGGGCCTGAAAGATGTGATCCTCGTGACGTCCAACTACCATACCGCCCGCGCCAAACGAATCTTCGCCAAGGCCGCCGGCTTTGCGGGGCCGACGTTTCTGGCATCTCCGGTGGAGGAAGACGCGTTCGATCCCGACGGCTGGTGGACGCGGCGGCGGGACGCGAAGACCTTTGTCTACGAGAGCATCAAGACGATCTGGTCCGCCATCGAGGGGTAACCGGTGCTGTTGTACCTGCTCACCTTTATTCTTGCGCTGTCGCTGGCCCTGTATGGAGTGCCGCTGGCGCGGCGCGCCGCCTTGCAGTTCAATATCGTGGATCGTCCGGACGGCCGCCTGAAGCACCAGCCCGCGCCGGTTCCCTACTTCGGCGGCCTCGCCGTGTACCTGGCGTTTCTGATCAGCCTTGCGCTCACCTTCGAGTTCCGGCAGGACGTGTTGGGGCTGGTCCTCGGCGGCACCCTCATGGTCATGGTGGGCCTGATCGACGACTTCGGGGTGCTCCAGCCCTGGCCGAAGCTCATCGGCCAGCTCATTGCGGTGCTCGTCCTGATCCGGAGCGGCATCCGGATCGAGATCGCCGCGTTTCCCGAGTGGCTCGACCTGCTGCTCACGGTCGTGTGGATGATCGGTATCATCAATGCCATCAACATCATCGACGTCATGGATGGGCTGGCCGGGGGCGTCAGCGTGGTCGCCTGCTTCTGGCTGTTTGTCGTGGCTGTTCTGAATCAGGATGCGATGGTGGCGGTGATGCTGGCGGCGCTGGCGGGGAGCCTGGTCGGATTTCTCCGCTACAACTTCCACCCCGCGTCGATCTACCTGGGCGACGCCGGCTCGCTGTTCGTAGGGCTTATGCTGGGCGCGCTGGCAATGATCGGCAAGTATACGGTCGTGCATCCGGTGTCCGTGCTGGCCCCGGTTCTGATCCTTGGCGTGCCGATCTTCGACACGCTGTTCGTGATGTATATCCGCTGGTTGCGGCGGATTCCCATCTTTCTCGGGAGCCCCGACCATTTCGCGCTTCGCCTGCGGCGGCGGTCGTTGTCGGTGCCGAGGGTCTCCGCCGTCACGTATGCGGCCGCGTTTGTTCTGGGGGGCGTCGGCGTGCTCTCCATGTTCGTTTCGTTCGGCGTCGCGCTCGGGCTCTTTACGGGGGCGCTGGGCCTGGCGGTCGTCGCGGCCTTGTGGCTGAAGCGCGCGGATATGTCCGCACCGGCGGACGGCGCGCGTGTGCCCGGGCCGGCCGCGGAGTCGTCGCGGAGGAATCCATGATCGTGATCGTCGGCGCCGGGCTGGCCGGCCTCAGCGCGGCCTACCATCTGGGCGACCGTCCCTATCGCGTGCTGGAGAAAGAAAAGGAAGCGGGCGGCCTTTGCCGATCCTATCAGATGGACGGGTTCACCTTCGACATGATCGGCCATCTCCTGCACTTCCGCCAGGCCGAGATCAAGGCGCTCGTCGAGCGCTTGCTGGCCGGACGTCTGGAGAAACACAGTCGCCGGTCCTTCATCTACTCCCACCGGACCTATACGGAATACCCGTTCCAGGTGAATACCCACGGCCTGCCGCCCGAGGTGGTCCGCGAGTGCCTGATGGGCTTCATCGCGACGCTGACGAATCCGCCCACGTCGAAGCCGGAGGAGCGATCCTTCAAGGCTTGGATCCTCGAGAACCTCGGCGAGGGCATGGCCCGGCATTTCATGGTGCCATTCAATGAGAAACTGTGGCAGGTGCCGCTGGACGAATTGACCTCGGATTGGGTGTCCTGGCTGGTCCCGAAACCGGAACTCAAGGACGTGATCAATGGTGCCCTGGGCGTCAAGGACAAGGCGTTCGGGTACAACCCCTCGTTCCTGTATCCGGCGCAGGGAGGGATCGGAGTCCTGCCCCAGTCGTTCCTGCCGGGGGTGCGCGAGATCGTCTATGGCAGCGAACTGATCGAGGTGGACACGCAGCGCCGCCGGGCCACGTTCCAGGACGGGCGGGTGGAGGACTACGAGACGCTTGTCTCAACGATCCCGGTTCCCGAGTTGGTCCGCCGATGCACGGACCTGCCGCAAGCGATCCGTGACGCCGCCGAGGGTCTGCGGTGCGTGTCCGTCTATAACGTCAACCTCGGAGTGGCGCGGGAGCGGGTCTCCGACCATCACTGGATTTATTTTCCCGAGCCGGAGTATCCCTTCTACCGAGCCGGGTTTCCGATGAACTTTTCGCCCGCGCTGGGGCGACCGGGCTGCAGCTCGTTGTACGTCGAGGTCTCGCATCAGCCGACGGAGATCATGCCTCCCGCCGAGCTGATCCGGCGGATACGTGTCGGGCTGGAGCGGGCGGGCATCTTCCGGCCGGAGGATGAGCTTGTGGTGGCCGACGTGCGGGACATCCGGTACGCCTATGTCCTCTTCGACCGGCACCGGGCCCGCGCCCTGCCGGCGATCCTGGAGGAACTGAAACGCCGCGGGATCCATTCAATCGGGCGCTACGGGCGCTGGGAGCACACTTCCATGGAGGATGCCATCGCCCAGGGCAAAGCGCTGGCGGAGGCATTGAGAGCGCCCTGAATGAAGACGACGGTCTGCACCATCATCACCATGCTGGAACCGGGAGGGGCCCAGGAGGTGGCGCTCTTCACGGTGGCGAACCTGGACCGCGCGCGGTTCCGGCCGGTGCTGCTTACCGGTCCCGGCGGGTTGTTGACGGACGAGGCGAAGGCATTGCCGGGCGTGGAGGTCGGGATCGTCCCGTCCCTGGCGCGGGAGATTCGGCCGTTTCAGGATCTGCGCGCGCTGGTTGAGCTGGTCCGCCTGCTCCGGCGATGGCGCCCGTCCATCGTTCATACGCACAGTTCCAAGGCGGGGATTCTGGGCCGCTGGGCGGCTTGGCTCGCCGGCGTGCCGGTCATCGTGCATACCATCCATGGATTCGGCATCACGCCCGGCCAGCCGGCCTGGCTGCGTATCCTGCTGATCGGGCTGGAACGGCTCACGGGCCTGATCACCACGTATTGGGTTGCGGTGGCGGAAGTCAATATCGAAGAGGGCCTCCGGTGGAAGCTCTTTCACCGGGAGCGCGCCATCGTCATTCGGCCCGGCATTGATCCACGGCCGTTCCAGGCGCCGCTTTCATTGCAGGAGCGGGACCGGGTACGCGTGGAGTTGGGCGCGGCGTCCGGCGACAAGCTGGTCGGCATGGTGGCGTGCCTGAAGCCCCAGAAGGCCCCGCTGGACTTCGTCGCTGTTGCGGCCCGCCTGTGCGTGCGCCTGCCGGCGGCCCGTTTCGTGCTGATCGGCGACGGCGAGCTGCGTCCCGCAGTCGAAGCCCGGATCCGCACGGCAGGGTTGGAAGACCGGGTCCGCATCGTTGGGTGGCGGCGGGACGTGCCGACCGTGATGCGCGCCCTCGACGCGTTCCTGCTGACCTCTCACTGGGAAGGACTGGCGCGGGTGCTGCTGGAAGCACGGGCGGCGGCGGTGCCGGTCGTCGCCACGCGGGTCGGGGGCGCCGAAGAGGCGATCACGGACGGGCGCTACGGCCGGCTGTGCGCGGCCGGCGATATTGAAGGCTTGGCCGATCGTCTGTGCGAGGTCTTGAAGGTCTGCGGCGAGGGATCGCCGGGCCGCGCAGGAGACGATCTGCCGGACGAGTTTGAATGCCACGAGATGGTGCGGCGGTATCAGCAACTGTATGATAAACTGTCGGCCGGTCTGTCCAAGGAACACCTCAGCGGTAAACCAACCGATTTAGTCAGGAGGGCACAGTGAAGGTTCCGTTGCTGGACTTGAAGGCGCAGTACCGGCCGATCCGCGCAGAAATCCTGGCCGCGTTGGAAGCGGTCTGCGACGAGCAGGCCTTCATTCTGGGCGCGCGCGTGGCCGATCTGGAGAAGGACATCCAGGGCTACGTCGGCGCGAGTCACGCCGTCGGCGTGGCGTCCGGCAGCGACGCCCTGCTCCTGGCGCTGATGGCATGCGGCGTGGGCCCAGGCGACGAGGTGGTGACCGTCCCGTACACGTTCTTCGCCACGGCCGGGTCCATCTCCCGCCTGGGCGCGAAGCCCGTGTTCGTGGACATCAAGCCGGACACCTACAATCTGGACCCGGCGCTCCTCGAGTCCGCATTGACGCCGAAGACCAAAGCCGTGATGCCGGTGCATCTGTACGGACAGTGCGCGGAGATGGAGCCCATTCTGACGGTCGCGGCCAGGCGGAAGATTCCCGTGATCGAGGACGCGGCCCAGGCGATCGGGGCGGCCCGGCGGGGCCGCCATGCCGGCACGCTCGGCCAGGTCGGGTGCTTCAGCTTCTTTCCCTCCAAGAACCTGGGCGGGTTCGGGGACGGCGGCATGGTCACGACGAACGATCAGGCCCTGGCCGACCGCGTCCGCATGTTGCGGGTCCACGGCAGCCGCGTGAAGTACGTCCATGAAGTGATCGGCATGAACAGCCGGCTGGATGCGTTGCAGGCCGCCGTCCTGCGCATCAAGCTCACGTATCTGGAGGAGTGGACGAAGGGCCGGCAGCGGAACGCCGCGCGGTATGACGTGTTGTTCAAGGACGCCGGGCTGCTCGACCGAGTGACGCTGCCCGCGGTCACGGCCGAGAACCGGCACGTCTATAATCAGTACGTCATCCGGGCGCCGCAACGCGATCAACTGCGGACGTTTCTGCAGGAGCAGGGCGTGGGGACCGAGATTTACTACCCGTCGCCGTTGCATCTCCAGGTCTGCTATAGGGATCTCGGCTATCGCGAGGGCTCGTTCCCGCAGGCGGAGCGCGCGGCTGAGGAGACGCTGGCGCTGCCCATCTTCGCCGAGCTCACCGCCGACCAGCAGGCCTACGTCGTCGAGCGCATCAAGAAGTTTTTCGCATCCTGAGCATGCCATGTCGACTACGCTCGCCGTCGTCATTCCCATCTACAACGAGCAGGAAAATCTTCCTGCGTTGCGCCGCCGGCTGACCGAGGTGTGCGACGGACTGGAAGGATTTGCGTGGCAGGTGATCTATGTCGATGACGGCAGCCGCGACGGGTCGGTCACGGTGATGCTGGAACAGAACAAGGATGATCCACGGTTCACACTTCTGCAGCTGTCACGGAACTTCGGGCCGTATCCCGCCCTCTCGGCGGGGTTGGCCCATGCGGACGCCGACGTGGTGATCACCATGGACGGAGACCTGCAGGACCCGCCGGAAGTAATTCCTGATCTTCTGGCGGCATGGCGGAGCGGCGCCCAGGTGGTGTTCGCGAACCGTCGCACGCGCCGGGAGCGAGGCCTGCGCCGTCTCGGTATCGAGGCGTTCCATAAGCTGTTCGCTCTGCTGAACGATTTCAACATGGCGGCCAATTCGGGCATCTTTGGGTTGCTCGATCGCCAAGCCGTTCGGGAGTTCAATAATCTCCTGGAGAAAAACCGGTTCGTGCCGGGCTTGCGCTGGTGGATCGGATTCGAACAGCGGACGATCCATTACGACCGCCGGGATCGCGCGGCCGGCGAGTCGAAGCAGAGTCTCGATCGGCTGCTGCGCCTTGGCCTGGACGCCATTTTCAGTTTCTCCTATAAGCCGCTCAGGTTGATGGTGACCATGGGATTCTGCGTCAGCGCCGTCGGCGCCTTCCTCGCGGCAGGATACGTGGTCAAACGGCTGGTCGGTGTGGAGCAGGCGCCCACCGGGTTCACGACGCTCGTGACCCTCATCTTGTTTCTCGGAGGCGTCCAGCTTCTTGCCATCGGCTTGCTGGGCGAATACCTCGGGCGGATCTACGATGAGGTGAAGCAGCGACCGCTGTACATCGTGAAACGTCGCACCGGAGTCGGCCCCCCGCCGCAGGCGGCCGAGTCCTTCAACCGGAGATCGACGGTCGACTGAGGCCCGGTAGAGTGGATGGCCGTGCCGAATGAGACATCCTCCTGGCGCCGGCGGGTAACCCGTTTCGCCACCGGATTCCCCATGGCGGTGCTCCTGGTCCTGTTGTATTGGGGGATGGGGGTCACCAGCCAGATTGAGAAATCCACAACGGTCGATGAAGTCGCGCACCTCACGGCCGGATATACCTACTGGTTGACCAACGACTACCGGTTCCATCCCGAGAACGGCAACCTCCCTCAGCGTTGGGCCGCCCTGCCCCTGTACTTGAGCCAGTACCGCTTTCCCTCTCTCGATCAACCGTCCTGGTGGAAGTCGAACGTCTGGATCATCGGGGATCAGTTTTTCTATCACATGGGTAATGATCTGGCCGCCATGCTCATGCAGGGGCGGGCCATGATCGCTCTGTTGGGCGTGGGGCTGGGCCTGGTGGTGTATGCCTGGTCCCGCTCGTTATTCGGGCCGCTGGGAGGCATGATCTCGCTGATCCTCTATACGTTCTGCCCGACGATGCTGGCGCATGGCGGCCTGATCACCTCCGATATGGCGATGGCGTTGACGCTGACGGCGGCCCTGTGGTGTCTCTGGCGGTTGCTGCACCGCGTGTCCTGGACCACTGTGTTGGGAACCGGGTTGGTCCTGGGCCTTCTTTTTGTGTCGAAGATGTCGGCGGTCCTGATCCTACCCATGGGGCTCCTGCTGCTGGTTGTCCGTTTGTGCGCGAAACGGCCGCTCCTGGTGGAAATCGGCCCGTCGCGCCAGGTCGAACGGGCAACGACAAAGCTGGCGGTTTTTGCAGGCGTGGGCATGGTGCTGGTCCTTATCGCTGCCGTGGTGATCTGGGGGTTCTACGGTGTTCGCTATTCCGCGTTCAATGCCTACGAGCCCGGCCGTGACGTTCTGGGCCGAGGATGGGATGCGGTCTTGAGCGGAGTCGGATCAATCGGAGGAGTGGTCGAGTTTGCGCGTGAACATCAGGTGTTGCCCGAGTCCTACCTGTTCGGGTTCGGGGCCGTCATCTATAATGCCCGATGGCGGCCGGCGTTTCTGAATGGTGAACACGGCCTGACGGGATGGTGGAATTTCTTTCCGTACGCGCTGCTCGTGAAGACGCCGGTTCCGGTACTGCTCCTGCTGGCCTGCGCGATGATCGGCGCCGCGCTGCATTTCCGTTCGGAGTCCGAGCGGCGAACCTGCGCCGAGTGGGTTCCGCTTGTCGAGGGGCTCTATCAGACCGCGCCGCTCTGGGTCCTTCTCCTGGTGTATTGGGCGTTCGCCCTGAGCAGCAACTTGAACATCGGCCACCGGCACCTGCTCCCGACATACCCGGCCATGTTCATCCTGGCCGGCTCGGCGTCCTACTGGTGCGCGATGCGGTCCCGGGTTGCGCATATTGCGCTGGGCGCCGTTCTCGTCTGGCATCTTCTTGAGTCCATCAGTATCCGTCCCCATTATCTGGCCTATTTCAATCAACTGGACGGAGGGCCGAGCCAGGCGTATCGTCATTTGGTGGACAGCTCGCTGGATTGGGGCCAGGACTTGCCAGGCCTCAAGCGGTGGCTCGATCAGCAGGGCCTGAGCGGGCAAACCCGGACCCCCGTCTATCTTTCCTATTTCGGAACCGGCGACCCGGACTATTACGGGATTGAGGCAATTGCCCTGCCGAGTTTTGCCCCGCGCCTGATGAACGAGCGGGCACCCCTCACCGGCGGGGTGTATTGCATCAGCGCCACCATGGTGCAATCACTCTATCTGTATGCGAGGGGCCGATGGGGCGCCTACTATGAAGAGCCGTACCGTGAGGTCCGGGCGGACATCGAACGGTTTAGTCGCACGAATGGCGACAAGGAAACCCGTCTTCGCCTGATACAGGAGAAGGGGCAGGACTTCTGGTCCAAACGGTTCAAGGAGTACGCCCAACTGCGTGCCGCCCGCCTGATGGCCTATCTCCGCCAACGGGAGCCCGACGACCAGGTCGGCTATTCGATTCTGATTTACCGTCTCTCGGACCAGGATATTCAGAACGCGCTGGATGGCCCGCTGGCCGAACTGTCACGGCATAGCCTCCGCTGACCGCTCGGCGCCCCGTTGAATCCGGGACTATTTTACTGGGACGCTCGTTTCGGCGGTCTTGGGGTAGTAGTGGGTGAAGCAGTCCGGACATATCCCGTGGGTGATCTGCGCCTCCGAATGCTCGGCGATGTAGACGTCGAGACTCTTCCAATAGCCCTGGCCGTTGTGGACTTTTTTACAGGACACGCAGACGGGTAGCAGCCCCCGTAAGGTTTTAATGTGGTCGAGGGAATCCTGCAGTTCGAGGATCAACCGCTCGCGCTCCTCCTGGTCCCGCTTGTGCAGGTACGAGAGGATCGCCGCAACCCAGATGGTGAACAATGAAAGCAGGCGATTGGAAACCGCCATCCAGTTGGGATCGCCGGGGGACAGGAAGAAGCCGACCTCGGCCAGCACCGAGACGACCGCGGCAATGAGGAGGATGAACCACCGATGGGGCGACCACATCGACAGCAGGACGAGGGTCGTGTACAGCACGCCGATGGCCACGCCGACCGGCGTCAGGAGATCGATTGCGAAGATGCCGCCAGCGAGCACGGCGATGCCGCCGGCGAGCAGCCGGAAGTCAATCTTCGCGCTCATGGGATGGGCCCCTTGCGCCGCCGCTTTCGCTGTCTTCTTTCTGAGCATGGGCCCGTAAGAGCTAGCACCAACGGGAGAGAGTGTCAATAACCATGCCCTTCAGGTGGACTCGATCTGGCCAAGGATATGTAATGTCGAGGTAGGAGCCGTCGAAAAAGCGAAGGCGGCATTGACACGACCGAAATGGTCCGTGATCCGCTGATAGGGGAATTCAGGCTCGAGGCCGACAATACCTTTGTGTTTTCGAAAGAAGCGGGTTAGAGAAGAGAAGTAGTCGTCGACGGTGTTCACGCACCGACGGCATTCTGCGGTTTCACGCTCCTGAGAAGGATCTTGTACGAGTGGTAGTCATGAATCCACCGGATGATTTCCTGGCTGTCCCCAAGCTCCCCGTTGAAGAACTTCTGCTCGCACTCGGCCGAAGTCAATCCGTATTGCTTTTCCCATACGGAGAGCCGCCGTTGGAGCTCGTTCAGATCAAGCTGCTGCACTTTGGTTTCCATAACATCCGCCTTCAGGTCTTCAGTCTAGTAAGGGTTGCGGCCTGAGTCAAGAAAATGAGTTTTGAAGGCGAAAGTCACACAAGCCCAGGCACCTCCTGCAGCACTACCATCGCCCAGACCGCCTTATGATTGCATTGGGGCATGTTTTTCTATCTTCGAAGGAAACCGAGAAAATCATCAAAACCCCAGACTTCGCATTTTGCAGCGCTAGCCGCGATCTTTTTCTTTAGAGCCTCATCATCGGTAACGAGCACATCGGCTTCTCCTGCAGCAGTCGTTGCTATCAGGGCATCCTGACCCGAACCGCGCCCTTTGGTCCTAGCATCCGTGAGGGAAATGCCAGTCTCATGACCGTCGCCATACCGTGCGGACCCGTATTTCGAGATCCCGTAGATTCCTCCAATGGTGGGAACTTCTTTCCTGGGCAAAGAGTCATAAGTAGTAAGAAGACGTGTTCGACGGTCAGGGTCCTGTGTCTTTTCGAGTTCGTCTCGAAGGACGTGATGGCTTATTATGATGAGAGGCCACGCTCTGCGGCAGTCTGAATTTCTGTCAACACATTTGGAGTATCGAAGATTCGATTAATAATGTTTGTGTCAATTGCTACTCGTTTCATAGGAATCCTTTCCAGCGGGTGGCGGCGAGTGGGACCCTGGCGGAGCGGAAGGGCGTACAGCCGAGTCCGCGGGGCTGCGACGGCGAAAGGCCATGAGCACGTCAGGGTGACTCGCCGACAGGACCCGCTCTTGGGAGGGCGCAGCAAGCGGCGCCCCTACGTCGGATGAAGAAGGGGGACAGGCACGCGAAGACGCGAGCCAGTCCCCTAACGTTCTTTCAGGCGGGAGCCGATTAAACGTAAAGCCCCTTCGGTGCGCTTGGTCATGGCGCGGTCCTTGCCGCAGAGCGCGATGAAGGCTTTCAGGTCGTCCAGCTGGTCCAGGTCACGGCATTCCGGTAGGAGCCCCAGCGACAAGCCGGCGCTCTCGATCTTTTTCTTCGTCTCCGCGAAAACAGTTGATGTGCTCCAGGCGATGCCCTGGAACACATCGGGAATCATCTTTCGCAGGCCGATCAGGTAGTACCCGCCGTCGGTCGTCGGTCCCAGCACGACATCGTGAGTTTTGATGAGCGTGAGCGCCTCCACCAGATGCGTGCGCGGCAGGGTGGGCAGGTCTGTGCCGGTCAGGAGCACAGACTGGGCTCCCTGATTGAAGGCCTCCTGCATCGCCTGCTGCATCCGTGAACCCAGGTCGGGCCCCCGCTGTAGCAGGAGACGCGCGCCGTAACGCCCCTCCATCACCTTGAAGAACGGATGGTCGAGATCCGGCGCACCCGCGACGTACAGCGTGATGCCCTGCAGACCCTTCGTCCGCTCGAGCGCGTCCATCACCAGCGAGCCGTGGAGCGAGGCCGCTTCCTCCTCGTCCAGCGGCGGGCAGAGGCGCGTCTTGACCTCCCCGGGGATCGGGGCTTTGGCAAAGATGATCAGCGCCGTGCTCATCGCGTGTCGTCATACATGCGTGTTAAGCGAGCAGGGCTCACACCCAGATAGAAGAGCAGGCGGAGCCACCACATCAATACGATGGTTCTGATCGCGCCGTGCCGCTCCCACCGGCGTCCCGACGTCATCACGCAACTGTGCAACGCGGCCACATGGCCGGCCTGCTTCAGACGCAGGCTGAAAGCGATGTCCTCCATGATCGGGATGTCCGGAAAGCCGCCGAGTTCCTCGAAGACTTTCCGCCGCACGAAGATCGCCTGGTCGCCCGTCGCGATGCCGGTCAGGCGGGAGCGCCAGCTCATCATGCGGCCCACGACCCAGAGCAGGCCGCGGTCGGGGACGAGCCGCGTGTCGAACCGCCCGCCCGCAATCCGGGTGTCGGCCATGGCATGGGTGATGTCCTGCGCGGCCGTCGAGGGCAGGAGCGTGTCGGCGTGGAGGAACAGCAGGAGCTCACCTTTGGCGGCGGCGGCGCCCGCGTTCATCTGTCTTGCCCGGCCCATCGGCGCGTTGAGGACGCGGGTCAGGGAATGGGCGAGCGCGACGTCCGCCAGCGTCCGGTCACGGCTGCCGCCGTCCACCACCAGCACTTCCGAAAAGGCGGGGTGACGGAGTCTGGCCAGCGTGCCGGGGAGCGTCTTTTCTTCGTGCAGTGTGGGGATGATGACCGAGATGGTCATTCCTGGGACGGGGGAAGATTGATGCGCCGGACCGGTTGCTTCTTGGCGAAGAGGATGAAGTAGGCGACCACGGCGATAGTGCCGTACACCACCATGGCCTTTTCCAGGCGCGTGGCCGAGCCGATGGAACTGATGTGGTAGTGCAGGACGAGACCGGTCAGAGTCGCGGCGGCCATCAGCGCGTACTTGTACCAGGCCGTGACGGTGCCGAACACGAACATCACGACGCCGATAAAGAAGATCACGAATGGGAAAGAGGTGGCTTCCGATCCGCTGCTCACGGCCAGCAGGAGCTGGAGCCAGCCCAGCACGATCATCACGAAGCCGACGAACTTCAGGAGCGCCGTGGTGTGGCGCTCGCCATCATGCTCCTCCTCGTGGTGGGGGTATTCCTCGTCCGGCTGCTTGGGCTGCTTGTCCATTTTGTTTAGCCCCGGTACGGTTTGAAGTGCTTGCTCAACGTCAGGCCCTGGAACTGGTAGGACGACCCCATACCCTGACCATACACCTTTTCAGGGCGCTCATGCATTCTTTCAAACAGCACCTTGAAGAACGTCTGGCCGTCGTGGATCAGGAACGGCACGTCGTGCGCCCGGACTTCCAGGACGATGGGCGTCCCGCGCAGGTCGCCGGCCCCGTACCCGAAGCCGGGGTCGAAGAACCCCGCGTAGTGGGTGCGCAGCTCGCCGCAGGCGGCCTCGTAGGCCACCATCTCTGCCGCGTATTCCGGGGGGATGCGGATGCGCTCCTTCGACATGAGAATGTAAAAATCCTCCGGCTCCAGCAGCAGCGTCTCATGCCGGTTCTGCGGGATGGGCTCCCAAAAGTCGGTCGGGTCGTAGTAGCCGATGCGGGACAGGTCCAGCACCTGACTGTTCTTCTTGGCGCGGAAGCCGACGACCCCGCCCTCGGCTTTCAGATTGATGCGGAGAAACAGCCCCTCATCGAGCGCGAGGTCCTTTCCGGGGAGCGGCGCGTGGTCGCCGTATAGAATGGGGTCGGTCTTGTGCCGCGTTCGCAGCTCGCTGTCTCCGACCGTCGGATGCCCGCTGACCACACGGAGCTGGTTGAGGCACATCCCCGCCGAGAGCCGGATCGAGAACGACCGCGGGACGACTTCGAGATAGAGCCTGCCGCGGTAGCCCGTGCGAATCTCGTCGAAGCGCGCGTATGAGTCCGTGATGGTGCGCGCAAAGACGTCGAGGCGTCCGGTGGTGCTCTTCGGGTTGGTCTTGGCGGCGAGCGTCCGCGGGAGCGCGAGCTCCTCCATCAGCGGGATCAGGTACACGTGCCCCTTCTCCAGCACGGCGCTCTTGCGAAGGTCGAGCTCGTACATGACCATGTCGGAACTGAACAGGTCCTGGACCACGAGCTTCTGCTCGACGGGCGATTGCTCGGGCAGAAAACTGCTGAGCATGCGATAGGCGGTGTCGCCGAGTCGCAGGTCGAGGCTCGCGGGCTGGAACTGGCCGTCCTCGATCGGGACCTTGGCGGCGATGACGCCCTCGTCGACCAGCGCGTGAAGCTGCTGGTAGGCCAGGACCCCGCGATTGCGGTTGCGCGCCTTTCGTTTGGGAGCCGGTTTGCTCATCGTTCCGGGGCGCGCGCTACCCGAGCATGGAATCGGCCATGCTGCACCCCGTGCTCGTGGAGGGCACGGAGACCATCGGCAGCTCACGGCGCCTGCTGTTGCCGTCCGGCTGTTCGGGTTGCGGATACATGTAGGTCTTCCCCTCGTAGTTGGTGAGGGTGGCCTGCTCCGGCGTGAGGTTGACGAGATAGTCCGCTGGCAGGAGCGGGATCTTGCCGCCGCCGCCCGGCGCGTCGATCACATAGTGCGGCACGCCCATGCCGCTTGTGTAGCCCTGCAGGGCCTTGATGATTTCCAGGCCGGTCTCGATCGTGGTGCGCAGGTGGTTCGTGCCGCGGGTCAGGTCGGCCTGGTAGAGATAGTAGGGCTTCACCCGCGCCAGCAGCAATTGATGGACGAGGCGCATCATCACCGCCGGATCGTCGTTGACGCCCTTGAGCAGCACGGTCTGCGCACCCAGCGGCACGCCCGCGTCCGCGAGCCGCTCGCAGGCGGTCTTGACCTCCGGCGTCAGCTCATCCGGATGGTTGAAGTGGAGGTTCATGTAGATCGGATGATACTTCCTGATCATCTCGCAGAGTTCCGGCGTGATGCGCTCGGGCAGGCTGCCGGGCACACGGGAGCCGATCCGGATCAGTTCAAGGTGGGGCACGGTCCGCAGGGCCTTGAGGATGCGCTCCAGCAGGTGGTCCGGCAGCAGCAGCGGGTCGCCGCCGGAGAGGATGATGTCCCGCACTTCTGTATGGGCCTGCAGGTACTTCACCACGCGCTCCAGTTCGCCCTGCTTGAGGAAGCCGGGCTTGCCCACGAGGCGCTTGCGGGTGCAGAAGCGGCAGTAGATGGGGCACTGGTTGGTCACCATGAAGAGGACGCGGTCCGGGTACCGGTGCACGAGGTGGGGGACGGGGCTGTCCAGATCCTCGTGGAGAGGATCGTCCGCGGGGCTGTCGTCGGTCAGTTCCTCCGGCTCGGGGACCACCTGGCGCCAGAACGCGTCGCCTTTCTCCTTGATGAGCTTCATCCACATCGGCGTGATGCGCATCGGGTACTCCGCCACCACGTCGGCAATGGCGGACGGGTCCACGTCCAGATGTTTGGCCAACTCCGCGGGCTTCGTGATGCTGTTTGCCAGGGCCTGCTGCCAGGTCTCCATTGTCTGGGTCCCTCTCAGGTTGATACTTATGAACGCGCGGTCTTCGAGCCGTGCATGGTTTCCAAATAGGACAGGATGTCGCGCGTCTCGCTCAGCACGGTGTCGCCGTCCTTGAGCACGGGGACGTAGTACTGGCCCGAGACCTCATGGACTTGCGCCCGCTCCGGGCGCGCGTCGGGCACGATGACATCTTCATACGTGAGGCCCAACTCGTCCAGCTTCTGCTTGACGAGCTGACATTCCGGGCACCAGTGCACGTGGTACAAAGTCATAATCAAATGATGAATGATGAATGCAGAATGCTGAATGGAGGAAACGTATTCATCGTTCATCATTCCGCGTTCATCGTTTGCGAGGCGCCGGCGCAGGGCGCCATCACCGCGTCGGTCATTCCGTGGATCAGCTTTTTGTCCAGCGGGCACACGGTCGCCAGCACGCCGGCCAGTTCCACCGTTTCGCCGGCGACGAAATAATACGGTGAGAGGCGGACCCGTCCCGGCATGGGGACGATCTCGTCCGTGACCGGGTCGTGATAGGTTGCGGCCACGCGCCGGCCTTTGCGGAACTCCTGGAGGATGTACGGCATCTTTGGGAACGACACCAGCCCCGCGTCGATGGCCTCGGCCCATTCCTTCTGCGGCAGGTCGTGGCCTACGGACACGCCGCGTGATCCCCACGCCAGCTCCGAAAAGCCGGAAGGCTTGAGCACGAACCGGCGCCCTTTCTGTCCGAGTCCCGCGATGGTCTTCCAGTCGGAGATGCCGCGCCCTTCCACGGTGAGGCCGGGAATGACGGCGTGCGGCGGAACCGGGCGCGGATCGAGAATCCAGGTGTGGGGCATCCACTGCCGGAGCAGCTCGAACGTGTCCTGGCCCAGGTCATGGCTCCAGAAGGGTTCGAGCGCGGGATGGTGCAGGAGTGCGAAGGCCAGCTTCTCTTCCAACCACGGTTTGGCGGGCGGGGTCATGGCCACGCGGCCCTTCCTGGCCGCGCAGAGCAACAGGTCGGCCTTGGGAATATTCTTCAGGTCGAAGAGTTCGAAGAACCGGTAGAGCGTGGTGACCCTGTCGCCGTTGCCCAGCGCGAGGCCCTCTTCCGTGAACAGTACATCATCCGGAGAGACGGTTTCCGCCGGCAGGCCGCCCTCGCGCAGGCGCGCCGCGAGCCAGAGCATCTCCGGGCGGTAGTCCCTGGCTTCCTCGGACACGACAATCGCCAGACTGGTTTTCGCATCTGGTCCCAGACTCCGGATCATCCGGGCGAAGCCCTCAACCATGCCATTCCGGCCTCCGGTGATCGCCCAGCCAAGATCGGCATAGGCCTGGGCCATGCAGCCGGTGAGCCCGATGCCGCCGGGCACGGAGTCCAACTCGCTGATCATGAAGCCGTCTTCAGTGAGGATCAGGTCCGGGCGAATCACGCCGGGCAGCGCCGTGCGGAACCGGTTCATGCGCGCGTCGTCGATGAGATCGGACGGTTTGCCCTGGTCCAGATATTCGGCGACCCAGCGTGGCTGAGCGCCGCGAACACTCTCGTAGTACAGGTGGTTCAGGGCCTGCGTGAAGCGGAGAAGGTGGCGGCCCAGCGATTCAATCGCGGCAAGGTCGGCGGGCGTCAGTAAAAAGGGAGTCGGGGAGACGCGCCAGGTGGCGCCGTCGTGCAGACCCGCTTCGACGAGACGAGACCGGACTCGCCGGCTGTGCTCGCGATGGGTGTCGGGGAGTAGATCAGTCGGCGGGTGGCCGGCCAGTGCGGTTGTGCGATCCATCACACCCACAATGAAGGGTTATACCGCGACGACCCGCGTGATCTCGGGAACGCTCGCCTTGAGCCGGCGCTCGATGCCCATCGTGACGGTCATGCTGGAGGCTGGACATCCGGTGCACGCGCCCTTGAGGAGGACTTTCGCGGTGCCGTCGTCGGAGACCTCGACCAGCTCGCAATCGCCGCCGTCCATCTGCAGGGCGGGACGGATGCCGTTGAGTGCGTCCCGGACCCGGCGCGCGAGAGAGTTTGCGGGACTCTGTGATTCAGCCACTCTGTCGTCCTCAGGGAGGCATGTATTCTACCATGGGGGGGCTGCGGGAACAAGTGGACGTTGGATGCCGATCGGCCGTGATGTACAATGATTCCGTTTATGGAGACGCCGAAATCCCGCGAACTGCCGGTCGTCGTGGAGCAGCTTGTGCCCAGCCGGGTCTGCTTCGCCTGCGACGTTTGTTGCCGCTTTCCCGAACAGGACAGCGCGCTGCGTCCCTACTTCACGCGGGAGGAGATTCAATCGGCCATCGCGCGCGGGGTTTCGCCGGATGCCTTTCCTGATCAGGCCGGCTCCAAGATCGCCGTGGTGCCTCACGGAGAAGAAGGCTATCGCTGCCCGGCGTTCGATCCGCAGACCGGCCACTGCGGGATTTACGAGGATCGCCCCCTGGATTGCCGTCTCTACCCGGTCGCCGTCATGTGGGACCAGGCATGCTCGGCGGTCGTCATGGGGTGGGACAGCAAATGCCCATTCATCCGGGACAACCTGGACAGCCCCGAGTCGCAGGCCTACGTCGAGCGTACCTCGGCCATTCTTGAATCTCAAGAATCAGTTAAAGTATTTGTTTCTAACAAGCAGTTAATAGGATCATTCCAAGATGATGTGATTGTTCTGAAGCGCCTCGATTGCCTCACCCGCACGTTACATTCATCAACCCTCCCACCGGCGCGGTAGCATTCGTGCCGGCGCCGTCCCTCCGTCACCTCACACTGGAAGACCGCTCGTGGTTTGAGGCCCGTCTGGCCGCCCATCCGGTGCCGGGCGACCAGTTGGCCGCCCACTCCTTCCCCTATCATTTCATCTGGCGCGATCTCTTCACCTACGAATGGATGGAGCTGGATGGTCATGTCTGCCTCGTGGCCGGTAACGCCGAGGGCTGTTTTCTCGCGCTCCCTCCCATTGGGCCGGCCCCCTGCGACTCGGCGATGGCCGGAGCGCTTGCCTTTCTGTCCGAACGGAATAAGACGCAGGCGCTGACCCGCATTGAAAACGCGCCCGAGAGTCTGGCCGGCTGTTGCCGCGATCTGGGGTATCGCGTGGCGCCCAAAGGGCCGGACTATCTCTATCGGCGGGACGACCTCGTCGGATTGCACGGGGACCGCTATAAGAGTCAGCGCGTGGACTACAACCATTGCGTGAAACAATCACGTCCAACCGGTCGTCCATTTCGCGATGAAGATGCCGACGCGTGCCTTGTTCTGTATCGGCAATGGAGGGGAGGGGTGAAGGAGGATGCTTCGTCTGATCTGGCCAGGCACATGGCCGCCGATGCCGAGTCGGCACACTGCGCCGGCATTCGCCATGCCGCCGAGTTAGGGTTGGTCGGGCGCGTTGTGGAAGTTAACGGACAAGTGGCGGCCTACACGTTTGGCTATCAGTTGAATACGACAACGTTCTGTGTCCTGTTCGAGATCACCGACCGGCAGGTGAAGGGGCTGGGAGCGTATATCTTCCGCGAATTCTGCCGCGAGCTGGAGCCCTACGAGTTCATCAACACGATGGACGACTCAGGCCTCGACGGCCTCCGCCGCGCCAAGCTGTCGTATCACCCGATCAGGCTTGTCGAGTCCTTCATCATCAGCCCAGCTTAGCGCGGGTCCTGTCATATCTAATGCTGGTGGAGGCCAGATGGCGGTTGCTTGAAGCTTTCCCAAGGGACTACACGTTTGACGAATGAGTCTTTGGTATGGCGGAAGAAATTTGTATCGTTCGTAATGAACAGACGACCATCTTGTAACAGCAGCAATTGCATAGCGTCGTAAAGATCGTTGGGGTCAATCTTTTCTCCCCAATCGAGAGTTTTCTTAGCCACCAAGGTTATGTGCGCTTGAAACATTTTCCCTACCCCTGAGGTTAAGCCACCAAAGAACCGGTCTTTTTCTTCAGGCCGCAGGTCAGCTAGAGCTATTCTTCTACTACTTGGCCGAAACAGAAGGAAGAAAACGGCCAGCTTAGTGAACCAGGGTACCAGGGACTTAACATTCTCTTTGGTGAGAGAACCCGCCACATACTCACCCAAGCTTTCGATCATGTTGGTAATAGACGTCTCGTCGATCTGAGTAAGCTTAAAATAGTGATCGGGGTTTACTACCCAGCGTGGAGTACCCAGTGATCCGACTGTCTGGATACCCGTACCGGTTATATCCCCAAGGGTCTCAGCTCTTGCAATGAGGTCAATAGCGATAGCGGTCTGTTGAGGGTCTGGGACCCAACGCGGATCGAGATAGTGAGACAACCCCGTCTCTTGAAGGAATGCCATTTCTGGCGACTGTAAGACTACTGGCTCGCACAGACGGCGAATTCTTCTAAACGCCGCTCTGACCCGAACAAAGGGGTTTGGCCAGTTGGATGTCGGACCCCGCCCTAGACGTGACAACAATTCGACATAGTTTGTGACCGAATACCGATAGCGGAACCCACGCTGAGCTTTGTGGAGAGTAAGCGTCTCTTCCTCTTTCCTTGACATGCCAATCCAAACACCTGTGTCAAAAAGAACGTCTGGGGGATTATCTGGTGGGTAGGAAATCGTGTATGTCTCTATACCGGTCGAGGGATCGGTTTCACGGATCACTTTGAGCTGGTTGTCAGGCTGAAGCTGAGAAAAGGGAGCAGTCACCGGTCTTGTACCTTCGCTTTTCGGCTCCTCGGTCATCCGTGAAAACGTATTACGGAAGATGGTGGCCGATCACTCTTCTCTCCATTATTTCTGCTATGCGTCGCTTTGCGGAGGGGAATCGCGCGGGTACGAACTTTCCGTGGATGCTACCTTGTGGTCAGCAATCCTTGGTCATCTAGGTATGCGTAAAATATCTCGTCAATGGCATGCAACAAGGATTTCATAACATCAGTAATCCTTTTGTTTATATGATCGAGTTCTTGCTGCTGCTTTTCGACAGGAATCCCTGCCAGCAAGATAGCCACTACAAGTTCATTAACGAAAAAATAATGGGTGCGCCCCAGTGTTGCCCCCACTTGGATCACACCGTGACGCGAATGATCCATGGTATTTATCGCTGCGCGAACAGTTAAATAATCGAGGTGGCCTCCAATTCTGTTGCGTAACGAGTCGATAAAATCACGCTCTGGTTCCATCACGGAAACAAGTTGTTTGAAAGCAGTCTGCAACCTTTGGGGCTTGCGCTCAAGCGACTCTCTGACTTCGTGATTTCCTTGGGCGATTCCGGATACACGCAGGATTTCGTAAAGTGTACGGAGCAGGGTTCTAGAGAAGTAAGTGCGACGCCACGCAGCAGCATTCTGATCTAGTTCTTCGATCCCCCCTTCTTGAGCAATCCCCCGGTATTCAAGATGAAAGTCCTCTTTGAGAACGCAAAGATGCGCCACTAATGCAGAGATCGGGTCACCTGGGGGGAATAACTCCGAAAGGCGAATGTCTCGACTATGGGTTTCTATCATTCCCATTGCGGTCTGTAGGGCAAAAATTGACGGGCTACTTTTCTAGTGGTTCTCTTCTCCCCCTCGATCGCAGCTACGGGGACATACTTGAGGGGAACATTACTCCGAAGCGAAAGACTTGTCTAGCGGGGGGCCGGGCGGGGAGGTCTCAGCGCGGGCGTTAAGTTCCCGGCTCCGGGAACATTCTAATGAAATCGGCTAAACGGATGACCGGGATGTTGTGAAACTTCTTGAGCTTGAGGAGATGTCGATCGCCGGTTACCACGAGATCCGCATGGGCGTCCAGGGCGCATTCCAAAATCCTATTGTCGGGATCATCGTCGAGAACCGTCAATTTAGCGCGGGGCTTCAGGACTGTGGACGCGCGGCTGATGATTTTCAGCGCCTCCGTGACGTCTTCAGCGGACTGATCGAACTTCTCTCTCAGCTTTCGGGCGGTTTCCGTGAGGATGGCGACCGAGGTGTAGAGATCGAAACGACCTTGGCGGGCGTAGAGAAAAGCCTGTTCTCCCTTGCTTCCCGGCACGATGAAAGCGGAAATGAAGACATTGGTATCGAAGACCACCCTCATCAACGATCTCCGAAGACGATCCGTTCGACCTCCTTTTCAGTGAAGATGCCCTGCTTCCGTGTCTTGCCGGACATCTTTTTCTGGAGACTGAAGAATTCTTCTTCTTCGAGTTTGGTCTTATAGGTTTCGACCATCCGGCGAAACAGCTCGCTCTTGGTGGTTCCCTGACGAGCCGTCAGTTGCTCGTACTCTTCGGCAATCTCCGGACTGACTGAAAACCCAACGACCTTTGTGCTGCGTCCCATAGTGTCACCCTCACAGGTTTTAACTCAGTTAAACTTTACCAAGGACTGCAGGGGAAAGCAAGCCCCTTCAATACCAGGGGTCCCACCAGCGGGGATAGAAGGGGTGGTAGGGGTAACGGTACATATAAGGATAGTACGGCCCCGGCCAAGGCATGTAGCGTTGCTCCGGCCAGATCTTGAGCGTGCGGATCTTCAGCGTCGGGTAGGTGTAGTCTACTTCGTCGAGCGGTAGTGTCCTGGCCCCCGTGATCTCCACGATCATGGAGACGGCCGTGCCCTCCGGGATGGTGGCCGGGTCGAGGAACGCTTCCTGGTAGGCCAGGAACCGCCCCTTGGATTGCGACAGATTCATGATAGGCGCGTCCGCGCCGTCGAGCGGCAACTGTAAAACTTCGATCTGCGTGCCCTCCTTGAGCCGCTTGGCCGTGAGCACTTTCCCTCCCAGGACGATCACTCGCCCCTTGAACTTGTCCGGCTCCGCCTTGAGGGCTTCGAACGGAATGTCCCTCGCGATCTGTGACTCCATCTCCTTGGTCACAAGTTCCGAGGCGATACACCCGGGCAGAAGGAGCAGGATCAAGAAGAGACCTGCGAAGGGGCACCGGAGCCGTGCAACGCGTTGGAGTTGTGGGAGCGCCCTCATATCCTATATTATAGCCGAGGGTTCGGACTCTGGGAGGGAAAACCGGTGGCCAAGGGGTTGGAGCAGGGAATCGAACAGTTTCTGGTCAAAACGGAGCCCTTCTACGCCGAAGTCAACGGCGAGATCGGCCTCTTCAAGGCGGCCGCCGCGTCGAAGATGCCGGTGATGCTGAAGGGGCCGACGGGCTGCGGCAAGACCCGGTTCGTCCAGCACATGGCCTACAAGCTCGGTCGCCCCCTGATCACCGTCGCCTGCCATGAAGACCTCACCGCCTCCGATCTGGTCGGCCGGTTCCTGCTGAAGGGCGAGGAGACAGTCTGGGTGGACGGCCCGCTCACGCTGGGGGTCAAGCACGGGGCGATCGTGTACCTGGACGAGATCGTCGAGGCCCGCAAGGACACGACCGTCATCATCCACCCGCTCAGCGACGACCGGCGCCTCCTGCCGATCGAGAAGAAGGGCCAGATGATCGAGGCGGTGGACGACTTCCTGCTCGTCATCTCCTACAACCCCGGCTATCAGAGTGTGCTG
>Ga0163199_1000192_pt1 | contig 39365 bp, 26 predicted proteins | sample PL_2010_150m_FD_113537 | JGI IMG/M metagenome (GOLD analysis project Ga0163199, IMG submission 113537) | Freshwater microbial communities from Powell Lake, British Columbia, Canada to study Microbial Dark Matter (Phase II) - PL_2010_150m | ecosystem: Environmental > Aquatic > Freshwater > Lake ...
GATGATACCTTCCGGTGAGGATATTATTGAAATGAGCGGAGTAGAAACATTACATCCTGGTGGATTTGATTTAAGTAAACGCATTGGTGAATTAGTGAATTTTAATCCTTCTGTGCATGTACTTGATGTCTCTTCAGGAAAAGGCACATTTGCATGTTATTATGCACAAGAATTTGGGTGCAAAGTAACTGGAATTGATATTAACAAAAAATTTGTTGAGATTAGTATTGAAAAAGCAAAAAAAAGAGATTTGTCAAACCTTGTGGATTTTAAGATTGGAGATTCAACGAAGCTACCTTTCCCTGATAATTCTTTTGATGTTGTGGTTAATGAATGTGCTGTAGGTCTTACAGTTATTAATAATCCACAGGGAGTTATAAACGAAATGTTTAGAGTAACAAAACCGAATGGAACTATTGTAATCCATGAAAGCATATGGTTAAAAGACTTGACGCAAAGCGTAAAAGATGAATTAGCAATGAAAGTAGGAACAACACCTTACACCGTAGAAGAATGGAGTGACCTGCTAATAAAAGCTGGAGCTAAAATAAAAACTGTAGAAGATTGGTCTGGCATTGAAAATATTCAGAAAATAAGACCAAATCATAAATGGAATAAAAAAAGGCCACATGACTTTTTAACCCTTCCTGAAAAACTAACTTTAATTCCTAAAATTATTTTCAAATATGGTATTGGCGCACTAAATGAAATCAATAAATTTCAAAAAGAAGGTTTAAAATATTTCAACGAGGGATACTATGGATATGTCTTAATGATTGGGAGTAAATGAAAGATTAATATGACAAATAAACTGAAATGCAGGTATGATAAACGATTGATGATAATCGCCCAGTTGCTAATAAGTAAGGCTTCGTGTGGCGCAGCCTAACATGAAACCGTGTTGCACAGCCTGCCCCGCTGGAAGCGGGGAAATCCGGTTGTGCAGTCTCTGAAACGCTAAAAATCTAAGGGGATTCAATAATTCCAGGCTATTCTGGAAACGATTACGGATTTCATTGGGGATAAACTGTAAGGTGGTGACCGGCCAGCCAAATACATTCCAATTGTAACCATTTTGCCTTTCCCACAGCAGGGGCAGCTGTCCGGGTTGTAATTGAGATGCACCCACAGATTTGTTTCCAGTTTTTCTTATCTATTACTTTCGGAACAGAGAGTCCAAATGCCTGTTGGAGCTCACGGAGCTCGGGTCGTTTTGCAGTGGATAGTAGTCCATAATGCCGGATCCGGACAAATCCTTTTGGAAGAATATGTTGGCAGAACTGCCGAAGGAACTCAGCCCCACCGAGCGTCATTTCTTTTTGCCGGTCATCGCGGTAGTCACGATAACGGAAGCGAACGCCCGACTCGTCGGTATTAAGCAGCCGGTGGTTGCTGATCGCTACTTTGTGCGTGTAACAACCCAGATATTCCATTTGCTCAGGACCAGCATAGGGTTCTTTGGCATAAACAACCCAGCCTGTCTGGTATAGCTCCCGGATGAAGGTTTTCTCCTGGGGAATTTGTTTGACTAAACCAGCCATGAACTTACCCCGGAACACAACCGAAAGGTTCTTGACATTGAACAGGAACATTGTCCCGCTTGCTGATGTAATGAACAGGCGGTTGAGTTTGTCGGGAACTGTAAAGACCACATGAAAATACGGTACCGGCAATAAATCCAGTTTCCGATTTTCGATCCAGGCTTCCCGATGGGTATTCTGGCATTTAGGGCAATGACGGTTACGGCAACTATTATAGCTTATACGAATGTACCCGCACACATCGCATTGATCAATATGTCCGCCCAAAGATGAAATACGGCAATGCTGTATGGCGCGCAATGTCCGCTGTACATACGCATTGGGCGAATAGTTTTCTATAAATGTGTCCCCGAACCGTCCGATTACCTGTGCCAGTTCATAAGAAGTATTTCCGCAGACCATACACGGCAAACTTGAAATCACTCAGCGAAGGTGTTTTACTTTGCCGGGCCAAACCGGCGAGATACTTATTGAGTTCCTTTTCGCTGATGTGCTGTGGCAGCTTGCCAAACTGAAGACTCAACTGGGCCAATTTCCGGGCATAATTGGACAATGTACTTGAGGATTGAACGGATAACCGCACCTTGTCGTCCAGTTCCTGATAGAGGTTCCGGAAGCCTCTTACCTGATGACATGCTTGTTCCACAATGGTGAACTTCCTTTTACGATGCAAACACGAAAAAAGCTATCACACCCCTCAAAAGGGGCTGGGATTTAGTGCAACAGCACCTACCCACAAGTAGGGTTCCCCGTCCCGCCAGGAAAGTTACTATATTTGACATGGCAACCACGCGGAAGTTCGGAGGTCCTTTTCCCTCCCTGGCTGGCTTCCAGGATCGCAACAAATACCTCAGCATCACAGAGGTCACCGGTGAACACATTCAGATACTGCAGCTTTTCTCCGGCAAAGTCCACGTACATTTTTTTCCCGGCCTTATACTCAATATACAAGGAGAATCCTCGCGAAAAAAGCTATCTTGCAGACAAAGTGAGTTTTTTTTATAGACAAACAGTTCCATTAATGAGCGTTTTAAAAGATAGCAGAACCAGGTGGTCAACAACAACTTCAGCGGAGGGTGGTCAACGTAAGCGGTTTTTACAATGTACACCGATACAATCTTAAAAAGTTCAATATTTTTGCTCATGCGTATTAACATTATGTACAAGGGATTACCATGAATTATACCGAAGACCTGTTTCTTTTGCAAAAGCTGAAAGAGGGAGATATTCATGCCCTTGAGGTTATTTTTAAAATGCATTACAGCAATCTGAACAGGTACTTGCTATTTTTATTTAAAAATGAGTTGCTGGTCGAACATATAGCACAGGATATTTTCGTATACCTGTGGGAAAGCAGGGAAACCCTTGAGATCAAAACATCGCTGGAGTCGTACCTTTATGCGGCAGGGCGATATAAAGCACTGAACCAAATCCGTAATAATCAATTGCATGAGACTATCAAGCAAAAGATGACTGCTTCCATGCAGGATTCGCAATCGATCGACACAGAATTTGAGATGCGTGAACTTGAGGGCATAATCAATGAAGCGATCAGTTCGCTACCTCCACGCTGCCAGCAAATTTTCAGGCTTAGCAGGGATGAGGAAATGACTTACCAGGATATCGCTAAGTTTCTGAATATTTCAATTAACACCGTGGAAGGTCAAATGTCCATCGCACTGAAAAGACTACGCTCAGCGCTGAAACCTTACTATTTCAAACTTTTTTTTGCTGCATAACTTTTTTTTCATTCTTCTTGGTGGTAAAAGGCAATTTACGGGCCTTTTACTAAAAAGAACAACAATGAAATTTAACATACCCTGGCCACTTTTTCGAAAGCTTCTACGCAATGGCCTCTCTCCCAACGAGAAACGGGAATTGGAATACTGGCGGGATTCATCCGTACTGAATCAGAACATCTACGATGAAATAATGGATGATGAGCTGGTCAAAATTGCCATTCTTAATAATAAATGGGAAAACAATTCCATGGAATGGAGTAAGATACTCTCTAGGATACATCAACCCGCAAAACGCTTTTCATTTTCGCGCCAGCGTTTCATCTTCCTGTCATCGGCAGCGTCAATCCTTTTCTTTTTTTCGATCATCTCCTCCCTATATTTTTACAGCCGTCAGAACAGCTTGAAAAATGAACAACCCGAAGGCTATACCTACATTTATTCGCCCCGAGGGCAACGTACTCGCGTTGTGCTACCTGACCAGACGAAGGTTTGGCTCAATTCGGAATCATCCCTCAAGTATTCCACACAATTTAATAGCAAGGTACGCGAAGTGATCGCGCAGGGCGAAGCATTTTTCGAGGTTCAGCATAATCCCGAAAAGCCTTTTTTAGTGCTTGCCAATGAAATTAAGGTAAAGGTTTACGGCACATCATTCAATATCAAGGCTTTTCCCAACGAAAACACCATCGAAACCACCCTGATTGAAGGTAAATTGAGCATTACCTCGAGGGTGCAAAAAGGGAAAGAACCGCAGGAGATATTTCTAAAACCTAACGAAAAGTGCATTATCATACGCGATGCTAAGAATGTTGAAGTCACAACCAGTGACCAATCCTTACCGGAGCAAAAGCCAGATATGAAACACTTTCAAAGCACCCAGGTTAAAGATTTCGTTGTGCAGAAAAATATCAATACGGAAGAGGAAAAACTTTGGAAAGATGGGAAACTGGTGTTCCGCGACCGTCCTTTTGGGGAACTTGCTGTTGACCTCGAGCGATGGTTCGATGTAAAAATCCATTTTCAGGACGAAAGGACTAAGAATTACAAATTTACCGGTGTTTTCGAAAAGGAAACGATTAACCAGGCCATGGAAGCCTTAAAGTTATCATCACAGAAATCTTATAATTACGAAATTTCATTTCGCGATATTTACCTGAAATCCAAATAACTAGATTAATAACTCAATAAACATGAAAAGGCATGAAAAATATACCACCTGACTGAAAGCTAAAAAGAGGACCTGGCAGAGCGCCAGATCCTCCTGGTTCCGGAATTTGCCCGAAAACTTACTGCGAATAAGTAAAATCGGGAAACACTGGTCTACCCCCCTTGCTTGCGGCAAGGAAGATAAAATGAATAGAAAAAATAATCAATTCAAAAGTATGGAAAAAAAAATACTTACTGGCTACGCCCGGCACATTTCCGGTCGTTTCAAAATGCTGAAAATTATGAAAGTCGCACTGCTGTTATTGATTCTCGGAATTACTAATGTTCATGCATCTGTGTTTTCGCAGACGGTGAACATTGATCTTTCTTTGAGTAATGTTTCCCTAAGGGAGGCATTTACGCGAATTGAGGAAAAGACGGAATACAAGTTTCTGTACCGTTCGGACCTGATCGACATTAACAAGGTGACGAATATGGAGGTAAAAGGAAATACTACACTTCCCAAACTGATGACCGACCTTCTTGATAATTCGAAAATAAGTTACAATGTGGTGAATAATAACCTGATCATTCTGTTACCCAAACAACCTCAGACACTTACTGGTTTTGTGACCGATGCAAAGACGGATGAACCTATACCGGGAGTCAACATCCTGATTGAAGGTACAACTATGGGCACTATCACTTCTTTGGATGGTAATTACATTATTGAAATCCCGGAAGGTAAAAACATTCTGGTCTTTTCTTATATGGGTTATGAAACACAGAAAGTTACGGTAGGGGGCCAAACCAGGATGGACGTAAAACTCGTTCCGGCTGTCAGCAACCTGAACGAAGTGGTAGTCGTAGGTTACGGCACACAGCGCAAGAAAGACCTGACTGGCTCTGTTTCAGTAGTTTCTACCAAGGGGATCAATTCATTGCCTGTTCCAAGTCTCAGCGATGCCATTCAAGGCCGTGCGGCTGGAGTGCAGGTTATTTCGTCGGGAACCCCGGGCAATGATGCCACTTTCCGCATCCGCGGTGTTGGGACCATCAATAATAACGACCCGCTCCTGGTTATCGACGGTGTACCTGTTTCGAGTGGCCTCAACCAGTTGAACATGGACGATGTTGAATCGATACAGGTTCTCAAGGATGCTTCAGCCACAGCAATCTACGGATCAAGGGGTGCCAACGGTGTAGTGATTGTGACCACCAAACGTGGCAAGGGTGATCAGTCGCACTTGACTTTCAATTACTATTCCGGCTTGCAAAAAGCTACTAATATGATCAAAATGCTCGATGCCAGCCAATTTGCCGGGCTGCATAACGAGATCATGGAAAATGCAGGCCTTGCTAAAAATCCAGCCTTTTCCAATCCTGTATCGCTAGGCGCTGGTACCGACTGGCTTGGTGAATTGTTTAACGTAGCTCCGATGCAAAATTATTCTCTTTCATATTCGGGTAACAGTGAAAAGACCAATTATTATGTTTCAGGCAACTACCTGAACCAGGAAGGTATCGTTCTGAATACCGGGTACAAACGGTACACCATGCAATTCAACAGCGATACAAAGATTTTCGACAAGCTGAAATTTGGGAATAGCCTCACACTGAATAACAACATCAGGACGAGTGGAAACTATAACATACGCAACACTATGGTGGCTTTGCCCACACAGCCCATTCTTCAATCCGATGGTAATTATTCGGGGCCGATAGAGCAGCCCATGTGGGACGGCGACCTGGTAAATCCGATAGGCCTTGCCAAAACTGTTGACAATTCAACTTTAGGTTATAATCTGATAGGCTCAATTTATGGTGAACTCGAAGTTCTTAAAAATCTAAAGATCAAATCCACGTTCGGTCTCCAGGCAAATTTTTGGAACTCCCGCACCTGGTTACCCAATTACAAGTGGAATTCGAGCATCAACGATAATTCATACCTGTACGAACGGTACAATAAAAGCTACACCTGGGTATGGGACAATACAGCCACCTACGAAAAAGTAATCGATAAACACAACTTCACGTTGATGACCGGGATGAGTTCGCAGGAAAACCAATACAAATACCTTAGCGGTTCAATACAGTCATTTGCCAGTAACCTAACACAGCAAATGGACAACGGCACCAAACAGCCTACATTGGGAGGAAGCAGCAGTTCGTGGTCACTGGTTTCATACATGGGAAGGGCTAATTATTCTTATAACGGGCGATACCTGCTAACAGCCACACTACGTCGGGACGGTTCCTCGCGCTTTGGTGAAGGCAATAAGTGGGGATTGTTTCCTTCTGCAAGCCTTGCCTGGCGTATATCGGAAGAGGATTTCATGAAGCCCCTTACCTTTATCAACAGTATGAAGATCCGCGCCGGCTATGGTGTTACCGGTAACCAGGAGATAGGTAACTATTCATTTGCTTCAGCCTTGCAAACCATCAGGTACAATTTTAACAATACCATTGTGAATGCTGTGGTTCCCCTTATGATGCCCAATCCGAATGTACGCTGGGAAGAACAGAAGCAGGCAAACATTGGATTGGATGCTTCCTTGTTTCATCAGCGCATTGACATCACCATCGACGGGTACATTAAAAACACCGACGAAATGCTGGTTCCAATGGCTGTACCAGTATCAACAGGTTATTCCGACATCGTAGTTCCCTACATTAATGCAGGGAAAATGGAAAACAAGGGAATAGAATTTGCTATCGAATCACGAAATCTTACAGGAGAATTCGGATGGAATACATCATTCAATTTTTCCTATAATCAGAATACCGTGAAAAGCCTCAATGATACGATCCCTATGTCAAGCGGTAGTATAGGGTTCAATTATAATCTGGCGCTCATACAGGCAGGGCATCCCGTCAACGTGTTTTACGGATTTGTAACCGATGGCATTTTTCAGACACAGAAAGAAGTTGATAACCACGCTGTTCAGGTTCCGGGGAACGATCCATATAATCGTACTTCACCCGGCGACATTAGGTTCAGGGATTTGAACAATGATGGCGTGATCAATGACCTCGACCGTGTTTTCACCGGCAATCCCAATCCGAAATTCATATTTGCCCTCAACAATTCATTTACATACAAAGGCTTTGATCTCAATGTATTCCTTGTTGGTGTTGCCGGGAATAAAATCCTCAATGCCAATCGCATTTATTCTGAAGCCATGTCGATTGCCCAAAACCAGACTACCGAAACTCTTAACCGGTGGACTGGTGAAGGTACGAGCAATACAATGCCCCGGGCAATTTTCAATGATCCAAACAAGAACACGCGCCCTTCCGACCGATATGTGGAAGACGGTTCATACCTGCGGGTAAAAAACATCACCTTAGGTTATACTTTACCTGCTGCCTTGACTAAAAGAGTCCACATGGCTTCGTTAAGGGTATATACTTCCGTAATTAACCTCTATACTTTATCGAAATACTCTGGTTTTGATCCCGAAGTCGGCACCAGTGGCATCGACAACAATGTTTACCCGGTTACCTCCACTTTTAGCTTTGGAGTGAACATTGGTTTCTAATCCTTTAAAATCTATACACTTATGAAATTCAAAACATATTTAGCAATAATCCTGATGACCGCTATCGTTTTGTCGTGCGGCAAGGATTTTCTCGAAAAATCTCCTGAATACTCGGTGAACACCGCGAACTTCTTTCAAACGGAAGAAGATGCAATCGCGGCCATTAACGGGGCTTATCAGCCATTGCAATGGCCTAAACTTTTTAATATGCGCATGTGGACAACCGACATTATGGCAGGAAACAGCCTTGTTGGTGCAGGTGGAGGTTCTGACGGGCAGGAAACACAGGATGAAGCCAATTTCGTTACAGCGACTGACAACCAGGGTGTTCTCGATCTTTGGCGCGGTCCATGGCCGGGCATTCTCCGTTGCAATATCATACTTGAGAAAGTTCCAGGAATGGCCATCAGCGAAGCAGTTAAGAACAGGGTCCTGGGCGAAGCTTATTTTCTCAGGGCTCATTACTACTTTATTCTGGTTCGCTTCTTCGGTGATGTTCCGCTCGTACTCAAACCCCTAAACCCGGGTGATGACCTGCGTCCCATGCGCACTCCACAGTCACAGGTTTATGATCAGATCATTGCAGACTTCACCCAGGCCATCAGTTTGCTGCCGACTCGCGAAAGCTTCAGTGGTTCTGATCTGGGCCGTGCTTCAAAAGGAGCAGCAGAGGGAATGCTCGCTAAAGTACAACTTACCCTAGGCAACTGGCAGCAAGCGGTAAACCATTGTGAGGCGGTGAAAACTCTTGGATATGCCCTTAATTCTAATTATGCAAGCAATTTTGACCCTTCAAACAAAAATTCAGAAGAATCATTGTTTGAAATACAATACGTGAGCAATGCCGGTCAGGGTTTCTGGTCGAATGAAAACCAGGCTTCGTGGCTGAGTACTTTTACGGGGCCCCGGGGGGCTGACATGGTTGCCGGAGGCTGGGGATGGAACCAACCTACGCAGGAGTTTATCAATTCCTATGAATCAGGTGATTTGAGAAAAGATGTTACCGTTTTATACGAAGGATGTCCTCAGTTTGATGGCAAGGATTATATAAAGTCATATTCCATTACAAACTTTAACCTGCGCAAATTCCTTGTATCTAAATCGGTTTCCGCATCCTACGACAACAGCCCTATGAATTTCCCTGTGCTGCGTTATGCTGATGTATTGCTGATGAAAGCAGAAGCACTGAATGAACTTGGCAGGACATCGGAAGCCGAAGTCACGCTAAACGAAGTACGCACCAGGGCCGGATTACCCGAAGTTTCGGGCTTATCGAAAGATGCTTTCCTCGAAAAAGTGCTGCATGAAAGACGAATGGAACTGGCTTTCGAAGGACAGTGGTGGTTCGACCTCATTCGAGTGAAAAACGGCCAGTATGGAATCGATTTCCTGAATTCGATCGGAAAATCGAATATAAGCCAGAAATTTCTGCTTTTCCCGATACCGCAAAAAGAACGTGACTCCAATCCTAATCTTACCCAAAATCCGGGGTATTGATCATATGGACAGGTTTAACCTAAATTTCACAAGAAAAATATCGAACGAGATGAAAACATACAGTATTTTCCCAATTATGCTCGCGGGAATGATGATCTTCCTTCTGTCGTGCCAGAAAGAGGAGGACAACAATATAAAACTGGCAGGTGATTTGTCGCTTTCGGCATCATCTGACGATATCGTGCTGATTCAGAAAAATGATAAAAACAACGCTGTCACCCTAAGTTGGACTACCGGAACAAATAACGGGACTGGCGCTTCCATTTCCTATATTCTGCAGGCTGACAAGGGAGGAAATAATTTTGCCAATGCCCATGTTTTCAATATGGGTAAAGCCGTTTACGCTAAAGCATTTACCGTTGCCGATCTGAACAAGAGCCTGCTCGAGGATTACGAATTTGTTGCCGGTACGGCTTCGAACCTCCAAACGCGTGTGATAGCCACTATTCATTCATCCCCTGTAGCATACGATACTTCGCAGGTGATAACCATCAAGGTAATACCTTACGAGCCAGTTAACACTACCTTGTACCTGATTGGTGATGCCTCGCCAAACAAGTGGGACGCAAACAAAGCAATTGCCCTGACACCCGACATCGACAATCCGACCATTTTTGTTTTCAGAGGTGGATTAGGAACAGGTAGTTATAATTTCATTACTACATTGGGGCAGTTCCTGCCATCCTACAACCGCGGTGCAGACGACAATCACATTGTTTATCGTACCAGCAATGACCAACCCGATGATAAATTTACCGTCACAGAGGCCGGGATATACAAGATCACAGTAAGTTTGCTCGATCTAACCATTTCTGCAGTCAAACTCGACCAGCCTCCTTACGATCATATTTATATGGTAGGCGATGCAACTCCTAATGGCTGGGATATTGCCACTGCTACTGAACTCGCCCAGGATCGGGATAATCCTTACGTCTTCACCTACATGGGAGTGATGAAAGCCGGCGATTTCAAATTCCCTGTTAACCGGAACACCGACTGGGGCCAGGATATGTACATGAAACTGAGCGATTCCACTATGTATCTGCACCGTGGAGGAGAATCTGATGATAATAAATGGACAATCGCGAAAAAGGGTCATTACATCATCAAACTTAACCTTCTCGACAACACGCTATCCATGACCAGAACTAAGCTTTTCATGGTTGGAAGCGCCACTCCGATAGGTTGGAGTATCGACCAGGCCATTGAACTGCCCGAAGATGGTACCGATGGATGCATCTTTACTTACACAGGCCCCATGATATCAGGCGAATTCAAATTCCCGGTGAACCGCAATACCGACTGGGGACAGGATATGTACATGCGGGTGGACGATTCCAATATGTACAGGCACGTAGGCGGAGCCTCTGATGATAATAAATGGAATATCTCTTCTGGTGGTAATTATGCGATCGTGGCTAACATTGAGACTTTGACTATTAGTATAGTGAAACAATAATGATGTTTATTTGGTTGAAAGGGCTGTTACCTATTCCGGCAGCCTTTTTTTCTTTCAGTCCTTAACAACAGTTCTGAATGCTCTAATACATGAAAATAATTCTAACGATTTTTTTCTATCTCTGCTTTGTAACGATGCTCCAGTGGTGCAATAAAAATGATTCAGATACGCCATCAGTTTCAACCATTACGTCAGTGAAGATCATTACCGATAAGGCCTGTTACAGCCCCGGTGGGCACGTTACTTTCACCATTGATAACGCCATTCAGGAAACTGTAAAGGTACGGTATCGGCACCTGACTGAAGTGGTTGGTGAAACTGAATTGACTGGAACAACCTGGAGTTGGACCGCACCGTCGGCTGATTTCACCGGCTATCTGGTCGATATTTACAAAATGAATGATGATGGAACGGAGCATCTGTATGGAAGTATTGCTGTAGATGTTTCATCGGATTGGGTGCGCTTTCCGCGATATGGGTTTCTTTCAAAATACCCGCAACTCACCGAGGCATCTATCAAATATGTGATCAGCGACCTGGCGAGGTATCATATCAATGGCCTTCAGTTCTACGACTGGCATTATGCACACCATAAGCCCCTATCCGGTACGCCAACAAATCCGGACCAGGTGTGGAAAGATATTGCCAACCGCGACACTTATTTCAGCACTGTGAAATCGTATATCGACATGGCTCATTCGTATAATATGAAGGCTATGTTTTACAACCTTGCTTATGGCGCGCTGAGCAATGCCGAATCCGACGGCGTTTCTGATCAATGGTACATGTATACCGATGCTTCACACACGAATAAAGACCGTCTTGATTTACCTGCTCCCATGTTCAAAAGTAAAATCTGGCTGCTCGACCCATCGAATACCGGCTGGCAGCAATATATTGCTTCTCAGAATCGCGACGTTTATCAGGTCTTGAATTTCGACGGCTACCATATCGACCAGATGGGCAACCTGAACCATACGCTTTACAGTTATTCAGGCCAGGTTATTGACCTGCAGGCATCTTTCGGCAGTTTTATCAGGACCGTGAAATCCGATCAGCCAGGCAAAAAGTTGGTAATGAATGCTGTAAATCAATATGGGCAGCAATATATTGCCCAATCTCCGGTCGATTTCCTGTATTCAGAGGTTTGGGGGCCAAATGACGGCTACAAAGACCTGGCGGTGGTCATTAACGATAACAATACGATTAGCGAAAATACTAAAAACACTGTGCTGGCAGCTTATATGAATTATGACCTCGCCAATTCGACAGGATTTTTCAATACACCCGGTGTTTTACTGACCAATGCCGTAATTTTTTCGTTTGGCGGTTCGCACCTGGAACTTGGCGAACATATGCTTTGCAAAGAGTATTTCCCGAATAGTAATCTGCAAATGCGAGGTGACCTCAGGGATGCTATGATCAGTTATTATGATTTCCTGGTAGCCTATGAAAACCTGTTGCGCGATGGAGGTACAATCAACTCCCCCGATTTGAGCTGCTATTCGATTCAGATGCCAATTAATAACTGGCCACCACAAAGCGGCAAAGTGTCAGTTACAGGGCGCGACATGGATAAAATGCAGGTAATCCACCTTATTAATTTCTCAAGCGCCACATCCCTGTTTTGGCGCGATAACTCCGGAACTCAGGCCGTTCCCGGCACATTTAGAAAGGTAAAAATGATTTTCAAAACTGATAAGACCGTGAAAAAGGTTTGGGTGGCATCACCTGATCTCAATTCCGGCACACCCGAAGAACTGGATATTTCATCAGGAGCAGGATCAGTTTCTTTCACTCTGCCTGAGTTGAAGTACTGGGATATGATTGTGGTTGAATATCAATGATGTGACTTCCCCTTTAATTAATAAGTAAAAAACAGACTGCAATTCTATTTCATCCGGTTCAGCAAGTATTTCAGAAGAAGAATCCTTCGAAAACCTTTAACCATGCGACGATTCAACATACTATTGATATGCCAGTTTATTGCCCTGGCAGCGGTTATTGCCCAGCCAACAGGCATAACCAGTCTGACCGCAGGTGAATGTCTGTCATATACGGCATCCGAGAACCAGGTTGTTTTTCATTGCAGTAATAAAGTGAACATCCTGTTGAAAGAATGCAGCCAGGGAATTATCAAATTATGGTATGAGCAGGGCGATTTCGTACGCAATAATGAGTCATTTGCTGTGATCAACGAGGAAATTGAGAAAACCGGTAAACTGAATATTTCTGAGCTTCCACAGAGTTATGAGATATACACTGGTGAACTGATTATAAGGATAAATAAAAACCCGTTTCAGATCAGGTTTTATGACAAATATCAGAAATTACTTCTCGAAGATTATACTGACAAAGGTTATGTGAAAGATTCCGTGAGGCAGGCCTCATACAAAACCCTGCTATGGCGTATATGAAGACCCTTTGTATAAAAGCATCCCATTCTTTATGAGTAATTACGGCTACGGGATTTTCTTTGATAACACTTTTAAATCTACATTTAAATTAGGAAGTGAATCCAAGGATTTTTACTCGTTCGAAGCACCCGGAGGTGAAATGGAGTACTATTTCATCTTTGGACCTTCGTACAAACAAATTATTGAACGGTATGCCTGTTTAACAGGAAAACCCATTATGCCCCCCGCATGGGCGCTTGGATTTTCGCAATGCCGTGGGCTTTATACCAACGAAAAGTTAGTCCGCGAAGTGGCTTCAGAATTCCGGAAGCGGCAAATTCCTTGTGATATCATCTACCAGGATATTGGCTGGACTCAAAACCTGCAGGATTTTGAATGGAGAACGGATCGTTATGATAATCCTGAAAAGATGCTTGCTGATCTGGCCAGTGAGGGTTTCAAGGTAATTGTATCGCAGGATCCGGTTATTTCACAGAAGAATAAAAAGCAATGGAGGGAAGCAGATTCGCTTGGGTATTTTATAACAGATGTACGCACAGGTAAAACGTACGATATGCCCTTGCCATGGGGAGGAAATTGTGGCGTGGTCGACTTTACCAAACCCGGGGCAGCCGACTGGTGGGGCATGTATCAGCAGAAACCAATTGATGACGGAGTTCGGGGATTTTGGACAGATATGGGTGAACCGGCATGGAGCAATGAAGAAAACACTGAACGTTTGTTTATGAAGCATCAGTTGGGAATGCACAACGAAATTCATAATGTGTACGGCCTCACCTGGGATAAAGCAGTAACCCAACAGTTTGAAAAACGCAATCCCTATACCCGTATTTTCCAGATGACCCGCACCGGTTATGCCGGAATGGGTATTTAATAAGAGTATTCACTGGCAACAATGAATGCTATACACAAAAAGTGATAATTAACTGATAATCTAATGCGGATGAAACCCAAAAATCTATTTCTAACAGCGATAGCCTGTGGTCTGCAAACGATTGCAACGGCGCAAACCAATGAGAATCTGATTTACAAGTCTGATGCGTACTGCATTTTCACAAACCGGGTGGAGCAAGCCGATTTCAAGGCGATAGTGCTATCGCCGACCAAAATGACCTCCAACTACAGAAGCCCGGATGCTCATAAGTTTAGTCCCATTGTCCGTTTCAAATTCAGCATCAATAGCCGCGACAATGAAATGCATTCGGGTATGGATCATTTTGTTAATTTACAGCCTGTTAACGGAATAGTTGACAAACACATTATTAAATTTGGTACACAGTACATTGATACTGCGAATATTCCAATAAAACAGCTTCCTGTTGATACTAAATGGACAGTAAAACTCGACCTGCGCGATGTGCAAAAAGCATTCAAAGAAAAAGGTTTTTACACACTTTTTAATGGAAACAAAATTTATCAAGCAGATTTTAAAGGTGTATACATTGCAGGTGGTGCAGAGCCTTTATCGTGGGATTTCGAAAACCTGCACAATGCACCATCTTACGAACTGACCGATAACGACCGCGATGGGATATTTGAAGTAACGCTTGTGATGAATCCTCACAAAGAAGAAGCTTCTATTGCCACATGGAAACTAAGCTCTGATATTTCGGCCTTCCCTGGTTTTCATTCGGACCAGGCACTTTCCGAGGCACTTTACAACCTTTCACTCGAGGAAATGCTGAAAGACATTCGTCCCGATGGCGCTTATATGGCCGGTGAAAAATGGGAAGGGGTGTGGACACGTGATATAAGTTATGCCATACATCTGACTTTAGCTGCCATTCAACCGGAAGTGGCCAAAAAAAGCCTCATGTATAAGGTAAAGAACAAACGAATTATTCAGGATACCGGTTCGGGTGGATCGTGGCCCGTTTCGACCGACCGCACCGTGTGGGCAATCGCCGCATGGGATATATATAAGGTTACCGGCGACAACGAATGGCTCAGGCAAAGTTTTGAAATAATCCGAAACACCTGGACTGACGACATAAAAACTGCATACAATGCCGAAACCGGGTTGTATTACGGGGAATCTTCATTCCTCGACTGGCGCGAGCAAACCTATCCAAAATGGATGGAGCCCATCGATATTTACAAATCGCAGAATTTAGGAACCAATGCCATTCATTATGAGGTTGCTAATATTTTGGCACAAATGGCCGGAGTTTTAGGAAAACCTTCAAACGAATTTCTGCAGGTAGCTGCAAACGTGAATGCCGGAATGGATAAATGGCTCTGGTTACCCGATAAAGGCTATTACGGCCAATATAACTATGGTGGAAACTTCAAGATAACTTCACCGCGCAGCGAAGCACTGGGCGAGGCACTTACTGTACTTTTTGGGATCGCCGGCCCGAAAAGGCAGAAAAGCATCGTAAGCTCAACCCCGGTGACAGCATTCGGAATTCCTTGCATTTTTCCGCAAATCCAACAGATACAGCCTTATCACAATGATGCAATATGGCCTTTTGTACAAGCTTACTGGGCGCTTGCCTCGGCCAAAACCGGTAACGAAGAAGCCGTGTTGCAGAGCATCGCAGCCATTTATAGGCAAGCAGCATTGTTCCTTACTAATAAGGAAAACTTTGTTGCAAGCACCGGCGATTACAAAGGGACAGCCATAAATTCGAACCGCCAGTTGTGGAGTGTTGCGGCAAACCTGGCCTTGGTTTACAGACTATTTTTTGGAATGGATTTTCAGCCCGAAGGCCTTTATTTTCATCCGTTTATTCCTGAAACATTTAAAGGAGAAAAAGAACTCTCAAGTTTCAGATACCGCGATGCAATCCTTGATATTAAAATTTCCGGTTCAGGAAATCATCTTCAATCGTTTAAAATTGACGGCAAAACTGTTGCTAAGACATTCATTCCGGCAAACCTGAAGGGAAAACATACCATTGTGATGGTTCTCGACGGAAAATCATTGGCCAAACAACCGATTAATATGCAAAATGTCGACTATTCCCTTCCTACTCCTGTTTATAACGTTATTGCAGATAAGTTGCACTTCCCAACAACCGATGTGATTCAGAAATATATCGTTTACCGTAATGGCAGAAAGTTCATTGAGGCTTCTGGAAACCAGGTATCCCTGCCAGTTGATGATTATTATGCCGAGTATATGGTGACAGCCGTTGACAAATCTGGGTACGAAACATTTTCACCTAAACCATTGAAAAGGATCTCTGATAAAAATGAATGGCAGTTTGAAGCTGAACAGTTTGCCGATGTCTCATCATTGGCTTATAAAGGCTTTTCCGGAAGTGGATTTGTGGAATTGACCATTGAAAAGAATACTTCGTTCCCAATTACCCTGCAGGTTGAATCTGAAGGCGATTACCTCATTTCATTCCGGTACTCAAATGGATCAGGCCCAGTTAACACCGATAACAAATGCGCAATACGCTCCTTATTTTGCAATGGGGCTGAAATCGGCGCGATAGTGATGCCACAACGCGGAAAGGACGAATGGTCGAATTGGGGAGACAGCAATGCTTTACGTGTACATTTACCTGCCGGCAGCCAGCATCTTTCTCTGGATCTGGTGCTTCCTCAGAATCAAAATATGAATGGTGAGGTTAACTCAGTTATGATTGATGCGATCTTGATGATAAAATCTCAGTAGGGTGAAATCTCATTTGCTTTCAAAACATAAGGTAATAATCAAATAGAAAACATAAATAATGGAAATAAGAAAATTCAAGATTCATCTGTGCGTAGTTTTCTCCATGTTTAGTCTATGGGGAAGAAGTCAAAATAATCCTTTTGCAGCACCACTCTACTGGAGTTCATACTCCGGGTCATTCTCCAGGAGGCATATGTTATTATACAGAAAATATTTTATTTTCCGGTGATGTATTATTCTATAGAACAGTCGGACGAACCGATACCCAGAATGGTTCAAAAGAAGCCCAAATAAAATCAGTTAGAAAATTATACGAAATATTCCCGGATTCAACTATAGTATATCCAGGACATGGACAATTCACAGATATTGGTTCAGAAAAAAAAGAGAATAGAAAAATTACATTAGATATAGAGAGTATGAAATAACGCGGTATATTGCGGCATAAAACATTGGGGGTTAAATGGTTTGGCAAGATTACGGCTTCCATTAAATTTCGTATTGGTTGATAGGTACGCAACTCCGAAATCCCCAACGTTTCATACCGCTGAACGTTAGCACACATTTTGTAACTTTTCGGAAAGTAAAACGTCTTACATCAACAATAAATTAACTAAAATAAACATGAGAACATTTATCATTTTTTTTTGCGGTCTTTTTATAACTAATAGTTTATTCGGACAAGTCAGTAAAACACCTCCTCAAACGAAAATAATGACACTAGGTGTTTTTCATTTTGATTATCCTAATCTTGATGCTGTTAAAACTGAAAAAAATGACCAGATTTCGGTACTTGAAGAACCTTATCAATCAGAAATTATTGCTATTTCCAAAGCTATTGAAGAATATAATCCTACCATTATTGCTGTCGAACGGACTCCCGACAATCAACATAAAATGGACTCACTGTTCTTATTATATAAATCTGATAAATGGATTTTGAAAAAAAACGAACAATATCAACTAGGTTTTCGGATAGGAAAGAATTTAAACTTACCTAAAGTTTATTGTGTTGACAATCCAGGAAGACATTATGATAATATTGAGTCGATATTTAAAGACAGTATACGATTATCTAAATTTGAATATTATTACCTCAACTCACGGGATTCGATTTACAAACTGCCTATTCCCAAAAGAAAAGTTTCAAGTATAATTGATGCCTTGTATGAAGGAAACAATCCTGACTTCATCAGAGAGCGATTAGCAACATATTTACTAAATCCATTTAAATATGAAGAGAAGCCTGGTGATTTTACAGGTGTTGACTTTGAAACCGGCAGGTGGTTCAACAGAAACCTGAGAATATTTCGAAACATTCAAAGAATACATCATAGTACTGAAGACAGAATTTTATTGATAATTGGAAGTGAGCACCTAAATCTGTTAAATCTATTTTTTGACATATCAAGAGAATTTGAATTTGTTTCACCTTTGCCGTATTTAGAAAATGCTAAGAACAAGTAAAAAACGTGTGCTAATAAGTAACTTAAATCATGTAAAATAAATGACAAATCAAAACTGTCATTTAAAAACAGCGTGAGTTATTATGACAGAACTATTGAAATTCCAAGTTACAAATTTTCGTGCGTTCAATTATCTTCATTCAGCGAAACAACCTATAATCACACAACCATTGGTGCATTTGTTCAAAACACTTGGAATGCAACTGAAAAATTTATTCTTGAAACGGGTTTGCGTGGTGACTATCAAAACGAATACGGCTTTTTTGCATTACCAAGAATTTCAGCAATGTATAAAATTCATCCAAAGCTCACTATGCGACTTGGCGGGGGTTTAGGCTACAAGACACCAAATGTTTTTACAGAAGATGCAGAACGAATACAATTTAGAAATGTATTACCTATTGATGTTTCAAAAACAAAAGCCACACCCATTTGCAAGTCGCACATGTCAACGCTCAAACCAAAAGAATGCTCAAGACTCTTCAAGTGTAAAACACTACAGGATAGTTACGACTTGATAAATACTTACCTGGATTTTTTAATTCAAGTTATTAATAATCATCACTCTGATGAAGTGTTCTCTTATGCTGGAGCTGCCTTCGAACAACCAGACTAGCCTGACGGTCGACCTACCTTAATCGGATCAACAAAACCATTGGGTTGAAATAATTAAGTCATTTTGACTATCTTAGGTAAATTATTAACTAATTTTCCCTGCAATAATTATACTCTAAAAATCAGAACTTTAGGCATTTTAGACTCTTTCTCAAACTATATTCGAATGAAACACCACTACAAACCGTTGCTGCTGTTAGCCCTGATGTTTTTCATGGTTGGATCTCTTTTTTGCATGAACGACATCCTGCTGCCCTCGTTAATTACCCATTTCAAGCTGAATTATTCTCAGGCAACAATGATTCAGTTTACCTTTTATCTAACATACATCCTGTTCCCTATTCCAATTGCCTGGATGATTCACCGGTTTGGCTACAAAATCAGTCTGTTGGTGGCAGTCCTTACCTGTTCTCTCGGTGCAGCCTTCTTTTGGCCTGCAAAAATATTTGACTCCTATCCTCTGATTTTGATGGCCATTTTTATTATTTCAACCGGATTAACCATCATCAATGTAGCAGCTAATCCATTAGCCTCTATGTTAGGCGATCCCGAAGGGGCTCATCAACGGATTAATTTTGTCCAGGTTTTTTCAAGGATAGGATATGCTGTTACGCCGGCAGTTGCTACAACATTGATATACAATCAGATCGGAGAAATCAGGTTCCACTTGCCATACCTTCTTCTGGCTGCAATCCTATTAGTAATAGCTCTTTTAATGGGTGTTTCCCATCTCCCTTCCATGAAGCCGGAAAATGAGGCTCGCTTTACCCTCAACGGAATCATTCGGGTGGGATATTCGCACAAACATCTCTTCTTCGGACTCTTCGCCATGTTTTTCTACATGGGTGCTGAGGCTTCCACCTGCGGGTTTTTTATTCCCTATCTCAAGTCGGTGCTGAATTATACAAATGACAAAGCAGCCGGATTTCTCACTCTCTACTATATATTTACGGCAGTCATGGGTGTCATAGGTGTGGTGATGCTGAAATATGTCAAAGCACACAAACTCCTGGGCTTTTTCGGGACAGGAATGGTTTTTCTTTTTTTCCTGATCATCGCTTTTAACAGTGGATTCAACCAATACCTGCTGGCCGGATTAGGTCTTTTCCTCTCGATCATGTTCCCAACCATATTCAGTCTGGCCATAGAGGATATTGGTTCCTTTACCGGAAAAGGATCGGCTTTGTTGAATTTCGCTATCGTTGGTGGTTCTGTATTCCCTCCGATACAGGGAGTTATTGCGGACCATCTCGGTGTTCAGGTATCCTATGTGATTCCAATGATATGCGTTATAATGGTAACGATCTATGCCTTCTTCTTTACCCGGATACCTTTGATGAAAAGAAACGCACTAACTTCGAACCAGGACAATTAGGCGCAGCAGAAAACACTTATCACACTTAGAGTTGTACCGCCATGACGCAGGGAAAAGATCCGATAAAAGTATATGATGCCCGGTGGGAGGTCAGTGAATTTAACGATCAGGAAGTACGGCGTCTTTTCGAAGCATCTTTGGGATATGCCAGAATCATCGGAGTGGACACTTTGGTCATGACAAGGGATGCCCGCCTGGGTTGCGCCCGGGTGATGGAGATTGGAATTAAAGTTGCAGTTGATGCCGGTTTTCGGGTCTTAGCCTGCTTTGATCCGATAAGTACTCCTCTCAGTTATTTTGCCACTATGCAGGCTACCGTCAGGTTTCCCCAAACCATGGGACTGACAATCACCGCTTCTCACAACCCCAAACAATATGTGGGGATTAAATATACCGTCCCAACCGTGGAAGCTATCGGATACGATTGCGGTCCATTGGGTGGATTGAAAAAGCTAAAAGAACTTTATCATCAACAGGATTTTGAATTGAAAAAGTTACCCGGAGGATCACTATCAATTTTGCAAAATCCTGCTGATGAATACATCAATTACACCTTTCAACTGGCCGGTTTGGAAAAAGGAGGACTTCAGGGACTAACAGTTATCCTGGATACCTTCAATGGCTCAGCAGGTCCCGAGCTATACCGGGCTTTGGCAAGAGCCGGTGTAGAAGTTACACCGATACGACTGGTACCCAACGGGGAATTTCCAACCGGGTCACCCAATCCTACCAGTCAGAACAAGATGAATCCTGCTATGGAATTGGCAAAGCAGCTCAAAGCAAATCTAATAATCGGCATTGACGGAGATGGCGATCGTATTGTATTCGGTGATCAGAAAGGGGTTTTCAGCGCAGGTTTCGTGATGGTTCCCATCTTAATATCAATACTTTCCAAAGAGAAAAGTTCGACCAACCGGAGAGTTCTTTATGATCCCAAGGTGAATCCCATGGCGCTTCTCAAATGGGCAGAGTTGAATACCGAACCTGTTTTGTTTCGTAATGGCCATTCGCAAATCAAAGCCTTTATGAAAGAGACCGGAGCCATTGCAGGAGCAGAAGAGTCGGGTCATTTTTATCACAGGCTGCCGCTGGGTACGATGGATGTATCAGGTGAAAATTCTATTTATACCATACTTCTTTTTCTGATGTCGGTTCACCAAAACAAGGCCATCATCAATGAAATCAGAGCACTTCAGGACGAAATCTACACCAGTGGAGAATTTAATTTCGAATTTTCTGATGACGCCATAAGAGATCAGGCGATGAATGCCGTAATTTCATTATTTGAAAACGATCAGGCCCGAATGACAACACACTCTGAGAATGGTGACGACCTTGAAGGAACAGTGGTTTACAAAGGGATAGAACTTCATTCTGGAAAGATCAACCTAAAAGATGACTGGTATGCTGCCTATGTTCGGACTGGTACAAACGAAAAAGGAGTGGTTCGAAGCTATATTTCAAGTTGTAATACTGAAGCCGGACTAAAGTTACGGGAGAAAATTGATCGGCTTCTGACAGAACAATTTGATGGAAAGGAGATTGAATAAAAAGGTTTATTACAAAAGAGTGTATTGACAATGAAATTACTTCTGACCGGTTTTAACGGATTTGTGGCAGGCAGCGTTATCGCACATGCCAAAGGAAAATGGGAAGTTCACGGTATCGACATCGCAGAGAGTCCTGTCAATGAACCTACAGTTTTTTATCATACCATGGATTTACTGAATGATCAAAAACTCACTGATATTTTTAACGAAATTCGTCCGTATGCAGTCATTCATACTGCCGCTATGGCCAACATCGACCTATGCCAGAACAATCAGGAAAGAGCCGAACAGGTCAATACAGGGATCACAAAAGCCATTGCCCGGCTTTGCCAGGAGTCAGGAGCTAAAATGATCTTTTGTTCCACCGATACCGTTTTTGACGGGAAAAAAGGGAACTACACTGAAACTGACGCTCCGCATCCTGTTAATTTCTATGCAGAAACCAAGGTAAAAGCGGAGCAGATCGTTTTGTCAGCGTCCAATAATAATGTTGTGGCACGTTTGTCATTGGTGATGGGACTTCCGGTAATGGGACAAGGAAACTCGTTCCTGGCTGATACCATTGAAAAGCTGAAAATGGGTGTCCAGGTTCCCTTTCCAGCCAACGAAATCCGTACTCCTCTTGATGTGATTACCCTGGGAAGTGCTTTGGTTGAACTGGCCGGAAATCAGTACGGTGGAATTATTCACCTTGCGGGGAGCACTAAGATCAACCGCTATGAGATGGCAAGAGCAATAGCCACTACATTAGGTTACTCACCAGAGCTGATCATCAGCAGCGACTCCAATGCAATGGAGGGAAGGGCACCCAGGCCGAACGATGCCTCCATGGACAATTCTCTTGCCAAGAAAATCTTGAAAACTCCAATGCGCACTCTTTCTGAAGGGTTGGAGTTAACCATGAATTTTAAAATCTGAAAGACAAATACAATGAGTAAAATTAAGTTCGGCTTAGAAATTAAGTTTGGCACACAATACGGGAAAGAGGAAGAAGAAGCCGTTTTAAAAGTACTGCGCAACAACGCACCCACCAGCGGAGACGAATGCATCGCGTTTGAAAAAATGTTTGCGGAATACTCGGGAGCAAAGTATGCCAGGGTAGTCAACAACGGAACTGCTGCTCTTTTCCTTTCCATGATTGGCATTGGCCTCCGTCCGGGCGACCGTGTTCTGACCACCCCGGTTACCTGGATTGCCACAGCCGCAGCTCCTGCAACACTGGGCGCTGTTGTTGACTTTGTTGATATTGATCCAATCACTCACAACCTGGATCCCAATCAATTAGAAGATAAGTTGACTCCCAATACCAAAGTTGTCATTCCTGTTCACCTTTATGGACAAGCCTGCGAAATGGATGAGATTATGGCCTTATCAGAAAAGCACAACTTCGCAGTGGTCGAAGATGCAGCCCATGCCATCGGCGCAGAATATAAGGGAAAAAAGGTGGGTACCTTTGGCGCAACCGGATGCTTTAGCTTTCATGAGCAAAAGAACATCTCCACTCTGGGCGAAGGAGGCATCATCCTGACCAATGACGGCAAGATCTTCGAACGCATCTCGCTCTATCGTTCTCATTGCACAAGGGTTCATGGCACCAGTACTAAATATTGCACCCTGGACACGGAAAAATTTCCTATAGGGAAAAAATTCTGGTGGCAGGATTTTGATGATTGCGGATATAACTTCCGTATGACGGATATTCAGGCAGCAGTGGGCATTGAACAATTGAAAAAATTAGATCAGCTGAACCAGTGCCGCATCGACAATGCCGCATACATCACTCATGGATTAGAAGGCGTTCCCGGCCTGACTCTGCCAACAGTCCGGCCATACAACAAACATGTTTTTCATCTCTATCCTGTGGTCATTCATGCCAAAGAGTTCGGAATGAGCAAGGAGGATTTTATCTACGATATGCTGCACAAGTTTGGCATCAAAGCCGGATTTCATTATATTCCGCTTCACTACTCTACTGCATTCAAAAACCGTGGATTCAGGAAAGGTCAATTCCCAAATGCAGAAAAACTGGACGATCAATTGGTTACGCTCCCGATTAATCCACGCCAGACGGAAGAGGCTTTGGAGTATCTGGTGAACAGCATCAAAGCAGTCAGATCATAGCTATCAACGATTCGAGGAAACAAACTGTAAATTATCTGGACATGGAATTTGTAGATCATGTTAACTCTTTGATCAGGAACGACGGTTTCTTATCCCCTTCCATTCCGGTTTTTATAGCCCGCTCACCCGGCCGGCTCGATCTGATGGGTGGAAACGATGACTACACCGGTGGATTGGTCTTTGAATCCACCATCCGGGAAGCTACTTATGCCGCTGCCCAGCTTCGAACTGATCAACTGATCGTTTTGAAAAACCAGACAGCTTCAGAAGCCGGATGGCAGGGTGATGTGATTACCACTTTCGCAGAACTGCATGATGAGTCTTCTGTCAGAACTTATATCAACAGCTCGCCCTCAATCCGTTGGACTGCCTATGTACTTGGAACCCTGTATTATCTTAGAAAGAAATTTCCTGAACAAATACACTCAGGCATTCAGATTTACACGGAATCGACCGTTCCTTTAAATAGGGGCGTCAGTTCTTCAGCTGCCATCGAGGTTTCAGTTATGAAAGCAGCTGCAGCTGCTTACGGGCTTGATCTTAAAGGAATTGAACTTGCCCTAGCCTGTCAGTGGGTGGAAAATGTGATTGCTGAATCAGCTTGCGGGATCATGGACCAGATTGCCGTTGTAGCAGGGAAAGAGGGATGTATTTTGCCTTTGGTTTGCCAGCCTTGTTTGCCCGAACCCCTGATACAACTTCCCGGGGAGTTGCAAATCTGGGGAATCGATTCGGGAGTAAGCCATGAGGTATCCGGAATTGAGTACGAAGCTGCGCGTGCCGCAGCATTTATGGGTTACAAAATGATTTGCGATCTGGAGCAAATCGCAGTTACTGTGGATGATCGAAGTGAGATCGAACGCTATACCGATCAACATTGGGATGGATATCTGGCCAACTTATCGTTTTCTGTTTTTCATGAAAAATACGAAGGTAAACTACCTGTCACAATGAATCGCAGTGAGTTTCTGTCCGGGCACTCTTTTCATGTTGATCCATACACACCTTTGAAAGACGGAGTAATCTATTCCATTCGTGCCAATACAAAATATGCTGTCGAGGAAAACTACCGGGTTCAGCTATTCTCCGAATTGTCGAGAGGTGCATCTCTGATATCCTCCAAAAGGGCGTTTAAAATGATGGGGGAACTGATGTATCAGTCGCATTACTCTTATACTGAATGCGGTTTAGGTGCAAAAGCTACTGATTATCTTGTAAGCCTTCTCAGGGTTGAAGGCATTCGCCACGGAATCTACGGTGCCAAAATAACCGGTGGAGGTGCCGGTGGAACTGTCGCTATCCTGGCTGAAAAAAGTGCCTCTGAGGTGGTTCACCGGGTTTTCGACCTTTACGCTCAATCAGGTATGGGTGATCCCTACCTTTTTGAAGGAAGCTCTGACGGTGCTGACACCTTTGGCATTCTAAAAATCAATGAATAGCTGGTTGGTTTTTTCATTGGACAAGATAAGGCATGCTATAATGATCGATAATTCTTTTTACCTGTATGAAGCAGATAAGCAGTTATCATATATTTACATCAATATTTGTCGAGGTTTTAGTACTAACCATAAGCATTTTAACCATGAAAAATATATATAGGTTTATTATATTCTTTAGTATTGTCGCCGCTTCGGGATGTATCAAACAAAAACAACCCGTTGATTATGTAGATCCATTTATCGGAACTTCCGGCAACCGTTGGATGCTTTTCCCCGGGCCATGTTTGCCCTTTGGCATGGTAAAGTTAAGTCCGGACAATACCGACGATTACGTGATGGATGCTGGCTACGAATATAAAATCAACAGCATTGCCGGATTCGGGCATGTCCATTCATGGGCGATGGGGAGTTTTTTAACTATGCCGGCAACCGGGGAAATAAAGATATTGCCAGGCACAAAAGATGATCCTGATTCAGGATATCGCTCAAGAATTAACCATGATACCGAAAAGGCTTCACCGGGATATTATTCTGTTTTATTGGAAGATTATGGAATAAAAGCAGAATTAACTGCAACAACACGAGGAGGATTTCAGAGGTATACGTTCCCGAAAGTAGAAAACGGGCACATACTTTTCGACCTGCAGGTGCCGGAAGAAGATAAACCGACAATAATCGAGGCTTCCATAAAGAAAGTTAGTAATACCGAAATTGAAGGGTATGTGAAGCGTGTAGCCGGATGGAATGAATATATCCTCCATTTTGTTGCACGTTTCAATCGTCCTTTCGAATCGCTGGGAGGATGGCAGGGAGCAAATATTCTGAATCAAACGGATGAGGTTCGCGTAACTGAAGACTCCGATATCGGGGCATTACTGAATTTTAAGTTAGGGAATGATCCGGTAGTATTAATGAAAACGGGTATTTCATATGTAAGTACCCGGCAGGCAAGGTTAAATATGGAATCAGAGATTGATAAGTTTCAGTGGGACTTTGATGCTGTTCATAAAAATGCAAGAGATATATGGAATAATCTGTTGGGAAAAATAAAAGTGGAAGGAGGGACCGAGACCGACAAAGTGAAATTTTATACCAACTTATACCATTCCTATAGTGCCCGCACCATTTATAGCGATGTAAACGGGCTATATGTGGATATGTGCGAAAAAGTCAGGCAACTGCCCGATCCTGATTCACCGGTTTATGGCTGTGATGCATTCTGGATGACATTCTGGAACCTGAACCAGCTGTGGGGACTGGTTACCCCTGATGTTAACGAAAAGTGGGTGAAGTCGTTACTTGAGATCTATGACAGAGGAGGGTGGCTGTCCAACGGCCCTGCAGGAATTGAATATTCAGGTATTATGGTTGCAGAACACGAAATACCTCTTATTGTGGGTGCCTGGCAAAAAGGGATCCGGAATTTTGATGGCAAGAAGGCTTATAAAGCCATGAAAGAAATTCAGATGACTCCGGCCCGGCCGCATGAATGCGGCGGATTTGTTGGTAACAGGAATTTAGTGCCCTATATGGCCATGGGATACGTTCCCGCTGACGACGGCCCCGTATCCAATACCCTTGAATATGCCTACAACGACTGGTGCGTGGCGCAGATGGCCAAATCCCTGGGCAAAACGGATGATTACAAATACTTTATGCAGCGGGCACAAAATTACCGGAATGTTTTTGACCATTCTACAGGCTATATAAGACCAAAATATGAAGGAGGTCCCTGGCTGGAAGAGTTTTCCCCGGTTAAGAGCGCTGTTGGTAAAGAAGATAATTTCGGAACCAGGGATTATGTTGAAGCCAATGCCTGGCAATATACCTGGTTCGTTCCGCATGACCTGAAAGGACTGATTCATTTAATGGGCGTCGATGAATTTAATAACCGGTTGGAGGAAGGATTCAAAAAGTCGCGGCCGGTTTTTACCAGCGAATTTGTAAACCACAGCAATCAGCCAAACATGCAGGCTGCCTGGCTTTTCAACTATTCAGGAAAACCCTGGCTTACACAATATTGGGTGAGGGAAATCCTTGACCATTATTACGGAACTAATCCTTTCGACGGGTATCCTGGTGATGAAGATGAAGGGCAAATGGGAGCATGGTATGTAATGAGTGCCATGGGCCTTTTCGAGATGGATGGGGGAGCTTCATCTGACCCCGTCTATGAAATATCAGGCCCTATCTTTAAAAAAATTACTATCCAACTCGATCCTGATTATTATAAAGGCAGCAAATTTATTATTGAAGCAAAAAATGCTTCTTCTGAAAACAGATATATTCAATCTGCAACTTTTAACGGTAAAGAATTGAAAAAATTCTGGATCAAACATTCCGAGCTGGTAAAAGGAGGAAGACTTATTTTGAACATGGGCCCTGAACCCGATAAAGCGTGGGCTTCAACCAGCGAGCATCCACAAATAATGGATATCGACCCGATTGTAACCACACCGTATATTATCGACACGGATAAAATCTTTTTGAAGGATAAATCGGTTAAACTGGCATGCGATACTGAACGAGCTGAAATATATTATACCCTTGATGGTTCACAACCTGATAAGAATTCCCGGTTATATAAGGAACCGTTTGTGGTAAATAAAACCACAAGCATTAGAATGATGGCGTACCGGGGTGATCAAAAGAGTTTGCCTGCCCTGGCTGAAATAAAAAAGACAGGTATGAGCAAGCCGGTTCTCACTGGAGAAGTGGAACCTGGTCTTTCATACCGGTATATTCACGGGAATTTCCGTATGGTGAATGATTTTCAAACCATAAAGCCCGTGAAAACCGGAGTTGTTCCTGTTTTCACTATTGAACCACGTGAAAAAGAGCAGTTTTTTGCTTTCGATTTCGAAGGATTTATCCGTATTCCAAAAGATGGATTATATACAATCTATCTTACCACGAACGATGGCGGTCGGTTGTATATCGACGATATATGTTTGATCAATAATGATGGGTTACATCCTTTGATCGAAATTTATAAGCCAGTTGCATTAAAGGCGGGACTTCATCCAATTTCCGTTAAATATTTTCAGGAAGGAGGAACTAACGGATTGATTGTTTCGTGGCAGGGTCCGGGAATCGAAAAACAGGAAATACCTGCCTCGGTTTTGTTTCATAAAAAGCAGTGAAGATGTTTGGCAAAAAGAGAGTAGCAATGAAAAGAGCATGTGGATTTTTTATTCTGATAGGTTTATTTACAGCGATATCTATTTTTGCCGAATCATTTAAGGCCGGTGTTGCAATTTTCATGGGTAGCACACAAGGTGGAATGGTGACTGCTGACATTCGAAAGGAGGGTGGAGGTGAGGATAAAACATGGGAGGAATGCATCCGTATCGGAGAACTATTGGCCGATGAAGCTTTACGAATAATCAATGAAGCTAAAGTTCAGGAAATCCCCGGACTTTATTGTGCAGCAAAAAATATTCAATTTCCGATAGAATCTGAAATGATGCGATTCATTTTTAAAAATTCTCCTTTAAAATATAATGTAGATGATAATTACAATGTTACTACCCAAATAAATTTAGTGAACATTGGCACTGCTCAGATTTTAACCGTTCCCGGAGAAGCTTTACCCAATATTGGCTACTATATCAAGCGAAACATGAACAGCAATCAGCCATTTCTTTTTGGAAATACAAATGATGCTTTTGCATATATACTGACAAAAGTAGATTTTAACAGCTTTACACGATATAATTATATAAGTCGGACCAGTTTGGGTGAAATGACCGGGGAGATTTTCATTGAGGAAGCCCTGGAAATGGTGAAATCACATCCAAAACCAGACCAATAATGAATATGAAACTAATTAAAACGATATTCAGGTACCTGATTTATGGGATTGCAGCTTTACTGTTGGTCTTATCAATTGTGATTCTGTCCTTTTTCATCAGGTATCAGAGTACGGTGGGTGCCCAGCCGGGGCGGTTGAATGTTACTGCCAGACCGGGTGAAATGGGACAATGGGTGAATCCTTTTATCGGTACAGGTGGTTTTCCCGCTTATACCAGTGGTGATGATATACCGGGGGCAACGCGTCCATACGGGATGGTCCGGTTGAGCCCCGATACAGAATTTTTTCTGGGTTCCAACTTCACCCAGGGAAAGACGGTTAGTACTGCCGGATATTATTATGGTGATAACAGAATAATCGGATTCAGTCATACCCGGATGATTGGTACCGGAGCCTTTGAAGGAGGTCATTTCAGAGTTATTCCTGCCATTGGTGACAAGGGACAGGAGAATTATCGGAAAGGCAGGTATAGCAAATTCTCTCATAAAGAAGAAGTCGCTTTTCCTGGCTATTATGCTGTAAAACTTCCTAAACAGGGAATACTTGCCGAACTGACAGCGAGCGAACGTGTGGGCATGCACCGATATACCTTTTCATCGGATGAAACACCGCATATACTTATTGATGTATCCAGTGCTTTAGGACATGGTAAAACGACCGAGGGCGAAGTGCAGATATATCCTGAACAACAAGAGGTTGTGGGAACCATACGGACATTCGGATCATTTGCCGGCCGGTATGGAGGCATCAGGGTTTATTTCGCAGCCCGTTTTGATCAGCCTTTCTCTGCTTATTGTGTATGGTCGGGCAATAACCTTTTCAAAAATCAAACATCTGTTGACGGTAATCAGATCGGGGTTGATTTAAGTTTTAATAAAGCCGGATCCAGGCAAATTATTGAGCTAAAGCTGGGTATCTCGTATGTGAGTATAGAAAACGCACGGACCAATCTGGATGAGGAAGCGGGTGAAATTAGTTTTGATGATATGCTTTCGAAAGCGAAACAGGCCTGGGAAGAGAAACTATCCCTTATCAAAATCGAAGGAGGAAGCGATGAGCAAAGGAAAATATTTTATACCGCCCTATACCATTCACTGCAAATGCCTACTCTCTTCAATGATGTGAATGGCGATTACATGGGTTTTGACAAGAAGGTTCATAAAGTGACTGATTACCGGTACTTTACCGATCTGTCTTTGTGGGATACATTCCGTACCATACATCCGCTCTTTACCTTAATTGCACCAAAAGACCAGCGCGATATGATGGTGTCGCTGGTAAAAATGTGTGAGCAGGGCGGAGTCCTTCCAAGATGGCCTTCCGGATATGGCTACACAGGCTCCATGCTTGGCGCTTCTGCCGATATTGTGATTGCGGAGTCTTATCTGAAAGGGATCCGGGATTTTAATGTGGAAACAGCTTATCAGGCCATGCGTAAAGCTGCTTTGGGCATTGATATCCCAAAGGAAGGTTTTAAGCCAAGAGAAGGCATGAGGGAATGTCTGGAATATCACTACTGTCCTGCTGATCTGATGGATGAAGCAGTCAGCAAAACACTTGAATATGCTTATGCCGACGATGCCATCGCAAAACTGGCAAAGGTGCTTGGGTACAATGAAGATGCCGAATTATTTGCCAAACATTCAAAGTATTATCGCAATGTTTGGAATCCGGAGAGCCAATACTTCCACCCTCGAAATGCTTCAGGTGAGTTTGTTAAAAAATTTAAACCGCTCAGATTAACTTATCTTGATTTTAATCGTGAATATACCGACGACTATGTTGAAGGAAGTGCCCTGCAATGGCGGTGGGCGGTATTCTTTGATCCCGAAGGTTTGATTTCCCTCTTTAAAGACCAGGAATATTTTGTGAATGAGCTCAATGATTTTTTTGCTCTTTCTGATTCGTCACGGGGAAGCTGGAATCCCGGTTCTTATTATTGGCATGGCAATGAACCTGATCTGCACGCTGCATACCTGTTCAACACGGCCGGCCGGCCCGATCTGACCCAGAAATGGGTGCGCTGGATCCTTGATAATAAATACGGCGCGGGATACGATGGTATTGACGGAGATGATGACGCCGGAACATTATCATCATGGTACGTATTCAGCGCTCTGGGTTTTTATCCGGTGGCCGGATCTGATCTATATCAGATTGGAGCTCCTCTTTTCGAAAAGGCTGAAATGAAAATTGGAGATAAACTTCTCACCATTGTGGCGGATAATTATTCTGCAGATAATAAATATGTTCGTAAGGTGTGGTTAAATGATGTCCTTCTCGAACGATTCTGGTTTAAGCATGCTGAGATTGCGCAAGGAGGCATATTACGTTTTGAGATGAGCGATAAACCCACTAATACTCACAACGGAGGCACGGAGAACACAGAGATGCACAGAGAAGAATTCCCGAATCGTTAATGAAGCATATTTGGTGATGAAAACTTCTGTTACATTTGAAACTAACAGGATAACAAGAAGGTTAAACTCCGTGGGACTCCGTGCTCTCTGTGTCTCCGTGGTTTTTTATTTCTATCCCTGCTAAATGGTTCAATTAAATATCAATGAAAAAAGCTGTTCTCTTTTTGATTTTTGCTTCTCTTCTGCTCTCTTCTGCTATTGCCCAAAGCAGGAGCACCGTTCAGGAAGCAGCCGGTCCTGATTACAGCAAGCTGAATAACTGGGCAGCATCACCTTTTAAATCAGATACCAGCGACAGCATCCCGAGATTTCTGAAATATGAGATCAGGGACCAGCGTGCCGATGTGTTTTTTATCCATCCGACCTCCTTTTTCGCTGAGGGAGACTCCGCTGCCTGGAATGCTGATTTGAACGATTCGACAGTCAATCTGGAAACCGATTTCAGGTCGATACTCTATCAGGCAACCGTGTTCAACGGCAGTTGCCGGGTTTTTGCACCGCGCTACCGTCAGGCTAATATGAAAGCCTTTTATGTTCTTGGAAAACCCATTGCCAAAGAGGCTTTTGATCTGGCTTACAGCGATGTAAGGAAAGCCTTTCTCTATTTTCTGGAAAATTACAACGAAAACCGTCCTATCATCATTGCGTCCCACAGTCAGGGAAGCCTTCATGCCTTAAGACTATTGCAGGAATTTTTTGATGGGACACCTTTACAAAAAAGATTAGTTTGTGCTTATGTGGTTGGTTATCAAATTGCGAAAAACGCGTTTAAAGAAATTCCGGTTGGAGAAAGTGCTGATCAAACCGGTTGTTTGGTCGGATGGCGCAGCTATGTGAAGGGGGAGATTCCAAAAGGGGTTCAAGCAGAGAACGGGAATTCGGTTTGCGTCAACCCCTTAACATGGACAACCTCGGTACAATGGGCATCACCGGAGCTTCACCAGGGTGTTATGAACGGGTTTGAAACCATCATACCCCATACTGCTGGCGCTGGGATTGAACCGGCTACCAGAATCCTGTGGGTTGATATTCAAGGAACTATTGAAGAGAATGCAGAAAAGCCTAAGAACCTCCATATTTACGATTACAACCTTTTCTGGATGAATATCAGGCATAATGTAAAACAACGCATCGATGCCTATTATAAAACTGATTATACCTCTCTTGTCGATCCGTTCATCGGCACCGGCGGTCATGGCCATACTTTCCCGGGGGCAACTGTCCCGTTTGGGATGGTACAAATCAGCCCCGATACACGCTGGGAAAATTGGGATGGCTCTTCCGGCTATCATTATTCCGATAAAACAATTATGGGATTCAGTCAAACGCATTTGAGCGGAACAGGCGCTCCGGAATACTGTGATGTACTTTTGATGCCCACCGTTGGTGATGTTCAGATCTTACCCGGTGATGAAAACGATTCGAAAACAGGATACCGCTCGGCGTTCAGCCACGAAAATGAGCATGCTTCCCCGGGATATTATAGTGTTATTCTTGACGATGATAAGATAAAAGCTGAATTGACTGCCACAACCCGTTCGGGATTGCATCGCTATACTTTCCCCGCTTCCGAAAGTGCAAATATTATTATTGATTTGAAGAACAGGGATCACGTGCTTGAATCCAATATCGAAATCATAGGTGATACAGTGATCCAGGGACTGCGAAGGTCCAAACGTTGGGCAGATGATCAGTATGTCTATTTCTATGCGAAATTTTCAAAACCGTTTAGTTCTTATGGCATTGCTCTTGATGACAAACTGTTAGATGGCATTAATAAAGCAGAAGGGAAGAATATCAGGGCATTTGTGCAATTTCTGACGAAGGAGCAAGAAGGAATTCTTGTTAAAATCGGGATCTCGGCGGTAGATATTGATGGGGCAAAAAAGAATCTCGAAGCGGAAAACCCGGATTGGGATTTTGAGCGTGTAGCGGAAGATGCAAAAGAAAAATGGAACAGTTTCTTGTCGAAAATTGAGGTGGAGGGAGGAACCGAAAAGCAATGGAGGATTTTCTATACTGGCCTGTATCATACCGCTATAGCTCCTAATGAGTTTATGGATGTCGACAAAAGATATCGTGGTATTGATCACAAAATTCACAAGGCTGAAGGATTTACCAATTACACGGTCTTTTCCTTATGGGATACTTTTCGTGCGAATATGCCCCTTTACACGATTATTGATCCACTGCGATATACGGATTTCATAAAAACTTTTCTGGAAATGTACCATATCGGGGGTGTGCTGCCTCAATGGGAGCTGGCTGGAAATAATACAGCTACCATGATCGGTTACCATACCCACTCGGTTATATTGGATGGATATGTGAAAGGGATACGTGGTTTTGATGAAGAATTAGCTTTTGAAGCAATGAAAAAGCGTGTTCAGGATATTGGCTATTATAAAGATCTTGGATTTATTCCTGCCGATAAGGTTGGAGGTTCTGTTTCCATGGTTATGGAGTATTCCTATAACGATTGGAGTGTTGCCCGCATGGCAAAATTGCTGGGTAAAGAGGAAGATTATCAGGACTATATTTATCGGGCTCAATTTTATAAAAACCTGTTCGACGCATTAACCGGGTTTATGCGGCCGAAAAATTCCGATCGAACCTGGGTTACCCCTTTTGATCCTTCGGAAGGGAGCGAACATTTCGTTGAGGGAAACTCCTATCAATACAGTCTGTTTGCACCGCATGATGTTAATGGATTGATTGACCTGATCGGTGGCGACCAGAAATTTATCGCCTGGATGGATACGCTTTTCACAAAACAATCGAAGCACGACGAAAATGTAATTGACGCATCAGGGCTGATCGGGCAATATGCACACGGCAATGAGCCCAGTCACCACATGGCCTATTTGTACAATTATGCCGGTGTTCCCTGGAAAACTCAGGCAATGGTCAGGCAAATTTTGGATACCCTGTACGACGATCAACCTGATGGATTAAGTGGAAATGAAGATTGCGGACAAATGTCGGCCTGGTACATTTTAAGCGCTATGGGATTTTATCAGGTATGTCCGGGAACCCCGGATTATGTTATCGGAAGTCCGATTTTTGCTAAAGTAATAATCAATCTCGAAAATGACAAGAAATTTATCATTCGGGCAAATAATGTGTCAGCCAACAATAAATATATTCAAAGTGCAACTCTCAACGGGACACCTTATTCCAGATCGTGGTTTACTCACGAAGACATTCTGACTGGCTCCGAACTGGCTTTCGAAATGGGATCATCACCCAATCAAGAGTGGGGAGCAGCAAAAGAAGACCGGCCGGTTAGCGAAAAATTTGAACCGGCAGTAAAACTTCCTTACGCAGTTACCACCGACGAATACTTCCTTCATACAGGGAAGGTGACGCTTATTTGTGATGACAAAGAGGCGAAGATCTATTACACAACCGATGGAAGCCGACCCACCGAAAAATCATCGCCGTACACAAAACCAATTACATTAGGCCAAACTACAGGCTTGCGATTTTCAGCATTTCGAGTTGGGTTATTACCAAGTATACCTGTATCTGTTAACGTAAAAAAATTGGAATTTGAGGACTTTCAAAATTACGAGGGTAAAGGCCGATTTGTTAAGGGACTGAATTATAAGTATTACCATGCCCAGGTAATGGAAGAAGATGACCTGGATACATTACCTCCGCTGGAAACTGGTATTATTTCAGGATTTACGATCGAAAACCGTAAACGTGAAGACTATTTTGGCTATATCTATTCCGGGTATCTGGATATTCCAAGAGATGGCATTTATACCTTCTCCATAAAAGTAAATGATAAATGTACCATATACATCGATGGCAAAGAATTTCTGCGGGGAGGTTTCAGAACGGTTGCACTTCGGAAAGGCAAATATCAAATTCGTGAAAAGTATTTCCAGCTGGGTGCTAAGAAATTTAACATCGTTAGCTGGGATGGCCCCGATATTGATCAACAGCAAATACCTGCAAGTGCATTGTTCCATCTTGAAGAACGTATGACTGATTACGTCAACCCTTTTATAGGAACCGACGAAGATGGCCACACCTTTCCTGGAGCCCTTGTTCCTTTTGGAATGGTACAATTGAGTCCTGACAATGGAGACCATGGCTACAACTGGTGCAGCGGTTACCACTATACCAGCAAAAACATTACAGGCTTTAGCCACACGCATTTTAGCGGAACAGGAGCCGAAGATCTGTGCGATATTTCGCTGTTTCCATTAGTCAATACCGAGGCTACACCAAACTCTGTCAGAAGCGAATTTTCGCATGAAGAGGAGACAGCCAAACCTGGATATTACTCGGTGTTGCTCAAAACTTTTAATATCTGCGCCGAGCTCACGGCCACCCTGCATTGCGGTCTGCATCGCTACACCTTTCCGGAAAGTAAAAAACCTGTTATTAAATTTGATTTAGGCTTTGGAAACGGAATGGAAGCCCGGGTTGGTCATAATGGCAATTTGCCTTTGGAGTGCTATATCAAAAAAATCGACAATAACACCGTTGTTGGATTTCGTCGTTCCATTGGTTTTGCCGGCGAACGCTGTGTTTACTTTGCCGCTCAAACCAGCAAGCCTTTTGATGACATGGTGATTTTTGCAGATAGCACCAGGGTGAACTCGAAGCAGGAGGCAAGAGCAGTCAGGGTTAGTTCTTACCTTTCTTTTCCTGCAACAAAAAACGGCGAACAGGTATTGGTGAAAGTAGCTATCAGCTCTGCGAATATCGAAGGGGCAATGGAAGGCTTGCAGGAGGTAAAAGATTGGGACTTTGAAACTGTAAAGAAGAATGCTGAAGATGCCTGGGAGGACGAGTTGGGCAAAATAAAAGTGACCTCCGGAGATCGGGCATTCAAGGAAACATTCTACACCTCAGTTTATCACTGCTGCTTTGCACCATTTCGCTTTGACGATGCTTTGGGGAAATATACCGGTGCAGATAAAAAAATCCACGAGGGCAAGGACATCTACACACTTAGCTCATTGTGGGACACCTACCGTGCAACAGCTCCTTTATTTACAATAACACAAACCGGGCGATTGCCGGCAATTATTAATTCATACCTTGAATTCTACAAGCAATATGGCCTTCTTCCTTCCTGGGAGCTATATTTCAATGAGGCTAATGTTATGCCTGGCTATCATGCTGTTCCAATTATTGCCGATGCTATTTTAAAGGATATTGAGGGCTTTGATTACCATTTTGCTCTCGAAGCGATGAAAGAAACAGCCAACCAGGATACTCGCGAATCTGATGTCTATCGCAAATATGGGTACGTGCCCGATGACCTCGATCCCAGGCAGAGAGGGGTAACCAAAACGGTAGAATATGCTTTTGATGATTGGTGTATTGCACAGGTGGCAAAAAAAATGAACCGCCGATCCGAATACAATGAATTCATGAAAAGAAGTGAGTATTGGAAAAATGTTTTTGATTCAACGACTGGCTTTGTCAGGCCTAAAAATTCAAAAGGTAATTGGATACTTCCTTTCAATCCCAAAGAATCCATTGGCTTTCAGGAGGGCAATGCCTGGATTTACACCTGGTATGTTCCGCAAGATGTGTATGGTTTAGTTCATGCCATGGGAGGTGATCTATTTGCTCAAAGATTAGATTCTCTGTATAATGCGCCTGATGCACCCTACAGGGATATAAAAAATCATGGATTCTACGGGTTATCTGAGTTTTCTAACGAACCAAGCCATCATGTTCCCTATCTGTATAGTTACGTGGGCAAGCCCTGGCAAACGGCAGAAAGGGTGAACCATATTCTTACCCAATTTTATAGTAATCTACCAAATGGCTTGTGTGGCAACGACGATTGCGGGCAAATGAGTGCATGGTATGTATTTAGTTCAATAGGTTTCTATCCTGTAAATCCGGCCAATGGTGAATACATTTTTGGCAGCCCTTTGGCGGATCAATCAGAATTTAAGCTCAGCAACGGAAAGTACTTTGTAGTTAAAGCTGAAAACCTGAGTAAGCAAAATATATATATCCAAAAGGCAACTCTGAACGGAATCCCTTATACCAAATCATTTATCAAACATTCGGATATTATGAACGGCGGAGAGTTAGTGTTTTACATGGCTAGCAAGCCCTCTGAAACCTGGGGAACGAAGGCGGAAGATCTGCCAGGGAAAATTGGTAATTAATAATTGAATCAACTGCCCATCTGCTTCATACAAGTAAAAAGAATTATCGTTCATTATTAAACACATTGTTTTGTCAAATGAAAAAACCAACTACAATAGACAGACTAGGTCACAATAGAATCCTCCTGGTAATGTGGCAAAAAGTTCAGTTTTATTGCTTTTTGTCCTTCTATTGTGAACTATTGTGCCTAATGTGGTAAAATAATGAAAAATGAAACGAAAAATATTTTATTCAAATAATAGCGTAAAAATGAAAATAGTAGTTTTGCTATTCACCATAATATATGGTACCATGCTGAAGGCACAGGTCGTTCCTTTTTATTCAAGCACGAATGACAAATATGGATATAAAGACCCAAAAGGTATAGTTATAGTCGCACCTAAATATGATCTGGCATACTCGGTTGAGGAAGGAATGGCTGCTGTCAGGCTGAATGGAAAGTATGGCTACGTGGACCAAAAAGGAAGAGAGCTCATTCCACCAAAGTATGATAATACCTGGAAGTTTATTGGTGGATTTGCGGCCGTGAAGAAAGGTGATAAATATGGATTCATTGATAAAGAAGGGAAAGAGGTTATCGCTCCCATCTATGAAAACGCCTACAACTACCATGGTTCGTGCTGTTACAAAGGTTTGGCGCATGTTAAGCAAAACGGGAAATGGAAGATTATTACACTATAGAAAATGAAAACTCCACCGCGCATTTTTTTAATTATCCTTTTGACTGTTACCTCTTTGATTTTAGTACATCAAAAAGAGTTATCTGCTCAATCCGGCTTGAATTATATGCCAACAAAAATTGGCTGGCATGAAGCAGTTTATGACGACAACAAAAAGGAACCAAAGCTGGTTCCCTGGACTACCTGGGACAATGCACTTGAAAGGGAAATGAATTGGTATTTAAAAGCTCCGGTAAACGAACATGGTTATCCTTCCTATGTATACATCACTTTTATGGATGAGGATTATCAACCATACAGGAAAGATTTTATTCCTGCCACACAAAATGGGATGGGCATTATCTCTTACCTGAAATATTGGGAGTATAAAGGGAGAAATGATACCAGGGTGCTGGATGTTGCAAAAAAGATGGGAGATTATCTCGTAAAGGAAGCAAATACTGCAAATGAGGGTGTTTATCCCAATTTCACACGCTCTACTGGTATAATCACCGATTTTCCTTTGAAACAAAGTGCCCAGAATGATGCCGATTACGGAAAAGATGTAATTGAACCGGATAAAGGAGGTATTGCAGGTTATGCTCTTTTAGAGCTATTTAAAGTGACCAAGGATAAAAGCTTTTTCGATCAGGCGATCCATAATGCCCGGATTTTGCTGAAAAACAGGCGAAAGGGGGATGCACTTCATTCTCCCTGGCCCTTTCGGGTAGATGCAGTCAGTGGTAAATATTGGGGCGAACGCAGTGGTAATATGGTATAC
>Ga0163199_1000194_pt1 | contig 39156 bp, 26 predicted proteins | sample PL_2010_150m_FD_113537 | JGI IMG/M metagenome (GOLD analysis project Ga0163199, IMG submission 113537) | Freshwater microbial communities from Powell Lake, British Columbia, Canada to study Microbial Dark Matter (Phase II) - PL_2010_150m | ecosystem: Environmental > Aquatic > Freshwater > Lake ...
CAAATAGCAAAAGCCGACAGGATTTTCAAAGTTCTCATCTTAAATTTGATAAAGGTTTACGATTCGAAACGATCGAGCAAATCAATTTTTTCTTTAAGCAGTTGAATACGCTCACGCTCCTGGGCGATCTTATTTTCCACCTCCCGGATCAGTGATTCAGATTTCTGAGATTTCGCAAAGAAACCTATATTATTCTCCCAGAGAACAACGTCACTTTCCATTTGCTTAAGCTTATTCACCAATTTCTCTCTTTCGGATGAAATACGGTTTCTATTTTTGGGGGATTGAACAAAGGTATCAACTTTTTGTTTATATCGCAAAATTTCTTTTTTTGGTTCATCTATGTCCAGCTGGTCGAAAAGTTTGTGAATGCCTTCCCTGAATTCTCTTTGAACCTCATCTTTTTTCTCAATAGGTATGTGGCCGATTGAGGTAAAATCTTTCTGAATGGTTTTGAGGGTCATTAGATCCTCATAATGATTATCGGAAAGTGTAAACGACTTGACCTTTTCAACCAATTCCAATTTCAATTTCAGATTCTCAATCTGTTCGGAATCCTGGGAACTGAAGAACTCGGTTTTCTTTTTAAAGAAAGCATCGCAGGCAGTGCGGAACCGATGCCATAGAGGATCTGAATACTTTCTTGGGACCGGTCCGATTTCTTTCCACTTTTTCTGGATGGTAACCAGTTCATCGGAAGTTTTCCTCCATTCGGTGCTGTTGCTGAGTGCTTCGGCCTGCATACACAGGTCGGTTTTTAACTGAAGGTTACCATGCTGATCATCACGGTGGCGGGAAAAATATTCCCTTTTGCGGTTGAAAAATTCATCACAACCCGCCCGGAACCGATCATAAACCTTATTGTTATCTTTTCTGGGAGCAAAGCCAATACTGCGCCACATTTGCTGCAACTTGACCACTTCCTGCGAAAAATCGTTCCAGTCTTTTGGACTTTGAACGGGTTTTTGAAGAATTTCGTCGATCTTTTCGCACAGATGGGTTTTTGCATCCAGGTTTTTCTTTTGTTCATCTTTCAGGTTCAGATAGTATTCCTGATGTTTACGATTAATCTGATTGGTTGCTTCTCTGAATCGATCCCATATTTCGTCCTTCTTCTCACTCGGAACGGGCCCGATTTCCCTCCATTGATTATGAAATTGCTGCAGTTCACCGAATGACTTGATCACAGATGGTTCCAGCAACAATTCTTCAGCCTTTTCGCAAATATGCATCTTGATTTCCAGGTTCTTTTTAAGATCAAGATCTCTGAGTTCCTTATTGATCTTAATATAATCATAGAATCTCTCCACATGGTGATGGTAATTTTCCCACAAACTATGCAAATCTGCCTGGGGAACGGGTCCGATATCCCTCCATTGCCGCTGCAGATCACGAAATTCGTTAAATGTCTTATTCAGAGATTCCTGAGTATTCAGGAGGTTCTTTATATGATCAATGATCTCCAGTTTTTTCTTGAGATTGCCCTCTTTATCTCCTTCAATGGCTTTAGAATATTCAGTTCTTTTTAGTCTATACTGTTCATACGAGACTTTGAAACCCTCCTCAAGCGGATCAGGAGCAGGTTTGTATTCTTCCTCGACACCGCCTTCTTCGATGAATTTCTTATGCTTTTCTTCTGATTCAATTTTCAACTTCCTGTAGAAAGTTGATCGGATATTCTCCACATCGCGGGTAACTTCATGAATAGCTCTATGATTGAGCAACAAACCCAGCGCCTCCAGGAGTGCCGGGCGGGAATAACCAGAATAGTCAATATTAATTGGTGGGAGATCGGATTTTCGGGTTAAATGCTCAGATGCTGCATCGGGTTTGTTTTCACCAACAACAGCTTCTTTTTCCTCAACAACCAATTCAGTTACCTCAGGATCAGCCTCATCCGGTAAAACTTCCGGTTCTGGAACTATTTCCGGCACCTCAATTACTTCTTCGGATTCCTCTTCCACTTCCGGTTCAACTACTTCAACTTGCTGTTCAGCAAGCACTTCCGGTAGTTCTGCTTCAGTTTGTTCTACTGTTTCTTCGACAGCAGTTTCTTCTAACACAGCTTCTTCCACAGCAGCTTCTTCCACAGCAGCTTCTTCTACAACAGCTTCTTCTACAATAGCTTCCGCTACAATAACTTCCTGGCTTGATGGTTCAGGGATTTCAATCCCTTCAACCTGTAACTGCTCTTCTGGCAGTTGAACTTTTCTAGTCATAACAAACGTTTTAAATCTTACAATACCTCAGCAATGCTAAGTTGTTCAAACGAACAGAAAACCGGGCTTTCGTCCAGATGTACACATTCTGACAAAAATATCTAATTTTTTATTAAAAAAGCCATCCCCGTTAAGAGATGGCTTTCATTAACCAATTCGACCGTATTCACCCATCAAACAACTATATTTGCAATGAATTCGATCCATAATGCGCATAGATATAATTACCGCACTCCCTGAACTTTTGACCGGTCCACTTGATCATTCGATCATTAAGCGTGCCAGGCAAAAGGGACTTGCTGAAATATATATTCATAATCTTCGTGATTACTCTTTTGATAAGCACCGGACCATCGATGATTACCCATTTTCGGGTGGTGGCGGAATGGTCATGATGATTGAGCCCATAGATCTGGCCCTGGCTGACCTAAAATCCAAAATTGAATATGATGAAATCATTTATACTTCACCGGACGGAGAACTTTTCTCGCAAAAAATGGCCAATAGGTTGTCGTGCCTCGATAATCTGATTATTCTTTGTGGCCACTTTAAAGGTGTCGACCAACGGGTAAGGGATCATCTGGTCACAAAAGAGATTTCGATCGGTGATTATGTTCTGACTGGCGGAGAGCTCGCAGCGGCCGTTATCGTGGATGCTATTGTCAGACTGCTGCCGGGTGCAATTTCGGATGAAGAATCGGCCTTGACAGATTCATTTCAGGATAATCTTCTTGCACCCCCGCTTTATACACGGCCTGCAGAATATAAAGGCTGGAAGGTTCCGGAGATCCTGCTTTCCGGGAATGACCGCGAAATTGAGAACTGGAAAATGGAACAGGCTATCGAAAGAACACGCCGATTAAGGCCGGATCTTCTTCAGGAATAATTCTGACGGGAACATATCCCGGTGAAGGGACAATACCGGCAAACCTGATCATCATCGCTTTGGATAAAGGGAAAATCCGGATTGAAAAGATCTTCAAGAATATTTTTAAAGCCTGTATTAAATTCATCCCTGATTTCCGAAAAGACGATCTCCTTTCCGGCGACTTTCGTCCGATGTTCATTATCCCCTGCCCTGAAACGCCCAAGTCGGAAAAGGCATGGCATCAAATCTGCATTTGCTGAGGTTTGATTGAGGTAAAATTCACAATACAGCAACACCTGAAATACTTCTTTCGGCCTTTTCGCAGATTCCCGATCAAAAATTTCGTCAATGGTCTTGGCGTTCAATTCACAATTGCCTGTTTTATAATCTACAATTCGTATTCCTTCAGGGATCTGATCAATCCGGTCAATTATTCCATTGAGGTTTACCGTAACCGTTTGACTGCCAATTTCAATGGGGTATTGCATGCGGAATTTCTGCTCAAGGCCAAGAATTCTCAATGGTAAAATCAGCTGGTCAAATTCAAGTATTTTATTTAGAAACTGCCTGACCACCGCCATTGCGAGGAGTTCTTTCCCCCCGGGTTTTACAGCCCCCGGTTCTTTTAACACTACATTATATTCCTCCAGGATGATTTCTGCAAGCCTATCCTGAGCATGTATGAAGCTTTGCAGCCGCCCAGCGTCAGGACCTTTTTCAATTCCAATAAATTCCTTATACAAACGGTTCATTACCTGGTGAATCAGAATTCCAAAACCTTTTGGTTCCGAAGCATATGCAATTTCATCAGGTTCTTTAAAGTCAAATATCCTTTTAAGAGCAAACCGCAGGCTGCAATCCATATATTCATTAATTGCACTGGGCGACAATGACTTGCCATTCAGATTACTGGCGAGATATCGGTCTAATCGTTCCTTAACTGCACCCTCTTTCCTGATAATTATTGGGCCTGGCGAGTTTCCTACCCGAGCCGGAGGTTCAAATCTGAATTCAATGTTCTTCGGTAATTCATATTGTAATTGCGTGATGTACCGGCTTTTCTCACCGGATCTGATCACATCATCCATATGTCCGGTGAGGTAATATATAAACAGCGATTTTGTCCTTTGAATAAGCCGGTAAAAGTAATATGCGTACATCGCATCGCGGTTCTCGGCTGTTGGCAAATGAAAAATCTTACGCATTGAATAGGGTATCAAAGAGCCCGGTAACCTTTTGGACGGCCAGATACCTTCATTAAAAGACAAAATGAATACCTCATCAAAATCGACCAATCTGGTCTCAAGAATACCAGTAACCTGATTACAGGCCTCACGGTCGGTTTCGAGTGTTATTTTACTGGTGTTTAAGAACTGGGAGAATAATTTCGACAAAGATTTTGCGTCGAGCTTAAGGCCGTATTTGCCGATGACCTCCCTGAATATACCGGCCTGTGAAATTACCGACCCGATTGCAGCTTTTTCAATCTGATTAATAAGTGTTTCAAAAGCCAACAACCGGGTGCCGATGCCATTTACCCGATCCAGAAAATCAATAGCTAAATTGAGGGTACCGATCCATGGTGATAAATAAGTTTCACCATTCACAAATTCAGCCGGAACGGATTCCGGATAACGCCGTTGAACCAGTTGAATCCAGGAATCAGTTGTATCTCCGGTTAACCATTTTGCCCATGGATGCCGTAGAAATGCCAGAATTAAACCGGTTTTACAGAATTGTTTATCAATTGATTGATGGAAATCCAAATAGATATTAACCAGGTTATTAAAAAACCCTGCCGCCTGGGTATCCCGTAAAGGATAACCCGAGGTAAAATTTACCGGTAGGGTATCATCTGGCCAGGAGGATAAAAGATCAGAAAACAAACTTTCATCCGACAGGATGATTCCGCGGTTGACGTTTGGGCGGCCCTCTATATCGTTGAGAAGTGCCTGAATCTGTCCGGTGTTGGAAGTTACCGGAACCACTGTGACCGTTTCTTTCGGATCGGGCGAATGAAAGAAATCCCAGGCCCCATCCGGAAATGGTTGAAACCCGGGTGGCGGAGGAAATAATTGGAGATAGTGCTGTATAAATTTACCTGCTTCATGAGGACCTTCAAGATAATAGGGGTGGTAATCCCAATAGAATATCGCGATTCCGCTATCCCTCAGGTGGTTAAAAATAGTTTCCTCGGCGGAAGTAAGAATATTAAATCCAACAAAAGCTACTTTTTTATATCGCCCTGGTGTGATTTTCCCCTGAACGAGATCTTCTGCCGCTTTCCTGTAGCACATGCCCGATGTACCAATGCCCTTACCAAGCAAACAATTTTTAAACTCCTGGTAGATGGGATACAACTTATCCCATATTTCAAGCCACTTTTCCTGATGTGATGATCGCCCTGATCCAAAACTGCTCCAGAATACCCGTATGCGATCAACCAGCTCTTCATCAGACGTAATATCAAACTGATTATCAATTTTCTTAATCTCGTTCAGCGTAGTAAAGAGTTTCAGGGGATCGGCCAGGTATTTATCAGCATCATCGAAATCTGCCAGGAGAGTCTCTCCCAAATCGATAAAATTCGCAAAAGCCTCAATATGTGGAAGTTCATGTTTTACCACTTGGAAAAGTAAGGCCAATTCTACCAGTTTATCGGCCTTTTCCAATCCGGAAAGCCCGATCAACCAATCATCGATGCTAAAAATTCCGGGAGACCAGGTTGGGGTTAACACCTGGCCGATAAGTTCTTGTCGAAAGATTGCTCCTGACCGCCGGTTAGGAAAAATTACAGCAAGATCCTTTAAATCACTGCCGGCACCTTGCAGAATATCCTTGGCAACCAGAGAAATGAATGATTTTATCATGATACTGGATTGACCAAAATTAGCGAATTTGAATAGAAGAAGAACTAATAAGGGGTTTGAATTGTTCCTTTATTTAACTTTAGCGAAACCATTAAATAAGTTATGGATAAGCATTCCTATCTGGGCCAGGTTGATATCGGGTTGATACAGCAGATGTATAATCTGTACCAGAATGATCCCGACTCAGTTGAACCAAGCTGGCAAAGGTTTTTTGAAGGATTTGAATTTGCCCGCACCATCCCTTCACCGACAGGAATTACCGACGAGTTGGTAGATAAGGAATTTAAGGTTATCGACCTGATCGACTGGTACCGGAAAAGAGGGCATCTTTTCACCAGAACAAACCCGGTCAGGGAAAGAAGGAAGTATTACCCCACTCTGGACATTGAAAATTATGGATTAAACGAAAAAGATCTGGATCAGGTATTTCAGGCAGGAAAACTGATCGGTATCGGGCCATCGACACTGAAAAAAATCGTCGAACATCTTAATGAAACCTATTGCCAAAGCGTTGGTGCCGAGTTTATGTTCATCCGGAATCCCGTGATTCTTGAATGGTTGCAAAAGAAGATGGAATCATCGCAAAACCGGGAACAATTTACCCCGGAACAGAAGATGCACATATACGAACATCTGAATTTGGCCGTTGGATTCGAGAAATACATTCATAAGAAATTTGTCGGTCAGAAACAATTTTCACTCGAAGGTACCGATGCTTTAATTCCGGCCCTCGACTGGATCATTGAAAAAGGATCTGAATTGGGTATCAGGGAGTTTGTTATTGGGATGGCGCATCGTGGCCGGCTCAATGTTTTAGCTAACATTTTAAAGAAACCCTACACCGATATTTTTAAAGAATATAAAGCTGCAGATTATGAAGAAGGTATTGCCCTTGGCGACGTGAAATATCATCTTGGCTACGACCGTATTATAAAAACCGATCTCGGGCACGATATCCGGGTAGAACTTCTTCCGAACCCAAGTCACCTTGAAACAGTTGGGCCCCTTGTGGAGGGCCTTTCACGTGCCCGGATTGAAAAGGAATTGGGCGGAATTGAATCCTTGCTGGCCCCAATTATTATCCATGGAGATGCAGCCCTTGCGGGCCAGGGAGTCGTTTACGAAATTCTGCAAATGTCGCAACTACCTGGATACCAAACTGGTGGAACAATTCACCTGGTTCTGAACAATCAGGTTGGATTCACTACCAATTACCTCGAGGGGCGATCTAGTACGTACTGTACGGATGTGGCCAAAGTGGTTAAATCCCCGGTATTCCATGTCAACGGTGATGATGTGGAGGCACTAATATATGTGGTCAGTCTTGCCATGGAATTCAGGCAGGAGTTTGCTCAGGATGTTTTCATCGATATTCTTGGTTATCGAAGGTTTGGTCACAATGAAGGAGATGAACCCCGGTTTACCCAGCCGTTATTGTACAAGGCGATTAAAAACCATCCGGATATCCGGCAAATCTACGGGGGTAAACTGATGACTGAAGGTATAATAACCCTTCAGCAACGCGATACCATCGTCAATGAATTCGATACCAGCCTTGACCAGTGTTTCGATTCGATTCAGGTGGATGATAAAGCAACCATTAAACCCTTCCTGCACGAAGATTGGATCAAATTCCATCATGCCACCGAGAAAGATATTTTCACACCGGTAAACACAACTTTCCCGAAAAAGAAACTATTGGAATTGGCCGGGAAGATTAACGATTTGCCCGAAAAACTGAAATTTTTCCAAAAAGTACATCGGATCGTTGAAGCCAGAATCCAGTCTATCCACGAGGATCATCTGGATTGGGCTATGGCTGAATTATTAGCCTATGCAAGCCTGGTTGACCAGGGCGTCCCTGTAAGAATTTCAGGACAGGACAGTGAAAGGGGAACCTTCGCCCACAGGCATGCAGCCCTGATTCAGGAAGATACCGGGGAAAAATACTTTCCGCTGAAAAACATTTCCGACAAACAGGCTGAGTTCACCATACGTAATTCGATTTTATCTGAATACGGTGTCCTGGGATTTGAATATGGTTATGCACTGGCTTATCCGGAATCTCTGGTGGTATGGGAAGCACAATTCGGTGATTTTGCTAATAATGCCCAGGTCATTATCGACCAGTATATCAGTTCTGCTGAAGAGAAGTGGGGATTACAGAACGGGATTGTACTCTATTTACCACACAGTTATGAAGGACAGGGCCCTGAACATTCAAGCGCGAGGATTGAGCGTTTTCTTACCCTCGCTGCCCGCTTTAATATAACCGTTGTCAATCCGTCAAATCCTGCCAACCTTTTTCATTTACTAAGGCGTCAGATGATCAGGCTTTTCCGGATACCCCTTGTGGTTTTCACACCGAAAAGTTTACTAAGGCATCCCGACTGCGTTTCGACCATGGATGATCTGAGTGACGGCAGTTTCCAGGAGATTATTGACGATCCGGTAACCGATCCTGAACAAGTAAAACGAATCGTTTTCTGCTGGGGAAAGATGTATTATGATCTTCTGAAACCCAAGAAAGAGTGGGACACCAGAGATATAGCACTCGTTCGTATTGAACAGATGTTTCCCTTCCCGCATGAACGGTTCAGAAAGGTTTTGCAAAAATATCCTCATGCCCTGTTGCACATCTGGTGCCAGGAAGAGCCCGAAAACATGGGAGCATGGCGCTTTATTCATAACGAAGTTCCTTACGTCAGTTGGATCCCGGTTTGCCGGAAAGCCAGCGGATCGCCAGCCTCGGGATTGAACAGGATTCATCAGATTACCCAGCAGGAACTGGTCGATAAAGTGTTCAGAAAATGCACCTGCGCACTGAAAAATAAGTACTGTGGCCTGCAATGTGTTGAGGGCCTTTCGAGAATGGAGATATTAAAAGAATTTGAATACCTATGATAGAGATTAAAGTCCCCTCACCCGGCGAATCAATTTCGGAAGTGGAAATTGGTAGTTGGCTGGTCGAAACCGGATCCTATGTTGAAAGGGATCAGGAAGTAGTTTCGCTAGAGAGTGAAAAGGCAAGTTTAACAGCGAATGCCCCGGAAAGCGGAACTATCGAGATACTTTTTCCGAACGGAACCAGGGTTGCCGTTGGCAGTGTGATCGCAAGAATTGACCCGGCCATAACTGAAAAACCAGTGAGCAAGCCTGCACCGGTGGAAACGCCAAAAATTCAATCCGCCGTGCGGATCACTCCTGTTGCCCGTGAAATTATGAATGCTAATAATCTGTCGGTGGATGATATTATTAGCGGCCATCGCAGGATAACCAAGGAAGATGTGATCAAGGTAGTTGATGCCGGAAAATCAGAGCAATTCCCTCAACCGGAATTGGCCATGGAACCGGCACCTTCGGATCGCCATGAGGAACGAAAAAGGATGAGCCTTCTGCGGGAAAAATTGAGTGAACGCCTGGTTGCTGTTAAAAACGAAACCGCCATGCTCACCACTTTTAATGAGATTGACATGTATGCAGTTATCGATCTCAGGAGTCGATATAACAATGTATTTGAAAAAAAGTATCACGTGAAACTGGGTTTTATGTCATTTTTCACACTGGCTGCGAGCCGCGCCTTGATGGCCTTTCCCCAGGTCAATGCCCAGCTTGAGGGAAATGAGATCGTTTCATATAATTATTGTGACATAGGCATAGCTATACAAACTCCTAAAGGATTGATGGTTCCTGTGTTACGAAACACTCAGGCAATGACCCTGGCTCAGATTGAACAAGGTATTTTCATTATGGCATCAAAAGCAAAAGACAATAAGATATCCATCGAGGAATTACAGGGTGGTACCTTTAGTATTACAAACGGAGGAACCTTTGGCTCCCTTCTGTCAACTCCGATCTTAAATCCGCCACAATCTGCCATTCTTGGCATGCATAACATTGTTGATCGGCCGGTTGCAATTAATGGCCAGGTAGTTATACGGCCAATGATGTATGTTGCACTATCATATGATCATCGTTTAATTGACGGGAAAGATGCGGTGGGATTTCTGAAAACAATCCGGGAATTGATTGAAACCCCTGTCAAACTGCTTGATCCTTCAGGCCAGGCTGAGAGGAGATTGCTTGGAATATGACTTCAATCAGGAGTTCTGAATCAATATATAATAAGTATCCCTTAACGTCATGATAACCCATGGCCAACAGGAGTTTCATATAGGATTCAACCTGTATTTGATGTTTAGGTTCCCGAACGCCGGTTTTATAGTCGATGACCACCACTTTACCCTCATGGATCATTACCCGGTCAGGCCGCCTTTCTCCAAAACCGGGAACCAGAATCCCGGCTTCATTCAGTATTTCCCAATTTCCGGAGAACCAATCTTCCACTTCCGGAATATTGAATAATTGTGTTATTCTTGCCTCCACGGCCACTGCTTCTTCCGGAGAAAAGTACCCGGCAATTACGGATCGGCTGATGCTTGCGGCCAGATCTCCTTTCGATTGAACGGTTTCTAGGATATGATGGACATTTTTACCGAACCGGGTGCCAACAAATTCATCATCGACGCGATGTAATATCCTGGATTTCAACTTTCCGGTAATCATGGGCGTTTTCAGATGGATCTCCTGAATGTTCGGGTTCGCTGTTTTTGGATTTTTAAAATCCGGATTTCCCAGCTTGAAAACGCCCCCATCCGCAAGATTCTCCTTCAAATCCGCGAACATTGCATCCGCAACGGTTTTAAATCCGTTGCCATAGGGACAGAAGACAATCAGCACATCGATAGCTCGTGTAAATGCAACGTACAAAAGATTAAGGTTATCCAGATAGGTGTCGATCTTTTCGCTCACATAGCTTTTTGCGAAAAAGGACTGCTCGAGGGAGGAATCATAACGGACCGGGATCAGACTAACCTGGCTGAATGGTGTTCCTTCAGTAGGCACCCAAAGCCATGGAGCACTAGCAGCGCTGTGGTTAAATTCCCAGTTACAATAAGGAATAATGATCACCGGGCTGGACAATCCTTTTGCTTTATGAATGGTCATGATGCGCATGGATGATCCAAGGCTTTCAGAAGCCAGCATCTGTTTGTGACCACTGGTATCCCACCAGTTCAGAAATCCATTAAGATGACTGATGCCCTTGTTCATACAACTTTTGACCTGATCCCTGAACTGGAAAATATATGCCAGGTCATTTTCATTCTGATCGAGGCGGTAGAACAGGATCAGTTCATCGGTAATCGTTAACAGGTCATCATTAATTACGGAATCCATAAAACGTTGAAAATGATCCTGTTCAGCTGATTGAAATCCGGGAACCGGTGTTTCGCCGGAATGTGACCGCAAAAAAGCATCCCAAAGAAATAGGTCACGGTATAGGGTTTGCCCGGGATCTGCCATAAATCGCATGGCATTCAGAATTATCTTAATAACCGGCGAATTCCCAATCTTGAAAACATCCGATGAAATAAATGTCCAATTGTTTCCGGAGTGTGATAAAACCTTTATGATTTTATCAGCATCAACATTTCTTCGCACCAGGAAGGTTATATCTTCTTGTTTATAACCCTTATTAACAAGCAGATCCTCTACTATTCGTGGAAGATCCTGTTGCAGTTTTTCGTTCCAATCGTTTGCTTTATCAGTTTTGTCGAGGAACCGGACTTCCACTCTTCCTTCAAGATCAGCTTTTCCCCCATTCTCCTGGCTCGATTGATAAAATACCTGCCGGATGATATCGGGTTGAATTCCGGCCATTGAATCCTCTGTTGCGGAAGGCAAATCCAGCTTTACAGTAATTATCGCAGGTAGATTGGAAAAGATCCGGTTGTTGAAATCGATGATAGATTTCCGGCTTCTTTGATTTGTATCAAGAGGCAAGAAAACACTTTGAAATGCCTGCAAGTCAATCACTGCCGTTTGATGCAGGAGCCGCCAGTTACTGTTTCTCCAACGATAAAGTGACTGTTTAATATCACCGACAATCATACTCAGGCCATCAGCGGACAGACTATTCACAATTAACGGTTTAAAATTTTTCCATTGCAGATCAGAAGTATCCTGGAACTCATCAATCAGAAAATGGTTATACCAGGTTCCTGTTTTCTCATAGATAAAGGGTGATGGATTATCGCCAATTATCTGATTAACTAACGGTTGAGCTAGGCTTAATAGCAATTGGTTATTCTCATTTAAATAAGCCCTGAAATAGTCAAACAAAAAAGAAGAAAAACCGAGTGCATATAGGTTCCTATTGATTGCTCTTGATGAGTTATAGAGGAAATAATTTTCATCATAAATCCGGATCGCCTTATCCATCAACCGGTTAAGATCCGGATAAAGGTTGTCGATAATACCATTGCGAATAGCTGCCGGGCTCTTTTTGCTGACCCATTTGCCGGGATTATTCAGGCTCTCGAGAGCCCGTGGTTTTGGTCCCTCCTTTGCCTCCGCCAATTTCAGAAGATACCCTGCCGGGCCAGACATACCATGGCTAAAATCCTCAATCGTAAAAGTGCTGTTATTGATAATTATTGAGGCTTCGCTGGCGATTTTTGCTTTGGAGTCGTTAAACTCCCTGATGGACCGCCGGCAAAAATTCCTTAATTGTGAAATTTCATCAGGTGTTGGAACAGAAGAAACATCCGAAACAAAAGACGCAAGGATATCTTCTTTCAGAAGTTCCTGTCCAAGCCTGACCAGGTCGGTTTCGAGCTTATGCCAGGTTTCCTTGTTCTCCATTCTTTCATTCACCCATTCAACCAGCCAGCTCATGACCTGGTTGTTGGTGGTGGCTTCGGTAAAAATATATCGTGAAAATTTTTCAAGAACCAGGTCCGTATCCAGTTCGAGCTGAAAGTTTGAAGACAATCCGGATTCACGGGCAAATGATCTCAAAACCTGCTGGAAAAAGCTATCGATCGTACCGACAGATATTCGGGTATAATCATGAAGCATTTGTGATTTTATTCTCCCGGCAATTTTTTGAACCCAATGATCAGTTTGCCTGAAGTAATCTGTTAGATATTCAAGATGTTTGGAAAGTTGAGGGGTTTTGTCGAGCACATCCAGTTCCGTCAGGATTCTGCCCTTCATTTCGTCCGCTGCCTTATTGGTAAAAGTAACAGCCAGAATTTTGCAGTAATCTCCGGGGGATTCGAATACCTGTTGCAGGTATTTCCTGACCAGCATAAATGTTTTACCTGATCCGGCTGATGCGCGGTAGACTAAGAATTTTGACAATTGGCAGAAATATGATCCGTCAAGATATAAAATCATCAAGAATTTTCCCTGATAAAAGCAGGATCATCGACATCGAAGCTAAGGGAACGGGCGGCCAGAGCAATGGAATCAGGACGGCCAGCTTCGTACCAGAAAGCTGGAGATTGGTCCCAGGTCAGAATTTTCTCGCTGGAGGCAAGATCCAGAATCCAGGGAATGAAGCCAAAAACCGTTTCTTCCGGAAATTTATCCAAAAGTTTGGTGGAAAAAACATAGACCCCGCTAAATGCAGTTGTTTTCAGACCCTTACGATTATCCCTGGTAAGAATGCTCAAATTCTTGTCCGGGCATTCCCAGCCGCACAATCTACCTGATCCATCAACAAGAAGACTCCTCGAGGTTGGCCTGTCTTTTACGGCTAAAGTAACCAGGGCATTTTTCCCCTCATGGTATGAGGCCAGATTGTGAAAATTGAGATTACTCAGTATATCAATATTATGAACGAGGACTGTTTCCTCCCCCAGAAAAATTGGACTGGCCTTTTTAATAGCTCCGCCTGTGTCGAGCCGTTCACCTGATTCATCAGAAATGCTGATATCCAGACCAAAGTTGTTATTTGACCGAAGAAAATCGATGATCTGTTCAGGAAAATGATGAACATTAATAACCATGCTTTTAATACCAGCTCCGGCCATCCGTCGGATCACAATTTCCAGCAGGCTGTAATGGCCTATCCTGATTAGAGCTTTAGGGGTATTGTCAGTTAATGGTTTCAGCCGGGTACCCACTCCGGCAGCCAAGATCAATGCTTTCATTTTTCATCAGGGTGTTTAAATATATCATCAATAATTCGTTGCATCCCTTTATGATGGGGAAGTTCGCGCAGTACTCTCCATAATTCCGGAATTCCAGGTTCCATTCTGAAATGCGATGTAACCCATTCGAGGTTAATCATAGCTGGTGGAATACTCTGAAGGAATGCTTTTTTCTTTTCTATAAGCCCACGAAATCCAAAAGCACCGAGAGCCTGCATTTTCCGTATCAATACAAAACCGGGATAATATCGATCCATCAAAGCCGGCCAGGCTGAATCATATTTCGCAATATGCGCTATGTATGCAGAATACAGGAAAGCACGCTCATCGGGCGACAAACCGGCCTTTGCATCAAATAGCAGCGAAGCCAGGTCATAACCAGGAAACCCCATACGACCACCCTGGAAATCGATAAAGCAGGGCTGGTTGTTCCGGATCATGATGTTTCGGGATTGAAAATCCCGATATAGGAATGCATTTTGAGGAGCTTCTGCGAGGAAAGAGGTAAAGGTATGAAAATCATCCTCAAGGGCTTGTTCGTCGAAGGGTATCCTTATCAGCTTTAAAAAATTATATTTAAAGTAATTAAGGTCCCATAACATGGATTGTTTATCAAAGACCTTCCGGGGATATGCAAGATCATAGTCAATGCCCCTATGCCCCTCGATCTGAATACGTGGTAACCATTCAATGACCTTTCCCAATAATTTCATTTTCAGTTCTCTGAATGGTGAACTTTCAGAATGCTGGAGAATTTCAAACAGATCATGATCACCGAAATCTTCCTGGAGGTAACATAAGGAGTCAGGGGAACAGCAATAAATCTCTGGGACCGGGATACCGGCTTTCCTGAAATGAGTTGCAAATCCCATAAAAGCCAGGTTTTCTTTCAGGTCGGTATAATAAACCGCAACGGCATGTTTGGATGATCCTGATATTCTGGCATACAAGCGATAGGATCCTGATTCTGGCAAAGAAGAAATGGTCTGGGGAAAATCCCCAGACCATTCCTGAAAAAGTAGGGCAAATTCTGCCCGGATTTGTTCGTTTATGGCGATCATTACCTGGCTACACTAATGGCCCTTGTTTCCCTGATAACCGTGATCTTAACCTGACCGGGGTAGGTCATTTCATCCTGTATTTTTTTAGCGATATCATAAGAGAGGGTTTCGGCTTCCTTATCGCTGACCTTATCGCTTCCGACGATAACCCTGAGTTCCCTGCCAGCCTGGATTGCGTAGGTTTTTACGACGCCTGGATAGCTTAAAGCCATATCTTCGAGCTCTTTGAGTCTTTTAATATATGATTCGACTGCTTCACGGCGGGCGCCGGGGCGTGCACCTGAGATGGCATCACAAACCTGAACGATTGGCGCCAATAAGGTAGTCATTTCGGTTTCCTCATGATGGGAGCCGATGGCATTGCATACGTCCGGTTTTTCTTTAAACCTTTCGGCAAGTTTCATTCCAAGCAAGGCATGCGGCAATTCAGGGTCCTCCTCGGCAACTTTTCCTATATCATGCAATAGACCAGCCCGTTTGGCTGATTTCGCATTAAGTCCCAACTCTGCTGCCATAATGGAACAGAGGTTAGCTACTTCGCGCGAATGCTGAAGGAGATTCTGTCCGTAGGAAGAGCGGTATTTCATTTTTCCGACCAATCTGATCAGTTCGGGATGAAGATTATGAATACCAAGATCAATACACGTTCTCTTGCCGGCTTCGATTACTTCCTCTTCTACCTGTTTCTCCACTTTTTTAACCACTTCTTCGATACGGGCGGGATGAATCCGGCCGTCGGTCACCAATTGGTGAAGCGATAGCCTGGCAATCTCGCGACGAACGGGGTCAAAAGCCGAGAGGATAATAGCTTCCGGGGTATCATCCACAATTATCTCCACACCGGTTGCTGCCTCGAGAGCGCGGATATTCCGGCCTTCACGACCGATAATCCGTCCTTTTATATCATCATTATCGATATTGAAAATGGTGACAGAATTCTCAATTGCTTCCTCGGTGGCTACACGCTGAATGGTATTGATCACTATTTTCCGGGCTTCTTTTGAAGCAGTCATTTTTGCTTCTTCGATAACTTCAGAAACGTAGCCCATGGCTTCAGACCTGGCATCTGCCTTAAGGGATTCCATCATGTGCATTTTTGCCTCTTCGGCAGATAATCCAGAGATGGTTTCAAGCTTTTCAACGGCAAGTTTATGGAACTTGTCGAGTTCTTCGTTCTTTTTGTTCAGTAGTTCTATTTGCTGAGTCAGATTGGTACGAATGGCTTCAATTTCCTTATTCTTACGCTGATTCTCTTCTATTTTCTGTGAAAGACCTGCTTCCCGCTGGTTGATTTTATTTTCTGCCATCAGGATTTTACTGTTCTTTTCATTGATGATCCGTTCGTGTTCAGCTTTTAGCTGAAGAAATTTCTCCTTGGCTTGCAGAATCTTGTCTTTCTTAATCATTTCAGCTTCAGTTTCTGCATCTTTCAGGACATTAGAAGCCTTAGTCTGTAAAGATTTTCGTCCGGCAAAGAATGCGATTGTACCGCCAACGAGAAATGAAGCTATACCAATAATTATACCCGTTAGAAACATAATTTATTCATTATTAATTTGTTATATATAAAGTGGGATACATCCCAGCAACTCAAAAAAAACCCGTACTAATACCTTAATACAACAAAAACCCCAGTTAAACAGGGATGGAGCTGCCAACTTCTTCGGGCTTCCACTGGCTTCCTAAGAAACTCTCCCGGGTAAACGGGATAACCGAGGCCTGTCCTAATAAGTTATGAGCTTTGCTCCAATGTGAAAAATGTTGAGTTTTACAAGGATTAAGGATTAATACGGGCAATATTTTTATTCAAAGAACGCCTAGTTTTTCTGTATGAACTCTTCCAGCTCTTCGGTAATTTCCCCAATTGCTGTAATCAAAGGAGTATCGTTTGACTTTTCTTCTAATTCAATCAGTTTCAAAACAAACTGAAAAGCTGCCATGGACAGAAAATCCTGTCCATCCTTATCACGATAACGCTGCTGATACTGTCCAACCTTCTCATTGATAATCCTGGCTGCTTTTCTTACTTTTTCTTCATCCTTACGATCGATGATCAATGGATAGAATCGTCCGGCAATCTGTAATTTTATATGGAACCCGCTATCCACTTATCCTCCTATTTATTTAAAAGAGCTATACATTCGTCAATTTCCCGCACAATCCTGTTAATCTGGGCTTTTGCTGTTTCACGGTCTTCTGATGGTACCAGAACCGATTTGGCCAGCTTAGCCGTTGTATACTGCTGTTCGAGATGGTTTATGTCTTTCTTTTGTTTTTCTGCTAAAGTTAATAACTCATTTTTCTCGGCAACCAGACTTTCGTTTTCATGTTTCAGGCTCTGGTATCGCGCCATCAGTAACCGGATCCTGTACCTAAGCTGGCGGATCATTTCCTCCTGCTCGAATGTCATGGTCTCTTTTTATTACAAAGGTAACATACAGATCAATCAAATCAAAATTTGGATAGAATTACCACCCGATCCGTTATCTTTGGAACCCATGAAAAAAATGGTGAATATTATTTTCGCACTTAACCTATTGATATTCTGTCAATTTCTTGATCCATTGAGGGGGCAGGCGCTGGTCGGACCAGATCGGAATACCCTTACTTCGCCTGTCGATATCCCGCTTTTTCTGGCCGGGAACTTCGGGGAACCCAGGGCAAACCATTTTCATTCCGGAATTGACATCAAAACGAATGGCGCAACAGGGATTCCGGTCAGATCAGTTTCAGACGGATATGTTTCCCGGATAAAAGTTGAGGCCGGTGGTTACGGTAAAGCACTGTATATAAGGCATCCTAATGGATTCACCTCTCTTTATGGCCATTTATTCTCGTTTAACGATAACATTAATCAATACGTAATTGCCGAGCAGTACCGAAGAGAATCCTTTGCCGTGGATCTTTTTCCGGAACCTTCCCAACTGGTGATTAAAAAGGGGCAGATAGTTGCCTTATCAGGTAATTCGGGCAGTTCTGAAGGGCCTCACCTTCATTTTGAACTGCGTGAAACACAAGCAGAAAACCCTATAAATCCACTGGTCAGATCGATTGGGGTTAAGGATGAAATTCCACCGGTTATCGAAAAGCTATACGTGTATTCACTCAAAGAACACCGGGACTGGGTAAGGCCGATATCTGCACAGCTATATTTGACCAACGGTACTTATCGCCCATCAGTCAGTGACCCCATACCTTTTGATGAAATCTCCGGAATAGGTATTGAAACCTATGATCTTCTGAACGGATCAGATAATCACTGCGGAGTTTATAAAATTCAGGGTTACGTTGATGATAACCTGTTTTTCGAATCATGTCTGGATGAGATCTCTTTTGCCGAAACGCGGTATGTGAATAGTTTTATGGATTATAAGTTCTTTATGTCCAATCGGAAAGCCATTCTGAAGTTGTTTATCGATCCCAATAATCAAGGAACCATTTACCGGTTTGCCAGGAATCGGGGCCGGATTGAATTGAAGGATAAGAAGACATTTAAAATAAAGATTGTTGTGGAAGATGCTGCCGGCAATCAATCGGTTGCGGTATGCAATGCCAGGCTGGATACTGCTAAATTTCGTCATGACCCTGATTTTTTACCTGTTTACAATGCTTACTTCAACTTTGCAGAATCCAATTCTTTTAAAACTGATGGGCTTGAAGTAATCCTGCCTCCAGGAGCTCTGTATGATGATATTTATTTTGACTATACAGTATCTGATCCCAGGCCAGGGAGTTATTCGCCTCTTCACCAGGTTCACCATTCTGATGTGCCGCTGCATCTTTTTTACCGGTTAGCCATCGAAGCGAAAAACCTCCCTGAGAACTTAAGGACCAAGGCAACAATAGCGCAATACCTTGGAAACAACAAATATAACTGCCTGGGCGGTACCTGGGAAGGCAACCGATTGGTTACCAGGACAAGAAACTTTGGATCCTTCTGCATCATGGTTGATACTATAAAACCTATCATTACACCGATGAACTTTTCATCGGTTGCTGAGCTTAAATCACTGAATAACATCAGTTTTACCGTAAAGGACGATTTCTCTGGCATTCAGAGTTATCGCGGTGAAATCGATGGCAAATGGATTTTGCTGGAGTATGATTCCAAAAATTCTTCACTGGAGTATCCGTTTGATACGCACCGGATAAAAACCGGGATTCAACACAAGATGGTAATTCGTGTGGCTGATCAGTTGGCTAACGCCAATAGCTATACCATTTCATTTTTTAGATAACTTTTTAATTTTCTATATACTATGAAAAAAATCATATCGATTCTTTTAACCGTCCTGTCAATAGGGGCTGGAAGTTCCATTGCGTGTACAAATTTTCTAATATCAAAAGGAGCATCAGTCGACGGATCTGTAATGATTAGCTATGCAGCCGATTCACATGTTTTATATGGTGAATTGTATCACCGGCCTGCTGCAGATTGGCCACAAGGTGCCATGGCTGAAATAAAAGAATGGGATACCGGAAAATATCTTGGTAAAATACCTCAGGTTTCGCATACCTACTCCGTGATTGGTAATATGAACGAATATCAGCTGTCCATTGGTGAAACCACCTATGGAGGAAGGCCTGAACTGCAGAATCCCTCTGCAATAATGGATTATGGCAGCCTGATGTACATGACCTTGCAACGCGCCAAAACAGCCCGGGAAGCTATTGAGACCATAGTTACTTTATGTGATAAGTATGGTTACTATTCATCCGGGGAATCCATGTCCATCGCTGATGCAAACGAAGTGTGGATACTTGAAATCATTGGTAAAGGTCCGGGTAAAAACGGAATTTTATATGTCGCCAGAAAAGTACCCGACGGGTATGTGTGTGCGCATGCCAATCAAGCCCGTATTACCACATTCCCTTTGAAAGATCCTGAGAATTGTTTGTATGCTAAAGATGTCATCACCTTTGCCAGGGAAAAAGGCTGGTTTACCGGAAAAGATGAGGATTTTTCTTTCCGCGATACCTTTGCACCGCTTGAGTTTGGCAGCCTTCGGGGTTGCGAAGCAAGGGTATATGCCTTTTTCAATCATGTTGCAAAAGGGATGGATCAATACCTCGATTATGCAATGGGATATGATGCCCGCAAACCCATGCCATTATGGATCAAGCCTGACCAAAAACTTACTGCACAGAACCTGATGAGTTTTATGGCAGATCATTATGAAGGGACACCTATGGATATGACAAAAGACCTCGGAGCAGGAGCTTTTGAATGCCCATACCGTTGGAGACCGATGCATTTTGAAGTAGAAGGTCAGCAATACCTGAACGAGCGGGCCATTGCCACCCAGCAGACCGGCTTCTCATTTATCGCCCAATCACGCTCATGGTTAGCTAATCCTATTGGCGGGATCCTATGGTTTGGCGTTGACGATGCAGCAACCACACAATATGTTCCGATGTATTGCGGGATGCTGGATGTTCCCAAAAATTTTGCCGAAGGCAACGGTGATATGCTCAAATACTCTGAAACTTCAGCCTTCTGGGTTTTTAACCGGGTATCAAATATGTGTTACCTGAGGTATAATTATATGTCTAAGGATGTAGCGAAGGTTCAAAAAGAACTGACGGAAAAATTTGCCTCTTTTACCCCTGCCATCGACAAAGCTGCTGAACTCCTTTTAGCAAAGGACGAGAAACTTGCCCGGCAATTTTTAACTGATTACTCCTGCCAGCAAGCTGATATCACTTTTAATCGCTGGAAGGAATTATCTGAATATCTGTTGGTTAAATATATAGATGGGAATATCAAGAAAGAACAAGACGGAAAATTTCCGGACAATGGTACCGGAGTAGCTGTAGGGCCGGATCAACCCGGTTATTCAGAAGCCTGGAAAAAAATGGTTAAGGAAAGCAATGGCGATCGTCTGAAAGTGGTTGAAATGAAGAAATAATGTGCCAACTATTTTAGATCTTGGCTTGTTAATCTGTAAAATAAAAGCTAATATTGCAGCCAATTTTGTAATAAACCAGTAAGATTAGCGAAATGAACTTATTAAACATTGCAGAGCAGGAATTTGCGGTACATCAGGAGTATCCTGGATTCAAAGCCGGCGATACCGTAACCGTACATTATAAAATCAAAGAAGGGGATAAAGAAAGGATTCAGATGTTCCGTGGTGTGGTCATACAGCGTCGTGGAGATGGAACTACGGCAACGTTTACTGTTCGCAAAATCTCTGGTGGTATTGGTGTTGAAAGAATCTTCCCTGATTTTTCGCCATTTATTGATAAAATAGAGGTCAACAAGCACGGTAGAGTTCGCAGAGCACGTATTTATTATCTGCGTGACTTAACAGGTAAGAAAGCCAGAATCAAAGAAAAGAGGTTCTAATCCGATATCAGAAAAACCCTGCTTCATAAAAGCAGGGTTTTTTTATTAATTTTACGAACAATTGCCGGACGATATAGGATTCCGCTTGCCGGCAAAACCAAAATGTCAAATCAAAAATATTAATTATGAAAAAGAAAGGTACAATTGCCATTTTGACCGGCGGAGGGGATGTTCCCGGATTAAACCCGGCTATCCGTGCGATAACCATCAGGGCTTTACGTGAAGGATATGATGTCATCGGTCTTCGCCGTGGTTGGGCAGGGATTACCGAGATGGTAAGAGATGAAAAACATGATAACAGCAACAATTTCATTACATTAACCGAAGAAGTTGTCAACAGGGCCGGACGAACCGGAGGAACTTTTCTTCATAGTTCGCGAACACGCCCGAGCCATATTCCTAAAGTATCTGTCCCGGATCACCTGAAAGACAGTTATTTGGCTGAAAGTAATGATCTTACGCCTGAAATCATTAAGAACCTCGGATGGCTTGGAGTCGATTATCTGATACCAATCGGGGGCGACGATACCCTCAGTTATGCTGTTCGGCTATACAATGAGGGGCTCAAGGTTGTGGCCATTCCGAAAACTATGGACAACGATGTTCCCGGAACGGATTATTGCATTGGGTTTTCAACTTGTATAACACGCACCATTCACCTCGTCAACACGTTGCGCACCAGTGCCGGATCTCACGAGAGGATTCTGGTCATTGAAGTTTTTGGAAGATATGCCGGCTATACCGCTATGCTGCCCACCATGGCAGGTGCTGCGCACCGGTGTGTTATCCCCGAATATAAGTTTAACATTGAACGATTGACCGAATTACTGGTTCAGGATCGTAACCATAATCCTTCAAAATACTCAATTTGCCTGATTTCAGAGGGTGCCACCTTTGAAGGTCTGGAAAATATGAGTTTTATGGATAGCGAGAAAGATATGTTTGGCCACGCCAAACTGGGCGGTATTGGCGTGACAGTTGGAAACCACATCAAAGACCTTACTGCCAAGTATAATGACGGTAAAAAAATCAATATTATCAATCAAAACCTTGGCTACCTGGTCCGCGGCGGGGATCCTGATGCACTGGATTCTATAGTACCGATGGCTTTTGGCAATCTGGCCCTCGACCTGATTCTCAAAGGAATTCACGGACGCCTGGTTATTTTAAAGAATGGTCGTTATGATAATGCTCCACTGGATGTTGTTACGTCGACCAAGAAATTGGTTGATATTGAGAAGCATTATAATACCGACCGTCTAAGGCCCAAATACAATGCCTTTGACTTCAAGCCGCTGTTTATTATGACTGGTTCTGAATAAGAGAAAAAAATCGGTCCATACCCTCTTTCTTCTCCTTAGTGAATTGATAGGAAATATTGCGGGTAAGGTAATCCCGGATTTCAGATTTCGTTAAGCCGATTTTTAAACTCCAATCCCGGGCAATATCCGGGATTGCTTTTATACCGACCTTTTGAGCCCGATCCAGCTTAGTGATTATACCCGGATCAATAGGCATTTTTACTGCCCAGGCGGCAAAAACGAATGGCAATCCTGCGAAACGAATCCATTCCTGAGCCAAGTCGTAGCGGTATGTATAGCGGCCTTCGAGGCCAAAAACTTTATCCCCGATGCAAACACCGGCATTATCCCCTTTAATCGCGCCATACTCAAATCCTTCTATAGCCGGGATAAACTCCCAGTCAACCTTCCAGTAATCTCGGGCAAGAATCCTGATCAATTGCACACTGGTTCGGGAATGGGGATCCAGCCAAACCTTCCGTATTCTGTTGAGCGGAACCTCTGAGAGCAGGCATACTGTGCGCACCGGCCCCTCTACGCCGATGCAATAATTCCCTACCCATTCCACCTGACCAGGCTGCACAAAGGCACCAACCGGAACCAATGCAATATCTGCCTCACCGGATGCAAGTTTTGCCGCCCCTGCTGTAGGAACATCCAAACTCACTGAACAATCTTTCAGTTCAGTAGAATGCTGGATACCGTAAACCAGAGGGGCTGAATTCAGGTAACTTACAACGGAAATTTTCATCAATCCAAAGGTAGTGAATACGAATATAGAAAGCATATTGGCACATAGATAACACCGGTTTTTCTTAACTTTGACTAAAAATTTATAAGATTATGAATCTCACGGAATTAACGGCAATATCCCCTGTTGACGGACGATATCGGAATAAGACTCATGAGCTGGCTTCCTATTTTTCGGAATGGGCTCTTATCAAATACCGGTTACAGGTTGAGATTGAGTATTTCCTCGTACTATGCGAATTACCATTGCCACAACTTCTTGACTTTCCCAAACAAAAGATCTCTTCAGTTAAAAGCATTTATCTGAATTTTGCTCCTGACGACGGAATCCGGATTAAGGAAATCGAAAGAATTACCAATCATGATGTTAAAGCTATTGAATATTACCTTAAGGAACAGTTTGACCAGCTTAATCTTGGGCAATTTAAGGAGTTTATCCATTTCGGACTGACATCTCAGGATATTAATAATACAGCTGTACCCCTTTCAATCAAAGAAGCTATCGAACAAGTTTATCTGCCGGTACTTTTAAAACTCAACAGCAAACTGAAGTCGATGTCGGACGAATGGCAGGACATTCCGATGCTGGCCCGCACCCATGGTCAACCCGCCTCCCCTACCCGGTTAGGAAAGGAAATTCTGGTTTTTGTAGACCGGTTGGAGAAACAGATCGAAATTCTTGAACATCTTCCTTACCCGGCCAAGTTCGGCGGAGCCACCGGAAATTTCAATGCCCATGTGGTTGCTTATCCAGATATCAATTGGGTTGAAGTTGGCAATCATTTGGTTAACATCATCCTGAAGCTCGACAGATCCCAGGTTACGACTCAAATCGAGCATTATGATAACCTGGCGGCGATTTTCGATTGCCTCAGGCGTATTCAGGTGATTATGGTTGACCTTTCAAGAGATATATGGACTTATATTTCAATGGGTTACTTTAAGCAGAAAATCAGGAAAGGTGAGGTAGGATCCTCCACCATGCCGCATAAAGTTAATCCGATTGATTTTGAAAATGCCGAGGGTAATTTCGGGATTGCCAATGCGATTTTCGATCACCTCAGTGAAAAACTTCCTATATCAAGACTACAAAGGGATCTGACTGATTCAACCGTACTCAGGAATATTGGCGTACCATTGGCTCATGGATTGATCGCCATGAAATCCCTTCAGAAAGGTTTGGATAAACTCCTCTTAAATGAAGATGCAATAAACAAAGATCTTGAGGACAATTGGGCGGTAATTTCCGAGGCCATTCAAACGATACTTCGCAGGGAAAACTATCCAAATCCTTATGAAGCCCTCAAAGAATTAACCCGAAAAAACGTGCATATTACTAAAGATCAGATCCATCTGTTCATTGACACCCTTGACGTTAAACAGCAGGTTAAGGAGGAATTAAAAGCGATTTCACCATGGAATTATCTGGGTGTAAAGAATCTCAGACAATAATAGCCGGTACATACGTTTTATAAAAAATACTCCAAACCGGCATGAAGACCTTTTTCCAGATCATCAGACGATATATTTATCCCTACCGCTCATACGTTGTTCTTAACCTCGTATTCAATCTTTTTGGGGTGATATTCTCCTTACTCAGCCTGATACTGATCGGCCCCTTTCTGCGTGTTCTGTTTGGTGATGCCGCTATAACAAGTGCCCCCGGCTCTCTTGAATTCACCAGGCAGTCGATCGAGCAGAATTTCAACTATCTTTTAAGCCAGCTGATCGAAAAACAAGGCCCTCATACAGCGTTGATCGTTGTAAGTGTTATAGCGATTGCCCTATTCTTCCTGAAAACCGCCAATATTTATTTTGCAAATTTCTTCATGGCGCCTGTTCGTAACGGGGTAGTCAGGGATCTGCGTAACCAGATATACTCAAAGATAATCGAGCTTCCGTTATCTTATTATTCCCGTGAGAAGAAGGGCGATATCATGTCGAGACTTACCCAGGATGTTCAGGAAGTGGAATGGTCAGTTATGGCTTCGCTCGAAAAGTTTTTCCGGGATCCGCTGAACATACTGATTTTTCTGATCGGTATGTTTATAATGAGTCCGACTCTTACCCTCATCGTCCTTCTGATCCTCCCGATCAGTGCTTTTTTAATCGGAACAGTAGGCAGAAATCTTCGTAAAATATCTTCCCGGAGCCAAAACCAAATGGGAATGCTGATGTCGATGGTTGAAGAAACCTTATCGGGGCTTCGTATTATCAAAGCATTTAATGCACAGGAGCAAAGCGAGAAGAATTTTCAAAAAGAGAACCAGATTTTTACGCGTATCATGAATGCAATAACCCGGCATCGGGATCTGGCTTCTCCCCTGTCTGAATTTCTGGGCTCGTTGGTGGTAGTTGGCCTGATGGCTTTTGGCGGTAATCTGGTTCTGCAGGGTCAGGGAGCGTTAAGTGCTGCCTCCTTTATCGCCTATATTGCCGTTTTCTCTCAGTTGCTAATTCCTGCCAAATCAGTTTCCACTGCCTATTATCATCTGAACAAAGGCTTAGCCTCAATCGACAGGATCAACCAGGTTCTGCAGTCGGAAAATCCTATGCACGAAGAACCTAATCCGCTTGAAATCAATTCTTTTAATGATAAAATCGAGCTGAACAATGTCAGTTTTTCCTACGAAAATACTGTCGTAATAAATGATGTCAGCTTAACCATCCATAAGGGTGAAACTATAGCCTTTGTTGGTCAGTCGGGTTCCGGAAAATCTACCCTGGTCGATCTGATGGCTCGATTTTATGATGTGGGAAACGGTGAAATATTGATTGACGGGAAAAATGTAAGAAAAGTGAACACCAAGGCTCTGAGGAATCTGATGGGAATAGTTCCACAGGATCCGGTTCTGTTTAACGACACCATTTTATCCAATATAGCATTTGGCAGTGTACCAGACGCCGCGTTAGCCGAAACAGCCGCTAAAGTTGCCCATGCCTGGGAATTTATCATTCAGATGGAGGAAGGCCTTGATTCTCATCTCGGCGATCGTGGCAGTACCCTGTCCGGGGGTCAAAGGCAGCGGATTTGCCTGGCCAGGGCGATTTACCGGAATCCACCGATTCTGATCCTGGATGAGGCCACCTCTTCTCTCGACTCCGAATCTGAGAATTATGTGCAGGCATCGCTTCAGGATCTCATGAAGAATCGGACAACAATCATCATTGCTCACCGGTTATCTTCCATACAGAATGCTGACCGGATTTATGTGATCAAGGAGGGTCAGGTAGCTGAAAAGGGAACACACTCCGAACTGATGAATCTGAACGGCGAATACCGTTATCTATTTGAACTTCAAAACCATGGAATCCAATAATTATTGGAATGGTACCATCCATATCAGGAAAGAGGTATCTGAACTCTTTCCTGATATGGTTATAGCTTATCTCGAAGGAAATATAAAAAACAGTCCGGGCAATCCGGAACTCTGGAAGCTTCTGATGGTAAGATCTGAAGAAATATCGGGTTTGATGGATGAAGAAAGCATCCGGAGGGTGGAAGGAATTAGTGCCGGCAAGCAGGCATACCGGCATTTAGGTAAAGACCCGAATCGCTACCGACTTTCCGCCGAGGCTTTAATGAGAAGGGTGGTTAAAAGCAAGGGGCTATACCCCATTTCCACTGCCGTGGATGCGCTTAATCTGGTATCCCTTAGCACGGGTATCACCATCGGAGGCTTTGATGCCCAGCAGGTAAAAGGTGACATTGAGTTAGGTATCGGACTTCCCGGGGAAGAATTTATCGCCATAGGTCGGGGACCGTTAAATGTTGAAAACCTTCCCGTATATCGTGATCAGTTGGGAGCCATTGGCAACCCAACCTCAGATAGTGAAAGGACACAGATTAACATCTCTACCACTCAAATCCTTATGCTGATCACGGGATTTTACGGTAAAAAGGGAATTGACCCTGTTCTGGATCAATTAGAGTCTTTATTGACCCAATTTTGCGATTGCACACAATGTAAAACCGGAATCATCGGAAATATTTAAAAATGAAGTCGAAATTATTACTGATCATTACAACACTGACATTCGTCTTTAGTTTTCAGGAAGCTAAATCCCAGGACATCAGGAATTTTCCATTCGATCCTTACATCATTTTGAAATCATGGAACCATGAGTTCCTGGTAAAAACCATGGGGAATGGTGAAGAGATTCTCGCCACAAGTAAAAACCAGACCTATCTTACCGGTCTGAGGTATCCGGCTGATCTGCTGGGCGAGCATGGTAAGCTGGAATTCACTTTTGTTAAAGATAGTATTTCACGTTTTCAATTCAGGAAGGAGCATGAAATAAGGGTAATCAGTGCCGACATCGCCGACAGAAAGACCCGTGATCCTACAGTAAGCCGCGAATATAACCTCGCAATACAGAAGCTGGATTCATTACAGAAGCTGGATTCATTAAGCCGGGATTCAGTTGTAAAGGCAATTTCTGAAATTCTGGGTCCTCCTTTGAGTAACGGCCGTACAGCTGTTACAGAAAAAAACGCCAGGCATTCAGCCATTTGGGTTAACCGCGGATATGCTTGCCTGTATAAGGATTATATCGACTACAGTGAAATAGTTTTTGCGTTGTCGACTGTCCCCCTATGGGCGGTTGGAGAATTTAATATCCCAGCCGGTACTGAAATCCTCCAGAAGACAATGGTCAATACGAGAAAAATGAGCTGGACCGCCAGTCTGCTGGGTTATCCTTCCGAAGTTCCCCAAATGAACTATTCGGACATTTTTCTGTTGTTGGAATTCGTCACAGGACAAAAATACCTGGTTAGCCTACCGAAGAATGCTATCGGTTTTTTGTCAACTCCTTTCTTTTTGGAATTCGCAACCGGACAAAGATGCCTGTTACTTGTTCCGGAGAATGCTATTGGCTATTTGCCATTACTGACCTTTGAAGATTGTGATGGCGATGCCATTCCTGAAGCCTGGGTCCATGTTCCTTTTGACATAAAAGGAGGCCAGGCACGACAATATCTTTTCTCACTTAAATATAAGGAACCCAACCTCGTTTTTAATTCGGATGAGCAAATTCCTTCTGCCATAAGCATCCAAAATGGTTCACAGATCCAGGTGACTTTCCAGGATGGGATCACCCGTATCGTTGAATCTCCAAAACCGATTGCTGTTCCAAATCAAATCATTTCGCTGAACACGAAGGGATTTAAGTACCTTCATTCCACCAAACTAAATGTTGACGGAAGTACAAATTTTATCGGTGGCATCGAATTAAGCCGATCACCACAAACTCCCGGTATCGGTATTCTGGAAATTACCTACAAACATTCGCTCGGTGTGTGGGAAGCAGATCAGATCAAGCTGTTAAGACATGATCAATAGCCTCATAATTTGAAAAATCCCCGTTCAGACGGGGATTTTTTTTGTATTTTTGATAATATAATTAAAATATCATGAAATCACTGCTGTATTCAGTCACTATCGGTTTACTTTTCATAGGTGCATCAGGCTGTTGGGAAAATGGACGATTCGGTATCCGTGGTGAGGGTCCCATAGTTGAGAGGAAGCTTAACCTTGACAAAATTAAAGGTATTTCACTTCCGGGTTCAGCTAAGGTGTTTCTTACTCAGGGATCTGCTCAGGAAGTCAGAATCCTGGGTCAGGAGAATATCATTGACAACCTGAATCTCGAGGTCCATGGTGAAGTTTGGCAAATTGATAACAAACGATCGGTTTGGCAGAGTGAACCGGTAAAAATCTACATAACACTGGAAACGCTGAGATCGATCAAAATATCTGGATCAAGTGATGTCGAATTTGTCAATCATTTCACAAACCAGAAAGATCTTGTGATCCGGATCTCCGGTTCAGGAAAAATAGATCTGGATATGGAAGCCGGTGATATAAAGGCGAATATCAGTGGTTCCGGCGACCTTTTCATGAAAGGATCGGCAGACTACCTGGACTTCAGTATCACCGGATCCGGAAACATAAACGCATACGATTTATCAGCCCGAAAAGCTGATGTGAGAGTTTCCGGTTCAGGAGGGATGGAACTTTCTGTGGACAACCGTCTGGATGCCCATATTTCTGGTAGCGGTAACGTTTATTACAAAGGCAATCCAAAAGTGAATACCTCCATTTCTGGCAGTGGAAGCGTCAGAGCGCGGTAGAAACTATGGATCCGGTCAGGATAATCACCAAATACTACCAACCCGAAAGTCTTTCCTTTCGTATATTATTGCTTCATAGCCAGGCAGTTGCCCGAAAGGCTATCGAAAAGGCCAAGCAATTGAATCTCACCGGACCAGATATTGAATTTATCCGGGAAGCTTCGATGCTCCACGACATAGGAATTTTTTACACCTCAGCCCCGGAAATTGGTTGCTTCGGCGATCTTCCTTATATCTGTCACGGCTTTAAGGGGCATAACCTGCTGTTGGCCGAAGGATTGCCCAAGCATGCACTTGTTTGCGAAAGGCATACCGGAACGGGCCTTACCTTATTGGATATTGACCGAATTGATGGGCTTTTACCCCGAAGACCCATGGAACCTATCAGTTTGGCAGAGAAATTAATAACCTATTGCGACAAATTCTTCTTTAAAGATCCGATGAACCTCGAGGAAGAAAGGCCATTTGAGGAAGTTCTGGAAGGAATAAGCAAATTTGGAGAGGATAAGTCAGAAATATTTAAAGAATGGCATCGTCAGTTCAACCCATAACCCCTGCGATCCGGTTCTTTGATCCTTCAGTTAATGAACCTGTTCCCTATACATTCTCGATCATCGTGAGCCGATACCGGGGTCAATGGTTGTGGGTTAAGCATAAAGAGAGGGATACCTGGGAGCTTCCGGCAGGACATTTGGAATCCGGGGAGACTCCCCAGGAAGCAGCTCGTCGCGAATTGTATGAAGAAACGGGTGCTCTGGAATTCAGCCTCGATCCGATTGTCTCCTACGAAGGGATTTTAAATGAGAAGAAGGTTTTTGGGATGATTTTTATCGCTAAAATTCTTGAATTGGGACCTTTACCCAGTTTCGAAATCGGTGAAATCGAATTATTTACCGGTATTCCAGACCGACTGACTTACCCTCAGATTCAATCTGCGTTTTTTGACTATATAATTAAGAATCTGGCAATTATATAATCAATTGAATCCATCGAGTTTCTGACGGGCCAGCTTATGTTCCCCGTCAATTAATCCAATGGGTTTCAGCCGGAAACGATATTGGTAACTCTTTCCTTCAATCCGGTATTCCGGATGGGTTTGGGCTCCCCAGGAATTATCCCCGCCAACACCCATCTGCCCAAGATCGATATAAAGGCTTACAAGATCTTGCGGTACCACATCAACCGTGTGTCTATTATACTGTGCGGGGTTCGTTAGCCTTTCATCGAAATTCCGCTGCATACTTGTAAAATCTTCACGCTTATTATGGAGGGCGCTAAAACAGACCATGGGTTCCCCTATGATCAATAACCCTTGTCCCTTGCCATTCGAGAGACTTAACCATCTGACATCCGTGTGATAACCATTTTCCTGCGGTCTGATATAGGAAGTATAAAGATTGGATACGCTATTTTTATAAAGACTAACCAATGAGGCACTTTTGCGATCCCAATAGTTCTCTTCAGGTCCACGGCCATACCATTTTACCTTATCAAATTCCTTTCTCAAAATCAGGTTCAATCCTATCCGGGGTATTTCAGGTAAGGAATCACGCTTTTTCTCAAACTGGTACTCTACCATAATATCACCAGTTCCGTAGATCTTATATCGCAAACCAACGGAAGCAAACAGGCCCATGGAATCCGACAAGGCAAATCCAAAGTCAAATACTGCCAGTCGCGGGTTCGGCTGTTCAAACCGGGAACTAACCAGTTTGGCATTTTTACCAGCCTCTTTCCAGATTGCACAACGCTCCGGCAAACCGTTACCAAAATCATTATCAGTAGGAGCCCTCCAAAAGTCAGGAACCATAGCTTCTTTCACAAGTTCGGTACCTTTAAATTTCAATGAAACCATCTGTCCGTTTAAACCATCAAATGTGATGGAAAAATCTTTGCCCTTAATGGTTGTTTTTCCTGTTGATTCGATTGTTGAAAGATCTCCATAATCTCTCACCGGAACCAGCATCCGCTCCTTATAAACCGGCAATTTAAGTTGGGCTGTGGCGTAAACGTGTCCAGCCGGCAGAATGGTCCAGGCTTCAGGCCTGAAGATTGAGAGAATTAAAAAATATTCCTCACCTGGCTGAGGCACAGGCACTTTATATTGAAGATTTATTTCGGCCGACTTACCGGCAGGTACATCAGGACAGTTCACGGTACCTTCGTCAACCTGACTTCCATCCTGTTCAATTATCCAGTGCAATTGGAATGAAGAGAGATTTGAGAATGCATATCCGTTGACCAGATTGATTTTGCCGGTTTTCAAATCTACCGGTAACATTTTAACATATTGATATACCTTCTTTACCTCTGTTAATGCAGGATGAGGAGTCCTGTCCGGAAAAACAAGTCCGTTAATACAGAAATTACCAGATGTCGGAGTGCCCGGAGGACCATAATCTCCGCCATAAGCCCAGTATTTTTTCCCCTTATCGTTAGTTTTGGTCAACCCCTGATCGACCCAATCCCAAATAAATCCTCCCCGCAGAATAGGATGAGACTCAATGACATCCCAATAATCCTGCAGATTGCCGGTAGAGTTTCCCATAGAATGGGCATATTCGCACAAGATCAGAGGTCTTTCGTTTTCCGGATTATCAGCGTATTGAACCAGAAATTCAATCTTTGCATACATTGGGCACCAGATATCGGTATGATACTCTGCAGTATTGGTAGATTTTTCGGCTCGTTCATACTGTACCGGTCGCGACGGGTCACGCTTTTTTATCCACTTATAATCAGCCAGCATATTGCTTCCATCGCCAGATTCATTACCCAACGACCAAATAAGAATAGATGGATGGTTTTTATCTCTCTCTACCATACTAATGGTCCGGTCGAGATGGGCAGCTGCCCACTCCTGCCGGTCAGCCAAAGTGGAATCCTTATCATAACCCATGCCATGTGATTCGATATTAGCTTCATCGATCAGGTAAAGACCATATTGATCGCAAAGCTGGTACCATCGCTCCGGCTGCGGATAATGAGAGGTTCTGACCGCGTTAATATTATTGGATTTCATTAACAGGATATCCTGTCTCATAGTTTCTTCGTCAACCACATGGCCCTTTTCAGGATGATGTTCATGCATATTTACACCTTTGAGATAAACACGTTTTCCATTGATTAGCAGTTGTTTATCTTTTATCTCAACACTCTTGAATCCAATTGGCATACTAACCGATTCAATATTCCGCCCCATGCTGTTTTTCAGGCTGATGAGAAGAGTATACAGGTTTGGTTCTTCGGCCGACCATTCCCGGATGTTCAGCAAGGTATCTGTGAAAACAACATTTTGCGAATCTTCACTGATTTCCATCTTTTTAGACTCCCTGAACAATGGTGCCCGGCCATCCAGGATATTAACATCAATCTGATAAACAGAATCCGGAGTATTATAATTCCGGACATCCATAACCAGTTTAAACAAGCCATCCCGATAATCATGGATCAAATCGGAATGGATAAAAACATCAGCAATGTGAACCCGGTTGGTTGAGAACAGGTACACATCACGGGTAATTCCACTCATTCTCCAGAAGTCCTGATCTTCAAGATATGATCCATCCGACCAGCGATAGACTTCAATCGCAAGGGTATTTTTTCCATTTCTGATAAACCGGGTGATATTAAAATCGGAGGGGGTTTTACTGTCCTCACTGTATCCTACGGGTTCCCCGTTGACCCACACATAAAAAGCGGAGCTAACCGCTCCAAAATGGAGAAATACCTCGCGGTCCTTCCATAATGGAGGAATATGAAAATCACGCCGGTAGCTTCCAACCGGATTGTCATCCTTTGGAACATTAGGAGGAGAAGGCTTAAAGGCATAGCCCGCGCTGATATATATTGGAATTCCGTAACCAAGCATTTCCCAGTTGGAAGGAACATCTATAATATCCCAATCCCGGATATCATAATCGTCTTTAAAGAAATAAAAGGGACGATCGCCCGGTTTTTGAGAATAATGAAATGACCACTTTCCGTTAAGCGTGCGAAAGAACTCTGATCCTTCATGATTTCCAGCGATTGCGGCATTTTCGGTACCATATGAAAAAAAGCTCGCCCGGGGAGGTTCGCGGTTGATATTGGTTACAGCAGGATTTTCCCAATCATGAGGTAACTTCTCTGAAAATGCAACTCCTTCATATTTTTTATATCGGGAGGTACAACCACTACCAAGTATTAAGGCACAAGGAAGAAGAAATAAGTACCCGGGCAATTTCATGGTTTACTTGTTGTTGACTGGAGAGAGTCCTACAATCTTCGTAAGGATTGCGGCGGTTATCAATAGGCCTTTGTTTTTCATATTTGATTTTTGTTTTTTGTCATTTGGTATTAGTGAAACAACACTCCCTGATCAGAGGTTGCGAGTATATCCGCAATATGCATACAGCGTATACCCAGATGATGTTTTCGGATATAAGAATCCAAATGCATCAGACACGACATTTCTGTCGAAACGATATATTCCGCTCCGGTTGATAAGGCATTTTCAACTTTCTGCTGGGCCATAGCAGTAGAGATAGGCTCATGTTTTATCGAGAAAGTTCCGCCAAAACCACAACAAGTGTCGGTATCCGGCATTTCCAGAAGTTCAAGACCCCTGACTTTTTCAAGCAAAGCACGCGGTTCGCTTTTGATACCATATTCCCTGAGCGCAGCACAGGAATCATGGAAGGTCACTTTTGCCCTGAACCGGGCTCCAACATCTCTTACCTGCAGAACATTCACCAAAAAATCGGTAAATTCATATACTTGTGTCCGAAGCCTGTTGTATTGATTCAAATATATGGTGCCTTTAAGGAGGCCGGCATAATAATTCTTAACATATCCGGCACAGGAAGCCGAAGGGCAGACTATTGGCCTGGAACCGCTGAAATCATCAATAAATTTATTGGCCAGATCCTGTGCAATGTCCCAATGGCCGGCATTATAAGCAGCCTGACCGCAGCAGGTTTGTTCAGGATTATACAGAACACTGCATCCCACATTTTCCAGTACACGATGAACATTCCAGCCTGTATCAGGAAACAGCTGATCAACAAAACAGGGCATAAACAGATCTACTTCCATAGTGGCATAAAAGTACCGAAAACACCGGCAATTTAAATAAAAAAAGCACGGAGTCACAGAGAACATAGAGAAACACAGAGATGATTACTTAAATCAAATCTCCGTGAAACTCTGTGTTCTCTGTGACTCTGTGGTGAATATTTACAATATCCCCTCGGCAATTTTTCGGATATTATCAGCCCTCCCCATGGTAAAGAAATGGATTATCGGAACCCCAGAATCAATCAACTCTTTAGATTGCTGAATGGCCCATTCGATACCCACCTGCCTCACCTCATCATTGTTTTTACATTTCTCCATTTCACGTGAAAGCTCCTGCGGGATATCTACTTTAAATGTCTGGGGCAATATATTAATATGTCTTTTTATCGAAACTGGTTTAATCCCCGGGATAATTGGAACGGTTATACCCGCATTGCGGCAGGCCTCTACGAAACTGAAAAATTTGCGGTTATCGAAAAACATTTGCGTGACAATATATTCAGCGCCGGCATCAACCTTTGCTTTCAGATAAAAGAGATCGCTCTCGAAATTCGGAGCTTCCAGGTGTTTTTCGGGATAAGCAGCCACACCCAGCGAAAAATTCAATGGTTCAGGGTTTTCCAGATCATCCTCGAGGTACTTTCCGTTCCTCAGGTCAACCACCTGTTTTAGAAGGTCCAGAGCATGCTCATGACCGTTCCGGGAAGGTACGAACCGGCCGGTCAATTGGTTAGCATCACCTCTGACTATCAGAACATTATGTATGCCCAGATAATGCAAATCAATCAAAGCATCTTCGGTTTCTTCCTTCGAAAATCCCCCGCAGATCAGATGCGGAACCACATCCACCCGGTACCGGTTCTGTATGGCAGCTGAAATGGCCACCGTTCCGGGCCTTTTGCGAACCACGCGGGGTTCGAGCAATCCATCCGGACGCTGTTTGAGTTCTACTTCAGCCTGATGATAGGTGATATTGATGTATGGCGGTTTAAATTCCATCAATGGATCAAGAGCATCGTAAATAGTTTGGATACTCGATCCCTTTGTAGGCGGTAGTATCTCCAAAGAAAACTTCGGCCCGGTCAGTTTTTCGATATGTTCTGTGACTTTCATCGATAATTCAAGTGTGTTGCCAGTTGTTTTTCAGCATGTTGTATGGATATTCCCCTGCGCCGTGCATAATCTTTGATCTGGTCCTCGCCGATACGCCCAACCTGAAAATATCTGGATTCGGGATGTACGAAATAGAGCCCTGCCACCGAAGCACCGGGATACATGGCAAGGGTTTCGGTCAGTTCAATAGCGGTTTGTTTTTCGGGATCAAGGATCCTGAAAAGTGTCAGTTTGTCTTCATGATCCGGGCAGCTGGGATAACCGATAGCCGGCCGGATTCCCCGGTAAGCCTCTTTCAGCAATTCCTCAATATCCAGATTTTCTCCGGGAACATAGCCCCAGATCTCTTTACGTACTTCTTTATGCAACCATTCAGCAAAAGCTTCGGCCAGCCGATCAGCCAGCACCTTTAACATCAGTGACCGGTAATCATCATTCTGATCGGCGAATTCCCTGCTTTTTTCATCGGATCCGATACCTGCTGTTGCAGCAAATAACCCTATATAATCCATGACACCAACTTCATCAGGTGCAATAAAATCGGATAAACAAAGATTCGGCACTCCTGGTTCCTTTTGTTCCTGATTGCGCAGAAAATAAAATCTCTCTAATACTTTTGAAGGATCCTCAGGATCATAAACTACAATATCCTCATGATCCGACTTAGCTGGGAAAATGCCTGCTATTCCATTCGCTTTCAACCACTTGTTAGCAATTATTTCCAGCAGCATTTCTTCTGCATCTGCTATCAGGCTCTTTGCTTCTGCCCCTTTTAACGGGTCCTCCAGAATTGCCGGGTACCGTCCCCGAATATCCCATGTATATAAGAAAAACGACCAATCAATGTAAGGGATGAGTTTTTCCAGAGGAAAATCAAAAAACTTCACTAGGCCTAAATGATCCGGCTTAGAGATTCCGGCTCCACTATCCCAGTCGATCTTTAAAGAATTCTCTCTGGCCTGAATCAGAGAAATATAACCCGCAGTCTTATCCCGATTGGCATAATCGTTACGGATTTTTTGATAGGCCGATTTGATTTCAAGTTTCCGGGCTACAGATTTATCGGCAGAAAGCAGAAGGCTGGTAACACCCACCACTCTTGATGCGTCCCTCACATGGACTACCGGCCCTTCATAAAAAGGATCGATCCGGAGTGCTGTATGTAATTCAGAAGTTGTAGCACCGCCGATCAGTAGCGGCAGATTGAGTCCGGCTTTCTGCATTTCGCCGGCCACGTAAGCCATTTCCTCAAGCGATGGGGTAATCAATCCACTGAGACCGATTATAGTAGCTTTCTCACGGATAGCTGTGTCAATAATTTTCTCGGCCGGTACCATAACACCAAGATCAATTACCTCATAATTATTGCATTGTAAGATTACACCCACAATATTTTTACCGATATCATGGACATCACCTTTCACCGTAGCGAGGACAACTTTGCCGGCATTGCTGGTGCTTGCACCGGAAAGCTTCTCGGCTTCAATAAAAGGAGTCAGATAAGCAACAGCCTTTTTCATAACCCTGGCACTTTTAATCACCTGGGGAAGAAACATCTTTCCTGAGCCAAACCGATCCCCAACCACTCCCATGCCATCCATCAGTGGTTGTTCAATTACTTCGAGAGCATATTGAAATAACTGCCGGGCTTCTTCAACATCAGCCTCAATGAAATCAGCAATGCCGGCAACCATCGAATGGATCAGCCGATCTTTGACACCCACCGATCTCCAATCGTCAGGCTGCCCAATACTTTTTTTATCCTGGTCCCCGGTCTTCTCCGCATACGCCAATAACCGGTCCGTTGCATCTTTTCTGCGATTAAGAACCACATCCTCAGCCAGTTTCAGTAGACCAGGATCTACCTCGTCATAAACCTGCAGCATGGAGGGATTTACTATGCCCACATCCATACCCGCTCGAATAGCGTGGTACAGGAACACGGCATGCATAGCCTGCCGGATATTTTCGCGGCCGCGGAAAGCAAATGACAGATTGCTCACTCCGCCCGAAACTTTCACCCCGGGAAGGTTCTGTTTGATCCACCTGGTTGCCTCGATATACGCTAAACCATATCGGTTATGCTCTTCCATCCCGGTTGCCAGCGCCAGAACGTTGGGATCAATAATAATATCTTCGGGCGGGAAATACACCTTGTTAACCAGCAAGTCGTAGGAGCGGCGGGCAATTCCGATTTTTCTTTCATAAGTATCTGCCTGACCCAGTTCATCGAACAGCATGACGATAACGGCAGCACCGAAGCGACGCAAATACCTGGCCTGCTCGAGAAAAACCGATTCCCCGGCTTTCAGGCTGATGGAATTAACTACTGATTTGCCCTGAGTATTCTTTAATCCTTCCTGGATCGCGGAGAAGCGGGATGAATCTATCATGATCGGAACGCGTGCAATATCAGGGTCCGTAGCAACCATGCGGAGGAAACGGCCGATAGCTTCAGATGCATCGAGAAGCGGATCGTCCATACATACATCAATTACCATGGCTCCGCCTTGTATTTGTTCCCTGGCAACCGTAAGGGCTTCCTCAAATTTTCCCTCACGAATCAAACGGGCAAATTGCTTTGAACCAGCAACATTTGTCCGCTCACCGATATTGATGAAATTCGATTCGGGACGGATGATGAGGGGTTCGAGGCCGGTGAGGACGGTATTATTTAATTTGGGAGGGCTCAAAGCGGGAGGGCTCTGAGGCCCTCCCGTACGACCTCCCTCACGATCGGAACCAGGGGATAAATTGATATTCCGGACAAGATTGGCAATGGCTTTTATGTGGTCCGGTGTGGTGCCGCAGCATCCTCCAACCAGATTTACCAGGCCCTCATCCAGAAAAATTCTGATCCATTCAGCCATCTCCAGTGCGGATTGGGTATAATCGCCAAGTTCATTGGGAAGTCCTGCGTTTGGATAGGCAGATGTAAATATGGTATGGGAGGGCTCTAAGGCCCTCCCATACGTCAGGCGCTTTAATTCACGAAGATATGGAAGAAGCTCCTTAGCCCCTAATGCACAATTAATTCCGATCACGAGTGGATTGGCATGAAGAATCGAGTAGAAAAAAGCTTCCAGGGTTTGGCCTGATAAGGTTCGGCCGCTCGCATCGGTGATGGTTACCGAAATAACAATAGGCCACTCCTGACCGCGAGCCACGAACTCCTCCTGCAATCCAAATATTGCCGCTTTTGCATTCAGTGTATCGAAAATCGTTTCGATGAGAAATCCGTCAACCCCGCCATCAAGCAATGCGGCTGCCTGCTGCTGGTAGGCTTCAGCCAGCTGGTCGAAAGTTATATTCCGGTATCCCGGATCATCCACATCGGGCGACATGGAAGCGGTCCGGTTTGTGGGCCCTATGGACCCCAAAACAAAAACATTGTTCCCGGCAGCCCGGCGGGCAATTTTTGCAGCTTCCAG
>Ga0163199_1000195_pt1 | contig 39014 bp, 31 predicted proteins | sample PL_2010_150m_FD_113537 | JGI IMG/M metagenome (GOLD analysis project Ga0163199, IMG submission 113537) | Freshwater microbial communities from Powell Lake, British Columbia, Canada to study Microbial Dark Matter (Phase II) - PL_2010_150m | ecosystem: Environmental > Aquatic > Freshwater > Lake ...
ATTTTGATCTGGTCAAGGAGGGTGAATGTCGCGACTCACTGACGGATAATTTGCGCGGCGCGATAGACCCGGAGTCGACCTTCGATCTAAGCAGCTTTCCGCATTACAGCGCCTTGCCGGACTTGGCCTTTTTCAGAAATATTGGTTTTCCGTTCACACGCATGGCAGATCTCTCGGAGACTGCGGTGGTGATGCCGGAACAACCCGCGGCGCCGGAAATTGGAGCCTATTTGATGCTGATGGGGCGAATGGGCGAGGCTACTGGTTATCCCGCCTTGCGTCATGCGCTGGTGGCGCCCCCTGAATTGGACAAGGTGGCGCAGCGTGATTTGATCGTCATTGGTTCGGCAAAAGACCAGCATCTGATGACCAAGTGGGCTGACCGTTTGCCCTTGATGCAAGTCGACGGCGAGCACCGCGTTCGCGAGCCAGACATATTCCGGCGCACAATTTTTCGCTGGGAAGAGGAGGACATTCAGGTCACGCCGCGCCCCGCGGGCAGCTTGAAATTGCAGGGGGGTAGTTTGACAAGCCTGATGGCATTTGAGTCACCTTTGCAGTCTGGACGCAGTGTTGTCCTGTTGTACGCAGACAGAGCGGTCGACCTGGGGAAGATTGGCGACATTCTGCTGGACCCGGATCGAGTCAAGAGTGTGCAGGGCGATTTTGTGGTCGTTGATGAAAAGGGTGACCGGTACGCCAAAGTCGGCGAGACCTATTATCTTGGTTCGTTGCCCATGAGCATCCACTTGCGTTGGGCCTTTTCGAACCATCCGGTGCTGGTCAGTTTGCTCGGCGTTCTGATTTGCATTCTGTTAGCGACGATCGCCTTTCGCGCCTTGCGAGAGGTTGCGGCCAAACGCATGCAGAGGCATCTTGAGTAGCGTGAGGCGCCCATGGGTGCCGGGAAATCGTTGGTTTTGATGCGCTCACGTCGACACTTCCTGGAGTCAGTCGTGGCGCTGGCGTTGACGTCACCCCGCATGGCACGTGCCGAGAACTGCGATGGTTGGGCGGACTGGATCATTTTCAGAGACAAGTTTGTTCAGGCTGATGGACGTGTTGTCGACTTTTCGGCGGATGCTCAGAGCACTTCGGAAAGCCAGGCTTATGCCATGTTTTTCGCGCTGGTGGCCAACGATAGGCCGACCTTTGATCGATTGCTGGCTTGGACGCGGGCGAATCTGGCGCAGGGCGACCTGTCGGCCCGCCTGATGGCCTGGAAGTGGGGCAGGCGGCCCGATGGAAGCTGGGGCGTCATCGACAACAATGCGGCGGGCGACGCCGACCTCTGGCTGGCCTATGTGCTTTTTCAGGCCGCCCGGCGCTGGCGTGACAGCAGCCTGCTGGCAGCTGCCGAATTGATGCAGGCGCGCATTGAAAAGGAACTGGTCGTGGAGGTCGCCGGAGTTGGCCCGGTGCTGCTGCCGGGACCGCAGGGTTTTGTCTTGAAATCGGGTGGCTGGAAGCTCAACCCAAGCTATCTGCCCTTGCCGGTCTTGCGCGGATTGGCGACCGAAGTCCCGACCGGCGTCTGGGCGGCACTGGTGACAACGACGGTCAGCATGATCGAGTCGGTTACACCTCACTATCTGGTCCCTGACTGGGTTGCCGTACGGCCCGAACGCGGCTTTGCGCTCGATCCTGAGTTGGGCTATCAGGGGAGCTATGACGCGATTCGAACCTACCTGTGGGCGGCCATGCTGCCGACGCAGGACCCGATGCGCAAACGTTTGCTGGCACGCATGAAAGGGATGAGGACGCTGGTTGAAAGGCTGCTGGTTCCTCCAGCCAGTGTGAATGCTTATTCTGGAGAGTCCGAGGGCAGCGGCCCCGGCGGCTTTTCTGCGGCTCTGCTGCCCTACCTGCATGCCGTGGGTGCAAAAACGGGCGCCCGCCAGCAGCGACTCAGAATTGTTGCGATGGGTGGCGTTCCATTGGTTTACTACGAGCAGGCCCTGGGGCTTTTTTCGCTGGGCTGGATCGACCAGCGCTTTCGGTTCGCGCCGGACGGTCGACTTGACTGGGGAGTGACTTTGACATGCAAAATGTGATTCGTATGAAGAAGCTGGTCTGTTTGTTGTTTGCACTGGGTCTTGGCCTGGCCGACGCCTGGTCTGCTGACGATGCTGCGACCCGCCAATTGGTGGCGCAGGCGCAATATTGGCAACAAAATGGACGGGATGATCTTGCCAGCGATGCCTGGAAGAAACTGCTGCGGGCTGATGCGAGCCATCCGGAGGGGTTGGTGCGCCTGGGCCTGCTTGAGGCGCGCGCCGGCCGCCTTGCACAGGCCCAGGAGTTGTACCAGCGTGCCACGCAGTTGCCATCGGCGCCAGCCGGTCTGGCCGAGCTCGAAACCGTGTTGAAGTCTGGAAAAAGCGCGCCCACGCTCGGCATCGCGCGCAAACAGGCGCAGTCTGGACAGGCCGAGGCCGCCACAAGCACCTATCGAAGCGCGCTGGGTACCAGCAAGCCGACCGGGCAATTGGGTCTGGAGTATTACCAAACCCTGGGCGCTACGGCCGAAGGTTGGGAAGAAGCGCGGCGCGGCCTGGCCGAATTGGCCCGCAGCAACCCTGGCAATCAACGTTACCTTGTTGCTCTGGCGCGTCACCTCACCTATCGCGAGTCAGCCCGGCGTGAAGGCATCCGCCAACTCTCGGTCTTGAAGCAGCCGGAGCAGCCCGAGGAAGTGCGCAAGAGCCTGAGCCAGGCCCTGGTCTGGCTCAACGCCCGGCGTGGTGATCGGGCTCTGTTTGTCAGCTATCTTTCCCGCTTTCCTGATGACCAGGCGGTGCGGGAGCGTTTGGCGCTGCTGGATCGTCCTTTGGTTGAAACCAGGAAAGCGGGGCGGGTCGGCCCAAGCCAGGCGGGATTCAAACTGTTGGAGCAGGGTGACATGCAAGGGGCTGCGGCACGTTTCGAATCGATCCTGGCCAAAAAGCCGCGTGATGTCGATGCTCTGGGTGGACTCGGGACCGTCCGTTTGCGCCAGCAGGCATTCGGGGAGGCGGTTCGGTTACTCGATCAGGCGATACGCTACGATCGCCGGCACCCTGAACGCTGGAAACAGGCGCGCGATACGGCACAGTACTGGACGTTGCTGCAGCAAGTGTCGGCAGCGCGACAGGCGGGCAAACTGTTGGACCTGGAAGACAAATTGCTTGAGGCCAACAAACTTGATGAGCGCCAGATCTTGGGTCAGGTGTTGATGGGTGATTTGTGGCTGGAAAAGCGTCAGTTGGCCAAAGCCGAGAGCATGTACCGGCTGGCCCTCAAGACCTCTGCCACTGATCCGGGTGCGTTTCGTGGCTTGATAACGGTCTTGCTGCAGACGGATCGAGAAGGGGAGGCCATGACCATGATTTCGGGGCTGGATCAAGCCGCTGCTTCGAAGATGGACGGTCTCAACCAACTCAAGGCTGGCATCCTGCTGAAGCTGGCTGAAGCTGACGAGCGGGCGGCCGATTACGCAGCGGCCGCGGCCAAGCTTGAGGCCGCCCAGTTGCTTGACCCCACCGATCCATGGCCCCGACTTGCTTTGGCGCGTCAGTACCAGCGCCAGGGTGACTTGAGCAAGGCCGAGGCCCTGCTCGACAAGCTGCTGGTGACCCATCCTAAACTGGTTGAAGTCCTGCATGCCCGCGCTTTGCTGTACGCCGAGCAAAAGCAATGGCTTGACGGATTGAGTGTGATGGAACGAATACCGGTGGCCGCGCGCAGCAAGAATATGACCGAGGACCTGCAGCGACTCGCGGTCAACCTGCAGGTCCAGCGAGCTCAGCAGCTGTTTGCCCAAGGCAATTTGCAGGCAGCACAGGCGGCGGCGCTGCAAGCCGAGTCGCAGGCTGGCGGCGACATTTCGCTGTTGGCACAGGTGGCTGGATGTTGGTCCCGTCTGGGGCAACCCGTCGAGGCCCTGCGTCTGATGCGCGACCTTGTCAAACGCTCGCCAGCCGACAATCTCGACCTGCGCCTTCAGTACGCCGGGGTCCTGCTCGATACCCGGCAGGACGGCGAGCTTTCTCCAGTGCTGCGCAGCCTGGGTGAAGCGCGCCGTCTGACGAAATCGCAGCAGGAAGACCTGAACAAGATCATTCTGGCCTACACGCTGCGTCAGACTGACACGCTGCGAGAGGCAGGTCGACTCGACGAGGCTCTGCGCGTGCTTGGTCCAGCACTGGAAAAAACCGACGATCCGCGCCTGATGATGGCGCTGGCGCGGATTCAAAACACCAGTGGCGATGCGCGCAAGGCGCTGGCTAGCGCAGAACGGGCGATTGAACGTGAGCCCAATGATTTGGATCATCGATTGTTTGCCAGCGGCGTCGCCTTGGCTGCCAAGGCGATCGACAGCGCGGCGCTGCACGCCAACGTTGCATTGGAAATTAACCCCGATGATCAGCGCGCCTTGATCGCCGCCGCCCGGGTTGAGAAGGAGCGCGGCAATGCTGATCAGGCCCTGTTGTATTTTGAGCGAGCACAAGCACTGGAACGCCCCAGGTTGACCGCTTCGGCAACGCCCAAAGATTTGCCGCCGTCAGCAGTTGGACAGCATGCCGGACTGCTGCCGATTCCAGACCTGCGTGAGGCAAGGGTGGTTACGCCATTGAGCCAGTCGGTGCCGTCGCGGCCGTTGCGGCAGAGTTCCCAGCCGGAGCCCACACTGAGCGATGAAATCAACGCCATCAAATTGAAGTTGGCCACCACCATCGACGTTAGCCCACGTTTTCGGGTGCGCTCCGGTGAACCAGGACTGGGTCGCCTCGACGAGTTTGAAATTCCGGTCGAGATCACCATGCCAGCCAGCGCCAATGGGGCCTTCACACTGCGTTTGACTCCGATCATGCTGGGTGTCGGTGCCTTGAACCGCAGCGATTCAGGCAATATTGCCAAGGTCGGTTCCGCTGCCTTGGGGCCACTGCAGAGCGGCTTTGATCCAGTGGCAAATCAGGATGCGAGCGGTATGGCAATTTCGGTCGGCTATCGCGACGATGACCTGACCATGCGCATTGGCACCACGCCGCTCGGATTCCTGGTCACGCATGTGGTCGGCGAGCTGAGTTTTTCCAGTCACCTCGATGATCTCACCCTCAAAGCCGTGCTGAGTCGACGCGCCGTCACCGACAGCGTGCTTTCATCGGCGGGCATGCGTGATCCGCGGTCACTGCAGGCTTGGGGGGGGGTGGTCAAGACCGGCGCCCAGTTCCGGGTCGCTTACGGTGGCGACCAACGCGGTGTCTACGCCGACCTGGGGGCTGCGCAACTGAGTGGAAAAGGGGTCAAGGACAATGCACAGTTCGAGGCCAGCGTGGGTGCCTATTGGCGCGTCTATCAGAGCGCAAGCTCGAAATTGAAGCTGGGACTGAATCTGACGACGATGGCCTACCGCGACAACCTCGGATTTTTCACGCTTGGACATGGGGGCTATTTCAGTCCGCAGCAGTATTTGAGTCTCGGTATGCCCTGGGAATGGGCGGGGCGTCGGGGTGGCCTGAGCTATCAGCTCGGCGGTGACTTCAGTGTGCAGAAGTTCTCGCAGGATCGGGTCGCCTATTTCCCGAACGATCCGGCTTTTCAAAATGCCTGGACCCTGAAGGCCGGGACCACCTATCCCACGTATTACGAGGCTGAATCGGGCGCCGGGCTGGGCTACAACCTGTACGGTGCGTTTGAGTATCCCTTGACGACAAGGTTTATCTTCGGCGGTCGACTGGCTTTTGAAAACAGCCGCAACTTTGCCCAGCAAACCGGGAGCGTCTATCTGCGCTACGCGTTTGATGGTCTTGGCCCCCTGTTTTCGTTCTGATCCGCAATATTGGCGCTGTCGTCTTTCTTGATGCCATAGACCTCGATGCAAGTTATTGCCTTTATCTCCGGCAAAGGCGGGGTCGGAAAGACCACGCTTGCGGCCAACGTCGCCATTGCCCTGGCTCGCGAGGGCAAGAGAGTGCTGCTGATCGATCTGGACGTGCAAAACGCATTGCGCTTGCATCTGGCCATGGACCCACTCGACATTGCAGGTGTTGTGCGGGACGGTATCTCACCGACATCAATGTTCAGGAGCCCCTTTGGTGTCAAGTTCATCCCGTTTGGCATCGCGCTGAAGACCGAGCTGGAAGAATTTGAGTCCGTGCTAAAGCAACATCCAGCCTGGATTCTGGATCGAATTGCTGCGCTCGGTCAGCCAGCTCCTGATTTTGTCATTCTCGATACACCGCCGGGTTCTTCCGTTTTTCTTCAGCAAGCCTTGTCTGCTGCGCATCTGGCCCTTGGTGTCGTGCTGGCCGACGCAGCATCGTTCTCCACGATTCCCCGACTCTTCAGTCTGGTCAACGAGTACACCCGCGCGCGCCACGATTTTTACGGTTTGAAATTGTTGGTCAACCAATTTTCGGATCAAAGTCACTTGTGCGTGCAAGTTTGCGCTGCGTTGCAGGCGGACTATGGACACAGTCTCGTGCCAATGGCCGTTCGCTGCGCAGAGGAAGCTTCCGAGGCGCTGGCCTTTGAGCAACCCATACTCGAGTACGACAGCGCCTGCGGCGCCAGTCAAGATATCGTGCAGCTGGCTCGGTGGCTGATCAAATGGAGTGCATCAGCGCGATTCGGAGTTCGCCAGGACCTGAGTCTACTTAGGTGAAAAGGTGACCGAGTAGCTGTGATTCCCTGGCGCCAGCGACTCAAACACAAGGGCCGCCCGGTAGTCATCGATTTTTGATACCGTTGGCTTGACCACGGTAACTGTTGCCCCCACAACCGTCGTTTGAACGCCTCTTTGCGGCGTGGTCACGATCACCGTGGCACCGTTAAAGGGTTGCTGTCCGGTGATGGTGATATCGAATTCAATGCGTTTGCCGATGATTCTTGGTGTAAGTTTGAAACGTTCCCGCTCCCGCCACCAGTCGGCCACCTGCCCGGCAGAGGCCAGCCAGACCAGCGCTCGACGCTCCTTCAAATGCGCCAGAAACCCAGGCATCGCAGCCGCCATGACACTGTCCGTTGAAAAATTCCTGCTGTGCACACTTAACAAGCCCAGGGAGCCGGTATCGAGGGCCAGATCAAAATCATCAATCAGTGCTTTTGTGGTTTGCTCGGCGCTCAATTTCTCCTGGTACAGGTTGATGTCGTTGCGTTGAGTTCGAGGCAGTACCACCAGTGAATCGGTCGACTTGACCCCCTCCGTCTTTACCAGCAGGGGCAGCCGTGCGCTGCTGCTTTGCGGACCGGCGGCATGGTAGCGGATGCCAATTTTTGGCAGCAGCGCTTCAGTCGCTGAGTCGTAGCCCTCGCTCGGTGCCCGAAAGCCGGTGATCCCTTTTGGTTCTAGCAGCACGGAAGAAAGCTCGCTTTGCATGGCTCGCAAGCGCTGCTCCTGAACAGCGGGGGCCTGGCCTTTGAAACTGGCGTAAGTATCGCCAAGGTAGCCGAGCTCGAAGTCCCGGGCCAATGGGGTCAGAACCTGAGGGAACAATTTGCCGATCGATGTCGTGACGTAAAAAGTGCTTCGATAGTCGATTGATTTCATCAGGGAAGCAAACGCGGCAGCATTGGCGAAGCCCTCTTCGGTGTCCATTGCGATCACCTGGGCAGCACGCTTGCCATTGGGCCAGGCGCCCTGAAGGATGGCCGGTTCGCGCCGCAACCATTGCAATGTATCTGAAATCAAATCATGGGCGCCGAGGGTCTGCGCTTCCCAGCCGGATTCAGCGAAAGCAAAATACGCGACACGCCCATAGCTTTCTCTCGTCTCTGTGAAAATAACGGCACCTTCGCGGCGCCGTTCCTCGTCAATAACGCGCGACGGGTTCATGAAACGTCCAGCGACCGCTTCGCCGGTCGCGCGCAGCAGCGCCTCCGAGGTGTTGGTCAAGGTGATTCGCTGTCCCGCTCCTTGCCTGTGCGAAACCGGTGATTCACCGGTCAGAATCAGGTTGTTGACGCTGGCTGCTGCGGGAATTTCGCCGATTACCCGGGCGCCCAGATTCTGCAGGAACTGCCAGCCGCGCCAGCCGCCATTGCCATCCCGGGTGCCGGTTGCCCAACTGCAAAGAATGGCGCCCCCTTTGGCCCGGAAAGCCAAAATCTCCACACGTTCGTCATCACCAAGAGCAACGGCGGAGGGCAATATCAACACGCCACTTTGTTCCTTGCGCAGCTGCGAGGCATTTTGAATCTCCCTGAAGTCGACCTTGCGACTCTGGAGGTAGTTGCGCCATGGGGCCAGCAACACTTCGTAATTTCCACCAAGACCCGCAAAATAGGTCTTGCTGCTGGAGGAAGCGTAGAGGATCACCCTGTCGCTCGACTGTGCGACATAGCGTGTCGAACCATCGATGCCAAACACGGGCACGGCCCAGCCCTGTCTCTCCATAAACCCGACGTAAGTCATGATCGGTGCCGCGAGGCAAAAGACGACGATCAGTGGCAGGTAGAGGCCAAGGCGGCGAAAGATTGAGCGCTGCCCGCCAGGTTCAGGGTCCGGTTCTTGCACGGCAACATCGTGCATGGTCGGACGGCGTTTCATCTGTCATCAGTTGCCGGTTGAACTGCGAGATCGGTCGTGACGCCGGGAACATAGCGTTCGAGGAAGACCGGTTCCAGCGGGCCGCCGACGTCCATTGTTTCGTCAGACCTGTTTTTGCCTGGTTTGCGTTTGTCGCGCAGTTTGAATGCGAAATAGGCGAACACCCCGATCACCATCGTACCAATGGTGGTGAACAGGATGACATAGGCCAGGATGGCAATAATGTCCATGTCAAAGTTTTCCCTCTCGCTCCAGCTTACCCCAAGTCATCGCCTTGCCACGCCACTCTTCAATCGTGGCAAAGACCTTGGAAATGTCGATGATATTAATATAAAACAGCCGGAAAACGATGGCATAGAAAATTAGAGAGGGTTCTTCTTCTTCAATCACCACGCAGTAGGCTGCCGCCACAACGTCAAGCAACATGAGTTGCAGCCACCAGAAGAAAAGCACGAAGGTGACGTCGTATTGCAATGCAACAAAAATAAAAAAGAGGTTGCCGACAATGTTTGAAATCGGCCACATCACACCTTCGAACATCATGTACCAAAGAATGTAGCAGTTGATCCCCGCCTTGCGCGGTTGCCACAGTGCTTGGCTGTGTTTTCTGGTGGCTTGCAGAATGCCCCGGGTCCAGCGATAGCGCTGCTGCAGCAAGTCCAGCAGGTGGCTCGGTGTCTCGACCCAGGCAATGGCAGTCGGTTCGTACTCAATGTGCCAACCGCGCATCAATAATTTGAGCGTCAGGTCACAGTCTTCGGCAAAGGTGTCCCTGTCATAGCCGCCTACCTGTTGCAAGACCGACTTGCGGAACATGCCCAGCGGACCCGGGATGATGTTGACCACGCGGCCAAAACTTTGCGCCTTGCGCGCCATGGCGAGCCCTTCAACGTATTCCAGAGCCTGGATCCGCGTCCACATGTTTTCCCGGTTGATGACCTTGACGTTGCCGGCCACAGCACCGACTTTCGGGTTCTCAAAATGACGAATGCAGGCGCGCAAGGCGTTCGGCGAGAGTTTGGTGTCGCCGTCCATGTTGAGCACAAACTCGCCGCGCGCCAGGGTCATGCCGGTATTCAGGGCATCCGCTTTGCCGCCATTGCGCTTGGTGACGACGCGGACTTCAAGGGCCACGCTTTCACTGGCCACCACCATCGCCTTCTCATAAGTGTCATCGGTTGAGCCATCATCGACCACAATAATTTCGTAGTTGGGATAGTCCAGTGCCAACAGGGCTCGCATCGCAGCCTGGATAACGGGACCTTCGTTATAGGCAGGCACAACCAATGAGATCATCGGCAGGGAACTGTCTTCACGGTACAGGACGGCGGACTTGTCACGTTCCTTGTACAAGGACTCCAGGTGATCCATGAAGGAATAGAGGATCAGCAAGGCAAAGCGAAAGATCAGCAGCACCAGAAAAATCAACAGGTAGAAAGTGATCGCCGCGAGTGCCCAGTTCTGCAGCAGGATCATGATCGCACTTCTGGCGTCCTGCACCGCCTCGTAGCTCAATGCCAGCAGCGTGAAGACCGCGCACACGGTCAAGGCTGCCCAGCCATAGCGCCATGCATAGCGCCCGACTTTTCTTATCTCCAAAGCTTTTCCAGATTGACCGTTGCGGCCTGCGCCTTGTAGGATGCATTGTCGCGCCAACTGTCAAGCGACCACAAGCTGACACTCAGCGCGAGGTTGCTGGTGATCCAGTACTTGCCCCCGGCCGACAGGCTCCAGCTGGTTCCGGCATCGCCGTACATGCGGACACCCGCTTGTCCCGAACCATAAAGGTTCCAGTTGCTGGCACCCCACTCTCCGATCAAACCTGCGTAGAGGGTGCCGGATCCTTGCGAGGGTGACCAATAGTTCGCCGTCTGCGCCGCAGCGCCGCGGGTTTCCAGACCGACAAACGGCCTGAAGTGACTTCCCAACGGTCTCCATGAAGACGTCAAGTGCAGGTTGCCTGTCCAAACCGAGTTGTTGTCCGAGACGTCATAGAAGCTAAAGCGAGCCGACAGATTGCCAAATGAATAATCTTTTGCTGCATTGATGCCGGCGTGTATCGCCGACAGGTGCAGCGCCAACGCATTCGGGTTGGTCGCCATCCGGCCCCAGTTGACCCGACCCGCGCTGAGCGTTACTTTCTCGTCAAAAAGCTTGACGCGAACGCTGGCGTACAGGGAGTTATCGTCCTTGGTAGGCATGCTCAACTCAAGACTGGGCTTGAGTGCCAGGTTCAAATTCTGGTACCTGACGGTCAGGTCCTGCTGGCTTGTCTCCACTCCCGGCAAAGAGTCGACCACGAGACTGGTCTCGACCTCCATCACGTGGGCGCCGCTGCTGTCACGCCAACGGTGATTGAGGGTGGCCGAGCGGCGCTCATTTTCCGATGAATCTGCGCCGCGCCCAAAGCTCAGAAGCGTGCGCGGACTGGTCTCGCGGGTTGCCAGATCCAGACCTTCGAGCGCACTGCTGTTGCCCGGATCGTTGGCAAGAACCGCACGGTACAGAGGTACGGCCTGATCGTCACGTCCCCGCCAGTGATAAATGCTGGCCAAGCCGACCGCGGCCTGGTCGGCGTATTTTCCGGCTCGCAAGCCCTGGTACGCTGGTATGGCCTCTTTCAGCCGGCCAGTCCAGGCCAGGCTGTTGGCAACAATCAGCTGCAGTTCATCATCGGGCTTTTCTCTGGCCATCAAAGCCAGTCCTTCGGTTCCCACCGCCTGGTAATCGCCCGCTGCATGGAGGTCTACGATTCGCTGCAGGCTCGCCTTGCGCCTGGGTTTGTCTGGCTCCGTCGGTCCCGCGCTCTTGGTCGTGGTGTCGGCGCTGCTCGGAGCGATATATTTGAATGGCGCCAGGATCAGAGATTCGGTCGCGGGAGTACTGATGCCCTGGCGACCGCCTGCAGCGCTGGGTGAAAAATCGGTGGTTTGTGCCAGAGTGGTCAGCGGCAGCGTCTGCAGGAGCAGCACCGGCGCCAAGATTGATCTGAGGGTGGGTAGACAAACGGACTGTTTCATAGGAGTCGAGCCACTTTCTAGTTTCCTGTGTCATTGTTGCATAGATATCTGCGCATCGACACTGCCGGGGGCGCACGCCATCACGGGTCTGGATCGTTGGGTGGTGCTGGGTTCTTGGGCGGATTCGCAACAGAGGCAGGAGGTGCGCTGCGCTTGGCCCTGGGTACGTCGCTCTTTCCGAAAATGGGAACCCCGGCTGGCGTGATTTCTAATGGCGCAGCGTTCAGCGGTACCTCGGGTACCTTTGGCACCTTTGGCACGCTTACAGTGGTCGGTCGGGTTTTGACGGTGTGCAGGGCGACTTCGGGCTCCTTGGCTTTGTCCGGCAGGGGAACGCTTGGCAAAACGGGTGTCATCGCAACCTCCGGCGCATCGTGGGGTGGCGACCCGGTCGGCACCTCAGGCATGGGCGCCGTTGCCGTGCCGGCGCGTGCCGCCTCAATCGGCTCTGCAGCTTCGCTCAATGATGAATAGTCAGGCAGATCTCCCAAGTCCACAGCGCGTGACAGGGCCGCCAACTCGGCCTCAACCTCGGGGCGCTGGATCAGAAATCTTGGAGCGTGAAACGAGGCGTCGAGCGCGCCGCCGAGGATTCTTTCCAGGGTCGTCAAAAGAACGGTCTGCGGACAGGCGCTCAGGAACAGGTAACAGTAGCTGCCATCGGCCGTGATCAGGTCGCCTGAACGCGACAGTTTGGCACGCATCAAGATATCTACCATCGTGGTGCTTTGCGCTGGCTTGCCGATGACCAAGGCGTAAGGAACACTGAGGGTCTCTGCACGGTCCAGAATCAAAGCGAGCTCACGCACAAAACGCGCAGGAAGAACGTAGCCGCGCAATCTGCTTGGCGTGACGCTGGACAGTGCGGCTTCAAAATTGATATTCACGTCACGGCTAAAAATCTGTCCCCGCAACGATTCCAGCAGCAACGGATAGCGGCTGGTGGGTACATCTTTGTGCACCACCAGATTGGCACCCAGGCGCAACAGCAAGGCCTCATTTTGGTAACGCAGGGAAGTACCCTTTTCCTGCACCACAATATGGGCTCGGTGCCCCAGACTGAGCCGCAGCGTGTGGACGGTTTCGGACAATTGGCGCATGCTGGTATCGGGTTGAAATCTCAGAATGGCGGTGCCGGAGCGGGTGGCACGCGTCGCGTGCATCATGCCGACCAAAGTGTCAACCCGCTCCCAAACGCCTGGCATTTGCTTGGCCACGCTGTTCAGGTCCGGATCCATGTAGAAGAAATGCGGTTCGGCGTCCTCGGGTTCGAGCGCCAATTCGCCGCTGGCGATGCTCGCCAATTGCTCCTGTGAGGCGATCTTGGTACTGGCCTCGTAGAGACCTGACTCCAGCGTGATCAGACGGTAGTTCTTCGCCGCCACAGTGCCGTCGGGGGACTGCCAATAATCGAAAGTCAACTCCAGACCATCCCGGTTTCCGCCAAGCCGGGCAATTCCGGTCAAGTTGTCCATAAGTGCATTGAGGGTGCCGGAGTGGGCTTCCGTGACGCGCGAAAAGACCAGCAGAGCTGTAATTTGTCGCTCAGTCAACCATTTCCCAATGACATCAACCTGGTCCAGCGACAAGGAGACATCGTGCAGGCTCAGTAACTCATCGGCCTGATCAAAAATCAAATAACTGCTCTCCGGGATTTCAAAATGGTCGAGTTCCTTGACAAAACCCTCGGCGCCGTATCGAAATACGGTCTTCGAAAAATCGTCCTGCATGACAAACATCTGAAGACGCTTGTTTGTGATTAAATCTGGTGTGATCGATTTGTCAAAAGACTCAATTCGCTGAATGAAAGACTCAGGATTGGATGGAACAATAACCGTACATGACAGACCGTCCTTGAATGCTTTGCCAAGGCTGCCGGCCAGGATAGGAAAACGGGCCGACGGTGTTTCTGCAATCAGAACATAGAGGCCGCCACCGACCATGTTGTTGGTCAGATTGTCGAGACCACGGATCGCAAGCTGAACGGCCGGTGAAATTGGCGAAAGTGCGGCTGGATCATTCATAATCGTTGCTGTTGTTCCACTCGTTTTTTTTTATCATAATCGATTTGACCTGACAGAGGGAGAGAACATGTGGTGTTGGCATAAGATGCTGAAACTGCCGGGTTTGGCTGTTGTCTGTTTTCTGACTTTGACGGCAGGCTGGTGCCAGCCTGCCGGCCGCCCGGCCACCAACGCTGTTGCCCCTGGCGCAGCAGCGGGGTCGCTTGCGCCGGCAACGCCGATGGTTCAAAGAGTCTTGCTCTACGCGTCACCGACAACGCGGGCGCGCTTCGCGGCAACCGGTTTGGATGCCAACGAAAGTGTGCGGACCTGGGAAGTGTTTCTGCGCAAGTACAGAGTTCCATTCCAACTGGTGTCTTCAGTGGAACAACTCGAAACGCTGCAACCAGGAGTGCTTTTGCTTCCGTCCGCGGTGGCATTGACCGAGCGAGAAATGCAGGCCGTGAGGGAATTTCGCGGTAAGGGCGGTGGGGTGCTGTCGACCTGGATGACCGGCGTGCGAAGTGAGACCGGTGAATGGCGCGGTTACGGCTTCATGGAAAGTGCACTGGACGCCAAGGTTGTTGGAAATAATGAGGCTGCCAAAGACGATACGTTCCTAATAATGCACGGCGATACTCCGGCGGTTCATGCCTTGCCGGCGGGTTTGCGAGTCTGGATGGAATATGCAAAGGACTGGTATCCGCTGCGTCTGGTTGGTCGACAGGCTGCTGCTGAACTCATGGATTGGTCGCGTACCGTAGCAAGCGGCAAGGCAAGCAGCACCATTGTTTTTGATGAGCGCAGTCAGCCTTCGGGAAGGTCGTCGCGCTCGGTTGTTCTGGGTTATCCCGAGCGTCTATGGCGGTCCGGTGATCCCAAGGCACTGGAGGCAATCGCCCACAATTCCCTGATGTGGCTGTTGCGTCAACCTGACGTTTTTGTGCCGAATTGGCCTCATCCCTACGGCAGCGCCCTGGTGGTGGCTGTCGCGGCGGTTGACATCATGGTGGATGTCGATCTGCTTTTTGCAAAGATGATGGAAGATGCCGGCGGTCGGGCAACCTATTACATGCTCAGCGAAAGCGCAGCCAAATCGGCAAAAATACTCGAACAAGTTCGAGCCAAAGGGCACGAAGTTGCCTACCACGGGGATCGCTTTGACGGTTTCAAGGACCAGGCCGCGGCAGTCCAGAGCAAGCGCCTGGGCACGATGGTCAATGAAATGAAGGAGGCAGGATTCAACCTGACGGGTAATGCCGGTTTTCGCGCTCCGATGGATTTGTACGACCAGACCACCGAGAAACTCCTGCAAGAGCGCGGCATGGGCCACAACCTGACGTATATGGGTACGACGGAGGCGCGTCTGCCCTATTTTGCGCAAGCGGATGCCAGCGTTGCCAGACCGATGGTGATGCTGCCGCGAACGCAAAGCGCGCCTGAAGACCTGATGGATACCGAGCCAGAGGCGGGTATGAAGACCTTCCTGGCTGAACTGGACCTGATTGACAAAATGGCGGCCTTGTCGGTCGTCACCATTCCCGGGCAGAGCTTGCTCAGCAAAGAGCAATTGACGCAAACTTTCGACTACCTCAAAGCGCGCCGTGACCGCATCTGGTGGGCTACTGCAGCGCAGGTGGCCGACTGGTGGCGCGAGCGCGAGCGCATTAGCGCACGCCTGGAGTCTGGTGCCTCCGGGCTACAACTCAAAATCACAATCAAAGGAGCAGCGCCTGTTGGCCGGGCAGCGGTAGTTTGGGTCAATCTTCCTGAGTCAGGCGGCGCGCTGCGACTGGTTTCTGTCGGTGGCATGGCAAAGGTACCCAAAGTGGCCAGCGTGGACCGCTGGCGCGGCGCGGTGGTGCTTGACGGTTTTGCTCCGGGTGAATACCAGTGGAACCTGTATTTTGATCGCCCCGCGGCAAGTGCCAGTCGGTGATCTGCGTTTATCATCCTCGCCGTCCATCCTTCTGAAGTTGAAAGATCGAAATGCGATTCCGATTTGCAGCCAAACTTGCTTACCTCCTGCTCTCAATGCTGCTGGCATTCTCAAGTCCGCCGGTGCAGGCTCAGCCTACCGGTTTGCTCTATGACCCTGAACCTCCGGCTGACTCTGCCTATGTTCGCGTGTTGCTGGCCAGCCGTGATCGGGCGGTCGATATTGTGGTCGATGGCCGACTGCGAATCAAGGCACTGGGAACCGGACAGCCCAGCGACTACATGGTACTGCCGGCCGGCAAACACAGCATCGCCGTTCATCCCGCCGGCAAACCCGTGGCGCAGGCCAGTACCACCCTGGATGTGGTGCGTGGGCGGGCCCTGACCGTGGCCTTTACCAACCTGGGCGCCAAGGCAGTGCCCATCGTGTTTGAAGACAAGGCCAACTCGAACAAGCTTAAAGCTCTGCTGGCGGTGTATCACCTGGACGCCACGGCGGGTGCCCTCGATGTGCTCACTGCGGATGGCAACACCAAGGTGTTTACTGATCTGGTCTACGGAACTTCGAGATCCATCCTGGTCAACCCCATTTCAGTCGACCTGATCGCGGCCAGGACCGGCGACAAGGCGGCGCAGGCCAACGCAGCAGTAACCATGGCGCAGGGCGGTACCTACAGCGTACTGGTATTGCCAGGCACCACTGCCAAGCCCTTGTTGCGCGCTGTCGAAAACAAGATCGAACGCTATACCGGAAAATAGCCGATGGCCTTTTAGCTTTCAAGGGAGAAACGAACGATGAAAACACCCACGGTTAGAAAGTTGCTCTTTGCACTGATGGCGGCCAACCTGCTGGGGCCGACAGTGGTCCGTTCGGCAGACCTTCCACCAGGAATCATTGGCAAGAATGAATGGCTCTTCTATCGGCACGAAATATCCACCCCTCCCGATGCGGCGACGGTTGACGTGTCACTTGACTTGATTCAGCGTTTTAACAAAGTGCTGTCGGCCAATGGCATCAACATGGTGGTGGCCATGGTGCCGTTGAAGATGCGTATCTATCCTGAGCATCTGCCGGACGATATCAAGCCGAACGACTACATGATGGGGAACTACGAGCGCATGCGCAAGGCCTTGCAGGACGGCCGGGTCGATGTTATTGATGTGAACACGGCGTTCTTGAACAGCCCCAAACGCGCCAGCACCACCCCATTTTTTTATCGACTTGACACGCACTGGGCACCCGCTGGTTCCATGGTGGCAGCCGAAGCGGTCAGGGCCGGCATCGATGCGAGTCCAGCACTGAAAGCAATACTGGACTCGATCCCCGAAGAAAAATATGAGTTGTCAAATCATCGCCGCCAGAACTCCAAGGCACGCGATCTGACCATGCAGTTGCCACCCAACTCGCCCATCCTCGCGTTTGAGCAAGTCACCCCGATGAAGGTCAGCAAAGCCCAACCGGGCAAGCAAGACCTGCTGGGCAATCGCCCGGCGCTTGGGATCACATTGATGGGTAGCAGTTACTCAAGCGAATGGACCGGTTTTGCGGATGCCCTGCGCTACACGCTACAAAGGGATATTTTGAGCGTTTCTGTAGGAGCCGACCAAGGGTCCTGGATTGGGATGGAGAGTTATTTGCGTGATGACGCGTTTCAAACCCAGGCACCGAAGTTGTTGATTTGGGAGATGCCGGAGCGCGATATGCGGGCGCCGCCGGACTACAAGTACCGAGACGCACGCTACATCGTCAACAACACCGAATGGCTGTTGCGCGTGTCTGCCCTGACCCAGCGTAACTGCAAGCTGTCCAGTGTGGCGGCCAAGTTCGCTGCCGCCGGGTTGGCTGCAAATCCTGCCAACCTGAAGGGTGCCGACCTTGCCACCGGGGCAACGACCGAAAGCGATTTCATCGAGATCGGTTTTGATAAACCAATCGAAAAGCTCGATTATTTGGTTGCGCGCGTTAGCGCAACGGGCTCAAAAAGCATGGTCCTGGAAGCCTCTGGTCCCGGCGTCGCGACACGTCGCTTCAACCTGAGCATGCCGGGCGACGATATGGCGCATGCGCTGAAGACACCGTTGCCATCAGCCGGCAATGGCTATAGCAAAGTGCGTCTTTACCCCGGAAAGAGCAACGGCTTTGCCGTGCAGGGCGTGCAGGTGTGCCGCCAACCGGACGATATTCTCAGATAGAAGAGTGTGGCCATGACTACGTACCGATTGCTATTGCGGATTCTTCAGAATCGTCTGATCTCCAGTACTTTCATCCTCCTATCTATTGGTGGAGTGTGTCATCCGAATGGGGCGCTGGCTGCCGAGAGTTACGCGATCGTTGGCAAGAACGACTGGCTTTTTGTCAAGCATGAAATTGTTCTCGAAGCCCTGGACCAGGATGTCCCCAAGGCGCTCAGCTTGATTTCACGTTTCAATCGTATGCTGGCACGCAACCAGATCGCGCTGGCGTTTGTGGTGGTGCCGTCCAAAATCGAAACTTACGCTGAACAGTTGCCTGATGACTTCAAGGTCAGCGCTTACATGAAAGGATTTAATGACACGGTGCTTGCCGCTCTGCGCGCAGAGGGTGTGAACGTCATTGATCTGAAAGCACCGATGCGTGCTGCGGCCCTTGAAAATGCCGCATCGCCGCTGTTCTTTCGCCTGGATACCCACTGGACACCCAGCTGGGGCTATGGCGGCTGCACAGGCCATTCGGGCCGGTGTCATAGCCAATCCAAGCTTGAAGAAGGCACTTGACGCAGTGCCGGCCCAAAAATACAAACTCGCGTGGGCCAACAAGGCGCAGCGCCAGGTCAAGCCGCGTGACATTACTTTTTTGCTACCCGCAGGTACGCCCATGTATCCGGCGGAAGAAATCCTGCGATTCAAGCTAAGCAAGGATAGTGAGGCACCAGCGAGTCTGTTTGGGGGCAGTACGTCGGGTACCGACCTTGGTTTGGTGGGGAGCAGTTTCTCCGGTCCCGGGTCCGGTTTTGCCGATACTTTGCGCTACACATTGCAGCGAGATGTGATGAACTTTTATGTCGAAGGGGACGCGGGACCTTGGGCCGTCATGCGTGCCTATTTGCGCGATGACGCTTTTCAAGTTCGTCGACCAAAACTTCTCATTTGGGAGGTGCCTGAGCGTGTTGTCGGCCTTAGACCGAGTTACGCGTTTCGCGCCGAGCGTTACAAAATCGATGACAACGAATGGTTGTTGCAGGTTGCAGCTCTGGTGCAGGGGGTATGTCTGCCCACAAATATTTCTGCCAAGCTGGAGCTTGGAAGCTTGTACCAAGGTCAAGGGCAGATCGCAGGAAAAGTCACCAAGGAGTCCGACTTTGTTGACATCGGCCTGGATGGGCCGGCCGATAACCGCAGTTACCTGTCGGCTCGCCTGACGACGAATGGCTCCAAACAAGTCGGCATAGAAGCCATGGAAACGGGTGGGAGTATGCGCAAATTCAGCGTGGATGTGGCTGGCGATGAGTTGGATCACATTTTCAAGATCCCCCTGGGCCTGAGTAGCAGAGGTGTCAACCGAATTCGGCTCTACCCGGGGAACACCAATTCGTTTGCGTTGTCGGAGGTCAAGGTTTGCCGGTACCCGGAGGAGTGACTCGCCGCCAGGCGCTCAATAATTCCTGACAAGGATAGTGCTTAGTTGCGGTGTGTCTTGAATAACAACTGCCATCCTGCCCCAAGTACAAATAGCGTGTTGGTTACCAGGTAGCGCTTCCATAGTCTCCGCGGTTCACTCCATAAGCGGTGTAACCACTCCAGACCGTACTCGTGCATCCATGCCGGCGCACGGGATATTGTGCCTGCGTGAAAGTCAAACGCGGCACCCACACCGAGCATTACAGCGTTGACTTGGCCGCGGTGTGCATGCATCCAGTGCTCTTGCTTGGGGCAGCCCAAGCCCACAAAGACCAAGCCTGCGCCACTCCCGTTGATCCGATCCACTGCTTCGGTGTCTTCCTGCTCGGTCATAGGCCTGAAGGGAGGTGCCTCAAACCCTGCTACGACGAGCGCAGGGAATTTGGCGCTAATTCGATTAGCCAACTTGGCAAGTGTTTCGGGCGAACTTCCGAAAAAATACACAGGCAAGTGTTCCGCCTCACATCGCCCCAGCAAGGCCCACGTTAAATCAGGCCCGCTCACGCGCTGTTGAACGGTTTTTCCTAACTTGCCCACCATCCAGGCCACTGGTGCTCCATCGGGTGCGGCCATATCTGCTGCAGCTACAACTGCGCCAAATTCCGGTTCGCGGGACGCCGTTGTCACCACATGTACATTGGCGAATACCACATACTTGCTATTTCGGGCATGCCCCCAGGCAAGAACACAGTCTTGCGCATCGGTGAAGTCCACCGCATCTACAGGCACGCCGAGCACAGGTTGAGTTTGCCTGTTGGAGACAGAGGTCTCATACGCTCGATCAGGCAAGATTTTCATGGAGTATCTGACTTGACGGCATCGATGGCGTCCGCATAAATCGCCATCAATTGCTGATAGTTTCGTTCGGCTGTGAACTCGGCCTCGTACCGGGCTCGCGCGTTGCGGCCCATCTGTGCAATTTCGCCTGGGTGCTGTAGTGCCCAGTCCAATTTCTGGGCTAGATCATTGGCATTTCCCGGGTCGAAAAGAATTCCAGTAACTCCGTCACTTACCAACTCTGGAAGTGAGCCAAGACGGCTGGCAATGACGGGCAAGCTCGACGAAAAGGCTTCTACTAGAGTTCTTGGAAACCCTTCGTAGCAAATGCTTGGCAGGATCAACGCCATAGCCTGACTCATTTCGGCTCTGACGGAATCACTGCTTAGCGGACCAAGCCGAGTAACACCTGGAACGTTTTCTAAAAGAGCCGCCTGAGGGCCGCCGCCAGCTACGCGAATGACCGAAGAACTGCAGATGTTGGCAGCATCAACCAAGACATCAACCCCTTTTTCCGCAGAGAGGCGACCGACAAACAGGAATCCAGCGCGGACGCCTTCGACTGGGGCTGCAGCGTCCACAAAGTTGGGCTTGATGACGATCCGGGCTGCAGGCAAACCGCCCTGGATAAACTTGTTACGGCAGAACTCATTGAGTGCAATGTACCGAGTGACCTTGTTTTGCCAGGTGCCGATCATGCGGTGTAGCATCACCATGCTCACCACTACAGAGCTTTGTAGTCTTGAATCGCGATAGCAAGCGTGTGCCGCCCCGCGCCAAGGAGTCTTGCCAAGGCAGTCCTCGCAAACCTGCCCGCCACGTAAGAATGAGGCCTGCGGGCAAAGTAGCCGAAAGTTGTGCAGGGTCTGCACAACCGGTACACCTAACCGGTTTGCAACCCAGTAAATCGACGGCGATATCAGTGGGAATGTGTTGTGCACGTGGACTACATCAGGATTGAACGAGCGCAACACTGCTTCGAAGTCCCATGCCCCTGGAAGGGACCAAATTGTCTGAGCAGCCGCGTTGGCCCGAGAAATGTGGCGAAGAGTCTCGTTCTGGCGCAAAAAAAGCTTAATGATGTGCCCCCGCCTCTCGAGCATTCCTTTCTCAGCCTCCATCACCGAATCTTCACCACCATTTTGTTGATAGCTGTTATGGACAATAAGAATCTTCACAGGTTGGATCATGTGCAAAGTTGAGGATCATGACGCTGTATCTGGGTGCAAGTCATGGCGCTGGCGCCAGCGGGATACAAGCCTTGCCCTCCACTTGGCGGGCAGCAGCAATAAACCAAGAGTTACCAAGTCCCTTAGGTGAATCCCACTTTTTCCGATCGCTCTTCCCAGCTCTGCAATGCAATTCCTGCGTTCGTTTAGCTCCATGAACAACATGGCTCGTATACGGTACCAATTGCCTACGTAACGCCTGAAGCTTGATCCTGACGCGTTTTCAAACACGGACAGCTTTTCAAGCTCATCGCCCACAAAGTCATGCTTTGGAGGACGCCGAATGGCGTTGCGGTTCCGCTCTACTGAAACGGGCGGCAACACGTAGTATGCGGTAGCGTGGTTGGAATAGACCACTTTTCCAGTGCAAGCCAATCGTGCCCAGGTGAGGATGTCCTCGCCAGCCTCAATCCCCAGCGGAAACCCACCGACTTGCGATAGTGCACTCTTGCGCACCGCAACGGACGAACTGCATAGGGGTGGGTCGCCTTTGGTGGCATCATGAAAGTAGTTTGACTCCCTAATCGCTCTCGACACTGCGCTAACCCCGCGCAGGCGAATCTTGCGGATCTGTCCGCCCTCACCGACCACAAAGTAGGCTGTCGCAAAGACGCTCGCTTCAGGAAAGCGTTTCACCAATGCAGCCAAATTGGCAAGGTGCGCCGGATCCCAATAATCGTCTGCATCGACGAATGCCACAATGTCGCAACTGGCCTGTGCGACCCCGGAGTTGCGGGCCGCCGAAACGCCTGCATTTGCTTGCGTCACAATGCGAATGCGCGGATCTTCAAGACGTCTCACCAAAACTGGGCCACGGTCGCTGGAGCCGTCATCTACAACGATCAGTTCAAAATCGCTTGCGGATTGTTCAAGGACTGATTTCACAGCGCGTTCTATAGTGCCTTCCTTGTTGTATAGAGGGATCACAACTGAGATCATTTCCACTCCTTCATCCGTATCTGCATCGCTTGGGACACTCCCATGTAACTCAGAAGACACAAGACGATGCCAGCCACAAACGCACCGAGTGCCACCACCCACATTCCATAGGTGATGAAAAAAAACGTCACACTAGTCTGCACAAATAAGCTGACGAGCGAAAAGATCAACCACCAGGCTTGACGATCCAGCGCCAGCAAGAAACGCTCGAAAACGTTGGTGATGGCGGCCACAGTTGCAGAAGCGGCGTTAATGCATATGAGCAGAGCAACATCGCTATTTGTCAAACTATAGACATCCGCAATTGGTAATGATGCCAAAGCAATTGAGCCCGCCAAAGTCAACGTGACCATGAGGTTATTTCGGATCAGGCCAGTCGCTGTGCCCCATGCCGTCTTTTCACTTCCGCTTGCAATAGCATCGGACAAGGTTTTCAGTGATGAGCCACCCCAACTCGTCGCTGGAAGCAGCATCAGGTTTAGCCACTGCGTTGCCACAGCAACGACGCCGACACCCGGAGTTCCAAAGACTGAGTGCACCAAATAGATCGTGCATACCCAGTTGACTCCGTTGTTCGCGACACCTGCTGCAATGCTGGGCCAAGCTCTCACAAATCGAAACGCAACTTTCCGTATGGATTCCGCCTTCACATCACTTGGCCCAGCCATGGTGCTACTCGTTGCGACCAAGCTTGCCACCATTATCATCGGGGGGAAGAGAGAGGCAATGAGCAACAAAACGATGGCTCCGTGAAAACCAAAGTGCTCTATGGCCGGATAAGCACTTAGACAAATTGCTAGAGCGACCGACACAGAAACTTGCGACGCTAACTTGAACTTGCCCGCTCCGTATAGAAAGCCCAGACAAACAGCGCCAACCATCTGTCCGATCACCACACTAACGCCCGCTGCCAGCAACAGCAGCGACTGCGAAGCGTCACCCGCCAGCGCAAACATGTAAAGCAGGATCAGCGCCGCTGCCGATAGTGTCGAAAGGCCCAGAGCAAGAAGAAGACTCGCTCGCGCATGAACCCGAGTGTTGGCGGCTCCGCTTCTGGAGTCCTCGGCGCCGAACAGCGTCGAGTTATTTCCCAATGCCCCGGCAAAAGGTGTCGCAACTGCCGAAGCAGTATTGACGAGCGTAGAGTATGTCCCTAACGCGGACGCTCCCGCAAGCCGCGCGATCAGCAGCGATATCAGAAATCCGGCCCCCCTCGTAGCAAGACTGGCCAAGAGCATCCAGGATCGAGAATTGACTAGGATGGGTATGCTCATTTTGAAAGACATCAGTGCTTTTTGGGACTGTTTCAGTTTAAGCACATCGACTCAACACCTACCTCATCTTAGTCGGTGGTTGAGTCGAGCGACTTAAATACGATAACTGGCTCAGGCCCCACAGCAAGGTGCGTGGAGACAAGTGGGTGGCTCCCGCCACCACTGGCGCGCATATAGCGAGCGCCGGTGGTGAATTCTGCAAGATCGTATGTTGCCGGTGGCCCGGATGACCAAAGCACAAGAGCAACATTTGAACCCCGAATCACTTCGACCACACTCAATCCGCCTTGGTTTGCTATTCGATACCTGACATGTGCACCACCCAACCATGTCTTGAGCGTCCATAAGATAAGGCCGGCTTTTGTCGGAACTTGGTAATCAGGGTCAACCAAAGGAAGGTTGCCATACTCAAGGGCGGCACCTTCCCATGTGTAGTAGACAAAACTTTTCACACCTAAGGCAGCGTTGCCGATCAATCCCTGCGCCAGTGCATCCACACCACTTAGGGCCGACTGATCCTCCGGTTTCATCGTTTTACAGTTCTCAAGTAACGAATTGCAGGACACTGCGGTTTCGGTGTTCCATATCGGCATTTCACCCAGTCCTGCGTCACGGAGCAGTTGTCGGAGGTTACGGAGTTGGGCCAATGAAAGCTCTGGAACTCGTCCAACGTAGGCGTGAATACTGACGCCGTCCAGATAGGCGCCACCGCCAGCCGCAAGGAATTGACTCAAGAACCTCAATCCACCTCCGGTAATGTTTGGGCCGATTATTTGATTGTTAGGATCAATAGCTTTCAGTTCTTGCGCCGCGATTTGGACAAGCAGTATCAAGTCTTCAGGTGTTTCATCCCAATGAATCCATGCATCAGCCTCGTTCCAAATTTCCCAAACACGAATAGCTCCCTTATATCTGCGACCCAGTGTTCTGACATGCTGGCGCCACGATTCAGCGTCTGCGGGCTTCTTGCAGACCGACGGTCCGTACGAGGAGTTGTTGCAGTTCCTTGGATGCTTGCCTCCCGCCCAAATTGGCGTCATCCCCAATGTGTAGATGAATTGGAGACCAGGATGTTTTGCCAAGCCATGGTTGACGTAATAGTCAAGCCGTTGTGCATTTGGGTTTCTTTGCCAATCGATCGGCGTATTCAAAGGCTGGAGCTGAGCCCAAGTGGTTCCAGTGTCCCAGAGCCTTAAAGTCCCGGGATTGAAAGTCGGCCAACCATTGTGCCTTCCCAAGCGATTCAGATGAACGCCAAAGAACCGGTTGTCGAGCTTGCCAAAGACGTTGTTAGCGCCGACCGTGGTAGGGTCTACAGATACCAATGATGCTGAGTTTATGCAAAGCGCTATCCCTTCTCGTCTGATCGCAATTCTTACAGAGCCGGGTCCAGATGCCGCATGGATGCCGCTCAGACTGACTTGGGTCCACCCTGAGATTTTCGTTGAACGAATTGCGGTCGCCTCGTAAGGGAAGGCATCGCGACGAAAGAACACCTCTACTGGTGCTGGGCTACTGCTTCTCAACCAGACTGTAAAGCGATACGCCTTGCGTGGCTCCAGAACGCTGGCCAAGGTAATTTCAGCGTCCCCATTGCCCCTAGACACAAGTCTGAAGGATGTAGACCGTGTGCCTTCCCGTGCACACGTCCCATCAACCCGTTGATGCGCAAAAACTGGTGCCGGATCGCCCCAAGAATTTACCTGCCACTGGTCGATCTCTGTGGCCGTACAGTGGTTCACAAAAGCCCATGCTATTGGCCAGAAATAGAGAGCCCGGTGCCAGGTTGACGCCGTTGATCTGTCTGATGGAGTTGGCAATCGCAAGCCAAAAATGATTTCCCGGAAGACAGAAATCGTTCGACCGTGACTGAAGAGGTAGGTCAAGGTGTCGACGCTCCGTGTGTGACTTGATGCCGAAAAACTCTAGCCTCCACAAACGATCCATGGTCGAAATTGCGAGTACAAATAACGAAGAAGAAAAGCATAAATGAGTAAATCAAAGAGTTGTCAGAAATGAAGACAATATTCATAAAAAGAAATGCAATGCGAGTGGCAAAGTGTCTCGCCGAATACATCAGCCCAACAAAAATACAGAAGAAGACAAGACCGTACTCATAGAATATTTTCAAAAGATCGCTATGCATCCGCTGCGCGGTGCCGTAGACCCCGAACCCCTTGTTCGCGAGAAGGTAGGTCGAACCTGGTCCCTGTCCAAAGAACAGAAACTGTTCGGGGTGCGCAAAAACTTCTAGGGCTGGCAGTGATAAAAGCGCTCTTCGCCCCTGACCAAACTGGTTCGCGCTTTGGCCAGTCAACTCCCGAATGACCCAATCAAATGTCCCGAATCCATAGAGAAGTATGACCAGCAAGAGCAAGCAGTTCAAACCAATCATGACGGCGGGGTTGAGAATGTGACGGGCACGTTTCTCGCCGAATAGTACGAAAGCGCAAGCGCAGATCGCCGCTACCACTGCGATTCTCTTCAATGAAATAACTGTCATCAGAAGGCATAAAACGAACAGTCTGTATCGTTTTTCGATAAGTGCAAGGGGAGTTAGAAGCCCAAATAGAAAACTGAAACTTCCTTCAAAAGAAGAGTAAGAATCTGCAAGATCAAATTTAAGTCCGGAACGAAAATCACCAAACAGAGAAAAGTAGGTCACTATGGCTGCAAGCAGAATGCAGAACAGGGTCCACAGTTTGATGCGTGGAATGTCAATCAAGAGCGCAATCGCAATCCCGGCAAAAGTAAAATACAGGTCCTTCAAACCCTCATCGCTGGCCAGTGGAGACAATATCAGGCCTGCCAGCACAAAAACGAGAAACGGTTTTGCCTCATCTCCTAACCTGGCCGAGCGATCGCCGAGAATTGCTACTAGTACCAGGGCGGGCAGGGCGTAGATTAGATGCCGAGCAAAGGGTAGAGAAATACTGAAGTACATGAACGTCAAACCGGCCCAGAACACCATATTGCGCACAAGGTAACCACGCTCGGCCGGGTGTTTCATTTTGTTGATTTCCCCGCAAACCGGCTGCGATGATCCGGGGATATGGCCTGAATTAGGTCACGGGCAAACGAACTTTGAAGGGCGTATGCCTTGTCAGAGTTCTTGTCAATGGACGACACTCGAACCAGCATGCCGTCAGGAATTTGGCCATGCATGGCATAACGCATTTCCGTGAGTCTTTTCTCAAGTGCGTTCGTTGTGATTTGGTCTCCCACAACCGTCCAGTATGTAACGGGTTCAAAGCGCTGATCCAAATTGGTTTGCAGTCGAGTGGCTAATATGGAGTTTCCTGACAAGTTCAACAAGAACTTTCGTTTGTGGAGAAGGGCAAACCCCTGGGCTGGATAACAAATTTCCGGTACGTGGAGTTCAAGCGCTTTGCTCTGATTCTTGCCATAGGCGATGGATAGCATGATCCGATCGCCATGACTGCTGACATATGTCCGGGAGAGAGTTTCGCTGTAGATTCTCTCCAGAGTTTCCTTTTGCTGAGGGTCGATAATTTGGACTGATGCGTTGGGTTGTTCTTGCCAGTCACCAAAGGCAATGGGTACCATGGTTTTCAGATTGATGGGCGCAAGCTCATCCGCCAAGATGATAGTGGGTCTTAGCGCTGCGCCCAAAAAGGCTGCGAACAGCATCAAGGCCAACATCACGATGCTCTTTGCCCGCATTTCCATAAACTTACACTTTTGCAGGGTCGTGCTTCTGCCGATATGTATCAAAGGTTTGCAAGGCAGAGTCAAAACCAATGATCAGAAGCAGTGCACTCAAGAACAGAACCATGCCCGCAAAGCCATGTAAGAAACCTTGGCCAGCAGCATCGCCAAAGTGGTAAGTAATGAGACTCAGCGTCATCACCCGGATAACGTTGGCAGTAAATGAAATGGGTACGATCAAAACAGCTAGACCGATATTTCGAAAAAATGAGTCGCGCCGCACGATGTTCAGGTAGAGCAGGCCCAGAGCCTCCAGCGTCAGCAAGGTGTGCAAGCCGGCACAGGCGTCGGCCACTAACAGCATGTATTGGCCAATTTGCAGAATCACCCCGTTGCGACCAATCGGGTAGCCTGCCCAATACAGCATATGTTCAGCCACATAAGAAACGGCCATCTTCATGGGCATCGTTACGGTGTCAACTACAAAGCGAGGTAAGGGCACCATGAACAACATGAAAAAGAGCGCAAACCATTGGGCCTTGAGCGCAGCCGTCCCGCGTTGTAGCAGGAGTAGGCCGACCAAGAGCCAGATCGCCGATCCAATTTCAAATAACAAGATGTCTTGCGAACGGCCCAGCGCATACAGCAGAAGGCCAAAGACGAAGATCGGCCAACCCCCGTTGCTGGTTCGCTGGCCCTGCGCGGCTTCTTCCATCGTCGCCCAGTTGCGGTACAGCAGCCAGACACTGATGCCCAACACGATGGGACCATGCATCTGTTCGTCCTGGCTCCAGATGCCGGTGAACAGATCATAGAGGCTGGGCAAGTACAAGACGGCCAGGCCCAGAATGATGGGGAGCCAGTTGACAAGGGGCATGGATGCCGGATCGGGTCCGGCATGACAAGTGGCGATGGATTGCCGCGCTTCGCTCGCAATGACGGGTTCGTGGGGGGGCTGCAATGACGGGAGCTTAGCCATCATTCAGTACTGAACCTACCAGCGTTACACCTCCAGCTTGCAGACGCCGTGCAAACAGTGCCACGTCGGGCATCAAGCTTTGATTTTTCCGCGCCACCACGAGCGCGGCACCGGCGCGGGCGGCAATGATTTCTGCGTCGGCAAAATCGCCTCCTGCAGGCGTGTCTATGACGATCACGTCAAACTGTTGCGACGCTTTGCCCAGCAGTTGTCCAAATTCCGGGCGCCCCAACAGCTCTTGCGGATTCGGCGGCACAGCGCCGACGGGCAGCACGGTCAGGCCCGGCAGGCTGGGCACGGGCAGGGCGACTTCAAGCCCCGCGCGATCAGCCAGAATGCCAGATAAACCCGTACTCTTGCCCAGTTTGAAAAGGGAATGCTGCCCGCTGGTGGGTGCGGCGCGCAGGTCGGCGTCCAGTAACAGGGTGCGCTGGCCCTGCTGGGCAAACACGATGGCCAGGTTGGCGGCAATAAAGCTGCGGCCCTCGCCCTTGCCAGCGCTGACCACCGCGATGACTTTATGGGCGGCGTCCGCGTTAAGCCAGCGCAGCATCAGTTGGCTGCGCACGGCGCGCAGGCTTTCGCCGATCCTGCTAAAGGGTTTGTAGGCTGCGACCAGCTGAGAACTGAGGCTGCTGTCCTGATTATTCAGGTAGGCGTAGTCAAATTGCTTGGCCAGGGCATAGTCGATGTCTTCTTTGGTGAGCAGTTTCAGTGCAATGGCGGCATCGCCAAATTGAAGACCGTGCTGTTGCTGGTGCTCCGAGATACGGTCTGCGTCCGCGCTGCTGAGGCGACCCGACTCGATCAGGATGCTGCCAATCGAGCGTGCCGCGCCGGTGGGGATGACAGCGTTCATGCGCGCACTCCGATGCGCCAGAACTTGCGCTGGGCCACTTCGGCAGCGATCGTGCCAAGCACCGGCAGATCCAGCGCTTCGGCCAGGTCTTGTGCCGAGCGCACCCGGCGGTTGGACAACTCCATCATGAGTGCCAGCCCCACCCCAAGCAGTGTCCCCAGAAATACGGAAACCAGTACATTGAGCAAGACGCGGGGCTTGGACGGCTCAAGAGGCACCGACGCTGGGTTGAGGACGCCAATATTGGTCTGGTTGGTCTGGCTCTCGATATTCGTTTGCGAGGCGCGCTGGCTTACCAGTTCGAAGGCGCGCTGGGCCGATTCAATGTCGCGGCGCAGTACGTTGAGCTCATTGCGCTGCTGGTTTAACACCAGTACGCGCTCCTTTTGGGCGCCCAGCGCACTTTGCAACTGCTGCTCGCGCTGCTTGCTGATCTGATAGGTGGTTTCGATGGAGCTGGCAATCTTGCGGGTTTCTGTCTGAAGCTGCGCTTTGAGGCTGGTCAGTTCGGCTTCCGTGCGCTGGGTCTGTGGGTGATTCTTGCCCAGGTTGATGTTGCCTTCCGTCAGCTTGGCTTCGAGCCGGGCAATGTCCGCCTTCAGGCCGTTGATCAGCGGGCTTTGCATCACTTCAGCCAGTGTGTCGGTCTTGGTGTTCTGGCGTTTGCTTTGGCTGTCGGTGGTTTGGCCTTGTATGCCGGTGAGCTGGCTGGAGGTTTCATTGAGTTTGGCAGTTTCAAAATCGAGCCTCTCATCGGTGGAGGTGATGCCATTTGCTTGCTGATAGTCAGACAAGGCTTGCTGGGCCTTTTCCAGTTTGTCGCGCGCAGCCTTGGTTTGAGCTTCAAAAAAAGTGGCGTACTGGCGTGCGGGGGCCAGCCGCAGTTCCAGATTGACATTCATATAGGCCTGCGCGTAGGCGTTAGCCACTGCGGCGGCAAAGTCGGGGTCGGTTCCGGTGTAATGGATGTTGATGACGTTGCTCTCGCGCGAGGGCTTGACGTCCAGATTCTTCTGCAGCAAATTGGCCAACCAGTCAATCAGCTGGCCCTTGCCTTTGGTCGCCGTGCGCCACTGCTGCTGGATCGCGACGCTGCTCTCCATGCGCAGAACCTTGACGACATCCTTTGCGACGCGATCACTGTTGATGATGTCGATTTGAGTTGCCATATAGCCGGGCGCCATCATGCCCTGCAGAAGCATGCCGCTGACCGCGTCGGGCGACTTGACGTCCACCAGCATCGCGGCGCTGGCGGTATATTGCCTGGGCAACAACAGGCTGACGATCAAGGTGGTGCTCACCGTCAGGACCAGGGCCAGCAACGCCACCCGGTAGCGGGCGCGCAGGATCAGGAGAAATTGCTGGATCGTCAAAATAGGCTCTCTTTGACATAGATAACATCATTGGGCAGCACGGCGTCGGTCAGCAGGGGTTCAATCAGTTGGACACTTGCGTCCGCCCCCTTGCGATGAAGACGCAGGCGCTTCTCGCTGCCACGAGCAGTGGGCCCGCCACCTTGCGCCAGCGCCTGCATGACGGTCATGTCGCGCTCGATCCGGTACGCGCCTGAGCGCTGTGCTTCGCCGTAAATATAAAAAACCGGTGCACGGTGGACATAGATGCTGTCGCCGCCTTGCAGCACGATGTTGTCTTGTAACTTGTCGTCCAGAAAGATGGAAGGAATGTCAACTTTCTTGCGAAACAGTTTGCCATCGCGCACGCCGACAACAATGGCAATATCATCACCATTGACCGTCGCGCCACCCGCATTGGCCAACATGTCACTCAGTCGGGTATTGGCGATTTCCAGCGGAAAGCGCCCGGGGCGATTGACCTGCCCCAAGACCGAAACCTGGTTGCCACGGATTTGAAGGAGAACGATGTTGACCTGTGGGTTCTGGATAAAACCACCGGTTTGCAGGGCGCTCGCAATCTTCTTTTCAGCGACGGCAATCGACAGTCCGCCGAGTTCCATAGCGCCAATCAGTGGGTAGGTGATGGAACCGTTTTCAGAGACACGGGTTTCAATGGTCAGGTCCGGATTCTGAAAGACTTGAATCTTGATGGCGTCGCCAGCGCCCAGCGGGTAGTCCGTGTTTTGGGCGTGTGCTAGGACGCACTGAAAAAGGGCGGCGGCAATGACGATTCGTGACAGGCCACGAGCCATGGATTGCCACGCTACGCTCGCAATGACGTGACTGGCTCTCGTAACGACGGAAGTAGGATGGTTCATGAGCTTGTGCTTGCTGCGCTATTTGAGCCCGGCCACACCTTTTTCGATCGTCGAAGCATTGTCTGGCGCCGAGAAGCTTGGAACGGGCTCGGGCACGACCGGTGGCGGGACAGTCGCAGTGCCAGCCGCCTTGGCAAATTCACCCATGTAAGTGATCTTGGCTGCAGCGCGCAGTTGTTTGATGTTGGTGGTCACGGCCGCGCTGGCGCGCTGGTTGGTCAGGAACTGCTCGATGCGGGGCAGCGCAGCGGCCTCAGCCACTGGAGACGATTGTGACGACGCTACACGAACCAGTGTGATGGTCTGAGGGGACTCCAGGACGATACTCTGGCCATCCTTGAGTGCATGGACCTGAGCCAAGCGCTCCAGCGGAATCTGCTCCGCCGCGCGGGTCGCGCTGCCGCCATCAAACTTGACGCCTTTGCTTTTGAGCCAGTTGGCTACTTCCACGATGGGTTTGCCAGCCGCTACCAGTGCGCGCAGTTGATCGGCCAAGCCCGGCGCGGTCGGCGTCACAATTTCCTGCACATTGAAAATGCGACGCTCTGAAAACAAGGCCGGATGTTCGACGTAGTATTTCTTGGTCTCTTCGGCGCTCGGTTTTGGTACGCTCGCAGCAATTTTTTGCATGTAGGCGCGCGCCAGAATGTCGCGCCGGGCAGCTTCAATTTGTGCCACCACCTCGGGTGAGCGGTGCAGTTTGTCTTCGGTGGCTTGCTCTATGGCCAGTTGCTGGTCGATGAGTTTTTCGAGCACTTCGCGGCTCATTGCTTGCACCGCTGCGGGCGACGCGCCAGCACTGCTGCTGCGACTCAGCACCTGGTTGATCTGATGCACGGAAATTTCCTCCGAGCCCACTTTGGCGGCCACCTGCGTGGCCGCCTTCTTGTCGTCCTTGTTGCCGCAGGCCGCCAAACCCAAAACGAGCGCCGCGCTCCAAATAGCGTGCATGAAGAGGGGCTTGGAATAACGAAGTTGCGAAGTGGTCATGGTGCTAAAAAGTCAGTAACTGAATTGGGCTGAAACAGTGGCCATTTTGCCCTCATAGTCCAAGCCTGCCAAGTTGGATCTTCGGGTGGCATTTTCCAACGAGGTGCTAATGGTAAGGTGTTGGTAGGGTTGCCAGTCAAAAGCCAGGCTGGCAGCACTGGTGGTGTCGCTGCGCGGCGTGGCAAGTGCTCCGAACGGCGAACCCAGGTAGTCGCTTTGGGCCACCTCGTAACGCGCCCGGACTACCGCTTTTGGACTGAGTTGCCAAACCGGCCCCAATGATAAGCGAGCGGTCTGGCTGTAGTTGGACGTGTTGGTCTGGTAACTGGCGAGTTCGCGCGCCCAGCTTGCTACCAGCGCTGACTTGCCGCTCAGGCTCCAGTTGAAATTGACGCCGGCGTTGCGGCCACCGTAGTCGCGCCGTGCGTAGTGTGGATGCGTGCGGCTGATCTGGCTGGTGTAAAGCTCTGCGACGCTCTTGCCGCTGGCGATCCAGCGCAGCCTGAGTTCGCTCTCGATCTGTTGGAAACCATCGTCGTAAAGGCCCGCCGGCGCCATGGCAAGGTCGATGTAGTTGCCGTTGGCGCTGCGCAGGGTATAGCTTACTGCGCTGCCTGAGCCGGCGTTGTAGCGCAAGCCCAGGTCGGCGGACTGCTCCCGGTAGTCGCCTTGGGCGGTCAAGGCCTGCTGGTTGATTTGACTTGCGCGCGACACGCCGGCGACCACACTCCAACTGCCATCCAGGTCATAAGCTGCATCCAGACGGCTGCTGCTGTTGGTACGCAGGTTCTGCAAGCCGAAGCCCTGGTAGTCAGCAAAGCTGTTGATGGTCTGCTGACGCTGGCTGCCCAGGCTGCCCCGCAAGGAGGGCGTCAGCGCCCAGCGCCAGGCAGCGTTGTAATTGTGCGCAACGTAGCTCAGGTAACTGAAGTTCTGGTAGCGGAAGTTGGTCAGACTGGCAGACAGTTCGAACTTTTGCAGGCTCAGCGTGGTGCTGAAACTCAGGCTCAGCGAATTGATGTCGATTCTTTCTGCTGCGCTGACTCTGCCCAGCAGTGCCTCAAGATTGGCATCTGCGGGCAGCCGAAACAGGTTGTTGTCAAAGCGCAACGACGATTCAACTTTGAGTTTTAGCGTGTCTTCACCTTGTGCACGAACCGTGGCGGTACAAAACATCAACAGCACGGCCAGACTTACCCAGTAGCGGCGCCGCAGCCCCATGGTCAATAGGCCTTTTGGTCTTTGATGACGAGGCTGATGGTCTTGAAAATGATGTACAGGTCAAGCCGCACGGACCAGTTGCGCAGGTAGTCAAGGTCAAAGTCGATGCGGCTCTGCATCTTGTCGAGCGTCTGGGTTTCGCCTCTGAATCCATTGACTTGCGCCCAACCAGTGATGCCAGGCTTGACCTTGTGTCGCACCATATAGCCCTTGATCAGTTTGCGATAGAGCTCGTTGTGGGCCAGGGCATGGGGTCGCGGGCCGACGATGCTCATGCGCCCCTGCAGCACGTTGATGAACTGAGGTAGCTCGTCGCACGAAGTGCGCCTCAACAATGCACCCAGTGGTGTGACACGCGCGTCGTTTTGCGTTGCCTGCGTAATGTTGCTGCCATCTTCGGTGACGGTCATGGAGCGGAATTTGTAAACCACAATTTCGTCGCCGTCCAGACCACAGCGGCGCTGCTTGAAAATGACCGGGCCCGGCGAGTCGAACTTTATCGCTGCAGCTATGACGATCAGCAAGGGTGTGATCAGGATCAGGATTAGCGTTGCCAGGACGATGTCGCTAAGGCGTTTGACGGCGCCGTCCGATCCATTGAAGGGTGTGTCGCAAACCGAGATCACAGGCATGCCACAAACCGAATCGGGGTGCGCCTGGATCAGGTCCGTAACAAACATGTCGGGCACAAAATAGATCGACGTCGTCGAGTCCTTGAGTTCGTCCAGAATATGCAGAATGCGTGGCTGCGAGGCCATCGGTAGCGACAGGTAAATAATCTGGATGCGTTCGCTCTTGACCAGGGCAAGAAGCTGGGCCTGCGTCCCCAGCAACCGGTACGCGGAGCTGCTGTTCAGGCGCGTGGCCTGACGATCGTCTACAAAGCCAATGAGTTCCGTTCTGGTGTAGCGAGCCTGACTCATCCGGGATGCCAGTGCCAGCCCCTGCTCGTTCATGCCAACAATAATGGCGCGCTGCTTCGGACCCTGCAGCCTAAGCAGCGTCGGCGCTGCCGCGCGCAGCGCAAGGCAGGCGCCAAGTTTGCTTAGCGGTGCGACCCACAACCAGGCATACAAAATCGTCTTTGAAAACTCGTGGATGTAGCCGGAGGCAATGCCAATAAACAGCAACAAGCCGGCGACCCAGGCCCAGGTGACAACAATACTGATGCACACTGAAGGAATGGAAGACTGCAGCCTGACCTGACCGGGAAAGGTCAGCGCGAACATCAGTGCACCCAGGATAATGAAGGAGGCGTGAACCTGGCCCTCAAAATAGTAGGCCAGTCCCCATAAGGAAAAAACCAATGCGCTGGGGCCGACCGTCAGTTCAAAAACGCTCAGCAGGTTGTCCTGACCCAGAGAGGCTGGTTGGGAGCGGTTGCTGAATGATGCGGCCGAATCGCTTGCCGGTGCATTAGCCATTGCTCACCATTGCCTTGAACCGGCCGACCGCTTGGGCGCGGTTGCTGACATCCATTTTTTTGAAGATGCGCTGCATGTGATTCTTTACGGTAAATTCACTTATCTTCAGAATTTTTCCGATTTCCGGATTGGTCTTTCCAAGGGCGACCCATTGTAGGATCTCGACCTCGCGAGCGGACAGGCCGCGACTTTGGAGCAAGTCATAGATAAGCGGCGTCGAGATGACAGCGCTGGCTTGGCCTTGATGCGGCAGCAGCTCAACCTGGCGCAACGCTATGTCGATATACGGCAAGGCCAGTGTCATGACTTCATGTTCAGACTCATTGAAGCATTCTTTGACCCGCAAGGTGACGTACAAACAGTCATAACTGTCTCTCTTGTCACTGATGCCATGGGCCATTGCATATTGCATTGTTCGCATGGCATCGCCCAGCGCAGTGGTCCGCTCGCTTGCTTCGATCGCAAAACCATCGTATCCAGCCATGGCGGCAACGGGTTTGCTGCCAGACTCGATCCAGCGCATGAAGAGATCGAGCAGCAGGGGCTTTATGACTTGCTGATCGGTGCTTGAGGAACGCACGCCGTCGAGGGCGGAAATGATGTCGTACTGAATCGTGCCGTTGGAAAAATCGCCCCAGCTTGCGATCATGATGTCATGTGGCAGATATTGCTGCATTTCGCCTTGCAACCAGGTGAATACATCAAAATGGCTGCGCGCTTCCACCGAGCGGGCAACAACCTGCTGAAAGCGCTGAAGTTCCTCAGACGACAGTGAAGGCCCCATGGTCATTGATCAGTGTGCATTGGATGGTTGGAAACAAGGTCTACCACGTCATCTTTGATTCTAGGAGAACTCAACTTCACCGATTCAAGCCATCCTGCTTCGTCGTCGAGCTTGCGCCACAGGAAGCGCTCAGGCAGTTCCCACACCAATACCTTTGGCTTGTTGGAGCGGAATGCCTCGTCCTTCAGATACAGCGTTGCTGCTTGCAGAAAGCCGCCACCGTCCTTCGCTGCGTTAAGCACCTTGCTTGAGATAGCTTGTTGTAGCTGGCCGACAAAGTTGGCGCGCATGGAGTAGGAAGTACCGGTTACGACGACCGGCACCGCATCGTCGCCAAACAGTCCGGTGCTCTGTGCACTGCTTTGCTGGGTCACTACAGGTGCTTCCGTATCTGGTAGCAGTCCCAGCGCTTTGGCGTTGTCGCCAAGGCCCATCAGCCTGATCAGGTCGCCCGGCCGCTCAATCGGTGTGCCTTTGGTGCTTGTGAAGTCGGTCTTTGCAAGTTTCAACCCCGACTGCTTGATCACCGAGGCAAGCGCCTTTGCGGCGACTTCGGCACCGGTCTGGTTCCAGTGTGTATCGGTGCGGTAATAGACGTCGCCCTGAGCCGACGCCTGTGCCAGTGGCTGCAACAGGTCCACCGTCGTGATGCCCTGCTTTTGAAACGCATGGAACGCATCGGCGTAGCGAGAGCTGTTGTACTCAGGGTATCGTGCGTTGGCCAACCTGCTTGAATACACGCGGGCCTTGTCGGGCACCAGGGCCACAATCAACTTGACGCCCTGGCTCTCCAGGCTGCGGGCAGCAGTTCCAAGCAGTTCGGCACGAACCTTCAGGTTGGCATTGCCGTCCGCGTCAAAGCGCAACTCTTCAGTCAGAAACAGCCAGCCGTCTTTGCCGGTTCGCACCTGGTCGCCGCCGCTGCCAGTGAGCAGGTAGCGCACGCTGTTGGCCGCGCCAATCAGGGCACTGCGCGCTGGCAGCTTTTGGTCAAGTTGCTTTTCAAGTGCGCCGGTGCTGCGACCTTCGCGGAAATCCAGCCACCTGCGCGGAAATTCCAGATCGGCCGGACCTGCGGTGGCAGCAATGATTTGCCACGCACCCGCCAGCATGACCCCGGTCAACGTCAGCGCTGCCAGGGCGTCGTAGCGGGACAGGGCTGCTGCTTGACTGGGTGGTAGGGCACTGTGGGGCATCGCGAGCTCAGAACTGAAAATACAAGAACGGCGTGAACGACTGTGCCGACAGCGTTGCCACCGCCCACAAAAACAGAGGCAGCAGCAGGTAGCGCAGGTAGCTTCCACCCTGGCGTTTGAGCCAGGGCATGGCGTAGACCAGCACCACCCCAAGCGCCAGCACCATCAGCCGATCTGGCGTGACCTGCCAGGCAACCGGGGGGCTAAAGCCAAGGCCATTGAATCCCAGCATACCCTCGAACATGCGCGCAGCGCCATCCAGGTTGGCGGCCCGGAACAGGACCCAGCCGAAGATGACCAGCAGCATGGTCTTGATGACACGCAGCCAGCCAGGCAGCAAGGGCTTGCCCCAGCGCTGTTCCCAAAAGCGCTCCAGTATCAAAATGCCACCGTGCCAGGCGCCCCACAGCACAAAGGTCCAGTTGGCGCCGTGCCACAGGCCGCCCAGCAACATGGTCAGGAACAAATTGAGGTAGGTACGTAACAGGCCCTTGCGGTTGCCGCCAAGTGAGACATACAGGTATTCACGCAACCAGTTCGACAGCGACATGTGCCAGCGCTTCCAGAATTCGGTGATGGAGCGCGACACATAGGGGTCGTTGAAATTCTCAGGGAAGACAAAGCCGATCATCAGCGCCAGACCGATGGCCATGTCGGTGTAGCCGCTGAAGTCAAAAAACAGTTGAATCGTGTAAGCGCCGGCGCCCAGCCAGGCGTCGGCCAGTGTGGGTACAGGTGCAGAGAACGCTGCCTCTACCAATGGTGCAACGCTGTCGGCAATCAGGACCTTCTTGCAGAAACCCACCATGAAGAGCACGCAGCCGCGCGAAAAATTGCCCAGAGAGTGTGTGCGGCTTCTGAACTGCTCCGCCAACAGGTGGTAGCGCAGTACCGGTCCTGCCACCAAATGAGGAAAGAGTGCAATAAACGCTGCAAAGTCGACAAAGTTGCGTGCCGGTGCTGCCTCACGCCGGTAAATGTCAACCAGATAACTGATGGCGTGAAAGATATAGAAAGACAGACCGATGGGAAGCAGTACGTGGGTGAATTCAATCGCGTTGAAACCCAGAGCGTTCAAAGCCACGTTGAGGCTGTCGATACCGAAGTTGGCGTACTTGAAATAGCCCAGGGCCAGCAGGTTCAAGGTCACACCTGCCGTGAGTAAACGATGCCGGTGTGCCTGCTCGTCGCTCGCACCCATGGCCAGCGCAAAAGCGTAGCTGACGCTGGTGACGCCCACCAACAAGGCCAGAAAATCAGGTCGCCACCAAGCGTAAAAGGCCCAGCTGAAGATCAGAATCAGTGCCGACTTGGCGCGCCAGGGGGTCAGGTAGTAGCAGGCAAGAAAGAGCGGGAGAAAGGCGAAGAGGAAGATGTTTGAGCTAAAAACCATACTTCAGCCACTGCAAATTCATTGTTCGATGCTGTCGAGCAACCAATCAGCCACGCTTTGAATGTCAAGGCTCGCCTTGCAGCCGGGTTCATATTGGAGCACCGGTCGCTCAAAGCCAAGAGCCTGTGACACACGGGGGTCTTTGTGGACGGCAACCGGCACCATTTGATTGGGAAAGCCGGCGTAGAGGGACGAGCGCACCTGATGGCTCAGTTTGTTGTGAACTGGCATTTGGTTGATCAATATGTTGAAGCCAAAAAAATCAGCACGGCCAGCGGTGTAATGCTCCACCAGTGAGGTGATCTTGGGAATGGTGGCGTAGGACGCTGCATCGGCAAGTACCACGACCAACGCGCGGTTCGCGGCTACCAGAGCCTGCTGCAGATAAGCCGTAGGACCCGGTGGGGTGTCAAGTATGACGAAATCAAAAGAACCAGGATTGAGTGAATCAATGCCGTCCGAGACCCAGCCCGGATACTTCTTGAGTTCAGCCTCAAAGTCTTCCAGTTCGGAATCGGTGATTCTGCCAAAAGGGATAAATTGAATGCCAAACGGACTGTCAAAAATCGAACTATGCGAAATACCTTCCCGCGTCAGGCCGGCGATTTCTTCCGGGTTCATTCCCAGGTGCAGGCGTTGCACGTTCTGCGGATCCAGGTCGATCAACAGCACGCGTTTGTTGCGCAACGCCAGCGCCACGGCGATGTTGACCGCAAGGGTGGTCTTGCCAACTCCGCCTTTGCCTGAAATGAATGCGATAACCTGCATAGATCGTTTTCGAAAAATTCAGGGTTTAGGTTTCACAGGGGCAAGCTCCAGTGAGCCGGAAAAGTTCATGTTTGGATCGCTTGTTATTGTCGCGCCAGGCGCAGTTGCTTTCGACCGAGATGGTGCAGATG
>Ga0163199_1000197_pt1 | contig 38925 bp, 36 predicted proteins | sample PL_2010_150m_FD_113537 | JGI IMG/M metagenome (GOLD analysis project Ga0163199, IMG submission 113537) | Freshwater microbial communities from Powell Lake, British Columbia, Canada to study Microbial Dark Matter (Phase II) - PL_2010_150m | ecosystem: Environmental > Aquatic > Freshwater > Lake ...
GTTGCGGAGCTGGATCCGCCGGGCTCGCCATTGAAACGCCGCATTGCGGTGTCCAGTGCTTCCTTGGCCGGCTTGCGATCGGCCCACACATCGGCGATTTCCTCATTCAAGATTTCCCGCATGCGATTCAACCCGGCACCATGCTTGGTTCGCGTGGTCACCGTCTTGCGCTCGGAAAGGCGGCGAGTCGCCGCATCGAGCAAGGTTGGCTCCACCCCGGCTGCCTTGAGTGCCTCGACCGCCGCTGGCGTCATTGGCAGGTAACCGGTCGCACGCACCCATTCGACCTGGACTTGCGGCCTGAGCATGAAGCTGATGAAACGCGCCGCAAGCTGATATTCCTTCTTCTTGTGGTTCGCCAGCACCCACAAGGCAACGCCATCGGGCAGTACCTTGGCCGGTGTGGCATCGCGAACGTCATCGTAATAGGGTAACTCGCTCACGCCGACGGCGAAGCCGGCGTGCATCGCCTTGGCATATAGCGAGGATTCACCCGTCAGTATGGCGCATTCTCCCGAAAGAAATTTCCGATCGGACTGATCACCCGAGCCGAAATAGTGCAGGTAACGACTCTTGTACCAACTTGCCATCAACGCGATGTGCTTGACATTCACCATTCGGTTCAGGGCGACCTGGGTGTTGCCATTCTTCTCCCGCGCTGCAAAAGCTTCGCCGTGTTGCGATGAAAGGTTCTCCATATGCACCCAGGCGAACCGCGAGGAAGTGTACGGGCACTTGACACCTGCGTCACGTAATCTGCCGGCCTGCTCCTGCAACTCCCACCAGGTTTTCGGCGCAATATCGGGAGCAAGTCCGGCATGGCGGTAGACATCCTTGTTCCACATCAGCACCGGCATGGACAAACCCAGCGGCAACGCCTGTAGTCGGCCCAGCGTGTCGTCCACCGCATCGGCAGCCAAGGGGAAGAAATGCTTTACATCGAGCTTCGCTCCCGATTCGGCCATCACCTGATAGAGCATCTTGAAACGCGGGCGGGTACCAAAGAATGCCATGCTGTCATCGTCGTCGAGCAACGCCAGATGCGGCAACTGGCGGCGCGCGTCTTCATCCAGGCCGCTCAGGTCCTGCAGCAATACGCCAGCCCTGCCCTTTTGCTCGTCGTTGAAACGCAGTACCAGAGACGCCAGAGTGTCCAGCGCGGGACCCGCAAATGCGTGTCGCAGGATAATCTCGTCGCGTGCCTGGGCCGGCGACGCCAACACACTCACCAGCAACAGCACGAATCCAATCCTTGGCATCTTCTTCCCCGGCAGGTACCCACGTGAGCAGATGCTATGTTACATCGACATGACTCACATCCCGCTCAAACCGTCCGGGAGGACTCAAGCGACTTGCATAAATAGGGCATACCATGATATTTTAAAATTCAATATACAGTCGTCCCAGCAAAGAGGAAGGGAACATGCGCATAGTCTGCCTGGGTGGTGGCCCGGCCGGTCTGTACTTCAGCATCATGATGAAGAAAGCCGACCCGGCACACGAAATCACTATTTACGAGCGCAATCTGCCTGACGACACCTTCGGTTGGGGAGTCGTGTTCTCGGACGCCACGCTGGGAAATTTTGCCCTGGCCGATCCGCAGACTTACGCTGAGATCACCCGAAATTTCCATCATTGGGACGACTGCGACATCTTCTTCAAAGGGCGTCGCATCCGCTCCGGAGGTCACGGATTTTGCGGGATAGCGCGCAAGAAACTGCTAAACATCCTGCAACACCGGGCTGCCGAACTTGGGGTCGAACAACGTTTCTCTGCCAACATTGAGGATGACGCCCAGTTCGCCGGTAGCGACCTGATAGTCGCGGCGGATGGCGTCAACAGCCAGGTGCGGCTGAAATACGCGGAGTACTTTACGCCCGATATCGAGGTCAGAAAATGCCGTTATATCTGGCTCGGCACCCATCTCCACCTGGATGCCTTCACCTTCATTACCGAAGCCACGGAATGGGGCTGGTTTCAGGTCCATGCCTATCAATTCGATGCCGACACCAGCACTTTCATCATCGAGTGCCGCGAGGAAACGTGGCTGGCAGCGGGACTGGATCAACTCGACCAGGCAGGATCAATCGCATTCTGCGAGAAGCTGTTCGCCAAATACCTCAAGGGCCACAAGCTGATCAGCAATGCGCGGCACCTGCGCGGTTCCGCCTGGCTGAACTTCAATCGGGTGTTGTGCCAGCAGTGGCACCACAAGAACGTCGTGCTGATCGGCGACGCGGCGCATACTGCACACTTCTCCATCGGGTCCGGAACCAAACTGGCCATGGAGGACGCGATCGCGCTGAGCAAAGCCGTCACCGCCAATCCGGCGAACGTCGAGCTCGCGCTCGAAACCTATCAGCAAGAACGCGAGCTCGAGGCGCTGAAACTTCAGAGCGCGGCGCGCAACCGCATGGAGTGGTTCGAAAATGTCTCCCGTTATACGCACCTGGAGCCGGAGCAGTTCGCCTATACGCTGCTTACCGGCAGCCAGCGCATCGGTCATGAAAATCTCAAGCTGCGCGACCCGGATTACGTCGCCGGCGTCGAAAGCTGGTTCGCCGCTCACAGCGGTCTGCCGGCCAATCCGCTGCCGCCAATGTTTACGCCCTTCACCATCGCAGGCCTGAGGCTCAAGAACCGCATCGTCGTTTCGCCGATGGCCATGTATTCCTGTGAGGACGGCGTGCCGGGTGATTTCCTGATGGTGCATCTGGGCAGCCGGGCACTCGGCGGCGCCGGACTGGTGATGACGGAAATGACCTGCGTTTCGCCCCATGGCCGAATTACGCCGGGTTGCGCCGGACTCTGGAACGCCCAGCAGATGCAAGCCTGGACGCGCATTGTCGATTTCGTTCACGAGCATTCCGATGCGAAGCTGGGGATCCAGCTCGGCCACTCCGGACCCAAAGGCTCGACCCAGCTGGGCTGGGAGGCCATCGATGAACCCCTGCCCGACGGCAACTGGCCGCTGCTGGCAGCGTCCGCAGTCGCCTATGGGCCACGCAACCAGGTGCCACGCGAAATGACGCGCGCCGACATGGACCAGGTAAGGGACCACTTCGTCGCCGCGGCCAAACAGGCCGATCGGTCCGGCTTCGACCTGCTTGAGTTGCATTGCGCCCACGGCTACCTGCTCTCCAGTTTCATTTGTCCCCTCACCAACCGGCGCGAAGATGAATACGGTGGAGCACTGGAAAACCGCCTGCGCTATCCACTCGAAGTATTCAACGCCGTGCGCGCCGCCTGGCCAGCTCCCAGGCCGTTATCGGTACGCATCTCGGCACACGACTGGGCGCCCGGCGGGAATACCCCGGACGACGCCGTGATCATGGCCCGATGTTTCAAGGACGCCGGTGCGGACCTGATCGACGTTTCCTCCGGGCAGACCACCCGCGCCGCAAAACCGGTGTATGGACGCATGTACCAGACCCCCTTCGCCGACCGGATCAGGAATGAGGTCGATATCGCCACCATTGCTGTCGGCAACATTTTCGAGGCAGACCATGTGAACAGCATTGTGGCTGCCGGTCGCGCCGATCTGTGCGCCCTGGCCCGGCCGCACCTGGCCGACCCGGCGTGGACCCTGCATGCAGCGGCGCAGCAGACCTATCACGAAGCGGGTTGGCCACAACAATATCTCAGCGGCAGGGAACAACTCGAGCGCAATCTTGCGCGCGCCGCACAATTAGCACTAACCGCCTGAGGACCCGATTTTCAGCCGCATTCTTTGAGAGGTCGACGCCATGAACAAGAACATGAACGCAACAACGCAGTCCGACATAGAAACCCGAGCCACCAGTAGCCACGCCCAGGAACTGCGTCTCTGGCTGCGCATGCTCGCCACCGCGCATCTGGTCGAGGCCGAGATCAGGAGTCGCTTGCGCAGCCAGTTCAATATCACTTTGCCCCGCTTCGACCTGATGTCGCAATTGGAACGCGCGCCGGACGGCATGAAGATGGGGGAATTGTCGAAGCGCATGATGGTCACCGGCGGAAATGTCACTGGCATTACCGACCAACTGGCGGCCGAAGGATTGGTGGTCCGCGAGGACAACCCAAACGACCGTCGCGCCTACAACGTCAAACTCACGCCGGTGGGACGCAAGACATTCATGAGAATGGCCGAGGCGCATGAACTGTGGATTGTTGAGTTGCTGGGCGGTCTCAGTGAAAAAGAGCGTGAGCAGTTTTATGCCCTGCTGGCGAAACTCAAAGCCCATGTCGCTTCCTGTGCCACCTCGAAGCGCGCCAAGAGCACCTAGCCAAATGAATTTGCAGCAGATACTCCAGCCGCCTGGCTGGCGGCGGCCGCGCGGGTTCTCCAACGGCATCATGGCAAGGGGAACATTGATCTTCACCGGCGGGCAGATCGGCTGGGACAGCGACTGCCGTTTTGCCAGCCTCAATCTCGCTGATCAGGTACGACAGACGCTCAACAATATTCTCGCCATCCTCGCCGTCGTCGGGGCCGGGCCCGAGCACGTCGTGCGCCTGACCTGGTATATCACCGACAAGCGCGAGTACCTGGCGCGTTCCAGGGAAATCGGGATTGCCTACCGTGAGGTAATGGGGCGGCACTATCCCGCCATGGCCGTGGTTCAAGTCGCCGAACTGATCGAAGATGCGGCCCGAGTCGAAATCGAGGCGACCGCGGTCCTCCCTGATGTTGATTCAATCCCCACGCAAAATTGACGTAGAATTATTGGTGAAATTTGCCGCCAACGATTAGGCATAACTCTGATTCCGGGGATCGTCATGTATTTACGCCTGCACTGGTTGCTTATCCCGCTTGCGCTCGGGGCTTGCGAACAGCTTGGTCTTGAGGATCCAGCAAAGATCGCGGCGAACCGCGAAGCCGAGGGGAAGGCCGTCGGGAGCGCTTGTCGGCAAACGGCCCGCCCGCTCGAAGAGTGCTATGCGCTGAGCCCGAAGGCCCAAAAAGCGGCGATTTTCGCGGGCTGGCGCGAGATGGACGCTTACATGCGCGAGAACAAGATCGAGGACACCACGGTTCCAAAACCCGGCGACAAAGCGGACCAGGCGAATCCTGCGGAATCCAAGGCGAGTTCAGAGAAGGCAGCGAGCGGCAAAGCAGCGGCAAAGCGCTGACCGTCGGCGGCTGGAAATGTCACAGTTCGTCGGTTCCGCCCGCACTCACGACCAAAATGCGCCAGGGCCAGGAAATTTGAATGCGGAATCGGCTATAATGTGTCCGTCGCCGCCCCGCCGGTTGGTGGCCTTTAGCGGCTGGTCCGACAATTCGTCGGATTCCTCGGCCTGACTTCCCCAAGATTTTTCGCTGCCTGAACCGGTACCCCGCAAGGGGCAGGCCGAACCAGGAGCTATCATTGAAATTTGACGACCTCGGGTTGCTACCCGAATTGCTGCATGCCGTTGCCGACAACGGCTACACCGAGCCGACGCCGATCCAGGTGCAGGCGATTCCCATCATCCTGCAAGGCAAGGATATCCTGGGAGGGGCCCAGACCGGCACCGGAAAGACTGCCGGCTTCACCCTGCCGATATTGCAGCGCCTGTCCCGCCACGCCAGTGCATCCTCGTCCCCGGCGCGCCATCCGGTGCGTGCGCTGATCCTGACGCCCACGCGTGAACTGGCGATGCAGGTGTTTGAAAGCGTCAAGACCTACGGAAAATATCTTCCCCTGCGCGCCATCTGCCTTTACGGTGGGGTCGATATCAAACCGCAGATCGCCGAATTGCGCCAGGGGCGCGAAATCGTCGTCGCCACACCCGGTCGTCTGCTCGACCACGTTCAGCAAAAGACCGTCGCTTTCAACTCGGTGGAAATGCTGGTGCTGGACGAGGCCGATCGCATGCTCGACATGGGATTCATTCCGGACATCAAGCGCATCCTGGCGATGCTACCGAAGGAGCGGCAGAGCCTGTTGTTCTCGGCGACCTTCTCCGACGAAATCCGCAAGCTCGCCGATGTCATGCTCAAGGCGCCGCAACTGATCGAGGTGGCGAAACGCAACGCCGTCGGCGACAACATCACCCACCGCGTGTATGCAGTGGCGCAGGAAGACAAGCGCCACCTGCTGGTTCATCTGCTGCGTGACCAACAACTGCGCCAAGTGCTGATTTTTGTCGGCACCAAGTTTGGCGCCAGCCGGCTGGCCCATTACCTGCAGCGCCAGGGCATCGAAGCCGATGCCATCCATGGCGACAAAACCCAGCAACAGCGGACAGAGGCGCTGGAATCCTTCAAATCCGGCCGCATCAAGGTGCTGGTCGGCACCGATGTCGCCGGACGCGGCCTGGACATCGATGACCTGCCGCATGTGATCAACTACGAACTGCCGCACGTCGCCGAGGATTACGTGCATCGCATCGGCCGTACCGGACGCGCCGGCAAGAGCGGCGACGCCACGTCGCTGGTCTGCCCGGCGGAAAAACAGCATCTGGCCGAAATTGAGAAACTCATCAAGTTCAAGATCGAGCAAGTGAGTGCCCCCGGGTTCCAGCGCGGCGACGACCACGGTCTCAACGCCGACGCGGAAAAGCCCCAACGCGGTCGTGGACGCGGCCAGGCAGATTCTGGAGCGCGGGAAAGTCGCGAGGAACGCAGCCGAAAATCCGATCGCGAGCGCGCGTCGTCTCGCGTCGAGCGAGGCGACAGGCCGCGCCTGCCATCGCCGGTAGCCCATCTGCCGACGCTCGACTTCGACCCGACCAAACCCTATGAATCCCGAGGCGCCTCGGGCAACGCCCAATCCACGGCCGCGAACAGCCCGCCCCTGCGCGCCTTGAAACCATTGGCGGCGCTGCTCGGCGGCATAGGCAAGAAATGACAGGAGAGGTCCGATGAAACTGGTCCGTTACGGTAAGCGCGGTGCCGAGAAACCCGGCATGATCGATGATCAGGGTCAACTGCGTGACCTATCCGGCCTCATCGCCGACATCGGCTGGAACGAACTGTCGAACACCGGCCGGGAGAAATTGCGAAACCTGCGACCTGCTTCCTTGCCACGGGTGTCAGGCCAACCCAGACTCGGCGTACCTTTCACCGGAATCAGCAAATTTCTCGGGATCGGCCTCAACTATCGGGATCATGCCGAGGAAACCGGCATGCCGATTCCCGGCGAACCCATTCTGTTCATGAAGGCGACCACCTGCATCAGCGGTCCCTTCGACCCGGTCCTGCTGCCCCCGGGTTCGCAAAAAACCGACTGGGAAGTGGAACTCGGCATCGTCATCGGCAACGAAGCCCGTCGGGTGTCCGAGACACAATCGCTCCAGCACATTGCGGGCTACTGCGTCATCAACGATGTCTCCGAGCGCGCTTACCAGCTCGAGCGTGGCGGTCAGTGGGACAAAGGCAAGGGTTGCGACAGCTTTGGTCCGATTGGCCCCTGGCTCGTCACCCGCGATGAAATTCCGGACCCGCAGAACCTGCGTCTGTGGCTGGAAGTGAACGGAGAAAGCATGCAGCAGGGCAGCACCTCGAAGATGATCTTCGGTTGCGCGGAGATCGTCAGTTATCTGTCCCGTTTCGTGACCCTGTTGCCCGGCGATGTCATCGCCACCGGAACCCCGCCGGGCGTCGGCATGGGTCGCAAACCGCCGCGTTTTCTCAAGGCGGGAGATACGATGCGGCTGGGCATCGACGGATTGGGCGAGCAGCGCCAGCTCGTCACCGAGACCCGCTCCCAGGCATAGTGCAACAATCAGTTGTCATCAATCCGGGTGCTCCTGGTTCGAATTTTCCGGACGTCCCGGGATCGATATCGATTTACGGAATTGTGCGTCTTGTTGACACCGATCACCGGCTCATCAGTCTATAATCAAAAGATCACGCAGGGGATAGCATGGCTCAACCGCTCCGGAAACCATCGGAAGAAAGTAATCATGCGCTCAAGATCGCCACGATCTACGGGCTGATCGGCAGCCTCTGGATAGTTCTGACGAGCGGTGTAGTCACAACATTCTTCAGCGACACGATTACGCTCTCCGACTTCGCTGGCGCCCAGGTCCTGAGCGGCACTCTGGTCGTGTTCGCTTCGAGCTGGATGCTCTACCTCCTCGTCAAGGGCCGCCTTGAAGAGGCCCACCGCGCAGCACAGGCTCTAAGATTGCGCGACCGGGCGATCGAGTCGAGCGTCAATGCCATCATCATCACCGGCTACAACGAGGCCGGTAATCTCATCGAGTATGTCAATCCGTCGTTCTCCAGCATTACCGGCTACCCAGCCGAGGAGGCCATAGGTCGCAATTGCAACTTTTTGCTGGGTAACGACACCGATCAACCGGAACTGGAACACATCCGCGCCGCGCTCAAGGATGGCAAGGATGGTCATGCCTTGCTGCGCAACTACCGCAAGGATGGCAGCCTGTTCTGGAATGATCTGCACATCTCTCCGGTGCGCGACGACGACGAAACCATCACGCATTACATCGGCATCCAGAATGACGTCACCGACTCCAAACGCTATCAGAATGAACTGGAACATCAGTCCACTCACGACACGCTCACCAATCTGCCCAACCGCAATTTGCTGAGGGACCGCATCGGCCAGGGCATTGCCTACTCCAACCGATATCAACAGACCATCATGGCGGTGGCTTACATCGGCCTGGATAATTTCAAGTTCATCAACGACAGCATGGGCCACACCGCTGGCGATCAGGTATTGAAGCTGGTTTCCGCACGCCTGGACGCTTGCCTGCGCAACAGTGACACGGCCGCACGCCTGGGTGGTGATGAATTCGTGCTGATCGTATTCGAAAACCCCGGCGAGGAAGAGAACTTCAACACATCGATCAATGCCTTGCTGCAACGCGTTCTGCGTGAAGTTGCGCTACCCTACAAGATCGGCAGTCAGGAATTCTTCATCACCTGCAGCATAGGTTACGCGCTGGTGCCGGCCGATGGGGATACCGAGGAAATCCTCATGAAGAACGCCGGAATCGCCATGTACTCCGCCAAGGAGTTGGGAAGAAACAACATCCAGCATTATTCTCCCGAACTCAACGACAAGATTACTCTGCGCCTTTCACTGGAGAGCGAACTGCGCCGAGCGCTCGACAACAATGAGTTCTTCCTCGTCTATCAGCCGCAGATCGACCTGAAAACCCGCCGTGTCACCGGCATGGAGACCCTGATTCGCTGGCGCCATCCGCAGCAGGGTTTGATCTCTCCGGTGCAATTCATTCCCCTGGCGGAAGAGACCGGATTGATCGTTCCGATTGGAAACTGGGTGCTGCGCACCGCCTGCGCCCAGGCCAAGGCATGGCAAGACGCCGGCCTGCCCAAGATCAAGCTGTCGGTCAATCTTTCGGCACGCCAATTCATCGAGAAGGATCTCATCTCCTCCATCAATCAGGCACTGGCGGATTCCGGCTTGGCCCCTGGATACCTCGAACTCGAGCTCACCGAGAGCATCATCATGCACAACGCCGAGTTGTTTATCTCCACCTTGCGTCAGCTCAAGGATATCGGCATCGAGCTGGCCATTGACGACTTCGGCACCGGCTACTCCAGCTTGAGTTACCTGAAGCGTTTCCCCATCGACCGTTTGAAGATCGATCAATCATTTGTCCGCGACATCAATACCGATTCGGACAGTGCCTCCATCTCGCAGGCCGTCATCATGCTCGGCCACAGCCTCGACCTGAAAGTCATCGCCGAAGGCGTGGAATCCCTGGGCCAGCTGGATTTTCTGCATGCCAACCTGTGCGATGAAATTCAGGGTTACTACTTCAGCAAACCCCTGCCGAAGGAAGAGTTCGCGAAATTTCTGCAGGAAAAGACAGCTGAAAGCGCCAGCCAAAGTTGAGCCGCGCAGGCAAAGGGGCAAGTGCCCAACTTGCCCGGTCTCGCGTCCAAGGCACAGCGCCCGCATCTGGCGGGCGCTGGTTAGAACCGCGGCTCGATGGCTCGATGTCGCCGATCAGACTTTCAGCGCAGTGAGCACTTCGTCGAGCATCTTCTTGGCATCGCCGAACAACATCCGATTGTTTTCCTTGTAGAAGAGCGGGTTGTCGACCCCGGCATAGCCGGTCGCCATGCTGCGCTTCATCACGATCGAGGTCTTGGCCTTCCACACTTCGAGCACCGGCATGCCGGCGATCGGGCTGGACGGATCATCCTGGGCAGCGGGATTCACGATGTCGTTGGCGCCGATAACCATGGCCACATCCGTGGTCGGGAAATCATCGTTCAACTCGTCCATCTCCAGGACGATGTCGTATGGTACTTTGGCCTCGGCCAGCAGCACGTTCATGTGACCGGGCATGCGGCCCGCCACCGGGTGGATGCCGAAGCGCACATTGACGCCCTTCTCACGCAGCAGCTTGGTAATCTCATACACCGTATGCTGGGCCTGCGCCACCGCCATGCCATAGCCGGGAACGATGATGACATTCTTCGACTCGCGCAGCAGTTCCGCCGTCTCCGCGGCCAGGATGGGGTTGACCTCACCCGCGGGCAGTGCGCCGCCCGCCGGGGCAGGTGCGCCACCCTCGCTGCCGAATCCGCCCGCAATCACGCTGATGAAGTTTCGATTCATCGCACGGCACATGATGTAGGAGAGTATGGCGCCACTCGAACCGACCAGCGCGCCGACGACGATCAGCAGGTCGTTCGACAGCATGAAGCCGGTTGCCGCCGCCGCCCAGCCGGAGTAGCTGTTGAGCATCGAAATCACTACCGGCATGTCGGCGCCGCCGATGGCCATCACCATGTGGATACCGAACAGCAGTGCGATCACGGTCATCACCACCAGCGGCATCATTCCGTCATTGATCGATTCGGCGTGCAGGAACTCTCGCCCGAACCAGATCACCACCAGCAGACCGGCGAGGTTCATCCAGTGGCGGCCTGGCAGCAGCAAGGTCTTGCCGCCGATCTTGCCCGAGAGCTTGCCAAAGGCGATCACCGAGCCGGTGAAAGTTACGGCGCCGATGAGGATGCCGATGTAGATTTCCATTTCGTGAATCGACTTCGCCGCGCCGCTGAATTCCGCCGAGGCCGCCGGGTCGATGTAGTTGGCAAAGCCGACCAGCATCGCCGCCAGGCCGACCAGGCTGTGCATCAGCGCCACCAGTTCCGGCATCTGCGTCATTCTTACGACGCGCGCGGCATACAGACCGATGCTGCCGCCGATTACCATGGCACCGATGATCCAGGCATAGCCGGCCGACGTGACATGCGGCCCGAAAACCGTCGCCAGCACGGCGATGGTCATGCCGATCATGCCGTACAGGTTGCCGCGGCGCGAACTCTCCGGATTGGACAAGCCGCCGAGGCTGAGGATGAAGAGTATGGTCGCCCCGATATAGGAGGCAGTTGCAAGAGTTGCGGACATGAGTCGTCTCCGTTATTTGCGGAACATCTGCAGCATGCGCTGCGTGACGGCGAAACCGCCGAACATATTGACCGCGGTGAGCGCGATGCCCACCCACGCCAGCCAGTGGATCCACGCTTCCGGACGCGCCGCGCCACCGACGAGCAGCGGCGGCGCGATCTGCACCAGGGCGCCGATGGCGATAATGCTGCTGATCGCATTGGTAACGCTCATCAGCGGCGTATGCAATGCGGGCGTAACGTTCCACACCACCATGTAACCGATAAATACGGCCAGCACAAACACGGTGAAGTGGCCGAGGAAGGCCGCCGGCGCGTTCGCGCCGACGAACCAGAAGGCCAGCGCCGCGATGCCGAACATGACCGCGGTGCGCGTGGCGGATGCCGGTGCGCTCGCCTCGCCATGTTTAGGCGCCTTGGCCGGCATCGCCGCAGGCTTGACCGCAGGCAGGGCCGGCAACTTGAGGGCTGGCGGCGGCCAGGTGACCTCACCGTTCTTGATGATGGTCAGGCCGCGGATGGCATCGTCGTCCATATTGACGTCGATGACCCCGTCCTTGGTCTTGCACAGTTCTTCAGCGAGCCGAAACAGGTTGGTGGCGTAAAGCGTCGACGACTGCTTGGACAGGCGACTGACCAGGTCGGTGTAGCCGACGATGGTGACGCCGTGCCTTACGACCGCCTGACCGGGCTCGGTCAACTCGCAATTGCCGCCTTGTTCGGCCGCCATGTCGACAATCACGCTGCCTGGCTTCATGCTCCGCACCATCTCGGCCGTGATCAGCCTGGGCGCCGGCTTGCCTGGAATCAGCGCGGTGGTGATGATGATGTCCACTTCCTTGGCCTGCTTGGCGTACATCGCGCGCTGGGCCTGCTGGAAGCCTTCGCTCATCACCTTGGCGTAGCCGCCACCGCCGGAGCCTTCCTCTTCGTAATCGACCTTGACGAATTCGCCCCCCAGGGACACCACCTGGTCGGCCACTTCGGCACGGGTGTCGTTGGCGCGCACGATGGCACCCAGGCTGGCGGCGGTGCCAATCGCCGCCAGACCGGCGACGCCGGCACCGGCGATGAAGATCTTGGCCGGCGGTACCTTGCCCGCGGCCGTGATCTGGCCGCTGAAGAAGCGGCCAAAGGCATTCGCGGCTTCAATAACGGCACGGTAGCCAGCAACGCCTGCCTGGGAGGTCAGGGCATCCATCTTCTGGACGCGGCTCAGCACGCGCGGCAGTGAATCTATGGCCAGCACGGTGACCTTCCTGGCCGCCATTTGCCGCATCAGTTCCGGATTCTGGGCCGGCCAGATGAAGCTCACGAGGGTCTGGCCCTCGTGCATCAGGTCGATCTCGTCCCGAGTCGGTCCGCGCACCTTGAAGACTATATCCGATGCTGCCCACAATTTTGCCGCTCCCGCGACGATCTCGGCGCCCGCTGCGCGGTAGATCTCATCACTGAAATTCGCGCCATCTCCGGCACCGGACTCGACGGCAATCGTGAAACCCAGTTTTATGAGTTTTTCAACGATCTCTGGAACGGTTGCGACACGTTTTTCGCCAGGAAAAACCTCTCGCGGTACTCCGATCATTAGAGGCATGCTTCATAACTCCCTAAATATTCTTGCTAAACGGAAAAAACAACGGGTAATGTACATCGCATGGACGCCGCGCAGGATAATACTTCAATGACTCCGGCTCCGATTGACATGGATCAAATGAGGGCAATAGCCAAGACCGTTGGCATAAGCGCATCAATTTTCAAATTGCTCCGGGCGCGGGATATACGTCAGGCCGGACGCCGGGAAATTCTGTCTGGCGGATTGCGGGCCGCGACGCCAGCGTCAGCCGTAAGGTAACATTCGGATCTCAGCGCAAGGAATGGAGTGGCGGAAGCAATGAAAAACGATATTGCCGATCTTCTCGACGGCCTGAGTTTTTTTAGGGAGTTCTCCTATCCCGAGATGACGGTCATTGGCAAATACCTGATGCTACAGTCGTCCGTCAAGGGGACTAGCATATTTCAGAAGGGCGACCCTGGCAGTTTCATGTTGATCCTCGTCAAGGGGCGCATCTCCATTTACAAGGGCGGTGAGCATGGTCAACGGTTGCTTTCAACCGAGAACAAAGGGCGCATAGTTGGCGAAATGGCCTTGCTCGACCGCGAGCGACGTTCGGCCACCTGTATCGTCGATGAGGACTGCGAATACGTGTCACTGAACCAGGACGGGCTCCGCAAGCTCGCTACGGAGTATCCGGCCCTTGCCTACCGTTTCATGTGTTGCGTGGCGCAGTTGCTTTCCCGAAGATTGCGCAGGGCATCGGGAATGATGGCCGATTTTCTTAGCGACGAGGAAAAATAGGCTCACCGGGCTGCCTGGGTGAGCCTGGTGGTGGCAGTTGTTCCGGAGTTCCGGCTCGGCAAGACGCAGAATTGCCATTGCTGCCGACGCGCGTTCGACAGGCCGCTATTCAATGACCGAGGATGAAAGATGGAATTGAGGATCTTGAGTGCCGGGGCGGCCAAAGGCCTCGTCTATGAGGTACAGCAGGCTTACACGGCGGAAACCGGAGCGGTCATATCAGGTTCATATGGCACTGTCGGCGCCATGATGGATGAAGTGCTCAGGGGCGCAGCGTGCGACGTGGTCATACTGCCCGAAGCATTGATTGCTGAACTCACCCGATCCGGGCAGCTAGTGCCCGATGCCAGCCGCCCTTTGGGGCGAGTGCGTACCGGAATCGCAGTGCGCTCAGGCATGCCGCACCCCGACATCTCGAATCGTGCCGCGTTCAAGGTCAACCTGTTGGCAGCAAGTGGCATCTACTTTCCAGATCCACATCGGGCGACCGCCGGCATGCACTTCATCAATGTACTCGAGCAGCTCGACATCTATGACGAACTCATTCCGCGACTGCGCCCTTATCCGAATGGCGCCATTGCCATGCAACAACTCGCGCAATCCCGAGAATCTCGCCAGATAGGTTGCACCCAGATCACCGAAATCAAGTACACGGCCGGCGTCACTTTGGTCGGATTGTTGCCCGTGGAGTTCGAGTTGTCGACCGTCTATGCCGCAGGCGTTTGCAGCAAGGCGGCGCAACCGGCGGGCGCCCGCCGCCTGGTGGAACTGCTCGGCGGAGACGCCACCCTGGCGCAACGAAGCGCCGCAGGTTTCGAGTTCTGAGGCGCGTTCAGCCCCGGTCCCGGTTACACATCATGTACTCCGGTCGAGGTTATAACGAGGTCCGCATCGGCGAGCGCTACGACAGCGCCTTGACCTTGACCGAAACCCATATTGTTCTGGGCGCCGGCCTGTTCGGCGATTTCAATCCACTGCACATCAACCAAACCTTTGCGCAAGAATCCCGTTATGCCGGTCGCATCGCCCATGGCTACCTGACGAGCAATGTCATGGCGGCGCAGCTCGGGATGATCTTTCACGGCACCGCCATCGCCTATCTGGAACACGCCTGCCGCTTCCTGGCCCCGGTGCGCGCCGGCGATACGCTGACGACCGCCTGGAACATCGTTGCCCGCGATGACAAGCCCAAGCATGAAGGCGGTATCGTGACACTCAGCGGAACCTGTACCAACCAGGATGGAATTCAGGTCGCCGCAGCGGATGCCAAGATACTGGTACGCGACAATTGCGGTCACGGAGCCGACGTCGGGCACTAAGGCCGGCACTCGCGTCCAGGGAACTGATGTCTAGCGAGGAATTCGGCGTTCGTCATAGACCCGCCTGGCTGCCACGATAAAAATATGGATTTCTTCGCTACTGACCTGCGGATAGTGATCGCGCATCACGCGAAAAGCCAGATGCTCGAGCGTCTGGCCTCCCCAGGTGTTGGCCGGGTCGAAGAACGGTTCGACGAGCGCGTAGGCGCCGTCGAATACCTCGCGCAATTGCAATTTCTGACGCCGTTCGGCGGGAACAGTGGTCGACATGATCAGGAACGTCCATCAGGATTGATTTTGTTTTCTTCCTTCAAGCGTAGCACCCGGCGCTGCACTTTGCCAGTGGTGGTCATCGGCAGGGCATCGATGAACTCGATGGCTTTGGGATATTCATAGGGCGCCAGGAACTTGCGCACATGCTGCTGCAACTCGGCTTCCAACTCCGCAGACGGCGTGTGGCCCGGCTGCAGGACGACAAAAGCCTTGACGATGGTGCCGCGCGTGGCGTCCGGCGCACCGATCACCGCGGCATTGGCCACGGCCGGATGCCTGACCAGGCAGTTTTCTATCTCTCCCGGACCGATGCGATAACCGGCGCTCTTGAACATGTCGTCAGTGCGCCCCTGGTACCAGAGGTAGCCGTCCTCGTCGCACTTCGCAAGATCGCCGGTGCGTCCCCAGGCCATTTCTCCCGAACCGAAATACTTGTCCTGCGTCGCTTCGGGGCTCTTCCAGTATTCGAGCAGGAACACCGGGTCGGCTTCGCCGTTGCAACTGCGTTGCACGCATACTTCGCCAACTTCGCCGGCCGGCAGCGGCTGACCCGCATCATCCAGGACCGCGACGCGATGCCCCGGATAGGGCCGGCCCATGGCGCCCGGCCTGGGCGGCCAGACCGCCGCACAGCCGCCAACAATATAGTTGATCTCGGTCTGGCCGAAGATCTCGTTGATAGTGACGCCGAGTTCTTCCCTGGCCCAGGCCATCACCGTGTCACCGACTGCCTCACCGCCGCTCATGATGGTGCGAAGATTCAGAGCATAGGCTTGTTTCGGTTTCGGCACAGCCTTCATCATCATTTTCAACGCGGTGGGAAACAGAAAGGTATTTCGAATGCCGTACTTTTCGATCAACCAATAGGCCTTCTCCGGATCGAAGCGGCCGCGATAGGCGAGTATGGGTTGCCCGAAGTTCCAGGTCGGCAGCAGCGCGTCGAACAGCCCGCCGGTCCACGCCCAATCCGCCGGCGACCAGAACATGTCGCCGGCCTTGGGGAAGAAATCGTGCGAGCAGACGAAGCCGGGCAGGTTGCCATAGAGCGTGCGCTGCGCCATCAATGCACCCTTGGGATTACCGGTGGTACCACTGGTATAAATGATCAGCGCCGCGTCGTCGGCCGCGGTGTCTAGCGCGGTGTAGCGTGTGGAGGCAAATTCGAGCAACCGGTCCCAATCGTGCACACCGCTTTCCGCCGCCCCGTCGACGCCGATGATGTGTTTCAAGTGTCCCAGCCGCTCGCGTATCGCCCACAGCTTGGGAAGTGACGAGCTGTCGACGATGGCGACTCGCGCTTCCGCGTGGTCAAGTCGGTATTCCAGCGCATCGGACCCGAACAGGTGGGATAACGGCAGCGCCACAACACCCATTTGGTAGCAGGCGATATGCGCAACGGCGGTCTGTGGCCGCTGCGGCAGGATTATCGCGACCTTTTCACCGCGCAACATCCCTAACGCCCCCAGCGCATTCGACAGGCGATTGGCCTCGCGCTGAATGTCCCAGAAACTCCAGGCTTGGGCCAATCCACTTTCATCTTCGTAGTAAAGCGCGAAACGCGCCCGGTCAGCGGCCCAGCGTCCGCAGCATTCATGGGCGATGTTGTAGCGCCCCGGCACCCGCCAGCGAAAGCTTTCATGGATTTGCGCATGGCTCTGCGCCTGGTCATCGAGTTGCATGATGAGGATTGCTCCGCTCGGTCACAATTGTCTACGTACGCATCTGGTCGGCGTCCGACTCGGGGAAACTCAGCCGTTCGTCAAGCAGTTCGATCCAGTGCCGCACTGGCAAACAGGTGCCGGATTGCAGGTGAGCCAGGCAGCCGATGTTGGCGGTGGCGATCACGGTGGGTTGCCCAGCGCTCAGCGCAGACAACTTGTTATCGCGCAGCCGGGTAGCGATCACCGGTTGCAGCACCGAGTAAGCACCCGCCGAGCCGCAGCACAAATGGGCATCGGCCACCGACGTCAGGGTGAAACCGACCGCGCTCAGCAAGCCCTCGACACTGTCGCGAATCCTAAGGCCATGTTGCAGAGAGCAGGGAGAATGAAAGGCGATACGCGACGCTTGGCCGTCCGGTAACTTTCGCGAAACCAGGGAAACCAGGCGATCTCTCTCGGCGGAAACGACTTCGCTGACATCCCTGGCCAGCAATGCCACGCGCGCCGCTTTCACGGCATAGGCAGGATCGTCCTGCAGCATGTGGGCGTAGTCCAGCAATTGCGTGCCGCAGCCGGACGCGGTGAACAGGATGGCCTCGGCGCCGGCTTCCAGCAATGGCCACCAGGCGTCAATGTTGCGCCGCGCGTCGTCCTTGGCGGCATTTTCGTCGCCGAGATGCAGGCGCAGTGCGCCGCAACATCCGGCGCGCTCGACTTCGATCATGCGGATACCCAGGCGGTCGAGGACGCGCGCCGTCGCCGTATTGATGGTCGGCGCCATCGCCGGCTGTACGCAGCCAGCGAGCGCAATCATGCTGCGGCTATGGTTTCCGCCAGGGTTGAGGCCGGGCGATCGATAGGCCAGCACTTTGCTCTTGAGTGCCGCAGGCAATAGTGGACGAAAGAACTGGCCGAGGCGATAGGCTGGCGCGAACAACCACCGTCGAGGCAACAGATGTTTGAGTGCGGCGCGCGTCAGGGTCTCGGCACGTCCACGCGGCACACGCGATTCGAGCACGCGTCGACCGATGTCGAGCAGGCGCGAGTAATGCACGCCGGAGGGACAGGTCGACTCGCAGGAGCGGCAGCTCAGGCAGCGGTCAAGGTGCAGTTGGGTCTTTTCAGTCACCGCAGCGCCTTCCAGCATCTGCTTGATCAAATAGATGCGCCCGCGCGGTCCGTCCAGTTCGTCGCCGAATAGTTGATAAGTCGGGCAGGTAGCCGTGCAGAATCCGCAGTGCACACACTTGCGCAGGATATCGTCGGCCTCGCGTCCGGCCGGGGTGTCGCGGATGAAATCGGCGAGATGAGTTTCCATCGGAATCAGAAATCCCGGTACATCCGGCCAGGATTGAAAATGCCCGGCGGATCGAAGCGCTGCTTGAGGCGCCGGTGCAGCGCCAGGAGTCCTGACGGCAGCGGCTGGAAGACCCCGACACTGAGCTTTTGCTCCGGGTTGGCGCGGAACAGGGTGGCATGGCCGCCTGCCCGCACCGCTGCCTCACGGAAACTCGACGCATCGGCGTTCGACTTGAACCAGCGCAGGCTGCCACCCCATTCGATCAGTTGTTTGCCGGGAAGATCCAGGGGTGGCGTCACCGAAGGCAACGATAGTCGCCATAAGGAAACGTCGCCGGCGAAGGTATCCCTGCGTTGATCGCGCAAGTCGCGCCAGAAGGACGCCGCTTCCGTCGCCTCGACCAATTCGCCGCCCAACTGCTGGCGTGCGGCCGCAATCGCGGCACGTGCACCGGCCAGCCGCAGCGTCAGCAGATCGTCGCACCAGCAGGTGGCGGTAATCGGTAGCGGCGCGCCGGCCCAGCGGTTCATCAGTTCAAGGGCCTTCTCCTGAGGTGCTTCGAGACGCAGGGTGAGGCCCGTAACCGGTCGGGGCAACACCTTGAGCGACACTTCCAGCAACACGCCGAGAGTGCCGAGACTCCCCGCCAGGAGGCGTGAAACATCATAACCGGCGACGTTCTTCATCACCTGCCCACCGAAATTCAACACCTCCCCGAGGCCGTTCAGGAGTTTCACGCCGAGGACGAAGTCGCGCAGCGAACCTGCACTGGCGCGCGCCGGGCCGGACAGGCCCGCCGCCACGCATCCCCCGAGGGTCGTGGCGTCTCCGAAATGCGGCGGTTCAAAGGCCAGCACCTGGTTGCGTTCGGCGAGCACCGCCTCCAGTTCGACAAGTGAAGTGCCGCAGCGCGCGGTTACCACCAACTCGGTCGGATCGTAGGCGACGATGCCGGCAACGGACCGCATGTCGAGGATATCTCCGGTCAGCGGCCCGCCGTAAAAATCCTTGCTGCCGCCGCCGCGTATGCGCAATGGCGCCCGGGTCTCCGTGGCGGAGCGAACTCGTGCCGCATGCTCTTCATACATGGCGCTCATGGGTGTTCTCTGGGCGTGCCGGTCAGGCGATATTCCGAGCAGCGGCGCGGAGTCGGCACTACCTTGCCGGGATTGAGCAGGGCCTGCGCATCGAAGGCCGCCTTGACGTCACGGAATGCCGACAACTCCGGGGCGGAAAACTGCACGCACATCTGCTGCACTTTCTCGATGCCGACGCCATGTTCTCCGGTAATGGTGCCGCCCATCTCGACGGAAAGTTCGAGTATCCTCGCGCCGAACGCGGTGGCACGCTCGGTTTCGCCCGCGACGTTGGCATCGAACATGATGAGGGGGTGAAGGTTGCCGTCGCCGGCATGGAAGACATTCGCGCAACGCAGGCCGAATTCCGCGCACAACTCGTTGATGCAGGTCAGCATTCGGGCGATATGCTTGCGCGGTATGGTGCCGTCCATGCACATGTAATCCGGGGTGATGCGACCGACGGCCGGAAAGGCCGCCTTCCTGCCCGCCCAGAATTTGAGCCGTTCGGCCTCGTCGCGCGAGATGCGGATTTCGGTCGCGCCCGAGGACTCCAGCACGGCACGCATCGCGGCGATCTCCTCGGCCACCTCCTCCCGCGTGCCGTCCGATTCAGCCAGCAGGATGGCGGCCGCGGAAAGGTCATAGCCGGCGTGCACGAAATCCTCGACTGCGGCGGTCGCCGCCTTGTCCATCATTTCCAGCCCTGCGGGGATGATGCCGGCGGCGACGATCGCGGCGACCGAGTTACCGGCTTTTTCGACGTCATCGAAGGATGCCATGATCACCTGCGCCAGGATTGGCTTCGGCGTGAGCTTTACGGTCACTTCGGTAACCACGCCGAGCATGCCCTCCGAGCCGATCATCAATGCCAGCAAATCGTAACCGGCGGAGTCGAGCGCCCCGCCGCCAATCTCAAGCACCTCGCCATCGATCAGCGCAACACGCACTCGCAACACGTTGTGCACCGTCAAGCCATACTTCAGGCAATGCACGCCGCCGGAGTTTTCAGCGACGTTGCCTCCGATGGTGCAGGCGATCTGGCTGGAAGGGTCCGGCGCATAATAGAGCGCATAGCGGGCCGCGGCTTCGGAGATGGCGATATTTCTGACGCCCGGCTGCACGCGTGCAGTGCGCGCCACCGGATCGATCTCGAGTATGCGCATGAATTTGGCGAGCGACAGCACGACCCCATGCTGCACCGGCGTGGCACCGCCGGACAGCCCCGTGCCGGCGCCGCGCGCCACCACCGGCAGCTTCAGTTGGTGGCAGAGTTTGAGGACAGCGACGACCTGCTCCTCGGTCTCGGGCAGGGCGACCAGCAGCGGCAGCTGACGATAGGCGGTCAAGCCGTCGCACTCGTAGGGTCGTACCTCCTCTTCCGCCAGCAGCAATCCCTGGCGTGGCAGGACCGCACGCAGCGCGGCGATCGCGGCGATGGTCGTAGTTTCCGGAGAAATCGGCTGATTCATGCCTGCTCACTCCCTTCGCTCGATGAGAATCGCGCGGAAATCGTTGACGTTAGTGCGGGTCGGTCCGGTGACAACCAGATCGCCGAGGGCTGCAAAATATCCGTAGGCGTCATTGTCGACGAGCATCGCCCGCGCGTCCAGGCCCGCAGCGCCGGCGCGTTCCAGCGTGTCCCGGGTGAGGATGGCACCGGCGTTATCCTCGCTACCGTCGATGCCGTCGGTGTCGCAGGCGATGGCCGAAATCTCCGCACTGGTGGGGTGGGCCGCCAGTGCAATGGCCAGCGCAAGCAGGAATTCGGCGTTGCGGCCACCGCGTCCCCGACCCTTCATCGTCACCGTGGTTTCCCCGCCGGACAGCAGCACGCAGGGCGCCGGTAGCGGCGTGCCATGTCGCGCGCATGACACAGCCACTCCCCCCAATACCCGCGCCACTTCCCGGGCCTCGCCCTCGATGGCGTCGCCGAGAATCAGCGGAATCACGCCGGCTTTGCGCGCAGCTTCCGCGGCGGCGACAAGTGCCTGCTGGGGCGTGGCAATCAGGCGGTACTCGCTGGTGGACAGACTCGCCGCACCGGGCTTGGGCGTCTCGGCGGATTCTCCGAGCAGAAACTCGCGCACTGAACCAGGCGCCGCAATGGCGTAGCGCTCGAGAATTTCCCGCGCGTCGGCGCTGGTCGTCGAATCGGGCACGGTGGGGCCGGATGCTATGGTCGCTGGATCGTCTCCCGGCACGTCGGAGATTGCCAGCGTCACCACCCGTGCCGGCCACGCGACAGCCGCAAGGCGACCGCCTTTGATCGCCGAGAGATGTTTCCTGACACAGTTGATCTCATGAATGCTGGCGCCGCTCGCCAACAGCGCCCGGGTAACCGTCTGCTTGTCCGCCAGCGTAACGCCTGGCGCAGGAGCCGCCAGCAGCGCTGAACCGCCACCGGAGAGCAACACTAGCACCAGATCATCAACACTCAAACCCCGCACGCTCTGCATCGCGCGCATCGCGGCCGCTTCGCCGGCCATGTCGGGAACCGGATGGGAAGCCTCGATGACCTCGATGCGCTGGCAGGGCATGCCGTGCCCATAACGAGTCACCACAAATCCTTCAAGGGAGCGCAAACTTCCCGGCCAATGTTGTTCCAGTGCCCGTGCCATGGCCGCGGCAGCCTTGCCGGCGCCGACTACAATTGTCCGGCCGATGGGTAGCGTGGGAATATGCGGCGGCAGGCAGCAGGCCGGATCGGCGGCGGCCAGCGCCGCATCGAACAGGCGGCGCAACAGCCTCTCGCCAACCAGCGTCGTCACTGAAATTCCCTGAGCCACTTGAGGCCGGCCGTCGTGGCAGTCAGCGGTCGATACTCGCAGCCGATCCAGCCGGAATATCCAAGCCGGTCGAGATGGCGCAGCAGGAACGGGAAATTGATCTCGCCCGTTCCCGGCTCGTGACGCCCAGGATTGTCGGCCAGCTGAATGTGGCCAATGCGGGCCAGGTTGTTTTCCAGGGTATGTGCCAGGTCGCCTTCCATCACCTGGGCGTGGTAGATATCATACTGCAGACGCAGGTTGTCGTTGCCGACCGCATCCATGATATCCAGCGCCTGGCGCGTGGAATGAACGAAGAACCCGGGCAGGTCGCGCGTGTTGATCGGCTCGATCAGGAGTTCGATACCGGCATGCTTGAGGGTGAACGCGGCGAAGCGCAAGTTCTCGATCAGTGTCTCGCGCATCCGCGCCTCGCTCACCCCGGACGGACTCAGACCGGCCAGGCAATTCAGGCGGGGGCAGCCGAGCGCCCGGGCAAAATCGATCGCCAATGCTATGCCGTCCTGGAACTCCTGGACGCGCTTCGGATGACAGGCGATGCCGCGCTCTCCAGCCTCCCAGTCGCCGGCCGGCAGATTGAACAGCACCATTTCCTGTGCCTCCCGCCGCAATGTTTCGGCCAGTTCCGACAGGTCGTGAGCATAGGGGAAATGCAGCTCCACCGCGGCAAAACCGTCTGCCCGGGCTGCCGCAAAGCGCTCAATGAATCCATGCTCGGCATACAGAAATGACAGATTGGCGGAAAAACGTGGCATGGCGTGATCTTCGACTGGGCGCACGATGACTGCCGCCATTATGCGGTAAAAGTCCCGGTCCCGACATATTCCCGCCGCATCCGGCGCCGTCGATTGGTCCGTGATATTCTGGCGATGGCTTTGACTTGAAGAGGCGTGAAAAAGACGCAAGAATCGTTTTCGGCCATACCCACCCGCCGTGACCGGGAGGATTGGCTCACTCAAACCATCAGGAAGTTTTTGCCATGCAATGGACCAACGCGCTCGCGACCGGACATGAACTCATCGACGAACAACATCGGGGATTATTCCATTGTCTCAACGAACTCGAAATGGCGACGGCAGAGCAACGAACCCTGCTAGCCGTCTATTCGATTACCCGATTGAAGCATTATGTCCGCGAACATTTCGAAACCGAAGAGGCGGTGATGAAGCAATGCAGGTTCCCGAAACTCGCGGAACACCTTGCGGAGCACGAGACCTTTCGCACCAGGATGGCAGACTTGCAGGGCAAGGCTATCGTCTTTGATGTCTCCGGGGAAACAGTCGAATTCCTGACCGACTGGCTGGTCAATCACATTTCCAAGTCTGATCTGGAATATGTGCCCTACCTGAATAAGTAGATCCCGGCCAAGATCAGTTCAGGCTACGGGTTCACGCTACAGCTACTACCTTGACCCCTATTTCAAAGGCTTTTTCGGTAGAGCCCCATTGCTTGACCAGGAAATCGAAAACCGACTCCAGCCGACCTGAATGCTTGGTAATTCCCTTGTAGCTTACCCTGAAGATCATGTCGTTTAACTCCTGTTGGATAGGCATCATTACGACAGACCACAGGAAAACTTTAGAGTGACGGCCTCCGGTACTCATCCGTCGGCGATTCTTCCTCGATGGATCGAGAGTCGATAATCTCGTTCAGATTCTGAACTGCTCGACCAGCCAGCGTAATTTGGCCGCCGTATCCTGCGAGCACTTCCGGGCGTTCACCCGGGCGCGGCTATAATCCTGTTTTCATCTCTGAATCAAGCCAACCATGGGACACCGTCTCACGAAAATCTATACGCGAACCGGCGACGAGGGCAGCACGGGCCTCGGAGACGGAAGTCGGGTCGGCAAGGAAAGTGCGCGCATCGCCGCGCTCGGTGATGTCGATGAAACCAACTCGGTAATCGGCGTGCTGCTTTGCGAAGACCTGCCGGACAATGTTCGCGAGTTGCTGACTGACATCCAGCACGACCTGTTCGATCTCGGCGGAGAAATTTCGATTCCCGGCGCGGCGCTGCTCGGAACCGGTCAGCCTGCACGACTGGAGGCGGCGATCGACGGTTACAACGCCGCACTGGATCCGCTCAAGGACTTCATTCTGCCCGGCGGCACGCGAGCCGCGGCCTTGGCGCATCTCGCCCGCACCGCCTGCCGCAGGGCGGAGCGCAGTCTGGTAGCGCTGGCGCTGGCGGAAATCGTGTCGACCGCGGGAAGGGAATACGTCAACCGCCTTTCCGACCTGTTGTTCGTGCTCGCGCGGCACCTGAACAAGTCTGCCGGATGCGGCGACGTGTTATGGCAAAAGGGCAAGAACGGCTGAGTCGACGAGTCGCCAATAGGTCATATGGTCTGGTTTTCGAGTCGGTGCTGAAATAGGCTCCAGCATGAGCGGCAACGAATTCCCCAGCGGCTTGTCGGCGGCGGAAGTCGCCAGCCGGCGATCCAGGCAGGGCTTCAACGAGATAGACAGCGGACAGGGCCGATCCTTTCCGAAAATCGCCCTGGAAGTGCTGCGCGAACCAATGTTCCTGTTGTTGCTGGGAGCCGGTTCGATTTACCTGCTGATGGGCGATGTGCATGAAGCGCTGATTCTGCTCGGCTTCGTCGTCGTAATCATCGGCGTCACGATCCTGCAGGAACATCGCACCGAAAGGGCGCTCGACGCGCTGCGGGACCTCACCAGTCCACGTGCCCTGGTGATCCGGGATGGCAATCCGGCCCGGGTTCCAGCCCGAGAGGTGGTCTGCGACGACATTCTCGTGCTCAGCGAGGGCGATCGCGTGCCCGCCGACGGCTTGGTGATTTCGGCGCACGACCTGGCGCTCGACGAATCGCTGCTGACGGGCGAATCGGTGGCGGTCGCCAAGAATGTTGCGGAGCGTCGCGACGCCGTTGCCGAGCCGGTCGCGGAGGTCTTCTGCGGCACGTTGGTAACCCGCGGTCAGGGTCTGGCCCGAGTCACCGCCATCGCTTCGGATACCGCGCTGGGACGCATCGGCAAGTCCTTGCAGGCGATCGAAAACGAGACCTCCCCGCTGCAAACGGAGATCGGCCTGCTGACGCGGCGACTGGCCGTCGTTGGAATCGCACTGTGCCTGGCGGTGACCCTTCTCTACGTCCTATTCCGCGGCGGCTGGCTTGACGGCCTGCTCGCGGGCATCACGCTGGCTATGGGCATCCTGCCGCAGGAACTTCCGGTAATCCTGATCGTCTTCCTGGCCTTCGGCGCACGGCGCATTGCGCGGACGGGTGTATTGACGCGCAAACTCGGCGCCATCGAAACCCTGGGCGAGACCTCCGTATTATGCGTCGACAAGACCGGCACCCTGACCCAGAACCGGATGGCCGTCGCAGCCCTGATCGTCGGCGAGAGCCAACTCGATATCGCGACGGCCGGCGAACTCGTGGAGTTGCCGGAGGCCTTCCACGAGTTGCTCGAGTATTCCGTGCTGGCGAGTGAAACCGAACCGCATGACCCGATGGAGCAAGCGTTTCATCGCCTGGCCCAAGCGTATCTGGCGAATACCGAACACCTCCATGCGGATTGGGACCTGGCGCACGAGTATGAACTTTCCCCGGACTTGCTGGCCATGTCCCATCTGTGGCGCGTTCCCGGGCATCGCCATCAGGCCGTGGCAGCCAAGGGGGCGCCGGAAGCCATTGGCGATCTGTGCCATCTCCCGGCACAGCAGAAAGCACGTTTGGCGGCACAGGCGGCGCTCATGGCCGATCGCGGCTTGCGCGTGCTAGGCGTCGCCAAGGCCGCGCACCGGGGAGAGGCATGGCCGGAGATCCAGCACGACTTCAATTTCGAGTTCCTCGGCCTGATCGGTCTCGCCGACCCCCTACGCGCGGAAATTCCTGCAGCGGTGGAAGAATGCCGGCAGGCTGGAATCCGCGTGGTGATGATCACCGGCGATCATCCACGCACCGCACAGGCTATCGCGGCGCGCGCCGGAATTGATGGCGGCGGGATTTTGACTGGGGCTCAGCTCGAACAAATTTCGGCCGCCGGAGCCGATAGCTTGCGCCTTGCGATACGCGGCGTGTGTGTGTTTGCGCGCGTCACGCCGCAGCAAAAGCTCGCCATCGTCGAAGCTCTCAAGGCCGATGGCGAGATCGTGGCAATGACCGGTGATGGGGTGAACGACGCTCTGGCCCTCAAGGCTGCGCATATCGGCATCGCCATGGGCAAGCGCGGCACCGACGTCGCCCGCGAGGCCGCCGCGCTGGTGCTGCTGGATGACGATTTCGGCGCCATCGTCCATGCCATCCGCCTGGGCCGGCAGATATTCGCAAACCTGCGCCAGGCAATGATTTACACCCTTGCGGTGCACATTCCAATCATCGGTCTGTCGGTCCTGCCCTTGTTGTTCGGTCTGCCGTTGGTCCTGGCGCCGATTCATATCGCATTTCTCGAACTGGTGATCGATCCTGCATGTTCCGTCGTTTTCGAGGCCGAGGAAGCGGACTGCCGGGTGATGCGCCGCCCGCCGAGAAACCCGCAGGATCGCCTGGTTTCGCTCCAGCATATTTCCCTGAGCCTCGTCCAGGGCGCCATGACAACCGTGGTCGTGGCGCTGCTGTACTGGACCGCTCTCGAATCGGGCATCCCCACCCCGGAATCCAGGGTGATGGCATTTGTGGCCCTGATCGCGGCGAATTCGGTGCTGATCTTTAGCAGCCGCTCGGCCGTCGCCGGACTCAAACAGAGCCTGAGCGGCATCAATCGGGTGAGCTATTGGGTACTGGGCGGAACCGCGCTCGGCCTGCTCGCCATCACCTGTATTCCCTTGCTGGCCGAGCCATTTGGTTTTGCGCCCATCCACTGGAGCCTCTGGCTGACCGCCTTTGGAATTGGGGCTTGTAGCTTCATCCTGTATGAGACCGTCAAGAAAGTCTTCTTGAAAAGATCGCCCGGCTCGAGATGATCGGGCAACAGCCAATCTCCCGGAGGGAATCAGGACAGGTCCAGAAATTCCCAGTCGTTAAGCTTGCCTTAATCTTCGCTCCCTATGATTCAGGCTGCATAACCGCTTTTAAGGAGCCAACCCATGAGTGACAGAGGATCCACTACCACCGAACGAAGCCCGGCTGATGCCGAACACGACTCTGAAGCAAACAACGCCGTTGACCACATTGCGACAGGTCCAGATTACCCGCAGCGCGACACGGCCAGCTCTAGTGTCACGTTCTCAGCCGACCAGCGAGATGAAGTAACCGACCGCAACGATGGATACGAGTACCATAAAACCACGGCAACTGACCATGAACTGCGTGGCAGCGATCTGCGTGACAGTGTCCTGGTCGGTGCCCAGGGAGACGGCAAGCTTGTTGGCGGGGATGGAGAGCATGTCCTGGTCGCCGGCAGCGAATCCAACCGCGGGGTAAATCACTTGAACGGCGGGTCTGGCGACGGCAATTCGGTGACCCTGGTGGACGTCGACGTCGAAAATCTGACTGAGGCGAACCTGGCATGGATCGGATAATCGGGCGCCCGGGAATTTCTGGAGAACCCATGACGACGGATCAAGCAGCCCGACCAGTCGCCGTCTTCGACGGTCTATTGCGCTTGATTCATGCGTGGAATGCACTGAGCATCCTGGCGCTGATTGCCACCGCTCTGCTCGCGGACGCTTACGAGCATGATCAGGAAAGCGCCGCGCTGTGGCGCCTGCATATCCAATTCGGCTATGCCTTGATCGGAGGACTGGTTGCACGCTGCATTTGGGGCCTGATCGGTCCCGCGCCGGCGCGCTGGTCGGACCTTTGGCATCCCCGCGAATGGTCGGCCATGTTGCGTACCCTGCCGCGCTTTCGGCTGCCGGCGCCGCGTCTCGGGCACGATACGCTCGCCAGCGTCCTGTTCCTAGCGCTCTACCTGGTCCTGGCCGGGCTGGCTGTGACCGGCCTGGCCCTGGCCGCCATCGAACACAACATGGGGCCGTTGACGACGTGGCTCGGCGACAGCCTCTGGCTCAAGCACTTGTTCAAGGAACCGCATGAAGCCATGTACGCGATCGTCGCAAGCTTCGTCCCCCTGCACCTGGCGGCTCTGGGCTGGCACCACATTCACGGCAAGACACCGGCGGCACAAGCCATGATCACCGGTATCCAATATTCCGCAGAAGGGGATGGACATGCATAGCCCGACGCCATTTTCCCGCTCGGCGGGAATACTGACATTTTCGCTCCTGCTGGCCTGGCCCGCTTACGCCGAAACGCCGCCGCAACTACTGCGACAATACGAGGCAGCGGCACGCCAGGACGAGTCTGCATTCCAAGCCAACGCGGCGCGCGGCGAAGCTTTCTACCGCACCCGGCAACCCGCCTCGACGACAGGCAAGGCCACCACCGCCTGCGCCGGCTGTCATTCCCCTGATCCCCGCCAACTCGGCCGGACGCGTGCCAACAAACAAATCGAACCGCTTGCCCCAGCAGCCAATCCAGAGCGCTTCACCGATCGGGCCAAGGTCGAGAAGTGGTTCGGCCGCAACTGCGGCGACACATTCGGCCGCGATTGCACTCCCGCGGAAAAAGCCGATTTCATCGCCTGGCTGGCGAATCTCAGGTAGGAGGGATAACAATGAAACTGTCATCGCGACAAACCATCCAGGCCGCCACCCTGCTTATCGCCGCAAGCGTCTCAGGCTATCTGTTCGCCAGCGGCGGCAGCAGCGGCAGCTCCTTCGCGCCGCTCAGCAACGCCAATTGGGCGAGTGAATGCGCGAGCTGCCACACGCTTTACCACCCAGCGCTGCTGCCGGAGCGATCCTGGCGCAAACTGATGAGGACACTCGGCCAGCACTTTGGCGAAGACGCCAGCGTTGATGAAGCAACTGAAAAGGAGATCGCCGATTTTCTGGCGTCAAATGCGGCCGACCGCAGCGATCATCGCCGTGCAAGGAAGATCGCCCAAGCGATTCCGGCCGGGACGACGCCGCTGCGCAGTAGCGAAACGGCCTATTTCATCCGCAAACATGAAGAGCTCTCTCCCTCAATCTGGAAGCGCAAGGCGATAGGCAGCAAGGCGAATTGCATTGCCTGCCATGCGGATGCCGGTCAAGGCAATTTCGACGAACACTCGATACGGATTCCGCGCTAACATCACAAATGGATACCGCAGACGCTCCTCGATGCCGCAGACGCTCCTCGATGCCGCAGACGCTTCCGGACAAACTGATCCGTTCGACGTCGACCGCCACCGGCGACACTTTGGCCTCGCGCGCGGCGCGCAACGTTGTCACGCGTAGCGGCCACGCGACGATTATCTTGCCTATTGTGGTATTGCTCCTGGCGCGGAACCCTTAGCCGATGCGCGTCCTCCTGGTTGAAGACGACCCACAACTCGGCGACGGCCTCGCCATCGGCATGCGTCAATCGGGTTTCGCCGTCGATTGGCTCAAGGATGGCGTTAGTGCGGACGCCGCCCTGAAAAGCGAACCATTCGATCTGGTGGTCCTCGACCTCGGTTTGCCGCGGCTGTCGGGGATGGAATTGCTGCGCCGCCTGCGGGCGCGCGACGAAACATTGCCGGTACTGATACTCACCGCACGCGACGCCATCGCAGACAAGGTAGCCGGCCTGGATGCCGGTGCCGATGATTACCTGATCAAGCCGATCGATCTTGATGAGCTGGCAGCCCGCTTGCGCGCGCTTACCCGACGGTGCGGTGGGCGCGCCGCGCCAAAACTTGCCCATGGGACACTGGAACTTGATCTGGCGACGCGCCAAGCCTCGCGAGCGGGCCAGGCGGTAGATCTCGGCACCCGTGAATTTGCAATCCTGCATGCCCTGCTCGAAAACGCGGGTCGTGTCATGACACGCTCCCAGTTGGAATCCAGCATCTATGGCTGGAGCGATGAGCCGGAAAGCAACGCAATCGAAGTTCATATTCACCACCTGCGCCGCAAGCTCGGCGCCGACCTGATCAAGACCCTGCGCGGCGTCGGCTACCTGATCGAAAAATCGAAATGAACACAGTATGGTTTTCGCTGCGACGAAGGCTGTTGATACCGCTCGTAGGCGGTGTAACGATTTTGTGGCTGATTACACTGGTCTTCTCCTTCGTCGAGACTCATCACGAGATCGATGAACTTTTCGACGCGCAACTCGTCCAGACAGGGCAAACCTTGCTGGCAATCGCTGCCCATGAAGGGGGCGACGTCGCCGAAATCGCCGAAGCCGAACACAAGTACCAGCAGAAGCTGAGCTTTCAGATCTGGGGCGCCAACGGCAGCCTGGTGCTGCACTCGTCGAATGCACCACAGTCACCGATGACGAACGACAGCGGCTTCTCCGAACAGCGGGGCTGGCGTTATTTCAGTCAATGGGATGCCGCGAGCCAATTCCAAGTGCAAATAGGTGAAAGTCACGAGATTCGCGATGAGTTGGTTGCTGAAATCGCCTGGCAATTGCTGCTACCAGGGCTCTTCGGCCTGCCGCTCCTCGGACTCTGGGTCTGGCTGGCGACATGGCACGGGCTGGCGCCCCTCGATGCCGTTGCCGCGCAGATCAAGCACCGCGACCCATCCCATCTGGATGCACTTGCGCCGCCCCGCGCCCCACTGGAAATCAAGGCGCTGTTGGTTGCCCTGAACGAGCTCTTTCAGCGTGTCGAGCAAACGCTGGAGAGCGAGCGCCGCTTCACCGCCGATGCCGCTCACGAGTTACGCACGCCGCTCGCCGCGTTGGCCACGCAGGCACAGGTCGCGCAACGCTCCAGCAATGATGCGGAACGCGAGCACGCCATCGAGCAACTGCGCGTGGGCGTCGATCGGGCCGCGCATCTCGTCGACCAGTTGCTGACGCTCGCGCGCCTGGATCCAGAACAAGCGAATGCCAATGTCCAGTCGCTGCAACTGAAAATCCTGACCGAGGAAGTATGCGCGGCAAATGGTGCGGCTGCGGTGAGTAAGCAAATTGGATTGGAACTCGCGGCCGTTGACGCGACAGTGATGGGCAACTCGATGATGCTCCAAATCCTGTTGCGCAACCTGCTGGACAATGCCATCCGTTACACTCCCGCTGGCGGCCGTGTAAAAGTCACGCTCAAGGTGGCCGAATCCGCGGTGGAGCTGCGGGTCACCGACAGCGGTCCGGGAATTTCATTCGAAGAGCGCGAACTGGTGTTCCAGCGTTTCCACCGCGGCGCGTCCGGGCAGGATCAAATCGGCAGTGGTCTCGGTCTTTCCATCGTGGGACGTATCGCCGAATTACACGGCGCCAAGCTGGCTTTAGGCGATGGGGACGGCGGACAAGGTCTTGCGGTCAGCGTGGCATTCCCGCTGCGGTCTTCACCGACGGCACCGCCACCGACATCATAGCCATCGACCCAGGACAAGTAACGCCAGCGTCACCCACCCCGTCAACGCCCCCAGCAAGTGCATATCGGTAAGCAGTTGCTGCGCCGGGTCGTCGCCGCCGCCGCGGCGATGCAGCAGGAAGAGATAGCGAAACATGCCGTAGATCACCACCGGCACCGTATAGATGAGGTGGGTCGTGCCATGCAGCGCCACTGTCTCCGGACTGACCGTGTACAGGCTATAGGACACGATAGTGCCGGCCGCGGCGACCGTCATCATCTGGTCGAGCAGGGCCGGCGAATAATGCTCGAGCACCCGGCGCTGCGAGACTGCCGAATGGCGGCTCTCCGGGCTGGCTGGTTCAATGGTTGAAGCCAGCACACCGAGTTCCGCGCGGCGCTTGGCGAAACCGAGGAATAACGTCAACATCAGGCCACACAGCAGCAACCATTGCGACGGCGCGATGCCGATCCCCGACGTACCCACCAGGATGCGCAACATGAAACCGGCGGCGATGATGAACACATCCAGCACCACGACATGCTTGAGCCCGAAAGAGTAGGCGACGTTCAGCGCGACATAGGCGATAAACATCCATGGCGTCCGGTTGTCGCCGATCACTACGAGGACATAAGCGCCAAGGCAGCAAGCGGTCATCAGCGCCAGCGCCGCCGGCGTGCCGACCGCACCACTCGCCAGCGGTCGGTGGCGCTTGAGCGGGTGGCCGCGATCGGCTTGGCGATCCACCAGATCGTTCATCACATACACGGCGGACGACAGCAGGCAGAATGCGGCGCAGGCCAACAACGCCTGGGCGACGAGTTGCGGATCGTTCCAGGCATGACCGAACAGCAGTCCGATCAGGACGAATCCGTTCTTCACCCATTGCCGCAGGCGCATCAGATGTATCAGCGACCTCATTTGCGACATACCATCTCCGGAAAATACCGCTCGCAAAAGTAGCAGCCATTTTGCGGCAACCAGGCGGGAATCGCATAGTACTTGTCGCGCACCTTCGCCAGCACCCGATCCCGGTAGGCCGTGAAGTCGAAACCGCGACCGAGTACCCGGTAGAAGCTGGCGCCCCGCACGCTGAAGCGTTGTGTCTCGACCTCGCGGAAATACGCCTCGTAATAGCCAGGCTGCGGCGGACTCATGCGCAAGATAAGGATGTTCTTGCGGTCCAGCGTCCGAAAATCGGTGAGGATGTCATCATGACGGGCATGGCTCGAGGCTTCGCCGAACACCAGAAAATGGCGGCGGGCATGATACCCCAGGGTTGCCGCGCCGGAATAGCCATCGCTGGCAAAGGCAAAATCCTGCGCGTAAGGCTCAAGTTGCTCGAGCAATTTCTGGCTTTCGAAGGTCAGTACGATTCCGTCATACAGCCGGGTGCGCTGCCAGGTTTCGAGCGGGAACTGAGCGACGGCAAGAATCGCGACGACGTGAAGCGCCGCAAAGCCGATGAAGAACTTCATCAGCCGGTGCAGCGTTATGGTTTCGATCGACTGCACCAGCAGGATGAACACGAATGGCAGGAACGACAGCACCCAGTGCAGGCCGATCAGCTTGAGCAATGACAATCCGGCAAACAGGATCAGCGGTACGAATGCCACCAGCAACAGCGCGCGACCTTCGGCGATCGCCCAATGCGTCGCCAAGGCGGCGCGGCGCTTGGCGAGCAACCAGAGGACCGGCGGCGTCAGCAGGTAGAGCAGCATCGCCGCATAGAGCATGGGTGTCCGCAGCGACCAGCCCGCGTCAGCGTGGCGATTGACGAAATTGAACATGTAATTCGGCCAGCAGTGGCCGGCATTCCACCACGCCATCAGGCCCAGGGCAGGTATTACGCCGGCATAACACCACAGCAATCCGGCCCACTTGCGTCGACTCGGGCGAATCAGCACGTGCAACAGATAAGCGAAGCCGAGCAGCGCAGCGAAATATTTCGAGAGAGCTGCGCCCGCCAACAACAGGCCCGCCAGTGCGTAATATCTGCGGTCGTCGTCGCGGGCGGCGCGCAGGAAAGCCAGGGCAGAGAAGAAGGAGAAGAAGATCAGCGGTGTGTCGGTGGTAATGAAGATATTCCAGACATTCGCCGGCGCCAGCAGAACCAAAACCGCCCCGCCCCAGGCAACGGCATCGCCCCGCCGGCGCAATGCCCTCGCCGTCCCCAGCGCCAGCGCGCCCGGAAGCAGCAGTGCCGGCAGACGCAACCACCACGCGGTGTCCGACACGCTCAGCAGACCCGCCAGCAACCAGCCGACCATCGGCGGGTGATCGTAGAAGCCCCAGTCAGGAACTTTGCCCCACCAGATGAAGTAGGCCTCGTCGCCGGTGATGGGCATCGCCGAGGCCAGCCAGAAACGAAACAACAGCGTCGCAAGCAGCAGGGCAAAGAATGTCTTGCGCGGCGCGTCCGCCAATTCGATGGCCAAGCCTAACGAATCCAGCTGTCAGCCATGGCGTTACTTCTCGGCCAACGCCAACCGGCGCCCTCGGACCGCATCGGCGAGGATGTCGAACACACTCACGCTGTCCTCCCAGCCGATACAGGCATCGGTAATGCTCACGCCATATTCGAGCGGCTTGCCCGGCAGCAGGTCCTGACGACCCGCCATGAGGTGTGACTCCACCATGATTCCAAAGATGCGGTCGTCGCCACCGGCAACCTGCGCGCCGACCTCGCGCGCCACATCGACCTGGCGCTGGTATTTCCCGCCGCTGTTGGCATGCGAACAATCGATCATTACCCGCGCCGCCAGGCCGGACTTGCCGAGTTCGTTGCAGGCGGCATCGACGCTCGACGCCTCGTAGTTGGGCTGCTTGCCGCCACGCAGGATGATGTGGCAATCCTCGTTGCCATTGGTGGATACGATGGCCGAATGGCCGGCCTTGGTCACCGAGAGGAAATGATGTGGGCTGGCAGCCGCGCGAATGGCGTCGACTGCAATACGGATGTTGCCGTCGGTGCCGTTCTTGAAACCCACCGGGCAGGACAGGCCCGAGGCCAGTTCGCGATGGACCTGGGATTCGGTCGTGCGCGCGCCGATGGCGCCCCAACTGATCAGGTCGGCAGTGTATTGCGGGGTGATCGCGTCGAGAAACTCCGTAGCGCAGGGCAGGCCCAATTCGTTGATCTCGTAGAGCAGCTGTCGTGCCAGACGAAGGCCTTCGTTTATTTTGAAACTGCCGTCGAGACGCGGGTCATTGATCAGTCCCTTCCAGCCGACCGTCGTGCGCGGCTTCTCGAAATAAACCCGCATCAGGATCAGCAGATCGTCGCTATACTGCGCCAGCCCCGCACGCAGCTTTCGCGCATATTCGAGCGCCGCATCATGGTCGTGTATCGAGCAGGGACCGATCACCACCAGCAGGCGCTGATCCGCACCGTGCAAGATGCGATGGATGGCCTGGCGGGCGGCGAAGGTGGTTTCGGCGCCCGCATCAGTGGCTGGAAACTCGCGCAGGATATGCGCGGGAGGCGCCAGCTCCTTGATTTCCTTGATGCGGACGTCGTCGACGATTGGTTTCATGCGGATTATGCCCTGCACAATGTTGCGCGACAGTCCTGGACAAAGACGCGATTCTATCGCAAAGCATCATCAGCCCAAGCGCCGCGCCGCCGCGAACTTGGCTGTCCTGGCGGCCGTGGCCGGGCGCCAGGCCAATTCGCATTCAATCAGTCTTCCGCTGCCGCGCGCAACATAGCCCGGTTCCGCGGTCAGGATTCGCCGCCAGGCGGGTGTAGCAAGATATTTCAGGAGCGCCTCGAGAGCCGGATATGCGAGGGTATCCCGCCGGATCGCCAGATAATAGTTCTCGCGCAGCAGCGGAATAAACTCCAGCCCAAAACGCCGCGCCGCGGCCTCTACGCCAAGGCCGACATCGGCGGCGCCGCTAGCGATGGTCGCCGCCACCGCCACATGGGTGAATTCCTCATTCGAGTAACCGGCGATGTCCTGCGGCCGCAAGCATTGCTCCGCCAATAACAAGTCGAACACCAGTCGCGTTCCGGCCCCGGCCTGACGATTCACGAAATCGATTCCCGATCGAGTCAGGTCACGCAGGGTTTTCAGCTTCTTCGGATTCCCGGCGCTCACCATCAACCCCTGGGAGCGCTGAGCAAAACGAATCAACACATGCGCACGTGGGTCCAGGTGTGCGCGGTAGGCCGTCCATACCGAGGCAGCCAAACTCCCCTGCGGACAATGAAAACCGGCAATATCGCAACGCCCGGCCGCCAGCGATCCCAGGCTCTCGCTGCTGCCAAGCACGTGCATTTCGAGTTGGACGCCCCGCCCGTGAAGCATCTCGGGCAGGCGTGTCAGCAGCGGGTCATGACTGGCATGCAGCGTCAGCCGGTCGCGCCCTGCCCCCTGGAATGGCATCAAGTCGCGCCGAACCTCATCGGCCGCGGCGGCCATTTGCGCGGCAAAGCGGCTTTTCAGACGCGCATCGAGATGCACCAGGCGCAAGCCCAACGGGGCCAGCGTGGAACCACTGCCGCGCACCATGTCGACCAGCGGCTGCCGCAGACGCTCCTCCCAGGTGCGTATCAGGCCCCAGGCATGCCGGTAGGAAAATCCGCAGTCACGCGCGGCCTGTGCCACTGAACCGGTCTCCGCGACGCCGGCGAGCAGGGCCAGCAGCGTTCCATCTTCATTGCGACGCACCTCCCCCGACGCCGACCAGTTCCACGCCAGACCGGGAAGTAATGCATATTCGTTCATATTTGATCCTTGTCATCCACAGGCTATAGTGCGCCATACATCCTTCTACACCTATATTGTGACCCAATTCCACTCTGAAGTTATGCCCACATCGTCATATTCGACGCTAATTCATGGGTGACCTGTCGGAGAGCCTGGCCCTCGCGCTCGGACCGGTCATCGGACTCGACGCCAAACTCATGGATATCGTCACGCTGAGCCTGCGCGTCAGCCTGTCGGCGGTTTTGCTCTCGGCATTGCTGGCGCTACCCCTCGGCGCGCTGCTGGCGGTCGGCAATTTTGCGGGGCGGCGCACCTTGACCGTGGTCGTCAACGGCTTCATGGGACTGCCGGCGGTCGTGGTCGGCCTGCTAGTGTATCTGCTGCTCTCGCGGGCCGGCCCGCTCGGTCCGCTCGGACTGCTGTTTACGCCTATGGCGATGGTGATTGCCCAGGCCATTCTGGTCGCACCATTGCTGGCCGCGCTAACGCGCCAGACGGTCGCGGATGCCTGGCGTGAATACCAGGAACAACTGCATTCGCTCGGCGCGACAACGCGCCAGGCGATCTCGACCTTGCTGTGGGACACGCGCTACTCCCTGTTTACCGTGATGCTGGCCGGCTTCGGTCGGGCTATCGCGGAAGTCGGCGCGGTAATGATCGTCGGTGGCAATATCGATGGTGTCACGCGCGTGATGACCACCAGCATCGCCCTTGAAACCAGCAAGGGCGACTTGCCGCTGGCCTTGTCACTTGGCTTGATCCTGGTGGTCCTGGTGCTCACCATCAATGCCCTCGCCTATGTCACGGGCGTCTGGGCGCGGCGAAGATTCGGCTAGAAGGAATTTCATGCACACGATCTTCCCCCTCACCCTGAGTGGCGTCGCCTTCGCGCCCAACCAGGTGCCGGTTCTGGCCGACATCGACCTGCGCATCGACGCCGGTGCCCATACTGTCATCCTCGGCGCCAACGGCTCCGGGAAAAGCGCCTTGATGCGCCTGATGCACGGACTGCTGAAGCCGACGGCCGGACGCATCCTATGGAACGGAAGCGAGTCACGGCCTCGGGCTCAATGCCTGGTTTTCCAGCGTCCGGTGATGTTGCGGCGCTCGGCCCTGGCGAATGTCGCCTATGGACTCCAGGTCGCCGGTGTCCCTTCTGCCCGACGCAACGCGCAGGCCCGTGCCGCGCTGGAGCGGGTCGGCCTGACCCATCTTGCCGATCGACCGGCGCGAGTGCTCTCCGGCGGCGAACAGCAGCGGGTCGCCCTGGCACGAGCGTGGGCGCTGGAACCGCACATCCTGTTTCTCGACGAACCGACTGCCAGCCTTGATCCGGCCGCCGCGCGGTCTGTCGAGCAGGTCATCGTCGACATCCATCGTGCCGGGGCGAGCATCGTCATGACCACCCACAACCTTGGCCAGGCACGACGGCTTGCGGACGAAATTATCTTTCTGCACGCAGGCCGGATAACCGAGCGCACCCCGGCGGGCGACTTCTTTCGGCGCCCGCAATCCTCTGAAGCACGTTCTTTTCTTCAAGGAGAACTGCCATGAAAACCCTGCAACGTTCAATGCTGTCCGCAATCGCCTGTCTGGTCCTGGCGGCCAGCCCGGCGCGGGCGGCGGACAACTTCATTACCGTCGCTTCCACGACCTCGACGGAACAGTCGGGCCTATTCGGCTACCTGCTGCCGCTGTTCGAAAAACCCAGCGGCATCCAAGTGCGTGTGGTGGCACTGGGCACCGGGCAGGCACTGGACTTGGCGCGGCGCGGCGACGCCGACGTGGTCTTCGTGCACGATCCGGTAGCCGAGGGGAAGTTCATGGCCGAAGGCTACGGCGTCAAGCGCCAGGAAGTGATGTACAACGACTTCGTGTTGATCGGACCCAAGGACGATCCAGCCAAGGTCGCCGGCGGCAATGACATTTCCGTTGCGCTGAAGACGATCGCGGCCTCGAAATCGCCCTTCGTCTCACGCGGTGACAAAAGTGGCACGCATTCCGCAGAACTGCGCTTGTGGAAAGCCTCGGGCATCGATCTTGGCGCGGTCAAGGGGCCGTGGTACCGCGATACCGGGTCGGGAATGGGTCCTGCGCTCAACACCGCGGCTTCGATGAATGCCTACATCCTGTCAGACCGCGGCACCTGGCTGAACTTCAGGAACCGGCAGAATCTCGGCATCGCCGTGGCCGGCGACAAGCGCCTGTTCAACCAGTACGGTGTGATACTGGTCAATCCCGTCAAGTACCCGCATGTCAAACAAGCCGCCGGGCAGCAGTTCATCGACTGGCTGCTCTCCGATGTCGGACAGAAGACCATTGCCTCCTACCAGATCGGCGGCGAGCAATTGTTCTTTCCCAACGCAAAGCGCTGAGACCCGGATTCCCCCATCCCACCCGGCCCTCCCCTTGTGACCGGAGGGATTCCCTGCGGGGAAGGGGAAAGGAACTGGCCTCAGCCAGTACCGCCGACCGTCAGCCCTTCTATCTTCAGGGTTGGCTGGCCGACGCCGACCGGCACACTCTGGCCTTCCTTGCCGCAGGTGCCGACGCCCGGATCGAGCGCCATGTCATTGCCTATCAAGGTCACCCGCCGCAGCACATCAGGCCCGTTGCCGATCAGGGTCGCCCCCTTGACCGGCGTGGTGATCCGGCCGTTCTCGATAAGATAGGCCTCGGCCGCAGAGAAAACGAATTTGCCGCTGGTGATGTCGACCTGGCCACCGCCGAAATTTGCAGCGTACAACCCCTTCTTCACCGAGGCGATGATCTCCTCCGGGTTCTTGTCGCCATTCAGCATGTA
>Ga0163199_1000198_pt1 | contig 38916 bp, 38 predicted proteins | sample PL_2010_150m_FD_113537 | JGI IMG/M metagenome (GOLD analysis project Ga0163199, IMG submission 113537) | Freshwater microbial communities from Powell Lake, British Columbia, Canada to study Microbial Dark Matter (Phase II) - PL_2010_150m | ecosystem: Environmental > Aquatic > Freshwater > Lake ...
ACATTGCGTCATCGGTGGCAGTTGTGGTGGCGAGATGTCAACATGAAAAAGAGACCGAGATACTTCGTTGCCATCGGCCGCCTCACCGAACGCACCGATGGCACGCACTGCTTCTCGCCCACTTTGTTGCATCGAAGCAGAAACGGTGCAAAAAGTTTTGCCACGCTTGACGACTTCGGTTGCAATGCGTACATCGCCTGGCGGCAACGGTGCTAAAAAGTGTGCGGTCACCGAGATCGGGTCTTGGCGTTGAGATGCATCGCGCATCGCTGTCGCAACCAGTGCCATTACATATCCACCGTTTGCGTTGCCTCGAATGTCCCATCCGTCATGCACGACACCCAAATACTCACCGTTTTGTTGTTCGTGCACTGCAGTTGCTAAATCAAAGGCAAATGTCATCTGTTCAGACTATTAGTGTGGAGCCGTGACAAAGTTCAGTTCGACGACACCTATTTATTATGTGAATGCCCAGCCACACCTTGGTCACGCTTACACCACGATCATTGCCGACGCGGTTTCTCGCTGGCACAGGCTGCTCGGCGACGATGTGCATTTGCTCACGGGCACCGACGAACACGGGCTCAAGATCCAACAAGCAGCCGACGCAAAGGGCGTGTCCCCCCAAGCATTTGTCGACTCAATCGCACCTCTTTTCGAGCAAGCATGGCAGCGACTCAACATCACTCACGACGATTTCATCCGCACGACCGAAAAGCGTCATGCCGTTGGAGTGCAAAAACTTTTGCAGGCGTGCTTCGACGCCGGCGACATCGAATCAGACGTGTATCAAGGTCAATATTGCGTGGCATGTGAGGCATATTTTCTCGAAGACGAACTCGAAAATGGCAACTGCCCTATTCATCACACCAAAACAACGTATGTAGAAGAAGAAAATTATTTCTTTCGCCTGTCACGCTTTGAAGACCGTTTGCTCAAGTGGTACGCCGATCACCCTCAGGCCATCACACCTGGCTTTCGCATGAACGAAGTAATTGGTTTCATCAAGGGTGGTCTCAACGATTTTTCGATCAGTCGCAAAACTCTCACATGGGGTATTCCACTTCCATGGGACACATCACATGTGGCGTACGTGTGGTTTGATGCTCTTGCCAACTACATCACTGCACTTGGTTATGGCACGGACGAAAAGGTTTTTGCCGAGAGATGGCCTGTCGATTATCACTTCCTCGGCAAAGACATCATCCGCTTTCACTGCGTGTATTGGCCGGCAATGCTCATGTCTGCAGGCATCGAGCCACCAAAGGGCTGGGCAGTTGGCGGTTGGCTGCTCGTTGGTGGCGAAAAGATGAGCAAGACAACTGGAAACGTTGTCAACCCACTCGACCTGATTGACGACATTGGCGTAGACGGTTTTCGCTATTACGTGCTCGCAGACACCACATACGGCAACGACGGCGACTTCACGTACGAAGGCCTGATCAGTCGCTACAACTCTGATCTTGCGAACAACCTCGGTAACTTGGCTGCACGTATCGCCACTGTTGTAGAAAAAAAGTGTGGCGGCCTAGGCCCAAAGCCAACGCTGGACAGCCCGCTTGCATCAATTGCCGCTACTGCGGTGCGCGAAACCAAAGATGCATGGGCACAAGTGCAGCCAAGCAAGGCACTCGAAGCAACATGGAACTTGATTCGCGCAACAAACTCACATCTCGAAAATAATGAGCCATGGAAAATGGAAGTTGGCGATGCCGTCGACTGCGTCATGGGCGATGCTCTTGAGGCGCTGCGTATCGTGACGATCTTGGCAAACCCTGCGCTGCCTACAAGCACCCAAGAAATTTGGAGTCGCATAGGGCTCACAGGTGCAATCACCGATTTGCGTATCGATGCCGACACCAAGTGGGGTCAATACCCAGGTGGCGTCACCGTTGTGAAGGGCGATCCGCTTTTCCCACGCAAAACTGCATGACAAGTCAGACCATGCAACCAATTGAGTGGGTCGACACACATTGTCATGTGTATGAAGAGTCAATTCCGGGTGGCGCCAATGGCGCGTTGCAAGCCGCACGCGATGCAGGTGTAACAACGATGATCGTTATTGGCACCGACGCCACAACTACGCAACAAGCAATCGCTATTGCATCTGCACACAGCGATGTGTGGGCAACCGTTGGACTTCACCCTCACGATGCAAAGCTTGGCCTCGACACCGTGTTGCCATTTATCAATGCTCAACGAGTTGTTGGTATTGGTGAGTGTGGTCTCGACTTTTTCTACGATCATTCCGACCGCGATGTGCAGCGCGATGTGTTTGGAGCACAAATAGAACTTGCCAACAAACACAACTTGCCCCTCGTCATTCATACTCGCGAGGCATGGGCAGACACGTTCGATGTACTTGACTCTGTTGGAGTGCCCGAGCGCACGATCTTTCATTGCTTTACTGGCGGTGAAGACGAGGCGCGCGAGTGCGTCAAGCGCGGCGCGTACTTATCATTTTCTGGAATCGTCACATTTAAGGCTGCCGACGATGTGCGACAAGCTGCACTGTGGTGTCCGCCAGAAAATATGCTGCTCGAAACCGACGCACCATTTCTCGCTCCAGTCCCTCACCGCGGCAGACCAAATCAACCATCACTCGTGCCAACCGTTGGCACCTTCATTGCCGACTTGCGCAGTGAACCCGTTGCCCAACTTGCGCAAACGACGACTCGCAATGCTCGCCTTGCGTTTCCCGGCATTGCTCCGTAGCGTGTTTTAGGTGGTTCTGTCAGTTTTTGAGCGGAGACGCATCGCCGTACTCACTGCGCTCACCCTGATCATCATGTTTACCGTTCGCGGATTCAACAATGACACTGACAGCGCCGCAACGACCACCGTCGCAATTGCCTCAACAGTTCCACCAATCGATGAAACCGAAATACCCTCACCTGTGATCCTCGGCGGCCCAGCCCCGCTTGCCCCAACGGGCTCTGCTGCCATTGCCTACCCAGCCACCGAAACCGATGTCATTACTGGCACTGCTTCATACAGCAATCTGGGCTACACCCAAACCGCAGTTTGCTACAGCATCGAGGCCCCAATTGGTCGCACAGTAACAGTGACCAACATCAACAATGGTCGCAGCGTCACCTGCCTCAACGTGTTCAGCCTGCTCGTGCCAAACGGTGTCACTGTTATTTTGCATACTTCAGTATTTATCAAACTCGCCGACCTCATCGACTCACCGATTCCTGTAAAGATTTCCTGGTGACGCATACTCGCAACGATATTTCTGAGTTGCTGAGCGCTCACGGTTTGTCACCGCGACGCGCATTTGGTCAAAACTTTGTGGTCGATGCCAATACTGTGCGACGCATTGCTCGACTCGCAGGAGTAGGACCGGGAGATTTTGTACTCGAAATTGGTGCGGGGCTTGGCTCGCTCACTCTCGCACTCGCCGAAACAGGCGCGCACATCGTTGCTATCGAAATCGACAATGGTGTTGTTGAGGTATTGCGCAGCGTCGTTAAGGATCTGCCAAATGTGGAGGTCATCCACGGCGATGCTCTGTTGCTCGACTGGGCGCCACTGCAAGCGCGCTGTTCGCGTTGGCATGTTGTTGCAAACTTGCCGTACAACGTTGCTACACCACTCGTCGCCGACATACTCGACGGCGCACCTGCTGTCGACCACATGCTGGTGATGGTGCAAAAAGAAGTTGCTGAAAGATTTGTTGCACCAGTACGCACCCCCGCATACGGTGCGGTCAGCGTCAAGATCGCGTATTGGGCAACAGCATCAATTGTTGGCGATGTTCCGGCCTCAGTCTTTTTTCCAAAGCCAAATGTTGCTTCAGCGCTTGTCGACATCAAGCGTCGGTCGTCTCCCGCAGTGCCCGATGTAGATCCAACACAATTTTTTACGCTCGTGCGTACTGGTTTTGGCCAACGCCGCAAGATGCTTCGTCGTGTTTTAGCCGGCATCATCGCACCCGAAACTTTTACGCGAGCCGACGTTTCACCCGAAGCTCGGGCCGAAGAACTCGACGTGCATGCGTGGGGAAGATTGTGCGTTGCACAACAAGACAAGTTGATGGGTAAATGAATACGACTGCTAGCTCGTCAATTTTGATCGAGGCTCCAGCAAAGCTGACCTTGAGCTTGCGCATTACGGGCGTGCGCGATGACGGATTTCATCTCATCGATGCAGAGATGGTCACGCTCGACTTGGTTGACAGAGTGCGCATCACACCAAACCAAAACGGTCTTACTGTGGATGGACCGTTTAGCGCCGGTGTTGCTGTCGATGCGAGCAACTTGGTCAGTCGTGCCCTTGTTCTCAGCGGTCGTCGCGCCCGCGTGCATATCGAAAAAAATATTCCACGTGGGGGCGGGCTCGGTGGTGGCTCTGCCGATGCCGCGGCCATTCTCAATTGGGCTGGTTATGTCGATCTCGAGGCCGCCTCGCGACTTGGTGCCGACATACCGTTTTGCATGATCGGTGGCCGTGCGCGCGTGCGTGGGATTGGCGAAATTGTCGAAGCTCTGGCGCCGGTGCAACGCCATATCACGCTGGTGATTCCCCCATTTGAAGTTTCTACTCCTGAGGTGTATCGAACATGGGACGACCTCGCCAAAACGAAAGCAAACCCCATTGGCGCGACCAATGATCTGCAGCATGCTGCTTTGACTGTCGAGCCGAGACTGCTCGAGTGGCAAGACAAAATCACCCAAGTCTGTGGTCAAGTACCCGTTTTGGCTGGCAGCGGGGCTACCTGGTGGCTCGACGGAGCGTTTTTAGAATTGGCAAAAGACCTGCCAAAAGCAACTGTTGTAATAACACAGACTCGCTAGGCGGACCATCGGCCCAGGCCAGCGATGATGAAATTACTTGCGACGCTGGTGGCGGGTACGACGAAGCATCTTCTTGTGCTTCTTTTTGCGCATCCGCTTTCGGCGGCGTTTTACAAGTGATCCCATAACGCGTGACACGCTATCGGCAACAACAGCAAAATTTACAATTTGAGTGAGTATCGTGTATCCGTCGCTCCGGGGTCGTTCAATGGCAGGACAACGGGTTTTGGTCCCGTATATAGGGGTTCGAGTCCTCTCCCCGGAACTCGAGAACAATTGTTGCTTTTTTTTGAGCAACGAGTTCGTTCTACACTGGTCTGAACAGGCGAAAAGCCTCATCGCCAGCGAGAGAGACCAATGAACAAAACGATCGACAAAGTCACGACAAAACGGATGGCTCTCTACACGGGACGCACTCACCCAGTGCTTGCCCAAGAAGTCGCAGCCCACCTTGAAGTGCAGTTGGGTGATGCCAACATTGTCGAATTTGCAAACGGCGAATTGCGTCCGCGCTTCGGAGAAAGTGTCCGCGGTGGCGATGTATTTATTATGCAAACGCATTGCTCTGCCGAAGGTCGCAGCATCAACGACTCGATCATGGAACAACTGATCATGATCGACGCCGCATATCGCGCATCGGCAAAACGTGTTACTGCGGTGTGCCCTTTCTACGGATACGCGCGCCAGGATCGAAAGTCGGATGGTCGCGAACCAATTACTGCACGATTGATTGCCGATTTATTTAAGGCTGCTGGCGCAAAGCGCATGGTTTCCATCGACTTACATAGCGGTCAGATTCAAGGCTTCTTCGAAGGCCCAGTCGATCACCTCACAGCCATGCCGGTGCTCGAAAAATATGTTCGTCAACATGCGCGCAACGAAGTGGTGATCGTGTCGCCTGACGCTGGTCGAGTAAAAGTTGCCGAGCGTTTTGCTCAGCACCTTGCCGACATGAACGCCGACGTCGCATTCATCAACAAGCGTCGCCCCAAAAACACCACCAACGTTGCCGTGGCAAAAGAAGTTATTGGTGAAGTTGAAGGACGCTTGTGCATCTTGGCCGACGACATGATCGACACAGGTGGCACCATTGTGAGTGCAGCCGATTTGTTGATGGCTCGTGGCGCAACCGAGGTGTGGGCTTTGGCCACACACGGCGTGCTCTCTGGCCCTGCGATTGAGCGTCTCGAAAAGTCGGTCATCAGCCGTGTAGTACTGACCAACACGCTGCCACTGCCAAAAGAAAAGCAGATCGCCAAAATAGAGGTGCTGTCAGTTGCCAAGATCTTGGCCGACGCCCTCGCCGCAGTGTTTGACGAGACCTCGGTGAGCGATCTCTTCGACGGTGAAAACCAGTCGTAATCGCTCGCATTCAGTCATAATCGCTCGCAATCACCTGATCAAATCAACCATTTGCGGCTATACACTGATCAGCCGTTGTAGTAACTGTTTCCAACTTATAGATCTCGGAGTTTGCACATGACCACCACATTGATCACCAAAACCGGCCGCGCAACAGGCAGCCCAGAATCTCGCCGTATCCGCAATACCGAAAACATCCCTGCTGTTATCTACGGTCACGGCATGACACCAATCCTGTTCACTGTTGGTCGTCGCGATTTGCGCATTGCATTGTCGGGCCCTGCTGGCGCCAACACCATTCTCGAATTGCAAGTTGACGACAAGACGTACCCAGCAATTGTCAAAGAGTTGCAGCGCGATCCAGTGAAGCGCACCGTCAGCCATGTCGACTTCATGCAGATCGACTTGACTGAAGAGATCACCATGTCAGTTCCTGTCCACCTGACTGGTACTGCAAAAGCAGTGCTCGCCGAAGGCGGACTCGTGGACGCTGCTATCGACCGCATTGAAGTGCGGGCATCAGCCGACAACATTCCAAACGAAATTTTGATCGACGTCACCACCATGACGATGAACGATGTCATTCGCATGGGCGACATCAAGTTGCCAAAGGGCGTAACTGCAGTTCTTGACGAAGACATCGTGATTGTCACCGTGTTGACAACGAAGGTCGATGCCGAAAAGACCGCTGCACCTGTCGCCGACGCTGCTGGCGCACCTGTCGCCGGAGCACCTGCTGCTGGCGACGACAAGCCAGCCGCTTCCTAGTTTGTATGGCGCTGTTCGGTCGCAATAAGCGGCCCGAGCGGCGAGGCACTCCATTTGCAGCACTCATTGTTGGTGTTGGTAATCCTGGCCGCGATTATGCGGGCACTCGGCACAACGTTGGTTTCGATGTCATTGATGCACTGGCCAAAAAGTATTCGGTTGCACTCAAATCATCTCGCGATCGTGCGCTGGTAGCCGAAGTACATTCGGGCGACACTCACCTGCTGCTCGCAACTCCAACAACATTTATGAACGACAGCGGAAACGCCGTTGGCCCACTCGCATTGCGATACGGCGTCACCGATCCAAGTCAGATCATCATTGTTCACGACGAGCTCGACCTTGAGCCCGGTGTGGTGCGCATCAAGATTGGTGGCGGACTTGCCGGACACAACGGACTTCGTTCGATCTCGACGCATCTCAAGACGCAAGAGTTTGTGCGCGTTCGCATCGGCGTCGGCAAACCAAGCTCAAAAGACGAAGGCGCAGATCATGTGCTCTCTCGAGTGCCACAAAGTGAACGCCAGGTGCTCGACATCGCGGTTGTTGTTGCAGCCGAAGCAGTAGTGCTCATTGTCGAGCAAGGCGCACAGGCCGCCATGCAACAGATCAATGCTCGTTAGACAACCCTTAAATCACTGACTTCAATCACTGACTTCAATCACTGACTCAAATCCATGCAACTTTCTGAACTCGCCATCCTTGCTGGACACGAGCCTGCGCTCGGCGAGATTGGTGGGAAAAACTCGGTCCTCGCAGTTGCCGAAAATGCTCGCGCTCTGATTCTGAGCGCGCTCAGCGCTCGTGCGCCAAAGACAACACTGATCGTCGCAACGCCCACCGGCACAGGCGCGCAACAACTGCATGACGACCTCGTGCAGTTTCTGGGCGCCGATAACGCGCTGTTGTTTCCGGCATGGGAAACACTGCCTTTCGAGCGTGTGAGTCCGAGCGTTGAAACTATGGGACGTCGCATGGAAGTGCTGTGGCGCATGCGCAGCACAGATCGCCCACGCGTAGTTATCGGTTCGGTACGTGCACTGTTGCAAAAACTTGGACCAAATGCCACCACATTTGAGCCGATCATTGTGCGCCCTGGCGCAGAGCTAGACGCAGACGAATTGCTCAAGCAACTTGTTGGTGGTGGTTATCGGCGCGAAGAACTCGTAGAGCATCGTGGCGAAATTGCACGCCGCGGTTCGATCATCGATATCTTCCCGAGCACATCCAATACACCTGTGCGTATCGACTTGTGGGGTGACGAAGTCGACAGACTCACTTCGTTCAATGTCAATGACCAACGCTCCACTGATCCTTTGGCCGAAGCGGTCATTTTTGCGGCGCGTGAGTTGCAGCTTGATGACGATGTCATGGACCGCGCACGATCACTCGTTGCAACCGAGCCGTGGGGTCGCGAACACTGGGATCGCCTGGCCGACGGCGGCAACTTTGATGGCATGGAAAGTTGGTTGCCGTGGCTGATTGAAAAAGATTTGTTACTTACCGATGTTCTGTCATCCGACTGCGAACTCGTGCTTGTCGAACCTCGTCGCATGCGCGACCGCGCGCACGACTTGCTTGCAGAAGAAGACGATCTCGCACGAGCACTCGCTTCTACGTGGGCTCGCGATGCCGAAAAAACATTTCCGCGTCTACACGCCGATGTCGACAGACTGCTCGGAACTTCAACGGCATTACGAGCAATTTCGTTGTCACTTCCCGCCGAAACCATCGATGCACCATCGGTGCAGTCCACCGGCTGGGGTCCTATAACAAGCGACGCAGAAGCAACTGCTAAGCGCGTGCAGCAATTACTGACCGACAAGTGGACGGTCGTTATCGCAGCAGAGGGCTCTGGTTCTGCCGACAGACTCAAAGAAGTTTTCTTAAAAGAAGGCGTGGCAGTCGATGTCATTATTGCGCCGCTTCACTACGGCATGTCGCTGCCCAATTGCAAACTGTCGATCATTGCTGAAGCAGATCTCACAGGTCGCCGACGGATGCACCGACAGCCGCGTGCAAAATCAAACAAGCGCGACTCCCTTTCTGTTTTCCAAGACCTCAAGCCAGGCGACTATGTGGTGCACCACTATCACGGCGTTGGTCGCTACGAAGGAATGGTCAAGCGACAGATCAGCGGATCAGAGCGCGACTATCTACTCCTTGCCTATAAAGACGGCGACAAGCTGTATGTGCCGACCGATCACATTGACGGAGTTCGCCAATACATCGGTGGAGATAAGCCAACACTGCACCGCCTAGGTGGCAGCGATTTTGCACGATCAAAACAACGAGTGCGCTCGGCGGTTCGCGAGATCGCACAAGAGCTTGTGGTGCTCTACCAACGTCGAGTCAATGCGGTTGGACATGCCTTTGCTCAAGACACGCCGTGGCAACACGAAATGGAAGGCGCATTTCCATTTGTTGAAACACCCGATCAGCGCACGGCAATCGATCTTGTAAAAGCCGACATGGAACGAAATGTGCCAATGGATCGACTCATCTGTGGTGATGTGGGTTTTGGAAAAACCGAAGTTGCTGTGCGCGCAGCGTTTAAGTGCGTGCAAGACGGCAAACAGGTTGCCATCTTGGTTCCAACCACGCTGCTTGCATCGCAACACGGAAATACCTTTAGTGATCGCTTCGCTGGCTACCCGATTCGTGTCGAGGTCATTTCACGATTTCTTACTGCCGCGCAAGCCAAAAAAGTAATTGCAGGGCTCGCAACAGGCGAAGTCGATTGTGTGATTGGCACGCATCGATTGCTGCAAGACAACATCAAGTTCAAAGACCTCGGTCTTTTGGTTGTAGACGAAGAGCAACGCTTTGGTGTCACCCACAAGGAAGCGATGAAGCAGCTCAAAACGAATGTGGATGTGCTCACACTGACGGCAACACCTATCCCCCGCACGCTCGAGATGAGCCTTGTTGGCATTCGCGACTTGTCGCTCTTGCAAACACCACCAGCCGACCGCCAGCCGATTCTCACGTTTGTTGGCGAGCAAGACGAACGAGTAGCAACCGAAGCAATTCGGCGCGAACTGCTGCGCGATGGCCAAGTGTTTTGGGTTCACAATCGCGTGCAATCCATCGAAGACCGCGCGCGCGAGTTGCGCGAGCTTGTGCCAGAGGCGCGCATTGCAGTTGCTCACGGCCAGATGGACGAAGCGCTGCTCGAACAAACAGTGATCGATTTTTGGGAAGGCAAATACGACGTTCTTGTATGCACGACCATTATCGAAAGCGGAATCGACATGCCTACCGTCAACACTCTCGTCGTTGAGAGAGCAGACTTGTTGGGCCTTGGTCAGTTGCACCAGCTGCGCGGTCGCGTTGGTCGCAGCGGTTCGCGCGCATATGCATATTTGTTTCATCCCCGAGATCGCGTGCTTTCAGAAGACGCATACGAGCGCTTGAAAACAATTGGCGAAGCAACAGAACTCGGTAGTGGATTCAAAATCGCGATGCGCGACCTCGAGATTCGTGGTGCCGGAAACTTGCTGGGAGAAGCACAAAGTGGACACATCGCTGCAGTTGGCTACGACCTCTACTGCCAGCTCGTCACCGAAGCAGTTGCAGAGATGAAGGGCGAAGAAGTGCCACCTGCTGTTCCTGAGCTCAAACTCGACGTGCCGACCAACGCATTCTTGCCAACCGATTACGTCACTAAAGAAGAGTCGCGCTTGGACGCATACCGCCGACTCGCTGCCGTGACAAGTGTTGCGGATGTTGAAGACATTCGCAATGAGTGGCTCGATCGCTACGGTGCATTGCCAGAGCCTGCACTCGCACTGATCACGGTTGGTTTGTTGCGAGCCGAATGCCATCGCCTTGGTTTGCGCGAATTGGTGGTTGCAGATGGACGGGCGCGCATGTTGCCCATCACGCTCAAAGCAAGCGAAGTTATGCGCCTCCAGCGCATCGCCAAGAGCCCCGACTGGAACGAAAAGATCAAGCAACTCGTGATCACGTTGCCACGAGCATCAAATCCAAAAATTGATGATGGCGCAACGGTGACGTATCTCGTTGGTTTTCTGCAAGAACTCATAGAGCCAGCCAACTAGGATTAACCAGATGTCATCCCCCACATCTGTTTCACATTCACGTCGTTTGCATCGACAGTCGGGTGCTTTCGTTACAGCACTGCTTTCGTGTGTAGTTCTCGGCCTTGTCGGTTGTGGCTCGTCCACTGTTGCCAACGACGCGATCTCGCTCAACGGAGATTCTGTATCCATCGAATCTTTTGAAAAGACGATTACCCAGTTGGCCGATGCCAAACAAATCACTCTTGAAAACGGTGTTGCGACTGGCGACGATGCCCGTTCAGTACTCGGCGCAATGCTGCGTGGTGTTGCCACAAGCCAAATAGTCAAGCAATACAACGAGTCAGTAACCACCGAAGACAACGACGCCGTGCTTGCCCGAATGCAACAAGACCCGAGCTTCGACGCACTAGGGCCAGACTTAAAAGACCTCATCTTGTCGATGAATGCGAGTGACTTAGCGCTTGCTCGCATCAAGGCGCCTGCCGAAAAAGATGTCGCCGCTATGTATGAGCAATCACCAGCGTCGCTTGGTGCACTCTGCGTGCAACACATTCTTGTTAAAGAATCGGCCACAGCCGACAAAGTGATCAAACTCCTCAATGACGGCGGAGATTTCAAAAAATTGGCAGGCGAATATTCGATCGAGCCAAATGCTGGCGAAACTGGCGGCGTTTTGGGCAGTGCCGATGGCGACTGCTTGTTGCTGAGCGATTACCAAGCTCAGTTTGATGCCGGTTTTACTGCGGGAGCACTCGTTGCAAAACCAGGAGTGCCATCAGGGCCAGTCAAGAGCAGCTTCGGATATCACGTAATTTTGGTGCGACCATACGCCGACACCACTTTGTCGCTCAATGCACTTTTGGCAAAAACTCCGGGACAAATGCTTGTTGTTGGGCTGCTTGCCACAAGTACCGTCACCGTTGGTTCGCAATACGGCCACTTCGATGCGGCCACCAACAAAATCGTCGCCAACTAACTCGAGCAAGCAACAATTGTCATGACCGCTCGCGTTGTGATCGTGGGTCTTGGCCCTGGCCCAAGCAACACCGTCACACAAGCGACACTTGATGAAATCGCGCGCATCGATGTGCAGTTTGTGCGCACCAAACGACACCCAACTTCTACATTGATGCCTCGAGCAACAAGTTTCGACTCGTTGTACGACACACTTCCAACTTTTGATGATGTGTACCACGCGATTACCGAATCGGTTGTAGCGGCGGCCATAGAACACGGCGAAGTGCTGTACGCAGTGCCAGGATCGCCGTTGATACTGGAATCGAGTGTTGCCCAATTGCGCACAGACTCGCGGGTGGAAGTGCACATACTTCCTGCTTTAAGTTTTTTGGATCTCGCGTGGGAAGCACTCGGCATCGACCCCGTGAATGCCGGTGTGCGCCTGATCGATGGTCATCGATTTGCCCTCGAAGCAAGTGGTGAGCGCGGACCACTACTCGTAGCCCAAGTGCACGCCGACTGGGTGTTGTCAGATGTCAAGTTGTCTCACGAATCAGCACATGGCAACGAACCAGTCGTATTGCTTCATCATCTTGGGCTCCCCGATCAACGAGTCGAGCACACCACATGGCAAGAGCTCGATCGCGTGTTACCAGCCGACCACCTCACGACGTTGTACATTCCGCAAATGGCAGAGCCAGTTGCAGGAGAACTCGCGCGTCTACACCAGCTTGCGCGCACGCTGCGAGAAAAATGTCCATGGGACCGCGAGCAAACCCATGATTCGCTGATCAAACACCTCATCGAAGAAACATACGAAGTTGTCGATGCACTGAACGCACTCAACGAAAACGATCCTTCAACCGACGACGCGTTGATCGAAGAGCTCGGAGACTTGCTCTATCAAGTTCAGTTTCACGCAACGATTGCCGAGCAACAAGGTCGCTTCAGCATGGCCGATGTGGCCCGCTCGATACACGACAAATTGGTGCGCCGACATCCACACGTGTTTGGCGACGTTGTAGCAACCAGTGCCGACGATGTGGTGCTGACATGGGACGAGATAAAGCGAGCAGAAAAGAAATCCATCGGTAGCGCTTCTGCTTCTGCTTCTGCTTCTGCTTCTGCTTCTGCTTCTGCTTCTGCTTCTGCTTTTACTTCTACTTTTTTAGGTGTGGCTAAGTCTGGACCATCACTGCAATACGCAACAAAGATTCAAAAGCGGGCTGCCGATGTTGGCTTTGATTGGCCAAACGCTGATGGAGCATTTGAAAAAATTATTGAAGAATCAGCCGAGATTCGCCAAGCAGTTGCGTCTGCAAGCGACCCAGAAACGGTGCGCATGGAATTGGGAGACTTGCTGTTTAGCGTCGTCAATCTGTCTCGCCATCTTGGTCACGATGCCGAACAAGCATTGCGAGACGCGAGTGACAAATTTCGCAACCGTTTCGAACAAGTCGAACAACTGGCGTCCACTCGCGGAATCGATCTGGAATCAGCAACACTTGCCCAACTCGACGCTTTGTGGGACGAAGTCAAAAAACCTAAGATCGTTCAATGAGCAAGATCAGCAAAGTCCTTGGGCGCGAGGTTTTAGATTCGCGCGGAAACCCAACGGTAGAAGTTGACGTCACCCTCGACTCTGGTGCCAATGGCAGAGCAATCGTTCCATCTGGTGCATCTACTGGCCAGCATGAGGCGACCGAACTGCGCGATGGCGGCAGCCGCTATAGGGGCAAGGGTGTGCTCAACGCTGTTGCCAATGTCAATGGCGAAATACGTGCTGCGCTCATTGGCAAAGATGCATTTGAGCAGTCTTCGCTCGACAAATCACTGTGTGATCTCGACGGAACCCCAAACAAATCTCGCCTCGGAGCAAACGCAATACTTGGCGCAAGCTTGGCTGTGGCACATGCTTCAGCAGCCGACCGCAAGTTGCCACTGTTCCAGTCAATTGGCGGTGACGCTGCGTGTGTGCTTCCCGTACCCATGCTCAATGTGCTCAACGGTGGTGTACACGCCGACAACAATATCGACCTTCAAGAATTTATGATCATGCCAATTGGCGCATCAAGTTTTTCTGAAGGACTGCGTTGGGGCGTCGAGACATACCACACGCTCAAATCTTTGTTACACGATCGCAAACTCGTCACCGCAGTTGGCGATGAAGGTGGCTTTGCGCCAAACCTTGCGAGCAACGAAGATGCGATTGCGATTTTGGTTGACGCAATTGAAGCAGCGGGTTACAAACCAGGAATCGATATCTCGATTGCACTTGACCCTGCGATGAGTGAGCTATTTCGAGATGGCAACTATCACTTAGCCGGCGACGACAAAGTGTTGACGAGCGACCAGCTCGTGACGTGGTGGACAACACTTCTCGACAAATACCCGATCGTCTCCATTGAAGACGGAATGGCCGAAGATGACTGGGCCGGTTGGTCGCTGCTCACCAAATCATTGGGGTCACGCGTGCAACTCGTGGGTGACGATCTGTTTGTCACCAATGTAAAACGTCTGCAACGCGGCATCGACGAACACACCGCCAACAGTGTGTTGATCAAAGTCAATCAAATTGGCACCTTGACCGAAACCCTTGAAACTATTTCGCTCGCTCGCAACAATCACTACACAAGCGTGATGAGTCACCGCAGCGGCGAAACAGAAGATGCAACAGTTGCCGACTTGGCAGTTGCTACCAACTGTGGCCAGATCAAAACAGGTGCGCCAGCTCGCAGTGACAGAGTTGCAAAATACAACCAGTTGCTCCGGATCGAACAACTTCTTGGCGATCGCGCGCAGTATCTCGGCAAGCAAGCTGTAAGCCGTTAGGCATCAGCAACCGTTGTACTCCCCCATTTTGGGCGCTCCACAAGCCACAATAGAGGGGTGTCAAGTACTGATCTCCATCTCGTGCGCCATCGTGGAATACGCGCATTTGCGGTCCCCCTCACGATTCTCATCGCATTTGCACTTGCAACAACGCTCTTTGTCGTTCCAGTACGCACATGGATCAGCCAGCGACAGGTGCTGAGTGCCAGGCAGCAGGAATATGCCGCCTACGAAGACATTGTTGAAAACATGCAAGATCAAGTGGGTTACCTGCAGTCGCCTGCCGGATTGCGCGATGCCATCCGCACCCAACTCGGCTACCTCTATCCATCCGAGCGCCGTGTGCCAATGATGGACACACCCGCTTTGTCTACGACGCTTCCCGAGCGCTGGCCCTACACGATTGTTTCGACGATGATGTTTGTCAAGACGCTTCAAGCAGCGCAAGCAAACGCAAAAGGCGAGATTTCGCTGGATCCGCTACTTCCGTAGCGCATTCAATTCAGTAACCTCGTTACAAACCATCCTCCCAAAAAATTAAAGGAGTAGCAATGGCTGGAAGCATTTTAGGCAACCGCGTTCTTCGCAAAGAGGATCCAAAATTTCTCACAACTGGTGGTGTCTATGTCGACGACTTGCGCGACGAGCCATTGTTGGTTGGTGCCGTGCATGCAACATTTGTTCGATCAACTGTTGCCCACGCCAACATCACAAGCATCGATGTTTCTGAAGGCCTAATGATGCCGGGTGTCGTGGCCATCTATACCGCGCAAGATCTTGCTCTCTCACCAGTCGAGGCTTCGTTTAACCCGATGGCCAAGCGCACGCTCCTTGCAAGCGGCAAGGTTCGCTATGTTGGCGAACCAGTTGCAGTGGTGCTGACTGAACTTGCAAACCAAGGCGAAGACGCAGCCGAGCGTGTGATCGTTGACTACGACGCCCTTGAGGTTCTTGTCGATGTTGAGCAAGCAATGACATCATCAACACATATTTACGAAGAGGTCGGCAGCAACGTTGTGTTCGAGTCAACTGCTATCGGCATGCCAGACAACACGGGTGATGCATTGTTTGCAGATTGCGAAGTTGTAGTCAAAGGCAGGTTTATCAATCAGCGTGTTGCACCATGCCCCCTTGAGGTTCGTGGTGCCGCAGCCGCATGGGACAACGGCCGCTTGGTGCAATGGCTGTCGACGCAGCACGCCCAAGGTGCCCGCGACGCAATTCTTAAAGTCAACGGTCTTGAGGCCGGTCAAGTTCGCGTGATCACACCAGATGTTGGCGGAGGCTTTGGAGCAAAAATCGACGCGTACCCAGAAGATCTGTTGTTGGGCAAGATTGCAAAACAGGTTGGCAAACCTGTGCGCTGGACAGAAACACGAAGCGAGTCGATGGTGGCTCTCGGTCACGGGCGTGGCCAGATTCAATACATCACCATTGGCGGCACGCGAGCCGGAAAAGTAACCGCATATCAATTACACGCACTTCAAGATTCGGGTGCATGGGTCGATGTTGGTGCAATTCTTGCTCCTTTCATGACTAGGCCGATGGCGTCTGGCGTGTACGACATTCCTGTTATCGAAGTGCGCACCACTTCTGTTGCAACAAACACCACACCAATGGTTGCCTACCGCGGTGCAGGACGCCCCGAGGCAACGGCAGCAATCGAGCGTGCAATGGATTTGTTTGCGCTCGAAATTGGCAAAGACGTGACAGAAGTGCGACGCATCAACTTGATTCCAAAGTTTCTCGAGCCCTTCACTACTTCAATTGGACAAACGTACGACGTCGGAGACTTTGAAGGAGCGCTCGACAAAGTACTCGAGGCATCAAACTACACACAGCTTCGCAAAGATCAAGTTGCGCGCCGTGCGAGTGGCGCTACCAAACAGCTCGGTATTGGTGTCAGTGTGTATGTCGAAATCACAGCAGGAACTTCGTCTGGCGAATATGGCAAGGTTGAGATTCTTCCAAATGGTCGCGCAATTGTGTACACCGGCACTTCACCGCACGGACAGGGTCACGTGACTTCGTGGTCAATGTTGGCAAGTGACGAAACCGGAATTCCGATGGAGATGATCGATGTCGTGTGGGGCGACACCGATGCGGTTCCCTCGGGTGGCGGAACAATGGGTTCACGTTCATTGCAACAAGGTGGTGCAGCAGTGCATCAGGCATCCAAAGAACTCGTTGAGCAAGCCCGCAAGCATGCAGCACGGTTACTTGAAGCAATTGAAGACGACGTAGTGTTCGACAAGTTCACTGCGGCTTTTCACGTCGCTGGCACTCCTGCAGTTGCAAAGACGTGGGCCGACATCTCGAGCGCACTTGCCACCGATGGCGGCCTCATTCAAGAATCAAACTTCGTGTCCAACGGTGCAACATTTCCTTTCGGTGCACACGTATCGGTTGTGGAAGTCGACACCGAGACTGGCAAAGTCACTCTGATCAGACACGTTGCGTGCGACGATGCTGGTCGAGTGATCAACCCACTTATTTTGGATGGCCAAATACATGGCGGCATCGGACAAGGTGCGGCACAGGCGCTGTTGGAAGAAGTTCGCTATGACACTGACGGCAATCCGATCACATCAAACTTTGCCGACTACGCATTTATCTCCGCAGCCGAATTACCAAGCTTCCAGGTCATCCATATGGAGACGCCAACACCGCGCAACCCACTTGGAGCAAAAGGCATCGGCGAGTCGGGCACCATTGGCTCTACGCCTGCTGTGCAATCGGCAGTAATCGATGCGCTCTCACACTTGGTCGTGCGTCACATCGATATGCCGGCCACGCCAGAGCGTGTGTGGTCAGCAATCAATGCAGCGCGATAACGCGCACAACATTTCTCCGACAAAGCTTGTGATCGATATCTGTCATACAGTTAGTGCATGAATTCATCTGCTGACCCAATTGTTGCCCAAGACCTCGTTCGCTATTTTGGCGATGTAAAGGCTGTTGATGGCATCAACATCACCGTGAAGACTGGCGAAATTTTTGGCTTTCTCGGCCCCAATGGAGCCGGAAAATCAACAGCGGTGCGCATGCTCACCACACTTTTGCGCCCCACCTCTGGCACAGCAACCGTTGCGGGGTTCGATGTCGCAAAACACCCCGATGAGGTGCGACGCAGAATTGGTGTTGCGCTTCAAGACGCAGCAATCGATCCGCTGATGACCGGCACCGAATTGCTTCGCTTGCAAGCGGTGCTGTACGGAATACCCCAATCGCAGATGAAAAACCGTGCGAGCGAGTTGCTCGAGCGAGTTGGTCTCACAGCAGCAGCAGATCGTCGCGTTGGCACGTATTCGGGTGGCATGCGCCGCCGTCTCGACTTGGCACTCGCACTCATTCACCAACCAACCGTGTTGTTTCTCGATGAGCCAACGACAGGTCTTGATCCGATGAGCCGCATGTCGCTGTGGGAAGAAGTGCGCAGGCTCAATAGCGAGGGCACCACTGTCATGTTGACTACCCAATATTTGGAAGAAGCCGATCAACTCGCAGACCGCATCGCGATCATCGACGCAGGAAAGATTGTGCGAGAAGGAAAACCGCAAGATCTCAAGGCAGGTGTCGGATTTCCAACGCTGCTCATCACCGTTCCATCCGATCAGACTGAGCGCGCCAAAGCCGTGCTTGCCACTTTCGGTGAGATTCGCCCAACCGCCGAGGGTTCTCTTGGTGTTGGATTGCGCGGCGGCGCAAATGTCGTCACCGACGTTGTGCGCCAACTCGACGAAGCATCAGTACGCGTGCAACACCTGGAAGTCAATGAGCCAAGCCTTGACGACGTATTTGCAGAAGCAACTGGCCACCGCCTTGAGGGTGCCAAGGCATGACAGCTGAAACAACGGTGCGCAGCCGGCAGCTCTCTGTGCGTCAAACAGTTGCGATGGCCAAGCGGTCAACGCTCGAGATCGCACGGCAACCAGCGCTCATTGCGCCAAGCATGTTCTTCCCCATATTTTTTGCAGTACTCAGCGCTTCAAGTTTCAGCAAAACCACATCGATACCGGGTTTTCCAAAAGTCGAGTCGTTCATGCAGTTCACACTTGCATCAACTGTTGTTCAAGGAGTGTTGTTTGGTTCGGTAACTGGCGCTGCGGCGCTTGCTACCGACATCGAAAATGGTTTCTTTGATCGTTTGCTGCTTTCGCCAACAACGCGCACCGGAATTTTGTTGGGTCGCCTTGCTGGCGGTGCGCTTTTCGGGTTGTTTCAGTCTGCATTTTTTCTTGCCGTGCTCGTTCCTTTTGATGCACCGATTTCTGCCGGAATACCTGGCGCGCTTGTAATGATCTTGTCGGGCGGCATCGTCTCGCTTGCCATCAGCGCCATCATGTCATCCGTTGCTATTCGCACAGGCTCTGCCGAAGCGGTACAAGGCACTTTTCCATTGTTGTTTGTATTGCTGTTCTTTTCTAGCGCCTTCTTCCCCCGCGAGACAATGAGCGGTGCCTACAAGCGGGTAGCCGACCTCAACCCAATTTCATATCTTGTTGAGGGTCTGCGCGCGCTTGTGCTCGAAGGGATTTCATTTTCTGCTGTAGCACGATCGCTGTTAGTGCCAACCGCAATTTGTATTGCCGCAATTTTGTTTGCGCTCACAGAGCTTCGACGAAAGTTGGCCGCACGATGAGCATCACCACCATGCGCAGTTCTCGCGGGCTCGCCTTGCGCGGAGTTCGCAATCTTCGCCGTTTGCCCTCTGCATTTTTCCCCTCAATGGCAATGCCGGTGTTCACGATGATTGCATTTGCCGGAACCTTTTCGGCAATCACACAGCTGCCCGGATTTCCAACCGATCGATCTGTCAATTGGTTCATGCCGCTCGGTATTTGTTTCGGTGCAGCATTCTCCGGCATCGGACTCGGGTTTTCCACTATTCGAGACATCGAGACGAAGTTTTATGATCGATTGTTGATGTCGCCTGTTCCACGTCGCGCTCTCATCATTGGCCCCTTGCTCACGGCATGGGTGCGAATTGCCATATTGTGCGCATTTGTTATTCCGATGGGAATGCTGCTGGGTGTTCGCTTTACGAGCGGACTACTTGGCTTATTTACGCTCGTCATCGCTGCAGTTGGCGTCTCGACCATCTCGCTCGGCTGGGGTCTTGGCTTAGCTTTTAGATTTCGCGATATGCGTGGTGCTGCAGTAATGCAACTCACCATGTTTGTTGTGCTCTATCTCTCGACAGCACAGATGCCACTACCGCTGATGCATGGCTGGTTGCACAACGTTGCGCGCATCAATCCAGCAACCAATATTTTGCGACTCGCACGCCAAGGTCTTGTGCTTCCAACATCTGCCGACTACATGAGTTGGCACAACACCTTCGGTGGATTAATTGCAATTGCCGGCATGGCGACACTGACACTTGTGTTTGCACGACGCGGTCTCGACAAGCTCAACAAATAGTCGGTTATTGTTTAAGCACCATGTTCACATCATCGATGCGCCGACGCTGCACAGCATTTGTTGTTGCAGGGCTTCTCGTTTTGCTTGCATCCCCTGCACAGACATTTGCGCACGACGTTTCGCCCAGCAAACAAACTGTTCCTACTTCGGCAAAGTTGTCAATTTCGAGCGCAAAATTTAGTCGAGCCGCAGTTGTGGTACTCAAAGGTGGCACCCTCACCTTGATCAATACCGACGACATTGCCTACCGAATCAAGATTGGGGCCACGTTATTGGTCGTTCCTGCCAAAGGTTCAAAGACCGTTCCGTTGCCGCAGCGCGGAACATTCTCCATTACCTGCGCCAAAGCCCCTACTTTGCGCGCGACAATTACCGTTAAGTAACCCCGTCCTCCAGCCAGTAGACCACCCCGTTCACCGCTGAGTTCTCCGCCGAACTCCCGTCTCCGTTAGACAAGACCCTGCTCTATGAGGCAGGATGTCGTCAAGCAAACTCACAGTGCACCGCACTAGTGGAATGGGGGAACAACAGCATGGTTGATATCACAGTCAGCATCACTGTCAATGGCACAAGCCAAGAAAAAGATGTAGAGCCTCGAACACTGCTCGTACATTTTTTGCGCGATCAACTGCAACTCACGGGCACAAACATCGGTTGTGACACATCGAGTTGTGGCGCCTGCACCGTGCATCTCAACGGCGAAGCAGTCAAGAGCTGCACTGTTCTCGCAGTACAAGCAGACGGTGGGACGGTGACAACCATCGAAGGACTGAGCAAAGACGGCGTGATGCATCCAATGCAACAAGCATTTATGGAAAACCACGGACTGCAGTGTGGTTACTGCACACCGGGAATGGTGATGGCATCGATTGGTTTACTCAATGAAAATCCAAATCCAACAGAAGAAGAAGTCCGACTCGGCCTCGAGGGCAACCTCTGTCGCTGCACCGGATATCACAACATTGTGAAGTCGGTGCTCGCTGCGGCGAAGAAATAGGAGACGGTCATGACAATGACAGACAACCGCCAAAATACCGTGATCGGTACGAGGCAACTACGTCGCGAAGATCCTGCCCTCTTGACTGGTGAAGCAAAATTCACCAACGATCTCAATTTGCCAGGTGCATTGCATCTTTCAATCTTGAGGTCTCCACATGCACACGCAAAAATTGTGAGCATCAATACAGCAGCGGCCAAATCCTCACCTGGCGTTGTTGCCGTGTACACCGGCGCAGAGTTGCAGTCACAGTGGGCTGGCCCAATGCCATGTGCATGGCCGGTCACTGCAGATATGAAAAACCCACCGCACTTTCCTCTTGCAGCAAACAAGGTGTGTTACGTCGGTGACGGTGTGGTTGCGGTGCTTGCAACAAGCGAAAGTGCATCACGCGATGCGCTCGACCTCATTGAAGTGCAATACACAGTTCTCAAAGCCGTTGTTGACGTCGAAGAAGCACTCAGCGATGCCAACATTATCCACGAAGACTTGGGTACCAACAAGAGTTACACCTGGAATTTGAAAATTGAGGCCACCGAGGGTTGCGTCGAAGAGGCATTTCAAAATGCCGCGTTCAAAGTCAGCGAGCGCTACGTGCAGCAGCGTCTATTGCCAATGGCCATGGAGCCACGCGCGGTTGCCGCAGTGCCACAACCATTTGGTGGCGACATCACGCTCTATTCGTCTACCCAGATACCCCACATTCTCAAAGTGATGGCCGCGCTCACACTCGGTATTCCCGAGCAACAAGTGCGCGTGATTGCGCCAAGTGTTGGCGGCGGGTTCGGATCAAAACTCGATGTGTATGCCGAAGAGTTGTTGTGCATGGCGCTTGCGCGCAAACACGGCCTGCCCGTACGTTGGGTTGAAGAGCGCAGCGAAAACTCGATGGCCACCATTCATGGTCGTGGACAAGTGCAGTATGTCGAACTTGCCGCCGACAAAGGCGGCAAGCTCACTGCGGTTCGCGTACGCATCAAAGCCGACATGGGTGCATATCTGCAATTGGTCACGCCTGGCGTGCCCATCTTGGGGGCGTTCTTGTATGCGGGCGTCTACGACATCCCGCACGCTTACGACTTCAGTTGCGATGGCATCTTTACTACCCTCACGCCAACCGATGCATACCGAGGTGCTGGTCGTCCAGAGGCAACGTACGCCATCGAGTCGGCAATGGACGCACTTGCGCGCGAAATGAATATCGATCCACTCGAGTTGCGCAAGCGCAACTTCATTCAAAAAGAGCAGTTCCCATATCTCGCATTTAGCGGTCTTACATACGACTCTGGCGACCACTTACAGGCCGCCGAAAAAGCTGCGGGTCTTGCCGACTACGTAGGTATTCGCGCACAACAAGCAAAGCAAAATGTTCCGGGTGCCAAAAAACGACTGGGCATTGGTATGAGTTCGTACTTCGAAATGTGTGGTCTAGCACCGTCTCGTGTACTCGCCTCGCTCAACTATGGCGCTGGTGGCTGGGAAGCAGCAACCGTGCGCGTGTTGCCAACGTGCAAAGTACAAGTTGTAACAGGCACCTCGCCACACGGCCAGGGACACGAAACTTCGTGGGCCATGATTGCATCCGAAAAACTTGGTATTCCGCAAGAAGATATCGATGTGCTGCATAGCGACACTGCAATTTCTCCACTTGGTCTCGACACCTACGGTTCGCGCTCGCTTCCTGTCGGTGGCGTAGCAATTGCCGGAGCATGTGACAAAGTCATCGACAAGGCTCGGCTCATTGCTGCGCACCAACTCGAGTGTTCTGCCGATGACCTCGAGTTTGCCGGTGGCGTGTTTAGCGTCAAAGGTTCGCCAGACCGAGCAGTTCCGATGGCGGCAATTGCATTTGCAGCATTCACCGCTCACAACTTGCCAGATGGTCTCGAGCCAAACCTCGAAGCGCAGTACACCTACGATCCGCCAAACTTTTCCTGGCCATTCGGCACTCACATGTGCGTTCTCGAAGTCGACACCGAAACTGGTCAGATCGAGATACTCAAATACGTTGCCGTTGACGACTGTGGAGTACAGATCAACCCACTCATCGTGGAAGGTCAAGTACACGGCGGAGTGATACAGGGCCTAGCCCAGGCACTATTTGAAGAGGCTGTATACGACACAGATGGCAACTTGAAAACAACAACACTTGCCGAATATCTGGTGCCAGCCGCAAGCGATGTTCCATCAATCACCACTGCCCACACCGTCACTCCTTCACCGACAAATCAACTTGGCGTGAAGGGAATAGGCGAAGCCGGCACTATCGGTGCTGCGAGCACGGTGATCAACGCAGTAGTTGACGCCTTGTCTGGCGTTGGCGTTACGTATATGCCAATGCCCGCATCACCACAAAATGTGTGGCGCGCAATTCAATCAGCAGCCAAAGCAATGTAACTACGAAATCATTCAAGGGAGCACATCGTGATACCAGCAGCATTTGACTACAAGCGAGCATCTTCAGCAGCCGAAGCGATTTCGCTTGTCGGGCAATACGGCGACGATGCCAAGTTTTTGGCAGGTGGCCACAGCCTTTTGCCATTGATGAAACTTCGTCTCGCCCAGCCTGCGATGCTCATCGACATTGGTCGCATCAAAGATCTTTCGTACATCAAAGACGGCGGAGACCACATTGCTATTGGTGCACTGACTCGGCATATGGATGTCGAGAAATCGGCACTCGTACTCAAAGAAGTGCCACTGCTCGCCCATGCTGCCGGTCATGTGGGTGACGCTCAGGTTCGCCATCGCGGAACCATTGGTGGATCACTTGCACACGCCGACTCGGCAAGCGACCTTCCAGCCACCACCCTTGCACTCGGGGCAACATATGTTGCGCAAGGCCCAAAGGGCGAGCGACTCATTGCCGCAGCCGACTTCTACAAAGGCTTCCTTGAAAGCGCGCTCAAGCCAGATGAAATGCTGACCGAAATTCGTGTGCCAAAAATGAATGGTGCAAAGTGGGGTTTCGAAAAGTTCAATCGCCGTGCCCAAGACTGGGCCATTGTTGGCGTGGCAGCATGGCGCAACAAAGATGCATCCGGTGTCGCACTCGTCAATATGGGCAGCACACCAATTTTGGCAACAAGTGTCTCGGCAGCTCTCAAGTCTGGTGCATCAGTGGCAGACGCAGCAGAACTCGCATCAGCCGAAGCTGAGCCACAGAGCGACCTCAACGCATCGAGCGAATACCGCGTGCACTTAGCCAAAGTGCTTGTGCGTCGCGCTCTCGAAAAAGCGTCGGCATAACGATTTCGCTAAACTTCTCAACCTGTCAGTCGCAACCTTTCTTCGGCGTAAACCAACACGCACGCGAGTAGTTGCTATTGCGCTGTATCTAGCGCTGTTTGCATGGTCAATAGAACGGTTTGGTTTACCAGTCGATCGCATTGCGGTCACAGGATGGGTGCTCGTCGCATTTATTTTTGCCAACGTTGGCAAGGCATGGAAAGACCAATTTGCGATGTTGCGCGACTGGTCGATCTTTGCAGGCATGCTGTTTGCTTACGAATACAGCCGAGGTCTCTCCGATCAATTGGGTCGTCCCATCTCCTATTTGGCAGTTCGCAACTTTGACCGCGCACTCTTTTTTGGCACAGACCCAAATGTGTGGATGCAGCAGCACCTCAATATTTCGAAAGTTCTCAGTTGGTACGAATACCCGCTGGCTGTCACCTACATGACGCACTTTATTTTGCCTCCCGGCGTAGCCGTGGTGTTGTGGTGGTTTAATCGCGACGAATAGGTGCGCTATGTGCGCCGACTGAGCATCTTGTTCTTTTTGTCATGCGCCACATTTGCAGCATTTCCAGTTGCACCACCTTGGCTCACAGCCAAACAGGGTTACATTGCTCCGATACAGCGCATTACTGCACGCGCATGGTCGCACATGGGCATCAAGTCGGTGAGCAAAGTGTTTGATCGCGGTACCGCCATCACCAATCCGTATGCGGCAATGCCTTCGTTGCATGCGGCGTGTGCGCTCTTAGTGGTGGTGTTCTTCTTCCCCTATTTGCCAAAGTGGATGCGAGTCGTGTCGCTTGCATTGCCAGCAAGTATGGCTATTTGTCTTGTCTACTTCGGCGAGCACTATGTTGCCGACATTTTGGCCGGCTGGCTCTATGTCGGCATTGCTATCTGGATTTCATCCAAATGGGAACAACGAAATTCTGGCGCGATAAAAAATCTGCGCGCGCGTTAAAGAGTAATTTGTGCCGACGTGCGCGATGCGATGTATGGCTTGAAATACTTTGCACGAATCTCGTTGTGAGAGACATCTTCGTCATACTGGCGCCACCCATCCACATCGTCAAAGGTTGCAACGATCAGGTAGTCGGCATTGACTGCTGTTGAAATGCCCAAGTCTGGGCCACAGTTGTATTCACGCACTGAAGAAATTTGTGACACCATCTCGTTCAACACAGTCGAAACGGTTTCGGCATAGTTCGGCGGCACCTGGTCATTCCATGTGATTGCTACGACATGCTGCAGCATTACAACAAACCTCCATATGATCCGCCATCGACTTGCAAACTTGCGCCGGTCACAAACTTTGCTCCCTCGCCACACAAAAACGCGACTACCTGACCGAAGTCGCGTGGGCTACCCACCACACCGGCAGGAATACCAAGAGCGACAGCATCTGGCGTTGCACCATACAACTGCGTGATTCGATTGGTCGCATGAATGCCTGGCTGCACAGTGTTGACCGTGACACCATCTTGTGCAACTTCGCGCGCAACGGTTTTCAAGAATCCTGTCACGCCTGCGCGTGCAGTGTTAGACAAAATCAAGTTGGCCATTGGCTGACGCACGGCGACCGACGTAATAGCAACGATGCGCCCCCACCTGCGTTCTTGCATGCCCGGCAATACTTCTTTGCACATGCCAATTACCGACAACAAGTTTTGCTCAAGAGCTGCAGGGTATGCATCTAAATCTGTTGACGCAAAATTTCCAGCCGGTGGTCCGCCACCGTTTGCCACCAAAATATCGATGTGTCCAAGTAGTGCGGTGGCTTCGCGCACAAATTGGGCCCCGCCCCCACCCGTCGAAACATCGGCAACAATACCGATGCAATCGTTACCGATAGTTTTTGCTGCTTCGGCCACGCGTGCAGCATCACGGCTACAAATAACTACACGTACTCCCTCATTGGCAAGCGCCTGCGCAGTGGCAAAACCCAAGCCACTAGACCCGGCTGCAACCGCTGCTGTTCGTGTACCAATCCCCAGATCCATAGCCCAAAACGCTACTGCTACTGGTGCTAACTTGGTGCCGTTAGGTGGTGAGAAACCCCATGAGTGGGTATCAAGAAGACGAACGCTTTTTGGACGCGATCGCTGATGCCGAGCCGTATCCGTATTGGATGGAGGATGTCGACGAACCCGACTCCAATCCGATGCTCGTACGTGACGACTCGTGCGACTTGTGCATTGTCGGTGGTGGCTACACAGGGTTATGGACAGCGATCTTGGCCAAAGAACGCAATCCATCTGCAGATGTCATCCTGATCGACTCGCACGAAGTTGGTTCGGCCGCAAGTGGTCGCAACGGCGGCTTTATGGATTCAAGCCTGACGCACGGAATCGCAAATGCGCAGGCTCGATTTCCTCAAGAAGTTGGCTTGCTCGAAGACTTGGGTTTAGAAAACCTCAATCAAATTGAGGCAGCAATTCGTCGCTACAACATCGACTGCGACTTCGAGCGCAATGGTGTGATTGAAATAGCAAGCACGCGTCATGCTGCCAACTATCTCGAAGAGATGCGCGAAGACTACGAACAATTGGTTGAGTTGGGTCACAAAGTTGAATGGCTCGATCAACAGGCAGTGCAACGCGAAGTTGCATCGCCAATTTTTACTGGCGGCATGTGGTGCAAAGACACTGCAGCACTCGTTGATCCTGCACGCCTCGTGTGGGGTCTCAAAAGTGCAGCCGAAAGCCTTGGCGTGCGCATCTTTGAAGACACTCGCGCAACAGGCCTTGATTACTCGGGCAGCGGTGTCTCTGTAGAAACTGCGCTCGCCGATATCAAAGCCAACCATGTTGCGCTTGCCACAAATGCGTTTAAGCCGCTTCTCAAGCGCATGCGCAACTACATCGCGCCGGTATACGACTACTGCCTCGTTACCGAGCCACTCAACGCGCAGCAACTCGACAGCCTGGGTTGGAAAAATCGTCAAGGTTTATCTGACATCTCCAATCAGTTTCACTACTACCGACTCACTGCCGACAATCGCATCTTGTGGGGAGGCTACGACGCAATGTATTTCTTTGGTGGAAAAATGAGCGTTGATTTGGAATCTCGTCCAGAGAGTTGGGCGAAATTGTCACAACACTTCTTCGAAACATTTCCCCAACTCGAAGGCGTCAAGTTTTCACACGTGTGGGGCGGCGCCATCGATACATGTAGCCGATACAGCGTGTTTTGGGGACAAGCCATGCGCGACCGAGTTGCCTACGCCATTGGTTACACCGGCCTTGGCGTGGCCAGTTCACGATTTGGTGCCGAAGTCATGCTCGATTTGCTCGACGGCCACAAGACTCCGGCCACTCAAACCAAATTCGTGAAAAGCAAACCCTTGCCGTTTCCGCCAGAGCCATTTCGATTCATTGGTATTCAGACCACTCGCTGGGCGCTCAACCGCGAAGACCGCACCGGCAAGCGCAACCTCTGGCTGCGCACACTCGATCGACTTGGTTTGGGCTTCGACTCCTAACCCCGATGCCCCTACAGTAAGACGATGAGTTTGCACGCGTTCACATCGGTTGCACAAGTGCGAAATGCACTTGGTGGTCAGAATTACTTGGCCGATGAAGGTCTAGCAACGGCAGTGTTTTTGGCACTCTCGTTGAAGCGACCACTGTTGCTTGAAGGCGAAGCTGGTGTTGGCAAAACCGAATTGGCAAAAGTCATTGCCGCAATGACAGGCGGCGAACTGATTCGCTTGCAGTGCTACGAGGGCATTGATGCATCTCAGGCTGTGTACGACTGGGACTACTCGCGCCAACTCTTGCACTTGCGCGCAGCCGAAGCATCGGGTGAAGCCAAATCCAAAGACACTTCGCTCCTTGAAAGCGAGTTGTACAACGAACGATTTTTGATCAAGCGTGCACTATTGCGCGCCATCGACAACCGCACCACTCCTGCGGTGCTCTTGATCGACGAGATCGACAGAGCCGACGACGAGTTTGAGGCATACCTTCTCGAAATCTTGTCCGATTTTCAAATCACCGTTCCCGAACTCGGCACATTTAGTGCAACTACCCCGCCAATCGTGGTCCTCACATCAAACCGCACGCGCGATGTGCACGATGCACTGAAGCGTCGGTGTTTGTATCACTGGGTCGAACACCCAAATTTTGAGCGCGAGGTTGCCATCGTGCGCTTGCGTGTTCCACAAATTGCCGAATCGCTTGCACGCCAAGTTGCCGCCGCAGTCGAGGCCATGCGTGGGCTCAATTTGTACAAACCGCCGGGTGTTGCCGAAACCATCGATTGGGCAACAGCGCTTGGTCAACTAGGGATTCTTGAACTCGATGAAACCAGCGTTGCCGCAACACTTGGCACAGTGCTCAAGTATCGCGAAGATCACGAACGTGTGCGCGAAACGGGCATAGCCGATCTTGTGAAACAAGCGTTCGACCGCGGCTTGTCGCACAACTAAGAAAACACACCCATGTCGACAGCAGCGATGCACATTGCTGGCTCATCGGCAGATGAAATGGCGGTTTCGTTTGCGCGCGTTTTGCGCGGCGCGGGCATCAGCGTGCCCATCGATTCGGTGATTACGTTTGTGCAAGCTCTCGATGTTGTGTCGATGACCAAGCGAAACGACGTGTATTGGGCCGGGCGGGCCACCTTGGTGCATCGACCAGAAGATCAGCAACTCTTCGACAGAGCATTTGCGGTTTTCTGGGAGCACCACAATGCGACCGACACCGATGAAGACGGACCGCCACAAAAAATCACGCTGTTGCTCGACGACGAAGATGGTCAAGACAAAAACAAAGATGATGACGCGAACAATGCTGATGACGACAATCAAACAATGCAATTGCGCTTTACTGCAAACGAGTCTTTGCGCAATAAGGATTTTGCAAACTACACCGACGAAGAATTGCACGAATCACAGAAGCTCATGCATCAACTTCGTCTCGCTGGACCTCCCCGACAATCATTGCGCCTCACACATGCAAAACGAAGTGGTTCACGACACGACTTGCGTCGCACTGTTCGCGCATCACTTGCCTTTGGTGGCGAGTCTGCACGACTGCATTGGCGCAAACCAAGTGAGCGCCAACGCCGACTCGTTGTGCTTCTCGACATCTCGGGCAGTATGGAGCCATACGCCAGAGCGCTTCTTCGCTTCATGCACGCAGCCGTTGTTGGCAGACAGCGCGTTGAAGCATTTACATTTGGCACACGCCTCACTCGTTTGACAAAAGAACTGAGTAGCCGCGACCCAGACAGGGCACTTACCCGCGCGGCTGCACAAGTGCCCGACTGGAGCGGAGGCACGCGCCTAGGCGAAAGCCTGCGCCGATTTAATGCAACATGGGGCGTACGCGGAATGGCCCGTGGAGCAATTGTCGTAGTGCTCAGCGATGGTTGGGACAGAGGCGACCCCGAAGTACTTGCGGAACAGATGCAGCGCTTGCAGCGAGTTGCTTTTCGCGTGGTGTGGGTCAACCCGCTCAAAGTCACCCCGGGTTACGCTCCACTCGCCCGCGGAATGGCTGCTGCGCTTCCATTCGTTGACGACTTTGTAGAGGGCCACTCCATACAGGCCCTCGAGCATCTCACTCGAGTGATTTCTCGCGATTGACTAGTACCTATGCGCGAACTTCTCAATGACATCGAGCGCTGGCAACAGGCTGGCAAACAGATTGCTATTGCTCGCGTTGTCGACATCGAGGGCTCTGGTCCCCGCGATCCGGGCGCCGCTATGGCTGTCAATGAAGACGGAGAAGTAGTTGGCTCGGTGAGTGGTGGGTGCGTCGAAGGCGCAGTGGTTGCTGAGGCACTCGAGATATTGCGCGGCGACAAACAACCCCGGCTTGTCAAGTTTGGTTACTCAGATGACGAAGCATTTGCGGTAGGTCTTACATGCGGCGGAATTATTCATCTGTTCATCTCGCCGCTCAACTGGTAAAACATGTCGCTCAAACCCATGTCGCTTTACCCAATTTTTGCCGAACGAGTTCGCTCAAACATTCCGGTAGCACTCGTCACCGTTATCGATGGTCCCAACATCGGCGCGATGATGCTTGTGTCACCGTCTACCGAGGCTCTTGGCACACTTGGCGACAACGAACTCAGTCGCATTGTTGCTCGCGATGCGCTTGGCGAAGTAGAGGCCGCACGAACCGGCGTGCGCCATTATGGCCCGCAGGGGCAAACAACTCCCGAAGACTTGGTCGACACTCCAACAGTGCGCGTATTTATTGAAGCGTTTTCGCCACCACCAATAATGTGGATTTTTGGAGCAGTCGACTTCACAGCCGCACTCGCAAAAGTTGCAAAAGTGTTGGGCTACTACGTGGTGGTCTGTGATGCTCGCGAAGTGTTTGCAACTCGCCGTCGCTTTCCTATGGCCGACGAAGTTTTGGTTTCGTGGCCGTCACCACTCTTTAGTGATCGCGGGCATGCACTCACCTCTCGCGATGCAGTATGCATTTTGACCCACGACCCAAAGTTTGACGTGCCTGCTGTGCAGGGCGCACTTGCCACAAACGTTGGCTATATCGGTGTGATGGGTAGCCGTAAAACTCACGCCAAGCGTCTTGAACGACTTGCCGAAGTGGGCATTACGAGTGCCGATCAATTGGCGCGACTGATGTCGCCAATCGGTCTCGATATCGGTGCGCGCACGCCGGAAGAAACTGCAATCTCCATTGTTGGCGAAATTATTGCACGTCGCACGGGCCGCGGAGCGCCGTCACTTCGCGATAGCGACGGACCAATTCACAAATAGTTTTAGATCAATGGATTTGCGTATTTCACCCAAGAAGTGACTCGATCATTCATCATTTGCAATTCAACACTCCTGCCCGAATACGGTGTTTGCAAGACAGCGCTTTGCACACCTAGATACATTGCAATGTGACCGGGTCGCCAGATCAAGTCACCAGGTTGCGCTTCTTCCACTTTCACACGAGTCGCGCTCGCAAATTGTGCTGTTGAACCGTGCGTCATGTCAACACCTACTTTGCCCCACGCAAATGCGACAAGACCAGAGCAATCAAACGCCACATCTTCAATTGCCGAATTTAATTTGTAGGGCACGCCAAGTTGCGTAAGACCGTTAATCAAAGCACGCTGGTGCACCAAGTCTGCACTCAACCACGCTCGTTGCATTGTTCGCACATCTACTCCCAAAAAGATTGCTGCTTGTTGAGCAATATCGGCAACATAGGCACTAAACACTTCGTTCCGGTCTGCAGTACTCAATGTCAAATACGAATCAAAAACCTCAATAGCAATTTGTGCAGACTCAGCGATCACTCGCTCTTGTGCACTTGGCATTGGCTTGGCCAACGCTGTTGTCGGTGTTCCAAAAATCGCTACTGCGATTGCCATCACCGTCACAACAGCCACGAGTCCGAAACTTGTCCACCTCAACCGCACAGCACGCCCTGGTGCTCGAGTGCCTGAATGGCTATTGCTATTGCTATGGATAGAGAGATCTGGTGGGGTCATAGTTTGGGGGGTGACACGGTGGCCCTGACTCGACCGGGGGGCGGTGGAGTTCACGGGGGCGAAAACTCGCCATATGTCAACTGTGTAACAGTTTATGTCATCTAACTGTAATATTTGGGGATCTCCTCAAACCCAAGTAGACATTGGGTATGACAGGGTCACTCACCGTTGCCGTAGTGCTTGCTGCAGGCAGTGGCGCCAGGTTTGCAGGATCGACCCACAAGCTCCTGAGCGAGGCTCAGGGACGCCCTGTGTATCACTGGGCAGTCGAGTCGGCCATTGAGGCAAGCATCGGACCAGTCGTGGTGGTGACGGGCAAAACGCCGCTTCCGCTCGATTTTGCAATGAGTTCGCAGGCCCATTCCTCGCTTGGCTTGTGGGGTCAGCCTCACTCAATCGAAAACCCAAACTGGTCGACCGGCATGGCAAGTTCGGTGCAGTGCGCCATCGCCTACGCCGCATCGCTCGGTGCGCAATCAGTGGTGATCGGACTCGGGGATCAACCGTGTGTACCACCCAGCGCATGGCAACTCGTTGCCAGCAGCACTGCCCCACTTGCAGTTGCAACATACGACTCCAAGCGTGGCAACCCTGTCAAGTTGCATGCAGAAATGTGGTCTCTGTTGCCAACAAGCGGCGACGAAGGCGCGCGACATTTGCTGCGCTCTCATCGTGAACTTGTTGAAGAAGTATCCTGTTTAGGGTCGGCAATCGACATTGACACGATCGAAGACCTCGAACAAGCAAGCCAGCTCATTATCAAATCTCGGAGAACTCACTAATGGATCTGAATCACGAATTCATTGTCAATGTGCCCGTCAACGACGCATGGGTCATTCTCACCGACCTCGAGCGCATCGCGCCCTGTCTGCCAGGCGCACAACTCACCGAAGTCGAAGGCGACACCTACCGCGGTCAAGTCAAAGTCAAGGTTGGACCAATTGTTGCTCAGTTCAAGGGCCAAGCAAGTTTTGTTACTCGTGACGACGCCGCACACAGAGCATCGCTGAAAGCAGAAGGCCGCGACACCACTGGCAAGGGCACCGCGTCAGCAACGATCACTGCCCAACTCACTGCAGTGACACCAACATCCACAAAATGTTCTGTTGTTACCGACCTCACCATCTCGGGCAAAGTTGCACAATTTGGGCGAGGCGCACTTGCCGACGTGAGCGACAAACTGCTCGCCCAGTTTGCCGAAAATCTCAATCAGTTGATCACCAGCGCGCCGGCTGCTACAACTACAACAACACCTGCAGCTGCAAGCCCAGAAATTCGCAAGATTGAAAGTGCCGAAGTTGCCCCACTCGATCTACTGGGTACTGCAGGTGCACCGATCTTGAAGCGCGCAATTCCCGCTGTCGTTGCATTGATAGTGATTGTGATCGCCGCGATCAGAATTCTCTAAGCATGGATCCCGCCGACAAGGCCAGAGTCGGCGAGCTCTTAGGTCGTATTCCACAAGGCCAATTTGAGATTGTTGTGCGCACCAAAAGCGGCGACCCAGTTGTGTTGCGCAACGCGCCATTTCTCGACGACGGCACCCCGATGCCCACGCGTTACTGGCTGTTGGGCGAGCGCGAGACAGTGATTGTTGGGCGTCTCGAAGCAACAGGTGGAGTCAACCAAGCAGAAGCCGACATCGGCCCTGAGGCTCTTGTAAAAACGCACAATCGTTACGCAGCCGAACGCGACGGCGCGATCGACCCTGACCATACTGGCCCTAGGCCTTTTGGTGGTGTTGGTGGCACACGCATTGGTGTCAAATGTTTGCATGCACATTTTGGATGGTGGCTCGCGGGTGGCAACGACCCAGTTGGCCAATGGGTTGCCGACAAACTTTCGATCTCGCGCGATGACTATGTCGTCACCGGCAATACAGTCGCGCGACCTGTGTTCACTTCGCCAGTTGCAGCAATTGACATTGGCACCAACTCGACAAACTTATTGATTGTTGATCCTCTTGGCAACGAGATCGTGCGCGAAGTAAGCGTCACTCGGCTCGGTAAGGGCGTTGCAGCAACAGGCATGCTCGACGATGACGCGATTGGTGCAACCGTGCAGCAACTTGCGATCTATGCATCATTACTCAAACAACACAATGTCCAAACCTTTCGCGTCACGGCAACCGAAGCTTGCCGTCGAGCATCCAACGCACACAAATTTCTCGACCAAGCCGAAACCATTCTGGGCAAGCGCCCCGAAATCATCTCGGGCGTCGAAGAAGGAAAGCTCGCATATCGCGGAGCTCTGAGCAAACTCGGCCCGCACAATGGCACCACCATCGTTGTCGACATTGGTGGTGGGTCAACCGAAGTCATGATCGGTGTCGGTAACGAGTTGCACCACACTGTCAGTTTTCCGTTTGGTGCGGTATTCCTTTTTGAAACAGAGTTGCACCGCGATCCACCTCGCCCAGAAGAACTCACAAATGCGATCGGTTTTGTTACCGACTGTATTGACGACCTGGTTCGATCAAATCCTCAGGTGCTTGAAGCAACACGCGTGGTGGGCGTTGCCGGCACCATTGTGACTATCGCTGCTATTGAGTTGGGTATTGCGCGATTCGACCCTGTTGCACTGCATGGCATGACCCTCACACGAGAGGCTGCCGAAGATGTTTTTCGCACTCTTGCCACCGAATCACTAAGCGACCGTAAATCAAACCCTGGTCTTTCCCCAGAGCGCGCCGATGTCATTGTGGGCGGCTGTTGTGCGCTCGTTGGCATTATGCGCCGACTCCGCCTGCCCTCAATCACGGTTTCTGTGCACAATTTGCTTGACGGTGCGGTGCAACACATACTGGATCCACAATGAGTTCGGCTTATCACCACCAGCTTCACCCCGCAAGCGTGGTTACCTCTAGCCCAGCGCCTCTGCGACTGTATGGCAAACGAATTGTTGTGCGGCCGCTCGTTGCCTCCGACTTTGAAGCATGGAGCGAGGTGCGCCATCGCAACGGAGAATGGTTGAGCAAATGGGAACCCATCAAATCGGCACATCTTCCAGACCCGTCAACCAATCGAGACGCATTCAACAATCGTTGTATTGCGCGCGACCGAGAGCGACAATCTGGGGGCTCGTACGCGTTCGGAATTTTTATTGACGGCTCTTTTGCTGGCGAAGTAAACATCAACAACGTCGTACGCAGCGCTATGCAATGTGGCACTATCGGTTATTGGATCGATGAGGCGCGCGCGGGCAATGCTTACATGTCGGAAGCAGTGCTTGTCGTTTCCAAATTTGCATTTGAAGAACTCAGCCTTCATCGCATGGAGATTTGCATCATCCCACGCAATCACAACAGCCGTCGTGTGATGGAAAAACTTGGTATCCGAGAGGAAGGCCTTGCCGAACGTTTTCTAGAAATCAATGGCGTGTGGGAAGACCACGTGCGCTACGGATTCACGACTGAAGAATGGCAACAACAAAAATCTCAACTCACACAAACGTGGTTGCAATAAAAACCAAAAGCTATCGCTCGAGATAGAGCGAGCTACGCAATATCGCGCAGATGTTCTATCGCGATCACTCGTTGCTTGCGCACAACCTTGCGTCGCTTCCAAGTTTTTGTCTTCCAATGCCTGATCGCCTGTTTGCGCGAATGCTCGATGCCAATTTCTGCATCATGATGATGCACTGGTTTCCATGCACGACCCGGCTCGATGACATCATCAGGCTCGACTCCGTGGCTCACCAAGTTGGTCACCAGATGCAACTCTGAGTTCACTCGGTGACGCTCGCTGTGAGCGTGTGCCCGAGTCTCAATTGTTGGTGGCAATACAACCTGCCGGTTTTTGTGACGCTTGCTCATTGCTTCCCCCGCCTTTCATATCTCTCGATACTGACGAATTCGACACTGCTAGCTCCCCTTACTTGCACCGTACACCTACGGCATACACCCGCGCTACCCATTTACTCAGATGCGCCATATGGCACCATGCTCTCGCTACTTTTTGGTGATTTTGGCTTGCAGCGCAGCCAGGCGTTGGGTAAACCAAGGCTGGCGGGTGCTCCACAATTGCGGGGTCAGTTCGCGCGCCACAGCCTCTGGGTGCGTGTGTACGTCGGCCATGGCTGCAATTGTCTTTTTGGTTTCGATCACGAGTTCGCGCGGCGCACTTGCTGCCCGAGCAGCCAATTCCTGAGCGACTGTCAACAAATCAGCATCTTCAACACAGCGATATGCCAGGCCAACCCGTTGTGCTTCGGCACCGTCGAGCACTTCGCCAAACAGCACCGCTGCTGCAGTCACCTGCGGCCCAACAATGCGTCGCAACATCCACGTGTGACCGCCACCCGGATGAATGCCGAGTTGCAAAAATCGTGTATCAAACTTGGCGCGCTTGGCAGCAATCCGAACGTCGCAACCAAGTGCCAAATTCATTCCGGCACCAACTGCTGCCCCGTTGACTGCTGCGATTGTTGGCAATGGGCTGCGCGCTATGCGCAAGAACCCTTCATAGATCACGCCAAGCGAATCGCCATCGGCTTCTGCCAAATTTCCAAGATTTGCTCCGGCACAAAAAGCGGGGGCGGTTCCTGTCACCACAATTGCGCCGATTGCACTGTCGCCCTCAACGCGGTCCATCGCGGCGATGATCTCTGCAACCATCGGAGCCGTCATCGTGTTGCGTTCGTCTGGGTTGTTGAGCGTGATCGTTGCTACACCGTTTGCAATATCAAGTAAGACCAATGCCATGGCTCAAGGTTAGCGACTACTCTAAATACGCATGCTCGACCATGTCTTCACCGATGCAATAAGTGCCCTTCGCGATGCTTTTGGCAACGCATTTCTTGAGCGCCAAGCATTTGAAGAGCATTTGCAATCCGACATCTTGCTTGGCGACTTGGTGTGGGAAACAAGTTATGGCTTGCCAGGCGAAGGCCAGCCACCTCGAGTCGTCGCACACGTTACGTTCAATTGGCCTAGTCGCAGTGCCGCTGCATATCGCCGTTGGTATGTCGACGAGGTTCTCGACCACAATCCGTCCATCGAAATCGAAGTCGTGTTTCGCATCCAGCGACTTGCCGAGCAGCCAGACCCTTCGGTTGTCGACGATGTGGCTGTGATGTTTAGCCCCGTTGTTGGCAACGGCAAACTCGAGCGCGACAACATCACGATCGAGATGAGTCACCCAACAACGAGCGACACCACCGATTTTGCGCTTGAAATTACCTACGAAGGCGAATACGAGTTGGCGGAAGAAACTTTGCAAGATGGCACGAGCGCGGTGTTGGATGAACACTTTGGCGCGCTCGGACATTGGGTTGCCTCAACGCTGATTAATCTTGGAGATCTCAAGTTGCAGTTTGTGCCAGCCGACGAAGAATCCTAAACACTGCTTGGGTTACATGACAAGAATTGCGTGAAAAGTAGTGTAATGACTGCGTAAAAAGTAGTGTAATGACTGCGTAACTGGTAGCCTAGAAACATGATTACAGGTCGTCCCCATCACGATCCCGCATACATTCCTCGTGTAATCGACCAAGAGCTAGACGTCTTACTTGCACAGCTACCGGCTCTGCTCTTGGACGGCCCACGAGCAGTTGGTAAAACTACAACCGCAACCCAACGGTGTGCTGCTGTGAGGCGACTCGACACGAACAACGATCGACAACTCATTGCAGCCGATCCATTTATGATTGCCGACGATCCAGCTCCATTACTCATTGACGAATGGCAACGAGTTCCTCCTGTTTGGGATGCAGTTCGTCGACTGATTGACGACGATTCGTCTCCCAACCAGTTTTTGCTTACAGGTTCGGCTCCATTTGCGCCAGGACATTCTGGAGCAGGTCGAATTGCAACCATACGAATGCGTCCGATGAATCTCTATGAACGACAACTCTGCCCAACCACAATCTCATTTGCAAAACTCTTTGGAGATACCCCGGCAAAAATTTCCGGTACATGCAAACTCTCGCTCACTGACTATGTTGACCAAATCATTGCGGGTGGTTTTCCCGGAATGCGCCATCTTGTTGGCGTAGCTCAACAACGACAGTTGGATAGTTATTTGGAGGCAATTGTTACACACGACCTTACCGAATCAGGTTTCAAAGTTCGCAGACCTGCCACTCTTATTGCATGGCTTCGTGCATATGCAGCCGCAACTGCGACTGCAACGACTTGGGAAAAAATTCGGGATGCTTCAACAAGCGGAATGGCCAATAAGCCTCCGAGGACGACCACGCTTCCTTATATTGAATTGCTCACTTCGTTACGAATACTCGATCCACTGGATGCATGGCTACCAACCAACAATCATCTTGCGCGACTCACCAGTTCACCGAAACATCATCTAGCCGATCCCGCACTTGCTGTTCGACTACTTTCACGAAATCGATTGCACTTGTTGTCTGGCCAAGATGGCTCCGTAACTGTTCCACGAGATGGCACTCTTCTTGGTGCACTGTTTGAGTCATTGGCCGCGCTCTCAATACGTACATTCGCTCAAACCATAGGTGCAAAAACATTTCACTTGCGCACAGAATCCACTCGACATGAGATTGATTTCATCGTTGAGCACCAGGATAAAATTGTTGCAATTGAGTCAAAACTTGGCTCTTCGGTCGATGACCATGACGTACGTCATCTGAAATGGCTTCGCGACAGAGTCGGTGATGCTGTCGTAGATTGTGTCGTGCTTACCACAGGCATCGATGCTTATCGCCGAAGCGACGGTATCGCAGTAGTCCCGCTTGGTCTTCTTGCGCCTTAGCGGTTGCGCTCGGCAACAGCATGCACTTCAATGCCGCCGCGCGGACGCTGCGTCAACTCAACTTTGACCCACATTGGCTTGACAGTGGTCATCACTTCATTGGCAATCTCGGCGGCAAGTGCCTCGGCAAACACGGCCATGTCGCGAAAGCGCCACAGGTACAACTTGAGCGACTTCGACTCGATACACAGTTGATCGGGCTTAAATTCAATTGTTACGTGTGACAGGTCGGGTTGCGATGTGACAGGGCAAATCGATGTCACTTCGTCAGTCGTAAATCGCACCAACGTCACGTGGGCTGG
>Ga0163199_1000199_pt1 | contig 38894 bp, 33 predicted proteins | sample PL_2010_150m_FD_113537 | JGI IMG/M metagenome (GOLD analysis project Ga0163199, IMG submission 113537) | Freshwater microbial communities from Powell Lake, British Columbia, Canada to study Microbial Dark Matter (Phase II) - PL_2010_150m | ecosystem: Environmental > Aquatic > Freshwater > Lake ...
ATCGAAGAAGGCGCCACCAAGAAACTCGGGCTGGAAATCACCGTCAAGCTCGACGATGGGCGCCTGCTGGCGGTCACGCAGGAGGCCGATGAAGCCTTCCGTCCCGGCGAGCGCGTGCGCTTGCTGAGCAACCGGGGTACCACCCGCGTCAGCCACTAAAATGGCCAGAAAAACCTTGGGTACCCGCCAGAAGCTGGTCTTCCGCCTGCCTGCTGCCCGTCCCGGCAATCCTTTTATCGTGACAGCGAACCAGCGCAAGCTGGCTTTGCACGGAAAACCCGCGCTATCGCCCCGAGTTGCCACGATCCCGCCGGTGAACCCGGTGGGCGAAGAAGAGGGCTCGCAATAGCCCGATGAAAGTCCCCATCGAAATTGCGCTGCACCTGCACCATCAGGTCGGCTACGGCACCCTGGCGACGCACTCCACCCACCTGCCCGGCTACCCCTTCGCGACCATCCTGCCTTTCGTTCCCGACGAAAACCATTGCCCGCTATTTTTCATCAGCCAGTTGGCGGAACACACCAAGAACCTGCTCGCCGATCCGCGCGCGAGTTTCCTGATCGCCCAGCCGAACGGCGAGGACGTGCAAACCGGCGCCCGAGTCACGGTGGCCGGCGAAGTACGCCGGATCGACGCGTCGGACGGACTGGTCGCGCGTTATCTGCGCTACCACCCCGAGGTCAAGCAACTGCTGGAATTCGGCGATTTCGCTTTTTTCCGGTTGGAACCCGCACGGCTCAGGCTGATTGCCGGCTTCGGCCAGGCCGGCTGGATAGAGGAGCCAGCCTGGAAAGCCATTTCGCCGTTATCGCTGGTGCAGGAAAGTGAATTGCTGGAAGCGCTGGATGTTCAGTTTGCCGACCGGTTAAGGGTGCTGGGGCTGGATAAATACGGCATCGATCTGCTGCTGCACGGAAAACGCGAACGCCTGCGTTTCTCCGATGCACCGCTGGCACCGGACGAATTGGAGAAGGCGGCCAGGCGGACACTGGAAGCGCATCCTAGTTAGCCCCCACTCACGCACCCTCCGGCGCGCCTTTGAGCGCCCGGAAAATATACAGCAGCCCCCCCATACCCGCCAATGTCCACACAATCACCGCACCGGACGGCAGGTCGAACAGCGCGGACAGCGCCAGGCCGGCGGCATAAGCCGCCGCGCCAAGCGGATAGCCGACTTCGAGCTGGCGGCGTGACGGCAAGGAACGCACCGCGAGGGCGGGAATGATCAGGCTGGCGAACACCAGGTAAACGCCGACCAATTGCACCGAGGCGGTGACGGCGAACGCGAACAGCAGGTAAAAACCGGCACGACCCAAGCGTTGCGCCCAGCCGAACCAAGCGGCGAGGATCACAGCGGTGAGGATGGCGACCGGCAGCAATTGCGCGTAATTCACCCACAGAATCTGGCCAACCAGCAAATCGCGCAAGTGCTCGCCGCCGTGCGGGTTGTTGGCCACCAGCAGCATCCCGCCGGTGGCGGCCAGCGCGAATAGGATGCCGATCAAGGCTTCCTGGGTTTCCGGCCAATGCTTTTCCGTCCAGGTAAGCAGCAGCGCACCCGCCAGCGCTGCGCTGACCGCCGCGGCTTGGGCGACCCAGCCTTCCGGCTCGAAGCCCAGGCGGTCTGCGGCGATCACCCCCAGCCCGGCGATCTGGGCGATGGCGAGGTCGATGAAGATAATGCCGCGCTTGAGTACCTGGATGCCCAACGGAACGTGGGTGGCGAGCACCAGCAGCCCGGCGAGCATGGCCGGAGCGAGGATGGAAAAACTCAAGGCTTCGAAGTTCATTTGGCCGCGCTCAACAATTTCTGCACTGTGTCGTCGAACAAGCCGAACAAATCCTTGGCCTTGTCCGAGCCGCCGACGGTGAACGGCAGGGTCACGACCAGAATTTTCGCCCGCTCGGCCAGCCATTCGGACGGGCGTCCGTCGTTGTAAGCGGCGCGGATCACCAGCTTCGCCGGCTGGCGCTGCAATTGCGCGAGCACCTCGGAGAGATGGGCGCTGCTCGGCTCGACGCCGGGTTTTGGTTCGAGAGCAGCGACCTGCTTCAGTCCCAGCCAGTTTTCCAGGTAGGGAAAGCCCTTGTGCTGCACCACGATGGATAGCCCCTTGAGCGGCACGGCCTGTTTCTCCCAACTGGCGAGCGCAGTTTTCCAGCGCGCCGAGAATTGGGCATAGCGTTGCCGGTAATGCTCGGCATGGGCAGCGTCGATTTCCGCCAGCCGTTGCGCCAGCGCATCCGCCACCAGCGCGATGTTGCGCGGATCGGTATGGATGTGCGGGTTGCCGCCGGCATGGACGTCGCCCTCGGCGCGGTCGAGGCGGGTGGGGATTTCCAACATGCGCACATAACGCGCCGCTTCGAAGTAGCCCGGCTTGCCCAGCTGGATTTTCGGGTTGCCGGATTGGCGCAAAAGGATAGGCAGCCAGCCGACTTCCAGTTCCGCGCCGGTGCAGACCAGCAGGTCGGCGTTGCGCGCGCGCGCCAGCAAGCTGGGCTTGGCTTCGACGTGATGCGGGTCTTGCAGCGCATTGGTGGCGTCGTAGACGTTGACCTTGTCGCCACCTAACTCACTTGCCAGCGCGCCCCACTCCGGTTCGCAGACGAAGACATTCAGCGCGGCGCAGGCGGGAACGGTGATCAACGCCAGCAGTGCGCCGGCCAGCCATTTGATGGTGAAATTCATGCTCATCGCTCCTTAATATTTGTGCGCGCCGTGGGCGCCCAAGCTCATTTGATATTGCAGGAACAGCTGGTTGTCGGTCGCCTCGGGGCGCGACTTGTCCTGCGCCAACTGGATGCGGAAGCGCGAGAATTCACTCGGGCTGTAATCGAACATCAGGCTGGTTTTCGCCGGATTGAACGCCGTTTGCGCCAGCATCGCGTTGTTGGCGGCGTAATCGACGCTGCCGCCAGCCAACTGGTCGCGCCGCAACCCTACCCGCCAGCGCGGCATGAACTGGTAAACCCCCTGCAAGTACCAGCCGGACTGGCTCGATGAATAGTGGTCGGTGCTGGTTCCGGCCGAGGCCGCCGTGCTGTCGTAGGTCAGTTCGCCGTCCTCGCGGCGCTGGAAATACTCGCCCTGCAACTTGAAATTGGTATAAACCGGGTTGCCGCTGGGCGCCCATTTCCACACGAAATCGGCGATGGCAAGGCGGCTGTCGCCGCTGAACAGGTTGTCTACCGCCGCGCCCAGGTTGTCGCTGCCGCTAAAAGCGCGGTCGCGTGGCGAAGTTTTCAAATACGAGAGCCCGGCACGCCAACTGTTGCTGAGGCCCAGGTCGCCGCCGAGATGGGCGAACAGCGCCGCCGCACCGGCACCGTTCTTGGCGCGGTCGCTGGCCGGGAAATTGCGCCCGCGCCCGATTTCGCCGCCCAGTTCGAGAAAGGTATCGGTGGGTGCCAGCCAGCGCAACTGCACTCCTTCGTCTTTCACCTGCCCGCCGAAGAACGCCTGGTAGGCCAACGGCGCATCGACGAAGTCCCAGGTGTGGGCATGTTGCTCGTTGAGGTAACCGACGCCGGACAGGAAGCGCCCGCCCTTGATGCTGACGCCGTTACCCAAACCGAGCGTCTGAACAAAAGCCTCTTCCACCTCCACGGTGTTTTCCGGCGTCACCGCCATAGTGAACTGGCCGCGCAGATAGGGATCGATATTGGCGGCCACCACCAGTTCCGATTCGCCCAGGTTGAAGCCGCGCGCACCCGGCCCGATTTCCCCGCCGTTGGGCATGAAACCGGCAATGCGGTAATGGGCCGGGTCTTGCGAGAGGTTGGCGTAAGTGCCGCTGAGGATCAGCGAAATTTCGGGATTGAAGGCGCTCGCGGACGCCGCCGGCGAGTGCGGCGCGGCGGCTAGCTGCACGGCTTTTTCCTCGGCTTGCACGGCCTTGGCTTGGGCCTGACCGGCAATAGTTTCAGCTTGTTGCAGGCGCTTTTCCAGGGTCTGGATGCGCACTTCGTAGCTGTCGCGCAGTTGTTTGATCTGCTCGCGAATTTGCGCCAGTTCGGCGCTGTCGGCGGCCTGCACGCCCAACGGCGCGGTCAGGGCGAGCGCGATGCCCGCCGTAAGAAGATTACGTTTGAACATGGATTACCTCGTAAACAATGGAAAGCAGCGTCAGCCGGGGTTAGTCCTGGCTGACGGAATCAGCTTGCAGTTCAGGCGAGGTGCGGCGGAGCGCGCGAAGAATAAGGGTGTTGGAGCTTGGAGAATACCGGGGAAAACCGGGTTTCGAAGAACGACTCGCTCAATTCCCGGAAGTCGAATGACGGCGCTACGGAGGCCGCCGCGCTGCCCATCCCGGCATAAACCACGCATTTATCGCAGGCGGGTGAATGGGGCAGATGCTTTTCCTGCTCGGACTGGGGCGACAGGTTTTCGGCAAGGTGCGCCAGCGCGTGCAGCGCTGCGCCCTGCTGGGTGAACAGCAAGGCCAGGGCAAAGCAAAGATGCAACAACCAGCGCGATTTCATTTTTTCATGTTCATGCAAGCACATGAATCCTGTCAAGAACTTCTTCCGTTTTGGGGTGGCCGGCGCCAGCTTGCGCTGCCAGCGTTAAACATTCCCGCCATCGGCCCGTGCGAAACAGTTATAATGTTGTTTTTATATCAGTTTATCAGGATTCCCGCTTTGATCACCACCGCCAACATCACCATGCAGTTCGGGGCCAAACCCCTTTTCGAAAACGTTTCCGTCAAATTCGGCGAAGGCAACCGTTACGGCCTGATCGGCGCCAACGGCTGCGGCAAGTCCACTTTCATGAAAATCCTCGGCGGCGACCTGGAGCCGAGTGCGGGCAATGTCGCGATCGACACCGGCGAACGTCTCGGCAAACTGCGCCAGGATCAGTTCGCTTTCGAGGACAACGTGGTGCTCGACGTGGTGATGATGGGCAATGTCGAACTGTGGACGGTGAAACAGGAGAAGGACGCGATCTACGCCAACCCGGAAGCCAGCGAGGACGACTACATGCGCGCCGCCGACCTGGAAACCCAGTTCGGCGAGCTCGACGGCTATACCGCCGAAGCGCGTGCCGGCGAGTTGCTGATCGGCGTCGGCATCCCGGTGGCGCAGCACTCTGGCCCGATGAAGGAAATCGCCCCGGGCTTCAAACTGCGTGTGCTGTTGGCGCAGGCGCTGTTTTCCGATCCCGATATCCTGCTGCTCGACGAACCCACCAACAACCTCGACATCAACACCATCCGTTGGCTGGAAGATGTGATCAACGCGCGCTCCAGCACCATGATCATCATCTCGCATGACCGCCATTTCCTGAACAGCGTGTGTACCCATATGGCGGATCTGGATTACAACACCATCCGCATCTACCCCGGCAACTACGACGAATACATGATCGCCGCGACCCAAGCGCGCCAGCGGCTGCTGACCGACAACTCCAAGAAGAAAGAGCAGATTGCCGAACTGAACGCCTTCGTGGCGCGCTTCTCCGCCAATGCTTCCAAGGCGCGCCAGGCCACCAGTCGCGCCAAGCAGGCCGACAAGCTCAAGGACAGCGTGGTCGAGGTCAAACCGTCCAGCCGTCAAAGTCCCTACATCCGCTTTGAAACCGATGAGCGGGAGAAGCTCCATCGCAAGGCAGTGGAACTGCTGGATATTGCCAAAGGCTACGACAAAGCCTTGTTCCACGGCCTCAATCTGCTGCTCGATGCCGGCCAGCGCCTCGCCATCATCGGCCCCAACGGTGCGGGTAAAACCACCCTGCTGAAAATCCTGGTCGGTGAAACGGAACCGGACCAGGGCGTGGTGAAATGGGCGGACAAGGCCAAAATCGGCTACTTCGCCCAGGATCATCATGCCGAATTCGAAGACGACATGACGCTGTTCGAATGGATGGAGCGGCATGGACGCAAAAGCGACGACGACCAGATCATCCGCGCTACGCTGGGTCGCTTGCTGTTCACCGGCGACGATTCGAAGAAATCGGTGCGCGTGCTGTCGGGCGGCGAGAAGGGACGGATGCTCTATGGCAAGCTGTTGCTGGAACGCCCCAACGTGCTGGTGATGGACGAACCGACCAACCACATGGACATGGAATCCATCGAGGCGCTCAACATGGCGCTGGAACAGTACAAGGGTACGCTGATCTTCGTCAGCCACGACCGCCAATTCGTCTCCTCGCTGGCCACCCAGATTCTGGAACTGGACGGCAACGGCGGCTTCCAGTACCACACCGGCAGTTACGAAGACTACCTGCTCAGCCAGGGCATCGAAGCCTAGGTCGGGCGGCCTGCCGGTTGCGAAGTGCCGCCATTTCTGGCTATTATCGAGAACCCCCTGTGTTTGACACGGCTACGCGACAACTGTTGAGGATGCGTTATGGATAAAAAAGCACCGCAAGCGGCAGCACCTGATTCCACGTCTGCAATTTCCGCCGCCCCGGCGCGCAATCGCGCCTCGCGGACACGCCGCGCTGCTGCCGGAGACATCGGCCCGATCGACAACGCCGAGCATGTCGAAGCGTTTGCGGTGGACGAAGCTATCGCTGCGGCTCAGGAGGCTCGCCTTAATGCGATGAAAGATGTGCTGTCCGGCGTCAACCCCGACGAGGCAGCCTTGCTGCTGAAATCCCTACTCAAGCAACAAAAGCCGCTGCTCGAACTGCCGGGCAACCCCGACGAAGAGTTGTCGGCGGATTGGCGCCAAGGCGGTTACCCCTACAAGAATCTGATGTCGCGCAGGAATTACGAGCGCGAAAAATACCGTTTACAGGTGGAACTCCTCAAATTGCAGGCTTGGGTCAAGGAGACCGGGCAGAAGGTGGTGATCCTGTTCGAGGGCCGCGACGCGGCAGGCAAGGGCGGCACCATCAAGCGTTTCATGGAACATCTCAACCCGCGCGGGGCGCGGGTGGTGGCGTTGGAAAAGCCCAGCGAAATCGAGCGTGGCCAGTGGTATTTCCAACGTTATGTGCAACATCTGCCCACCGCCGGCGAGATCGTGCTATTCGACCGCTCCTGGTACAACCGCGCCGGGGTCGAACGGGTGATGGGTTTCTGTACCGATCAGGAATACCAGGAATTCATGCGCCAGGCGCCGGAGTTCGAGCGCATGATGGTGCGCAACAACATCCACCTGATCAAGTTCTGGTTCTCGGTAAGCCGCAAGTCGCAGCGCCAGCGCTTCAAGGAGCGCAAGGTGCATCCTCTCAAGCAGTGGAAACTCAGCCCGATCGACCTCGCTTCCCTCGACAAATGGGACGACTACACCAAGGCCAAGGAAGCGATGTTTTTTTACACCGACACGGCAGATTCGCCCTGGACGGTAATCAAATCCGATTGCAAGAAACGAGCGCGCCTGAATGCCTTGCGCTATGTTCTGCACCGCTTGAACTACGCGAAGAAAGACGCTGACCGGATCGGCCCGCTCGACCCGATGATCGTGGGCCGCGCCCAGGTCGTGTACGAACGCGGCGAGAAACAGGAAGGAATCCCGCTACTCTAGGGAAACGCGGATTGTTTCCTCTATATGCCTATGAACAATTCTCAGCGACGTGCCGACGCTACTCCTTCCCCCGCGCGCTTCGCGCACAAGGGAGGGGGTAAATTCATTTGCTGAGAATAGTTCAGAGGCAAGTTCCTCTATCAGGGTAACCAACTGTTAACCTCAAAAGCCCCTGGCCCATATTTCTGCGCATCCTGCTGAATTGACTAGCATTTCCCTAACCTAAAATTAAGAAATTACCCTATTTCGCCTAAACAAATTATAGGGTATCCTTAATACCGTTTAACATTTCGAGGTTGGCTATTTTTCAATAGCGTAGCCTGCGCAATAGTGTCAATCTGCGTTTGCATTGTTTGTTTTCACCCGAAAACATTTTTTAATCAAGGGGAAGGGGTTCCATCATGAAAAAAACGTTACTTTGCTCGCTGGCGGTTGCCGGCATTTTTGGGGCGGCGTCGGCCAATGCGGCGACTGTTACAGCCTCGCAAATTCAGACCTATGGTCAAGCCGTTGTTAATTACATAACGCAAAATCCAACTATCGCCGGCCTTACCACTAGCGATGTGCAGATGCTCCAAACGGTTTATGGTGAATTGGCTACCTCGTCCCAAGTCTCGGCATACACCAGCGTATACAACAACGTCCTTCAATCGTCGGCAGGATGTGCCGGGATCGGAACGTATCCCAGCATAAACTCCACTAATATCTCAACATGCGCGAGCGACATGGTAACTGCGTTGAGCGCAGCGGGGTACACGACTAGCTCCGCAGCGCTAGGGGCAGGAGTTGCCATAGCGGCGGCGGCCGGTATGCCTCTCACCATTCCCGGCACCAGCGTGACCGTGTCCCCCTCATCCTCCCCGACAACGGTTCCATCAGCGATTGCCAGAACCGTCACCGAGACCATCAGCACCGCTATCGTGCCGCAGATCCAGCGTGCCACCTCGGTTCAACAGGCGACCATCATCTCCAACGTGATCAGCAACATCTTCTCGTCGCGCGCCCCGAACGCACCCGGTGCGCCGATGCGGGTTTCGCTCGGTAACGAAAAAGGCATGGCCGCCGGCAATACGCCTGCCAAGCTGAACGCCTGGGTCAACGCCTCCGATACCACGATCGGCAGCAGCGCCACTGCCAGTATGTTTGACGGTTATGTCACCAACGCCATCGGCGGCATTGATTATCGCATTTCCGACAAATTCGTTGCCGGCCTCAGCGCTGGCTATGACCGTGTCGCGCTCGATTTCAAGTTTGCCGGCCTTACCAACTCGGGCTTGGTCAGCACCGGCTGGATGGTGGCTCCCTATGCCAGCTACCAACTCAGCGACATCTTCAGCGTGGATGCTGCTTACGGTTATGCCGAGGGTGATGTCGATACCCGAAGCAGCGGTGTCACGACCACCCAGAATTACGATCGTAACTTTTTTGCCCTCAACCTGAATGCGAATTACTGGATCAGTGACTGGCAACTCACGGGCAAGGCCAATTACATCTTTGCGGAAGAAAATGTGGCGACCACCAACAGGATGGAACAGCTACGCCTGGGTGGCCAAGTGGGTTACTGGATTAAAGGGATCATGCCCTATGCCAGCCTCACCTATGTCCGTGACCTGAAGGTTTCCACTGGCGGGATTACACCAGCCGGTCTGGACGACGACTCATTGGTGGCGAGTGTTGGCGCCAACCTGTTCTCCAAGGGTGCGCTGTCGGGTGGCATTTCGTACACCGAGGAATTCGACCGTGCCGATTCGAAGAACCGTTCTTTCATGGCGAACATCGGCTATCGGTTCTAAGCTCGTTAGCTAATGTCGCGTTACCGGAAAGCCGCGCTGACAAGCGCGGCTTTTTTGTTGCTCGGCTCGATATTGGACGGATGCTCTGTGCAGCCGTGGCTTTCCCCCCAGGACAAGGCCATGGATATTGCCACGAAAGCGGGACTAGAACTCAGGAAAGAGACAGCATCGCCATTTTCCCTGACCACCTTCCAGGCCACCGCCAACCAGCTTGGCGGCGACACTCTCACTGTCTATATTGAAGGTGATGGGGCTCCTTGGGTTTCCTCGACTCATCCTCCGCAAGACCCCACGCCCTTGAATCCGGTCAGTCTGATTCTGGCAAGCTTGGACGAACGTCGCCCGATACTTTATATGGCGCGCCCTTGCCAATATCTCGATGAGGCAGAATTGGCGTCATGCCACTATAAATACTGGACAGCTGGACGTTTTTCGCAGGAAGTGGTTGAAGCCGTCGATCAAGTCATCAGCAGAGTGAAATATTCCACCGGCACGCACCGGGTAAGGCTGATTGGGTTCTCTGGCGGCGGGGTGATTGCCGCCTTGGTGGCGGCACGGCGCAACGATATGGAGAGTCTCGTGACGGTAGCCGCGCCGCTGGATATTGAAGCATGGGCTGCATTCCATCAAATCAGCCCGTTACAGGAATCACTCAACCCGATGGATTTCATCGGGAGATTGTCGAAAATTCGGCAGCTACACTTGGTCGGTGAAAAAGATGTGATTATTCCGCCGGGTTACGCCAAAGCGATACAGACACGGATGCCTTTCGCCGGATTTGTTTTTGTTCCAGGGTATACCCATAATTGCTGCTGGGCTGAAAACTGGCCGGGGCTACTATCAAGGGAGTTGCGATGAAAACGAATGAAGTGGCATTTGCCGCGCTTTGTGCCGGTTTACTGGTTCCTCTTCCGGCGCTTGCTCAACAGGGCATGGTGATGCCCCCCCCGGCGATTCAGGCTATAGACACGCACTTGCAACAATCCCGCACGCGGGAACAGCGCGAAGCCATGGAATATAAAACCACGGCGCCTGTTTCGCCGCGCCCGGCCCCACTCAGCCAACCCGGAGCACCGGTGAAAAAATCCGTTGTGGCAAAGCCCAAGGTGGTTCAGTCGGCCATCCAGGATCTCGATGACCAAGCACTATTTGACCGTCCAGGGCCAATTCGTGCCGACAGCAAATCACCAAGGAAACCATCCAAATGAAGATTCTGCACAATTTTTTCCGTGGCCAAAAAATCTCTCTTTTTGGCGCACTGCTTGCCAGCATAGCGGTGTTCATGGGAGAGGCCTTTGCTGCCGAACAACCCGTCCATCTGGCCCAGACGTTCTACAGACCCATGATCATGGCGCCGATAGTGAATTCATTTAGGGCCATTGAGGTGCAGCGCCATCAGTCCAGAACCCAGCTATACAGGGAGGCACTGGAGGTGCTCAAGAAAAACCCGGCAGCAGCGGACGTTAAGGAGTGTCCGGCAGGAGACCCGGGGCCAGAAGAAGTTTGTATTCGCGTCGTCAAGAAGGAGGAAGCGACTCCGCCGCCCCAGCCAATAGCGCTTTCCAAGCCGGCAGCCGGGAAAAAACCTGAGTCCTTGGCCGTCGTGGAAAAAACGCCCGCTGCCAGCGCGCCCCCTCCAATAGCAGAGAAGGCCTCTCCGCCGCCGGTTAAGCAGCGCAAGGTTGCCGTACTCTTTGGCAACAACGGTTATCCCACCCCAATTCCACCCCTGGAAACTCCGATTTCCGATGTGCAGGATATTGGACGTATTCTTCAGGAGCGCTTCGGCTACGAAGCACGGATAGTACGCAACGCCAAGAAGGCGGACATGGTAAGCGCCCTGAACCAGCTCGGATTGGAATCCAGCCCCGCCGACAGTGTACTGGTGGTCTATGCTGGACACGGCTATCTGATGGACGATACCAAAATGGGATACTGGATTCCCGTTGACGCATCGGTAAAAAGCCCTGCGAACTGGGTGTCCAATACGGATATCTCGAAATTCCTGAAGAATATTCAGGCCAAACAGGTAATCCTGGTTTCGGATAGCTGCTTTTCAGGTTCATTGGCTCGTGAAGAAAAGATGGCGGCCTCTTTGAAAAATGTCGATCGCGACAGGATTTTGGATAAACGTTCGGTGCTGGTGATGTCTTCTGGCGGTGAAGAACCGGTTTCAGACGAAGGCAAGGAAGGACATTCGATTTTTGCCTGGAGCCTGATCAACGCGCTTAAATCGGCAGGAGCTTTGACGCCTGGCGTCAAAATATTTCAAGTAGTCAAGGATGAAGTGGTCAAAGACTATCCTCAGGAGCCTCAGTATGGCGCCGTTTTATCGGCCGGTCATATGGAAGGCGGTGAGTATCTGTTTGAAATGCACGACAAATAGTCAGATAACGCCAAAATGTTACGCCGCAGCCCATGATGAATGAAGGCGCAATCCGGTATCAACCAACCGTGGTCAAAATCCGATTTGGCTAATTGCAGGGAGAGCGACGCTATGCGCAATTTTTATAAGTGGTTGATGGTTATTTTTCTGCTTTGCTCTCCCTGCGTCTGGGCGGGGGAGGTGGCGCTAGTGACCGCCTTGAAGGGCGAGGTCGTCATCGACAATGGAATTGCCTCTAATGCGCCTCTCCAGGCTTTCACCAAGCTGCACGACGGCGACACTCTGCAACTTGGCGATGCTTCTCGCTTACAGATAGTGTATTTCCAGAGTGCTCGCCAAGAAACATGGCGTGGTCCCGGCAACATCGCAATAGGCGCCGCCGAGAGCAAAACGGGTACAGGAATATCACAACCCCAGACTCTGCAGTTGTCATTACAACTGGCCAAACAGCTATCCAAGACGCCAACAATCGATAGTCGGGGCAAAATAGCAGCGTTGCGCACCCGCTCCATCGCCCCCTCCGGCAACCTGGAACAAGCGCAGCGCAACTATCATGAAATGCGCGTTAAGGCCGAGGCCAATGATCGCAATCCCGAGCTCTACCTGCTTTCAGCCTATTTTGAGCTCAAGGAATATGAACGGGTACGCGACCTTTTGACTCAGCTTGACGGCAATTATCCCGGCGACTTGGAAATCAAGGTACTTAAATCGCTTTATGCCAAAGCGATCAACAATGCCAAAATGGCTGCCAAATAGCTGACCTACGCATATGTCGGCATACCAACCATTATGAGGTTCAGAGACAGTTCGAAAACACCCCTGAGCAGAGCCTCCCTGTTTATCGACTTGAGCAACAGGATAAAATCACTTAATCGCCGTATGCTGTGGGTGGCGTTATCGGTAACGATTTTTTCCAGCGCTGTTGCTGAGTTGGCGTATAGAGCCGGTTGGACCGACTTGGCTGAATGCGCTTATACAGATCTATGGCACCGCTTAAGCGGTGTACGCCATAGTCCAGAACATGTGGCGCTGGTTGTAGTGGACGATCAGAGCTTGCAGGAACACAGCGAGGATCCGCTTGTGTTTTGGACACCTTATATCGCCCAGACTGCCGGCGTGCTACGCGAAGTCGGCGCGAAAATTATCGGACTCGATTTCCTATTCGCGATCAGCCCCGAAAGCTGGCTGCGCAAGATGAATTTACCAGAAAACGACTTGAGCCGATCCTTCGACATCCCTTTTCGCAACGAAATCAATGTCGGAAAGCTGGTGTTGGTAGGTTCACGCCTGAGCGATCTGAGCCGAGATCATGATGACTTTTTGCTCCCCCATCGCGACTTCCTGCTGGCAATTCCCGATTTCGACTTTACTGCGAGTATCGGCCTAGCTGATTTGCCTAGTGACAGCGACGGCAATGTCCGCAACTTTATTACTGCACCGGCAGTGCGTGAATCGCCTGAGATGGTCGGTCAGCCTCTCCCGCGACTTACTCTGGGTGCATTGCTGGCAGTGCGCGCCACCAACCAGAATCCTATGGCCGATTTTTGGCAGCTTGGCGGCAGTCAAGTGCGCCGAGGCGAAAAAATTCTGAATATCAGTTATGCCGGCCCCCCAGGCACGATAACGCGTGTTTCATTAAGTCGCTTGTTAGCCCCCGGAGCGCTGGATGACCCAGTAGTGCGTTCGCTGAGCGGCAAGGTTGTGATTATCGGCGGCGAATATATGGGGATGAACGACCTCCATACCACCCCTTATTCCAGCGGCTTTTTTGGTAAGAGCGGCAGCTTGATGACCGGCCCGGAAGTACAGGCCAATATCGTCGAGACTCTACTTTCAGGCAGAGCGAATTTGCCTTTGCCTGACGCAGCGCGGCTGGTTTATTTTCTGCTGTTACTGGGTTTGGCTGCGCTGATTTATCAACGTTTGACCCCTGCGGGCGGTTTGCTGGTTTTTATCGTAATTTCGCTGCTGGCTGCCATCTTCTCTTACCTGATGTTCAACAAATATGTTCTGGTTCCGCTTGCCCATTTGCAACTCGGCTTGATTACTGCCTACATCGGTGTTTATGGCTCCCGTTTGACCTCGGAGGAGCGCGAGAGAGCGCGTATCACGCATATTTTCGGGCGCTACGTTTCCCGCGAGGTGGTGGACCTGCTGCTGCAATCGAAGATCATGCCAAATCTGGGCGGCGAGACGCGACCGGTGACGATCCTGTTTTCAGACATCCGCAATTTCACCACCATCAGTGAGAAGCTTAATGCTCAGGAAGTTGTTGAGATGCTCAACACTTATTTTGAACGCGCCTGCGCAGCCATTCAGGTGGAGGGCGGTAGCATTGACAAGTTCATCGGCGATGCCGTCATGGCTCAATTCGGCTCCCCGGTTCCTTATCCCGACCATGCCTTGCGCGCCGTGCGTGCCGCACTGGAGATGCAGCGAGTCTCCGTAGACTTTCAAACCTGGATGGCAAACCGTTTTGTTGGGCGCGGACTCCCTGATTTTCGTATCGGAGTTGGGATACATAGTGGCGAGGCCGTCATAGGCAATATCGGATCTTCGCAACGTTTGGAATACACCGCCATCGGTGATACGGTAAACACCGCATCACGCTTGGAAGGTGTGACAAAGAACCTGGGCTGCGGTATCGTGATCAGCAAGCAAACCCTATGTGCGTCGGGGAATCGCGTTATCACGGGGAAACATGAGTCGGTTCTGGTCAAGGGACGAGCACAGGCGGTGGAGGTTTTTGAAGTTATCGGATTGCAAGAGGAGGGCAGTAATCATGAGGAAATTCGCTCGGTTTAATCTGGTAATCGCCGCATTGACCTTGTTTGCACCCTTGGCGGCAAATGCTGTAGAGGGTGCCGAGAGCGGCATGATCACCCAAGCGGTAGGAACAGTGACCTACGAGTCGGGTGGCGATAAAGGTAAGCCTGTCGTTGCGTTCATGAAGTTACGGGTGGGGGACAGGCTAACGCTAGCCAAGGACGCCAAGGCACAATTGGTTTACTTTCAAGGAGGTCGCCAGGAAACTTGGCGTGGCGCAACTCAGATTGACGTTGGTGTCAGTGAAAGTCATACCGCTTCCGCCAGCCAACCAGAGACAAAACTGCTGCCGGCACTGGTGCTTCAGCAAATATCGCGCGCGCCAAAAGTCGTAGCCGATCTGAAAAACCGCACCGGCATGGTGTTTGTTCGCGCCCTGCCAATGCGTGAAAAATTGCGCGAACTGGGCGAAACGTACGCGGCCATGCGTAAGGATGCTGCACCCGATGATGTAACCCCCGAACTCTTCATGCTAGCTGGCCTGCACGAACTCAGGATGTATCCTGACATGCGCCCGGTGTTGGAAGAAATGCGCCTTCGCCAACCTGACAACCCAGAAATCAATACGGTCTGTGATCAATACGGCAAGTTAATGAATAACAACAGGTAATGGTTTTACACGACCATGCTGGCTCAAACATGACGATCATACCTGGCACGATTATGCGCGAATCCCCGTTGGCGCCAGCTTCGTTGCGTTATCTCGACGAATTCCTAGCCTATCTTACCGGCGAGCGCCGCTTGTCGACGCTTACTGCCGCAAACTACCGGCGCGACATTTTGGCGATGCTTCAATTGGCGCATGATATTCCTTTGGATCAACTGCAAATTCAACATATGAGACGGTTTGTGGCGCAGCTGCACAGCCGCGGACTGGGGGGCAAATCGCTAGCCCGGATGATTTCGGCTTGGCGTGGTTTTTTTCAATTCCTCGCATTGCGTTATAAATTTGCCTCAAACCCGTGTGTATCTCTCAAACCCCCGAAGTCCGCAAGAATGCTACCTAAGGCGCTGTCGCCGGATGAAGCCAGCCGCCTGCTGGATGTCCCGGTAGAATCGGATCTGGAAACGCGCGACAAGGCGATGCTTGAATTATTCTACTCGTCAGGGTTGCGTCTTGCCGAACTGGTCAATCTCGACTTTCATCCCGATAGCATCGATCTGGTTGCCGGCATGGTTCGAATTTCCGGTAAGGGCAACAAAATGAGGGATGTTCCCGTTGGACGCTACGCCCTTGCAGCCATCCGCGCGTGGATGCCGCTACGCGAGAAGCTTGCACAACATGATGAGCGCGCCCTTTTCGTTGGCAAGCATGGGCGCCGACTTACCCCGCGGGCGATTCAGTATCGTCTCGAACAATGGGCACTCAGGCTCAATATCTCGTCCCGCGTCCATCCGCACACGCTTCGGCATTCTTTTGCCAGCCATCTGCTGCAATCAAGCGGCGACCTCCGCGCTGTACAGGAAATGCTGGGACATGCGAATATTTCTACGACCCAGGTATACACCCACCTGGATTTTCAGCATCTTGCCCAGGTTTATGACTCAACACATCCGAGAGCGAAGAAGCGGTTGAAGGCTGACGATTCTAAGTAGCTTGATGTTATCCGTTCAATAAAAAACCCCGCCCAGGCGGGGTTTTTTTATATGGCGCAAGTCAACCTCGTAACCTACGGAACTTCTGGATCGCTTGCAACTGCGCCACGGCTTCCGCCAATTCTGATTGCGCCTTGGCGTAATCCATCGAGGCGGCACGATTATTCATTGCGTCTTCCGCTTGCTGCTTGGCTTCCAGGGCCTTGGTTTCATCCAGATCATGCCCGCGGATGGCTGTATCCGAGAGGATCGTCACCACATTCGGTTGCACTTCGAGGATCCCGCCCGACACGTAAACCAATTCTTCCTCTGCCTGGTTAGGAATTTTCATGCGCACCGAGCCGGGTTTGAGACGTGTAATCAGTGGTGTGTGCCGCGGGTAGATGCCGAGCTCCCCCATTTCCGCCGGTACCGCGACAAATTCCGCGACACCCGAGAAAATTGCCTGCTCGGCGCTCACCACGTCCACATGGATGGTCATTGCCATAATATTGTTCCGAGTTTTGCCCCGGACTCGAAATCTTGCGATCTCGAGTCCGGCGGCAGTTGGTTACTAGATGGTCTTGGCTTTTTCGACGGCTTCGTCGATGGAGCCGACCATGTAGAACGCCTGCTCCGGCAAATGGTCATATTCGCCGTTGACAATGCCCTTAAAGCCGGCAATGGTGTCCTTGAGGGACACGTACTTTCCGGGAGAGCCGGTGAACACTTCCGCCACGAAGAACGGCTGTGACAGGAAGCGCTGGATTTTACGAGCGCGAGCCACAGCCAGCTTGTCCTCGGGAGATAGTTCATCCATACCGAGAATGGCAATAATGTCGCGCAGTTCTTTATAGCGTTGCAATGTGTTCTGCACAGAGCGCGCCACATTGTAGTGTTCCTCGCCCACCACCAGCGGATCGAGTTGGCGAGAGGTGGAGTCGAGCGGATCCACTGCGGGATAGATACCCAACTCGGCCACTTGGCGCGACAGCACCACGGTCGCATCCAAGTGCGCGAAGGTGGTCGCAGGAGAAGGATCGGTCAAGTCGTCCGCCGGCACGTATACGGCCTGGATAGAGGTAATCGAACCCTTTTTGGTCGATGTGATCCGCTCCTGCAGGCGACCCATTTCCTCGGCCAGGGTCGGCTGGTAACCCACTGCGGAAGGCATCCGCCCGAGTAGCGCGGACACTTCGGTACCAGCCAGCGTGTAGCGGTAAATGTTATCGATGAACAGCAGTACATCCCGTCCTTCGTCGCGGAAATATTCGGCCATGGTCAGACCGGTCAATGCCACGCGCAGTCGGTTTCCCGGCGGCTCGTTCATCTGTCCGTATACCAGGGACACCTTATCCAGAACGCCGCCTTCCTTCATTTCATGGTAGAAGTCGTTACCTTCACGGGTACGTTCGCCAACCCCGGCAAACACCGAATAGCCGCTATGTTCGATGGCGATGTTGCGGATCAACTCCATCATGTTCACGGTCTTGCCCACCCCGGCGCCGCCGAACAGGCCGACCTTGCCGCCTTTGGCAAACGGACACATCAGGTCGATCACCTTGATGCCAGTTTCCAGAAGCTCATTTGAAGCGGCAAGTTCTTCGAATGTGGGAGCCTTGCGATGGATACCCCAGCTATGTTCGTTACCGATTGGACCCTTTTCGTCTACTGGGTTACCCAGCACGTCCATGATGCGGCCCAGCGTTTTGGTACCTACGGGTACCTGAATTGCTGCGCCTGTACCGGTAACCGCCATGCCACGGCGCAGGCCATCCGTAGTACCCATTGCAATGGTGCGCACGATGCCGTCGCCGAGCTGCTGCTGTACTTCCAGCGTCAGGTCGGGGTCGGTCATTTTCAGTGCGTCATAGACTTTGGGCAAGGATGCACGCGGAAACTCCACGTCCACCACCGCACCGATGATCTGTACGATTTTTCCTTCGTTCATCGCCACTTCCTTAATAAATACAATTCGTTAAACCGCCGCCGCACCGGCCACGATCTCGGATAGCTCCTTGGTGATCGCTGCTTGACGTGTTTTGTTGTAAATCAGTTTCAACTCGTCGATGACGTTACCGGCATTGTCCGAGGCTGCCTTCATCGCCACCATCCGTGAGCTTTGTTCGGATGCCATGTTTTCTGCCACGGCCTGGTAAATTAGCGTCTCGATGTAGCGTACCAGCAACTCGTCGATCACCTGCTTGGCGTCGGGCTCGTAAAGGTAGTCCCAATGGCCCTTCGCGCTGCCCAGCGTTTCTCCGCTGATCGGCAACAATTGTTCTACCACCGGCTCCTGTTTCATGGTGTTGATGAAACGTGTGTAGCAAATATAGAGGGCATCGATCTTGCCATCGATATAAGCATCCAGCATCACCTTGACCGGCCCGATCAGTTTTTCCAAGTGGGGGGTATCCCCCAAGCCGGTTTGATGCGAGAGTATGCTCGCGCCAGCCCGCTGCATGAAGCCAAAGCCTTTGCCGCCCAAAGCACATACGTTGACCCCTACGCCGCTCGCTTCCCACTCTTTCATCTTGTGCAGGATCATGCGCAGCACGTTGGTGTTCAAGCCGCCGCACAACCCCTTGTCGGAAGTCACAACGGCCACGCCGACGCGTTTCTGTTCAGGACGTGCTACCACGAACGGGTGGCGATATTCCGGGTGCGCGTGGCTCAAGTGTGCTGCCACATTGCGTATCTTCTCCGCATATGGACGCGCAGCGCGCATACGATCCTGCGCCTTGCGCATTTTCGATGCGGCCACCATTTCCATGGCGCGGGTGATTTTCTGGGTATTCTGGACGCTTTTGATTTTCGTCCGAATTTCCTTACCGCCAGCCATAACTATTTAACTCCCGTGGTTTTGCGCGGCATCAGTAAACGGAGCTCGCCTTGAATTCCTCAATGGCGGCAGCCAACGTTTTTTCGCTTTCACCATCAAGTTCATTGGTCGTCTCAATCTTTTCAATGATTGCGCGATGCTTGCTCTTGATGAATGCCAACAAGGCCGATTCGAAGGAGAGTGCTTTTTTCACTTCCACGTCATCGAGATAGCCTTTATTGACGGCGAACAACGTCAACGCCATTTCCGCCACAGTCATGGTGGAAAACTGCGGCTGCTTCATCAGCTCGGTCACCATTTTGCCGCGTTCCAATTGCTTCCTGGTCGCTTCATCCAAGTCGGAAGCAAACTGGGCAAAGGCCGCCAGTTCGCGGTATTGCGCCAGCGCCAGACGAATACCACCACCGAGTTTCTTGATCACCTTGGTCTGTGCTGCCCCGCCGACGCGGGAAACCGACAAACCGGCGTTAATCGCAGGCCGAATACCGGCGTTGAACAAGTCGGTTTCCAGAAAGATCTGGCCGTCGGTAATCGAAATCACATTGGTCGGCACGAACGCAGACACGTCGCCAGCCTGGGTTTCAATAATCGGCAATGCCGTCAGCGAACCGGTTTGCCCCTTGACGGCACCATTGGTCAGTCTTTCCACCTCGTGGGCGCTAATGCGCGAGGCGCGCTCCAGCAGACGCGAGTGCAGGTAGAACACGTCGCCCGGGTAGGCTTCGCGGCCTGGCGGACGGCGCAGCAACAGGGAAATCTGGCGATAGGCCCATGCTTGCTTGGTCAAGTCATCATAAATAATCAGTGCATCCTGGCCGCAGTCGCGGAAATATTCTCCCATGGAGCAGCCAGAGTAGGGGGCAATGTACTGCATCGCCGCGGAATCCGAGGCGGTCGCCACGACGATGATGGTGTGACCCATCGCGCCATGCTCTTCCAGCTTGCGTACCACGTTGGCTACGGAGGAGGCTTTTTGGCCGATCGCCACGTAGATGCAAACAACGCCGGTGCCTTTCTGGTTGATGATCGCGTCAACGGCCACGGCGGTTTTGCCGGTTTGGCGGTCGCCAATAATCAATTCCCGCTGACCACGACCAATCGGCACCATCGAATCAATCGCCTTCAGGCCGGTTTGCACCGGCTGCGATACTGACTGGCGGGCAATCACGCCCGGCGCAATCTTTTCGATAGGTGCGGTCAGCGTGGCATTAACCGGCCCTTTGCCATCGATAGGCTGGCCCAGTGCATTGACGACGCGACCGATAAGCGCTTCGCCAATTGGCACTTCGAGAATTCGGCCAGTACATTTAACGGTGTCGCCTTCGGAGATGTGCTCGTATTCACCAAGCACTACTGCGCCAACCGAATCACGCTCGAGGTTCAAGGCCAGGCCAAAGGTATTGCCGGGAAACTCCAGCATTTCGCCTTGCATGACGTCCGATAAGCCGTGCACGCGCACGATACCGTCAGTAACGGTCACGACTGTACCCTGTGTGCGTGCTTCTGCGGCGGTTGCGAGATTCTCGATCTTGCTCTTGATCAGGTCACTGATTTCTGAGGGGTTCAACTGCATGTTAACTCCTAACGTTTGAGCGCGAATGCCATTTTTTCCAACTGGCCGCGCACGGATGCATCAAATACGGCGTCACCGACCACGATGCGGACGCCGCCGATCAGTTCTGGATCGACGGTTACGGATGGCTGTATTTGACGCTTGTATTTGGCTACGAGACGATCCACCAGATCCTTGATTTCCGCTTCACCCAGAGGAAAAGCGGAGGCGATACTCGCCTCCACCCTGCCCTCCTGCGCAGCCTTGAACTCCTCGAACAGGCCGGCGATAGCTGGCAGCAAGCAAATGCGGTGATTTTCCAACAACAGGTGCATAAAGTTTTTTGCTTGATCGTCCAAACGACCTTCGCAAATCGACAGAAATGCGTGCTCCTGTTCCGTCAGCGTCAATTTAGGATTGCCGATGATCTTTTCCATCTGCGGGTCTGCAGCAACTCTTGCCGCAAACTCGAGCGTTTCCGACCACCGCTCCAATGCATTGCCCTGATTGGCCAACTCATAGACAGCCTCAGCGTAAGGCCTGGCAACGGTAATTTCTTCAGCCATGATGTCTACAACTCATTCTTGATGGAAGACAGCAGTTCGGCATGTGCCTTGGCATCGATTTCGCGGCGTAGAATCTTCTCAGCGCCAGCCACAGCCAATTCCGCCACCTGCTGGCGCAATCCTTCTTTGGCACGGTACACTTCCTGATCGATTTCTGCCTTAGCACCCGCGATCAGGCGCTCGCCTTCGGCCTTGGCGTTACCTTTAGCTTCCTCGACGATCTCGCTGGCGCGTTTTTCAGCCAAGGCGATAATTTCCGCCGCTTTATGCTTGGTTTCCAGCAACACTTCGGAACCACGTTTGGCGGCAAGCTCAAGTTCATGCTTACCGCGCTCGCCAGCAGCCAGACCATCGGCAATACGCTTGGTGCGCGCTTCCATCATGGAGGTAATCGGCCCCCAGACGTATTTCATCACGAACCAGATGAGCACCCAGAAGGTGATCAGCTGGCCGATTATGGTTGCGTTTACGTTCACTTGTTAACCCCGGTTATTGAAAACCTATCAATTAATGAACAAACGGGTTGGCAAATACGAACCACATGGAGAGACCCAACACGATCATCGGGAACGCTTCCATCAGGCCGCCGAAAAAGAACATGTTCTTCATCAGTTCCGGCTTCATCTCGGGCTGGCGTGCAATACCTTCCAGCGTCTTGGCGCAAATGAGGCCCCAGCCCAGCGCTGAACCCAAACCTGCTGCCGCGAGAATGATGCCGACTGCCAAAGCGGTCATACCGTAAATTTCCATGATTGCTCCTATTTCAGTAGTTAAAGATAATGGTTAAACCTTAGTGTTCTTCATGCGCCAGCGACAGATAGACAATCGTCAGGATCATGAAGATGAAAGCTTGCAGCGTGATGATCAGAATGTGGAAGATCGCCCACGGGGTCGACAGCAACGGCTGAACCCAGAACGGCAACAAGGCAATCAACAGGAAGATCAGTTCGCCCGCATACATGTTGCCGAACAGACGCATTCCCAGCGACACCGGCTTGGCCAATTCTTCCACCAATTTCATGATGATATTCACCGGCATCAGGTATTTGCCGAATGGAATATATAGGAATTCCTTACCGAAACCGATCACACCCTTGGATTTAATGCTGAAGTAGACAATCAGAACAAACACGGAAATCGCCATGGCGAAGGTAGTGTTGAGATCGGTTGTCGGGACGACCTTGGCATGCAACTCCAAGCCCAGGATGCCGCCGATGAATGCCAGCAGATCTACCGGCAGCAAATCCATGGCATTCATCAGGAACACCCAGGCAAATATGGTCAGCGCAAGCGGCGCAACCAATTTGCTATGACCATGAAAACTTTCCTTGACCTGACCGTCGACGAACTCGACGATCATTTCCATGAAACTCTGCAAGCCAGTGGGCGCCTCCGACGTCAAATTTTTCGCCACCTTCCTGCCTACATACATCAGGATAAAAGCGGTCAGCATACCGAACAAGATGGTATCGAGATGCCACGTCCAGAAACCTTCGCCCACCTTCCAGTTGGCGAGATGGTGCTGAATGTACATTACCGGGTTGTCGGACGGCACCATTGCGCCATGCGCACTATGAGATTCGCTCACAATAAGTCCTTGTAACTTCTTCTTAGCCCCCAGCCATATGCCAGCTGGGAAAACGCAAACACAGCCAGAGCCGGCACCGCGCTGAGGTGTAGAACACCAAATGCTATGCCGAATAAGACCAGTACCAGTATAAATCGATTGATAACGCCCGAAATCAGAATTCCCAGCGCTTTAGCCGGAAACGTCTTGGCGGCTTTTTCGGCCGCTCTGACTTTTCTCAACAGAGACAAGCCGTTGATCGTCGCCACCATTCCGCCGTAGAACGCCGACTTGCCGGACTCGATTCCGAGTCCCCAGTACAGCAGCGCACCGCCTATCAATGCTATGCCTACTTGCAAAGTTACTGTTTGGTAGGCTACGTCTTCCATCGGTTCAGGCTTTCAATCAAACCACGCAATTCTAATATGCTCTCGTGCTTTCGTCAATTTATCCGTATTATCAACGAGTTGGTTTTCAGGATTTTCATGTCCGAATTGCCCACTTAAATTCTTTTATGGTATTGATATAGAAAGAATTTATGTTGCCCTCAAAAGAATTTGGCGATTATGCTATCCAACTGCTCCAGGCTAGCGTAGTCGATAATTAACTTCCCTGCCCCCTTCTTGCTGGTTTTAAGAGTCACTTTTGCTCCCAGTTTTTCGGCCAAGTTTTCCTGCAAGTGCATAACGTCCCGATCAGGTTTTTTACTAGGGGGCGGAGGGGGCGCAAGCAAACGTTTTACCAAAAGCTCTGCCTCGCGCACAGACATTTGCTTGGCTGAAATTTCATGACCGGCCTGGATCTGTACCGCGCCCGGCAAGGGTAGCAACGCTCGGGCATGGCCCATTTCGAGTTTGCTTTGTGCCAATAACTCCTGTACCGGCGCACTCAGGTTTAACAACCGCAATAGATTACTCACCGCACTACGCGAGCGCCCGACGGCTTCGGCTGCCTTTTCGTGCGTCATGCCAAACTCATTGACCAGACGTTGGATTCCGTGCGCTTCTTCCAGAGGATTTAAGTTTTCTCGCTGAATGTTTTCAATTAGCGACATCGCCAATGCCGCCTCATCAGGCACATCCCGGATCAGCACCGGAACCTCGGTCAGCCCAGCCATACGCGCGGCACGCCACCGTCTTTCCCCGGCAATGATTTCATAGCCCAAGTCCAAAGGGCGCACGAGTATCGGCTGCATGATCCCTTGTGAGCGTATTGACCCCGCCAACTCCGCCAAGGACTCCTGGTCCATTTGCGTACGCGGCTGATATTTGCCCGGCTGAAGTTGATCCAGGCTTAGTGTTTGCAGATTATCACCACTCGCCTCATTCTGATTTCCCGCCAGCAAAGCGTCCAGCCCTCGCCCCAATCCTTTCATTTTGACCATTTACGTCCCCTATACCGCCGCAACCGGCTGGTGTTTCCTCAAAATCTCTCCTGCCAACGCCAAGTAGGCTTGCGCACCGCGCGACCCTTTGTCATAGTGAATAACGGGGTATCCATAACTTGGCGCTTCAGCGAGGCGGACATTGCGTGGAATAACTGTACGATAGACCTTGTCGCCAAAATGCTGCTGTAACTGATCTGATACCTGCTGTGCCAGGGTATTGCGGGTATCGAACATGGTGCGCAACAGGCCCTCTATTTCCAGGTTGGGATTTAGGGCGGCGCGAATCTTCTTGATGGTCTGAACTAAATCGCTTAAGCCCTCCAGCGCGTAGTATTCGCACTGCATCGGGATCATCACGGCATGGGCGGCGCAGAGTGCATTAACCGTTAGTAAATTCAAGGCGGGCGGACAGTCAATCAGAATATAGTCGTAGTCCTGCTCAAGCTCGCTCAGCGCATTCTTTAAACGCCACTCCCGCGCCAATTCCTGCACCAGTTCGACTTCCGCACCGGCCAAATCACGGTTGGCCGGTATCAAATGGTAATTGCCGGTTGTGTTGGTCATTACAGTTTGTGCCGGTGTTTTTTGTCCCAGCAGCAAATGATAGACCGTATGCGCCAACGACATCTTGTCGACACCGCTACCCATGGTGGCATTGCCTTGCGGGTCGAGATCGACGAGCAGCACACGTCGTTTGGTGGCAGCTAAACTTGCGGCCAAATTGACGCTTGTGGTTGTTTTGCCGACACCGCCTTTTTGATTCGTTACTGCGAGAATTCTTGCCATTTAAGCCACCCTCATTACCACTAAATGTCGTTCCGCGTCGAGCATCGGAACTTTCAACGGGATAACCTGCTCGACCGTTACGTTCTCAGGCAATTGCAACGCCTCCTCGTGAGGCTCTATTCCTTTCATGGCAAGCATTACGCCATCGGGTGCGCATAAGTGGCCTGCCAACTTGGCGAATAAAGCCAAATCAGAAAACGCCCGCGAGATAATGATTTCAAAGTTTTGCTTGGGTTGCCAGCTTTCAACTCGCTCGCAAACCACTGTGACGTTTGGTAAATGTAGTTCAATGCAGGCTTGCTTTAAAAAAGTGGCCTTCTTGTGGTTACTGTCCAGCAAGGTGAATTTTTTTTCCGGCAAGGCTATTGCCAAGGGTATCCCTGGCAAACCGCCGCCGCTACCTACATCCAGGATACCCCCCCCCTTTACATAGGGTACCACCGTCAAGCTGTCGAGCAGATGCTGGGAAAGCATCCGCTCTTGCTCGCGTATAGCGGTTAAATTGTAAATTTTGTTCCACTTGGCGAGTAGCTCCAAGTATTTCAACAGGGAAAGAACACGTTCTGGCGGCAAAACGAGTCCCATTTCTGCCAGACCCGCGTGCAAATTATCAGCAAGCGTCATTGCATACTTTCGACTGCTCGCCATAACGCTTCAAATATACCAGGAGAACCGAGATTGCCGCAGGCGTAATCCCCGTCATGCGCGCCGCTTGTCCCAGCGTCTCAGGCTTGTGCTGGTTCAATCGCTGCTGAACTTCGATGGACAGCCCTTTCACATCACCATAATCCAATCCCGCTGGGATTCTCAACGTATCGTAATGTTGATGTCGTTCGATTTCTTCCTGTTGTCTCGTAATGTAGCCCTGGTATTTGGCTTGTATCTCCACCTGCTCGGCCACCTGGCTATCGCTTATACCCTCCCCCGCGCCAGGCAAGGTCATCAAGCTGCGATAGGACACATCAGGGCGCCGCAGCAAATCCAGCAGGGAATATTCCCGCTCGATGTTTTTCCCCAGAACTCGTTCGGCATCGTCAGCAGCCAGGAGCCTGGGATTAACCCAAGTGCTTCTTAGTCGCTCTTGTTCGCGCGCAATCGCTTCGCGTTTTTTCGCATACAATTGCCAACGCGCTTCTCCTACTACGCCTAATTTCCGACCTGCTTCGGTTAGCCGCAAATCGGCATTGTCTTCACGCAATTGCAGCCGATATTCCGCTCGGCTGGTGAACATGCGGTATGGTTCGGTCACGCCCCGCGTAACCAGGTCGTCTACCATCACACCCAGATATGCTTCTGAGCGTAGTGGACACCACGAATCTTCTCCGGTGGCCGCTCTCGCCGCGTTTATACCAGCCAGCAAGCCTTGCGCGGCGGCCTCTTCGTACCCCGTGGTGCCGTTGAGTTGCCCCGCGAGAAACAAGCCTTTAATGGTTTTGCTTTCGAGCGAGCTTTTCAAACCGCGCGGATCGTAATAATCGTATTCTATGGCGTATCCGGGACGGGTAATTTGCGCATTTTCAAATCCCCTGATGGAGCGTACCAGCGCCAACTGGACATCAAACGGCAGGCTGGTGGAAATACCGTTGGGGTAAATTTCGTGCGTATGCAATCCCTCCGGCTCGACGAATATCTGATGCGACTCTTTCCCAGCGAAACGCATGATCTTGTCTTCGATGGAAGGACAATAGCGTGGCCCAACGCCTTCGATAACCCCGGTGTACAGCGGGGAACGATCCAGACCCCCGCGAATGATGTCATGCGTGCGAGTGTTGGTCGAAGTTATCCAGCACGACACCTGGCGCGGGTGTTGCGACACATTTCCCAGATAGGAAAATACCGGTGCGGGCTGGTCACCCGGCTGCTCTAACATTACCGTGTAATCCAAGCTACGGCCGTCAATTCGTGGGGGGGTACCGGTTTTTAATCTGCCGGCGGGGAGGTTCAGGTCGCGCAAGCGCTGCGCCAAACGAATAGACGGCGGGTCGCCCATACGCCCCGCCTGGTAGCTGGCCTGCCCCACATGCACGAGACCGCTCAGGAATGTGCCTGCGGTAAGTACGACCGTGCGACTCGAAAATCTTAACCCCAGCGGGGTTATAACACCGGCAACCCGTTCACCCTCGATAATAATTTCGTCTACGGCCTGCTGAAAAAGCGTGAGATTTTCCTGATTTTCAAGACGGTGGCGTATTGCTTGTTTATACAGAGAACGATCTGCTTGGGCACGAGTAGCTCGAACTGCCGGGCCTTTGCTTGAATTCAAGATACGGAATTGGATGCCACTTTCATCAGCTGCCGAAGCCATGGCGCCATCCAGCGCATCAATTTCTTTTACTAAATGCCCTTTTCCGATTCCGCCAATGGCAGGATTGCATGACATTAACCCAAGCGTTTCAATGTTATGCGTAAGCAAGAGAGTCTTCCTGCCCATGCGTGCAGCTGCCAGTGCGGCCTCCGTACCGGCATGGCCGCCACCGACTACTATTACATCAAATTCTTCAGGATGAAGCATATATGATTGGACACGCAAAAGAGCGGCAATGATACCTTATGCGACATCAAAGCCAAACTGCGGGGAACACGTGTTTCACGTGGAACAATGGTGGCAAGGAATAACAACCTACTATTTGCCAATGCAGAATCTGGAAAAAATTTCGCCGAGCAAATCATCCGAGCTAAATTCACCGGTAATCGTGGAAAGCGCATCTTGCGCAAGCCGCAACTCCTCGGCCAACAGCTCAACATGAGTCATGTTTTCCTGTGCCGCCTGGAGGTGTCGCTGCGCTTTTCGTAAAGCGACCAGATGGCGCTCGCGCGCCAAATAAACGCTTTCTCCGACGTGATGCCAACCGACAACCTCCAGCAGGTGCCGACGTAGCTGATCAAGACCCGCGCCTGTTTTAGCGGATAAATAAATATCGGTACTCGTACCATGCCTTTCAACCCGAGGGTTTTGGTGGTGCTGATCAATCTTATTAAAGACCCTGATCAACGGCAGGCTTGGTGGCAGTTTAGCGATAATTTTCTGGTCTTCTTCGGTAACGCCCTGCGCAACATCAATTAGCACGACTAATACATTAGCCTGCTCAATAGCTGACCAGGTTCGCTCGATGCCGAGTTGCTCAACTTCATCCAGCGTTTCGCGTAATCCAGCAGTATCGACAACATGCACGAGAATACCTTCAATTTCGATGTGTTGGCGGATCGCGTCGCGGGTGGTGCCGGGTGTCTGGGTAACGATAGCCACTTCCTCTCCGGCAAGCTTGTTAAGCAAGCTGGATTTGCCCACGTTTGGCTGGCCGATTAGGACTACATGCATCCCGTCGCGCAACAACTTACCTTGATGGGCACTATCAAATACATTCGTAAGCAAGCTGACGATCTCTTCTAACTGGCCATGAGCATTACTTTCCGTCAGAAAATCAATTTCCTCGTCTGGAAAGTCCAACGTGGCTTCAACCAGCATACGCAAATTTATAAGCTTTTCCACCAGCTGATTAATCGCATGTGAAAAATCCCCTTTCAGGGAACGCATTGCACTTTTCGCCGCCTCAATGGAAGCTGCATCAATCAAATCAGCAACGCTCTCTGCCTGGGTAAGATCGATTTTGTTGTTGAGGTAGGCTCGGCGAGTGAATTCTCCCGGTTCGGCCAAGCGCGCGCCCAAATCCAGGCAGCGCTGAAGAAGCCGACGCAAAACAACTGGGCCGCCATGGCCCTGCAATTCAATAACGTCTTCGCCTGTAAATGAATAGGGCGCGGGGAAAAACAATGTAATTCCCTGATCAATAACTTCGCTATTCTCATCAAAAAAATTGCTCAGGGAAGCAACGCGCGGCAAAAGGGAATTCTTGCCTGTGAGTGGCTGGATCATCGACCGTAAATCGTTACCCGATAAACGGACAACACCAATGCCGCCACGGCCAGATGCCGTGGCAACCGCGGCAATGGTATCAGCCATGCCCTTTGTCGGCCCTGGCGTTTTCGATGGTGCGTGTGATCTGCCATTGCTGGGCTATAGAAAGAACGTTGTTGACCACCCAGTAAAGAACCAAGCCGGCAGGAAAGAAAAAGAAGAATACGCTGAAAATTATCGGCATCATCATCATGACCTTGGCCTGGATAGGGTCGGGCGGCGTCGGGTTGAGCTTGGTCTGCACCAACATTGTAATGCCCATAATGATAGGCAAAATGTAATAAGGATCCGGCGCAGACAAATCCTGAATCCACGCCATAAAAGGAGCTTGACGCATTTCTACGCTGTACAACAACACCCAATAAAGCGCGATGAAAACGGGCATTTGCACAACGACCGGCAGGCATCCACCTAGAGGGTTAATTTTTTCTGTTTTGTATAACTCCATCATGGCTTGATGCAAACGCTGACGATCGTCGCCGAATTGTTCTTTTAATTTTTGTAATTTTGGCGAGACAATGCGCATTGCCGCCATTGAGCGGTAGCTTTTCGCCGATAGCGGGTAAAACGCCAACTTAATCAAAATAGTCAACAGAATAATGGCTATGCCCCAATTCTGAACGAATTTAAAGATCAGTTGAACAATCCAGAATAATGGCACCGCAATAACCGTCAGCATTCCATAATCGACAACCAGATCCAAACCGGGTGCCAGTGTGCTTATATTGTCCTGCTCTTGTGGGCCGGCGTATAAGACCATTTTTGTACTCGACTTTGCGCCAGGCTCTACAATTCCAACTGGAATAATTACGCCCGCAGCGTACAAGTTGCCAATCTTCTTAGCATAAAATTCGCGCTGCACATTTTCCGCTGGCAGCCAGGCACTGAAAAAATAATGCTGCAACATCGCCACCCAGCCATCGCTGCTTTGCTTTGGGTATTTTTCCTTACCCTTGTCAATATCCGAAAAATCTACTTTCTGAAACTTTTCCTTATCCGTGTAGATTGCTGGCCCGGTATACGTAGTTACAAATTTCGGATCGCCGATTGGCGCCTGCCCGTCGCGTAGCCATTGATAATATGCGTGCGGCGTAATTCGATTCCCGCTTAAATTACTAATTTCATACGTGATATCAATAAGGTAACTAGACCTATAAAAAGTGAATATCTTATTGACTGAAATACCCGCCGCATCAGACCAACTTAACCGGACTTGTAGCTGCTTATCAGTTTCACCGATGCTGTATGCGGAGGCCTGAGACGTATACACCTGCTTGTGGTTAGGCAAACCATCGCCTATCAGGCCAGACTGTGCGATATTAATTCGCGGCCCTTTATCTTCGTATAAAACAAAGGGCTTGGTTTTATCGTCTGCTTCGTGGTGTTTTAATAAAGCCAGTGAACGCAAGTCACCACCAATAGTGTCTATTTCTGCTTTATACACATCGGTTTGGATTTTTATCCTGTTCCCGGACAGTAAATTTTCCGGTTTTCCCTCCGCAACTACAGTACCGCTGGGTATTGAAGCTTGCGACAGCTGTGGGGTTTGAGCGTCAGACCGCACTGATGTAGTTGACGGTGCCTTTTGCACTGGCTTGGCAGGCTGTTGTTCCTTTTGCCATGAATCCCAAAGAAGCAAAATGGAAAATGAAAGTATTACAAAAAAGATCAGTCGTTGATTATCCATTGCTGCCTCGGTGAAATATTTAGAGAAGGGGGTCGTACCCGCCATGATGCCAAGGATGGCAACGACTAACCCTTTTGATGCTTAACCAAGCGCCCTTAATAGCTCCGTATTTAGTAAGCGCCTCTGATGCGTATTCGGAACAGCTAGGTGTAAAACGGCAGTTAGTCCCCAACAAGGGACTAATTGCATAGCGATAACAGTTAATAAACCAAACCAAGAGACGAGACATATTTCTCAATCAGACCGTCGTAGATGACGAAGCAATACTTTTGATAAAAGAAAATCGAATTCATCTGCGACGCTTTTGAACTGAAGCTTAGAAAAACCTTTTCTAACCTGAATAACCAAATCAAAACCGAATAGCTGATATTGCTTAACTCGAAATAATTCTCTACATATTCGTTTACAGTAATTGCGTTTAGCTGCGTCTCGAATATTTTTTTTGCTTACTATAGTTGCCAAGCGCGCAATTTCTAACTGATTTGGTTTGACAATAAAGCGAAAATAATCTCCGTTTATCAAACACTTGAAATTAAAAACGGATGATATTTCATCCGTTTTTAATTTCATGTTTTTAGAAAAACATTTATGTGCCTGCGAAGCTTCGCCTTGTATCATTAAACACTCAACTTGGAACGGCCTTTAGCACGTCTAGCATTCAATATTGCACGTCCACTACGACTCCGCATCCTTACAAGAAAACCATGCGTCCGCTTACGTTTAACAACTGAGGGTTGATACGTCCTTTTCATCGCCTACTCCAAAATTCTATTGTTTCACTAAAACGCATAATTAGACTTTAAAATTGCATAATTTGTCAATATATTTGATAACCCTTTACAACCTAAATCCTGTGGATAAGTTTTGCTAAAACCGTTAAACTAAACAAAATATTATCTCAAATGTCCATCATAATTTAGTTTTAAAATAAATAGTTATCAAATATTACATATGAAAGACTTTTGGCAGGGCTGCCTAGAACGTTTTAGGCAAGAACTTTCGGCTCAACAATTTAACACTTGGATACGTCCTATCCAATTTAAATCAGAAAATGGTTCGATCCTGTTAATAGCACCTAATCGTTTTGTGCAGCAGTGGGTAAAAGAAAAATTTCTTTCTCGTATTGAGCAATTGGCTACGGAACATTTTTCTTCTCCTGTGATCATCAATCTAGAACTTCCAAGTCCTGTAGTTCAACCAGAAACGAAATTAACACCAACTGATCAGCAACCTATTGAATTAGTCCAAAGAAAAAAAAGCGCTGCGGATACATCTCGGCTCAATCCTAATTTTACATTTGAAAATTTTGTTACGGGTAAAGCAAATCAATTAGCACGCGCAGCGGCGCTTCAAGTGGCTGAGAATCCCGGTACGGCATATAACCCCTTATTTATCTATGGGGGGGTGGGCCTTGGAAAGACACACCTGATCCAGGCGATTGGCAATCTTGTCCAAGAACGCGATAACAAATCAAAGATCAGCTACTTACATGCAGAGCGGTATGTTTCTGACGTTGTACACGCTTACAGGCACAAGTCGTTTGATGAATTTAAACGCTATTATCATTCCTTGGATCTGCTATTGATTGATGACATTCAATTCTTTTCTGGAAAAACTCGTACCCAGGAAGAGTTCTTTTATGCTTTCAATGCACTTATAGAATCTCATAAGCAAGTTATTATTACATGCGACACCGTACCAAAGAAAATTTCAGGAATGGAAGATAGATTAACCTCGCGATTTGGTTGGGGGTTAACCGTTGAAATTGAACCCCCAGAATTGGAAATGCGGGTTGCCATCCTTCTAAGGAAAGCTGTGGCAGAAAATGTTATTCTCAATTCTGAGGTGGCTTTTTTTATTGCCAAACAAATACGATCAAACGTTCGGGAACTTGAAGGTGGTTTGAAAAGGGTAATAGCTTATTCAAAATTTACTGGAAACCCAATTAACATTGATTTAGCCAAGGAAGCATTAAAAGATATTTTAGCGGTTCAAAATCGGCAAGTTTCATTGGAAATCATACAAAAAACAGTCGCCGACTATTACAAAATAAAAGTTGCGGATATGTTTTCGAAAAAACGCTCTCGCATCATAGCCAGACCGCGACAAATAGCAATGATGATTACCAAAGAGCTAACTCAATTGAGCTATCCAGACATAGGCGAAGCATTTGGTGGGAGAGATCATTCAACCGTGATACATGCTGTACGTACCATAACTGCGCTTAAGGCGAATGACCCAATACTGGGACGCGATTTCAGCTTATTAATGCAAATGTTGAAAAACTAATTGAATTGTATGAATTGTGGATAACTCCATAAATTTTTAAAAAAAATAAATTATCCACAACTCATACAAATGAAACTAATACTTATTAACAGGCTAAATTTATCTATATTCATTTGATAATAAATGGATAAATTTGTTATCCACAGACTTACGAGTTATCTATTAACTATTATTAAGGTATTTATATGCAATTAATAGAGATAAGCAGGGATGCTTTACTAAAACCATTACAATCGGTTATCGGCATCGTTGAACGTCGCCATACTCTACCTATTTTGTCTAACGTATTGATTGAAAAGACGCAGAACCAGTTAACCTTAATGGCTACTGATCTTGAGATACAAATATCTACCCAAATTCCCTGTGTCGATAATAATCAAGAATTTTCGATCACTGTATCGGCGAAGAAGCTTCAGGATATTTGTCGAGCATTTGATGAAGAAACTACGATTATCTTGGATAAGGAAGATAATAAAGTTCAAGTTAAAGCAGGAAAAAGCCATTTCAGTCTGCAAACCTTGCCTGCAGAAGATTTCCCAAAAATTTCCGCACTTGCTGAGAGCCAGAGAACAATCAAGCTATCCCAAGGATCCTTGAAAAAATTACTTGATAGCGTTCAGTATGCAATGGCCCAGCAAGACATACGTTATTATTTAAATGGCTTATTGCTTATTGACGATGCTAGCAACATTAGAGTGGTTGCAACCGATGGTCATCGGTTAGCGCTTATTACGCATTCCACTGGCACAAAACCTGAGCAGGAAACGGAAAGCGCAAAAAAACAAGAAGTTATTTTGCCGCGTAAATCCATTATTGAATTAATTAAATTACTGAATGATAGCGATGACGAGGTAATTATAGAAATAGGGCAAAATCAGGTTCGATTTTCGTTTTCAAATATCATAATGATTTCAAAAATCGTAGAAGGAAAGTTTCCAGATTACAACAAAGTTGTGCCAATTAATTATCAGAATAAAGTTGAAATAAATAGAATTCAGTTGCTACATGCACTTCAGAGAGCCTCAATTTTATCAAATGAAAAATTTAGCGGGGTTCGTTTAGTATTGACTCAAAACAGCCTTCGTATAATCTGTAGTAACAATGAGCAGGAAGAAGCGCAAGAGGAATTGGAAATCAACTACGAAGGAACACCACTAGATATTGGCTTTAATGTTCGTTATCTATTAGATGTTTTAAATAATTCGCATGATGAAAATATCACCTGCTCTTTTGGTGACGTTAATAGTAGCGCACTCATTACGGTGCCGAGCAATGACAACTTTAAGTATGTTGTTATGCCAATGCGTATTTAATAATTCTGTTTCACGTGAAACAAAGAAAGTTATATGTCTGATTACACCTCAGAAAATATTAAAGTATTAAAAGGGCTGGACGCTGTTCGTAAACGTCCTGGTATGTACATTGGAGACACCAGTGATGGCACGGGTTTACATCATATGGTATTCGAGGTGATGGATAATGCGATTGATGAAGCATTAGCAGGCCATTGTAATGAAATAAAAGTTATTATTCATAGCGATAATTCTATAAGCGTTACCGATAACGGTCGTGGCGTACCCACAGATATCCATAGTGAAGAAAACAGGTCAGCTGCTGAAGTTATTATGACGGTGCTTCACGCGGGAGGTAAGTTCGACAATAACTCATACAAAATATCCGGTGGATTGCACGGGGTTGGCGTCTCGGTGGTGAATGCCTTATCTGAATGGCTGAAGCTTACAATTCGACGTGAGGGTAAGGTCCATGCAATGGAATTCCGGCTTGGTGAGCCCGTAGAGCCTCTAAAAGTAGTAGGACAAACAGAACGCCGCGGAACTGAAGTACATTTCATGCCAAGCATTGAAATTTTTGGAAATATTGAATTTCACTATGAAATTCTTGCAAAGCGTATACGTGAATTATCATTTCTAAACAATGGAATATCTATAATTTTGATAGACCAACGAAATGGTAAGGAGGAAAGTTTTGCATTTTCAGGCGGAGTAAAAGGTTTTGTCGAATACATGAACCGCGCAAAAACCGCACTACACCCAAATATTTTTCATGCATCAGCCGAAAAAGAAGGTATCACTGTAGAAATTGCCATGCAATGGAATGATTCTTACCAGGAATCAGTCCTGTGTTTTACGAATAATATTCCACAGCGCGATGGCGGCACGCATTTAACCGGCCTGCGCGCGGCAATGACACGAACGTTAAACCAATATATCGAAGTCAATGAACTTTCCAAAAAAGCTAAAGTAGAAACAGCCGGCGATGATATGAGAGAAGGCCTGAGTTCGGTACTGTCCGTAAAAGTCCCAGACCCGAAATTTTCATCGCAAACCAAAGACAAACTGGTTTCCTCCGAGGTACGGCCCATCGTAGAGGAAATAGTTGCTCAGAAACTTGCTGAATTTCTGATGGAAAAACCGAATGATGCAAAAATCATCACCGGGAAAATCATTGAAGCAGCACGGGCACGCGAAGCGGCACGCAAAGCGAGGGAAATGACGCGTCGCAAAGGCGTACTTGACGGCATGGGTTTACCAGGAAAATTAGCTGATTGCCAAGAAAAGGACCCGGCACTTTCGGAAATTTACTTGGTTGAGGGAGACTCTGCGGGCGGATCTGCGAAACAAGGAAGAGACAGGAAATTTCAGGCAATTTTGCCACTTAAAGGAAAAATTTTAAACGTAGAAAAAGCGCGCTTCGACAAACTGGTATCTTCACAAGAAATCGCGACCTTGATTACAGCCTTGGGTACGGGCATTGGCAAGGATGAGTACAATCCAGAAAAGCTGCGCTACCATCGCATAATCATTATGACCGATGCGGATGTCGACGGTTCTCACATACGTACATTACTGTTGACATTCTTTTATCGTCAAATGCCGGAGTTGGTTGAACGAGGACACATCTATATTGCGCAGCCGCCGCTATACAAGGTCAAGCATGGTAAGCAAGAACGATATCTAAAAGACGACCATGAATTGAAACAGTTTTTGCTTCAGCAAGCATTAAGCGAAGCCGAATTGATTACGACAGCGGGCGCACCGGCCCTGACAGGGAACGCGTTAGAAGACATAGCCAAGAGTTATTTGCTGGCTGAAGCCGTGATAGATCGTTTAAGCAGAGTCATTGCATCGCCGATATTACATGCATTATTAAGCATTCCTCGTCTGGATCTTTCCAGCAAGGATGTTGCTGAAACAGGTGCGGTAAATCTCAAAAAGCAGCTGTTAGGTGAAAATTATGAAATATCCGTTCACTATAACGAAAGTACAGAAACCCATCGCTTGGTGATACAGAGAAATAATCATGGCAATATCCAAATGCAATATATCGATCAAGATTTCCTCGAAGGTGGTGACTATGCACAACTACAGAGGACATCCCTAGTACTAGAGGGGTTGATTGCCGATGGAGCACAAATCAGGCGTGGTGAACGCAGCCAAGCAGTAACTGAATTCAAGGAAGCAATGGACTGGCTGTTGGAGGAAGTAAAACGCGGATTGTCTATTCAACGCTATAAAGGATTAGGTGAGATGAACCCAGGGCAACTTTGGGAAACAACTATGGATCCTCAAGTAAGACGATTACTCAGAGTACAGATAGACGATGCCATAACAGCAGATGAAATTTTCACCACTTTGATGGGAGATCAAGTCGAACCACGCCGTGCATTTATTGAAACAAACGCGCTTGGCGCAAGAAATATCGACGTGTAGTTGTGCCGGATAACATGGGAAATGAATCTTGTGCGAAGTTAGCGAAAAAAGCCCTTACTAGGTCTTTTTTCATATGGAATTCGCAGGAACTATTTGCATAAATCCTAAGAAGAACTGGGGCCGGGCAAGAGAAAGAAGCATACGACAAAGGCGCCCGCGGGCGCCTTTGTCGTATTTACAGAGCAAGTGAGTTATTGCGGCGCTTCAACCAATTCTACAAAACCACATTCTTTTTGCGGGCAGACTTTCTCAACGCCTCGTCGTTTTGTAGTTTTAAGGGTCAATATAGGCCAGCCGCACTTCGGACATTGTTCATTAAGCGGGGGATTCCAGGTTGCGTACTTACACGTCGGATAAGTATTGCAGGAGTAGAACAGCTTACCGTAACGGCTCTTGCGCTCGATCAAAGACCCAACCGTACATTCCGGACAGACTACACCGGTATCTCTAGGCTTTTCTAAAGGTTCGATAAACTTGCACTTTGGATAGCTGGAACAGCCGATAAATTTCCCGTATGGGCCTGCCTTGATATGTAAAGGGCTCTCACACTTCGGACACAAACGATCTTCTACGATTACTGGTTCGTCCGGTTTTACCTCTCCGTCCAGATTGCGCGTGTAATCACATTCAGGATAAGCGGTACACCCGACAAATTTACCCCGCTTACCTAACCGTAATGAAAGGGGCTTGCCACATTTGGGACATGCTTCATCCATGAGTTCCTGAGTGACGTCCTTGCGATCTACGTTTTTCTTTTCTGCGATTTGTTTGCTGAACTTGTCCCAGAATTCTTCTAAAACGGGAATCCATTCCTGCTTGCCTGTGGAAATAAAATCAAGTTGATCCTCAAGCTTAGCGGTGAAATCGTAGTCAACATATCGCGTAAAGTGCTCAGTCAGGAACTTGCTGACTACCTGGCCAACATCTGTAGGCATAAATCGTTTCTTATCCATGACGACATATTCGCGCGCTTGTAGCGTCGAAATAATGCTGGCATAAGTAGAAGGGCGGCCTATACCGTGTTCTTCCAATGATTTAACCAAACTGGCCTCGGTATAGCGCGGCGGAGGCTGGGTAAAATGCTGATCGCCATAAAGACGATCCAGAGGAACTCGCTCACCTACCTCCATAGGAGGCAGCTTGACCTCGCCTTCTTCTTCTTGATCGTCCTCATCCTCCCGATAAACAGCGATAAATCCTGGAAAAACTAGCGTCTGACCCGTTGCGCGAAACAAATTTCCCTCACCGGCGACACTCAAATCAAGGCTGACGGTGTCGTACTTAGCGGGATTCATCTGGCAAGCCAACGCACGCTTCCATATCATTTCATAAAGCTTTGCCTGATCGGCTGTCAGGAAACTGCGGACACTATCCGGTGTACGCAATACCGAGGTGGGTCGAATGGCTTCGTGGGCTTCTTGAGCATTCTTGGATTTATTCTTGTACAGTACCGGTGCTTTCGGTAAATAATCGGCGGAAAAATTCGCACTGATGTAATCGCGAATTTCAGCAACAGCCTCGTTCGCAAGATTGACCGCATCGGTACGCATGTAAGTGATAAGCCCCACGGCACCGCCACCGGTATCGATACCTTCGTAAAGTTGCTGCGCAACTTTCATGGCACGATCCGTCGTAAATCCTAGTTTTCTGACGGCTTCCTGTTGCAGGGTTGACGTAGTGAACGGCGCCGTCGGTGAACGCTGCTTTCGTTTCTTGTCCACCTGCACAACTGTGGCTTGTTCGTCACCCTTCTTTAGCACTGAAATGATTTCAGCGTGGCGTTCATCCGATTCAACACTGAATTGATTTAGTTTTTCCCCGTTGAACTGGAAAAGCTTGGCAGAGAATTTTGACTTGGCCTTATGGCTATCGAAATGGATGCTCCAATATTCTTGGCTCTTGAAGGCTTGAATTTCCGCTTCCCGCTCGACTACCATGCGTAGCGCCGGACTTTGCACGCGCCCGGCGGAAAGGCCGCGACGAATTTTGCGCCACAGCAGGGGAGAAAGATTAAAACCGACCAGATAATCGAGCGCGCGCCTGGCCTGCTGGGCATTCACCATATCCATGGAAATATCACGAGGATTTTCAATGGCTTCTTGCACAGCGGATTTGGTTATTTCATGAAAAACCACCCGCTTGAGGGTTTTCTTACCGATTAATTTACGCGCTTTGAGTATTTCAGCCAGATGCCAAGCGATTGCCTCACCCTCTCTATCCGGGTCGGTTGCGAGAAGTATGTTGTCGGCCTGCTTTACCGCCTTAGCGATGGCTTCGACGTGTTTGGCATTGCGCTCGATCAGCTGATACTTCATGCTAAATTGATTCTCGGTATCCACCGCTCCCTGCTTAGGCACGAGGTCGCGCACATGACCGTACGAAGCAAGGACCTCAAAGTCCGCACCAAGATATTTTTTAAGCGTTTTTGCCTTGGAAGGCGATTCGACAATCAGAAGGCTGGAAGACATGCGCGCCCTTAAAGGGTTACTAAAGCGTCAGGATAATAGAAACAAA